>SMFG01000078.1_pt1 | contig 15664 bp, 12 predicted proteins | sample 2456131 | NCBI WGS metagenome assembly SMFG01 (sample SAMN10132612, study PRJNA489261) | soil metagenome | isolation source: day120 antibiotic-silt loam soil ammended with raw manure from dairy cow... | place: USA | collected 2015-05-01
GAATGAAATGCTCCGCCGCCGGCGCTGGAGCCCATGGCTCGCGACCGAGCCGCCGGCTCGCCAGCGCGCCGTAATAGCCCAGCGTGTCCTGGGCGGCCTGCCGCCACCGATCCCGGGCCCCCGCCGAATCACCGGCCTGCATCAAGGCGCGGCCGGCCCAGTAACGGGCGGCCTGCAGCTCCGAGTTTGCTCCAGCGCGGCCGGCCAGGGTGTCGAATTCCGCCGCCGCGGTCCGTGGATGTCCGCTCACCAGCGCGATGATGGCGGCACGGAACGCGGATTCCGGCGCCAGGCTGGCATGCGGATAGCTGCTGACCACCGTGCGGTACGCGTCGCGTGCCGCCGCGTCGCGCCCTTCATCGGTCGCAAGGTCTCCCAGCAGGAAGAGCGCGGTCGCCGCAGGTTCGGTCTCGCGCGGATAATCCCGCAACACCGCACGCAGTACGTCTCGCCCGGCTGCCAGACGCCCTTCCCGGACCAGTGCGCGGCCCCGCTGGTATGTGGCCGACGCCGCCAGGTTGCGCGGGCTCTTGACCTTGGCGAACTGTGCGGCCGCTTCGGCGTACCGGCCCAATGCGAAGAGCGCCCGGCCATAGTGCCAGCGATCACGCGACTCGCCGAGGCCGGCAGCGAACGCCCGGTGATACGCGTCCGCCGTGCGGCGGGCGGGGCCACGGGACTGGAGCGCCCGTCCGATCTGAAGTTCGAGCGCGGCATCAAGCGGCGCAAAACCGGCATCGAGCAGGCTCACGGCCGCACCCGCGCGTGCCGTGCCCGGGGCCGACCGGATCACCTGCACGAGGTCCGCGCGAAGGCTGTCCCTCAACGTGCGATTGCCCGCGCTCAGCGCCAGGCGAAGCCGCCACGCTTCATCGAAATCGCCTACACCGGCGTAGGCCACCGCGGCGGCGGCGGAATCACCACTGCGCAGCAAGGCGTCAGCCCGGGCGCTCGGCAGGTGCTCGCCCACCACCGGCCCGAGCAGGCTCGCGAATCGTTCGCGCCGGTCCGCACTGTCCGGTGTCACGATGGCAGCACGATATGTCAGCCATTCGCGAATGGACGGCAGATGCTCGGCAGCCTTGGCGTAAGCATCCGCCGCGCCGGCCAGCGAGTCGAGCCGATCGAGCGCGCGGGCCAGGATGACCCTGCGCTCGGCGCGACTCCGTTCGTCGGAGGCCGACTTCACCGCCCGGCGCGACTCGGCCGCGGCGGCCGAATCGGCATCGGTCTCCAGCAGCGCGCGCGCCAGCAGGGCCCGGCCCTCGCCACCATCGTGATCGAGCCAGGTCTTGTCGGTGAGCAGCTGCCGCACAGCCTTCCATCCACCCCAGCGGCTCGCGGCGGTGGCCGCGAGCAGCGTGACCTCCGGCGTCCGCCGCGCGCTGTCCGCCACGATCGGAGCGAGCAGCCGGCTGGCGTGCCACGGCTGACCCCGTTTGAGCGCGACCCGCGCTTCCTCCACTGCGCTGTCGGCAGCGGCACGCACCAGCCGGTCCACCGATGGGGTCACCATCGGAACAGGAAGGGGACAGAAGAGGGCCAGCGACAACGTGAGGAGAATCATGGCTTTCCGGGCGGGAATGTGCGTAGAATGAACGGATGCGAAATGAACCGGGTGACCGCGATCGGAAAGCGACGCAAGCGCCGGGCCGGGTCCGCGTCGATCAGTGGCTGTGGGCCGCGCGGTTCTACAAGACACGCACGGCCGCAGCCGACGCGGTAGCTGGCGGCAAGGTGGAACTGAACGGCCAGCACGTAAAACGGGCCGCGATCGTCCGACCCGGCGATGAACTGCAGATCCGCCTGGGACCCTATCAACATATCATCGTGGTCCGCGATCTGGCGGCAAAACGGGGATCGGCCAGCGTGGCCGCGCAGCTCTATGAGGAGACGCAGGCGAGCCGCGAGGCACGGGAACGTCTGGCCTGGCAGCTCAAGCATGCTCCTGCACCGTTCAGTTTTGAGGAAAAGGGGAGGCCGACGAAGCGGGACAGGCGGGAAATGGAGAAGGTGAGGCGTCGGGGGTCGTGAGGCATGGGTCATGAGTCATGAGTCATGAGTCATGAGTCATGAGTCATGAGTTGCGAAGCTCGCACATGCCTCATCCTGAGCGAAGCGAAGGATCTGGCGGGCTCTGTCCCGACGCTGGCTGGTAGATCCTTCGCTCCCGGTGGTCGCTCAGGATGAGGAGTCAGGGGTTCGTTGCTCACGACCCACGACCCACGACCCACGACTCATGACCCACGACCCACGACCCACGACCCAACTACATGTTCCCTGCCACCGCCGCCCCGAACTCACTGCACTTGAGCAGCGTGGCGCCTTCCATCTGCCGCTCGAAATCGTAGGTCACGCGCTTCTGGCCGATGGTCTTCTCCAGGGCCCGGACGATCAGGTCAGCCGCCTCGCTCCAGCCCATGTACCGCAGCATCATCTCGCCCGAGAGAATGACCGACCCGGGATTGACCTTGTCCTGCCCGGCGTACTTGGGTGCGGTGCCGTGGGTGGCCTCGAAGATGGCATGGCCGGTCACGTAATTGATGTTGGCGCCCGGAGCGATCCCGATCCCGCCGACCTGTGCCGCGAGAGCATCCGAGATGTAGTCGCCGTTCAGGTTGAGCGTCGCGATCACGTCATACTCGGCCGGGCGCAGCAGAATCTGCTGCAGGAAGGCATCCGCGATGGCATCCTTGATGACCAGCCCGGCGCCCGGCTTGCCATCGGGAATCACGTGCCAGGGGCCGCCTTCCAATGCCACGGCACCGAAGAAGTCGCGGGCCGCCTGATATCCCCAGTCGCGGAACGCGCCCTCCGTGTACTTCATGATGTTGCCCTTGTGCACCAGCGTAACCGACTTGCTCTTCTGCTGGATCCCGAATGAGATCGCGCTGTGGACCAGGCGCTCGGTGCCAAGGCGGCTCACCGGCTTGAGGCCGAGCCCGGTTTCAATCGGCAGGTCGCGATGGGGCGCGCCGGTCGCTTCGAGCCGCTGCTGCCACGCGTCAACCTTGGCCTGGGTGCCGAAACGGATCTTGTCGAATTCCTTGGGAAAGGCCTCTGCCAGGAACGCCATCAATCGAGCGTTCCCTTCCGTGCCCGCGGCGTACTCGATCCCGGCATAGATGTCTTCGGTGTTCTCGCGGAAGATGGTCATGTTCACATCTTCCGGCCGCTTGACCGGCGACGGCACGCCATGGAACCAGCGCACCGGCCGAAGGCAGACATAGAGATCCAGAATCTGGCGGAGCGCGACGTTGAGCGAGCGGATTCCGCCCCCCACCGGCGTCGTCAGCGGCCCCTTGATGGCCACCAGATGATGCCGGATGGCCGCAAGGGTGTCATCGGGCAGCCAGTTGTCCACCCGGTTCTTGGCCTTTTCACCAGCAAGCACCTCGAACCACTCGATCTGGCGCTTCCCGCCGTAGGACTTTTTCACTGCGGCGTCAAAAACGAGCTGGGCCGCGTGCCAGATGTCGGGGCCGGTACCGTCGCCTTCGATGAAGGGGATAATCGGGTGGTCCGGCACGGCGAGCTTGCCGCCGGACATGGTGATGGTGTCACCCTTGGTGGGCGGCGTCAGGTGCGTGTAGGTGGGTGTCGGCATGAGGGGAATGTAATTCCGTCGGGGATTCCCCACATTGTCCCCATGACCATGCGCTGCGCCGCGTTTTACGCCTTTGCGTTCTACTTTGGTTCCCCCGGGGGCCGGAGTCGCTCAGGCGTGCGCGGTTAGGCAGACGCTCTGATGCTCCGACGGGCCCCCGGCAAGACGCCGGGGGCCCGTTTTCGTTTCCATACCATGGCACGAGGCCCACATGCTCATCGTTACCCGGTCCGGAATCACCGACGTCGAACTCACCCGTGTCTGCGAACGCATCGAGGGGCTGGGCCTCACGGCCCATGTGGTGCGCGGCGCCCAGCGCACCGTCATTGCCTGCGTGGGCGACGAGGAGCGACTCTCGGAGGTCCCGCTGCTTGCGCTTCCCGGCATCGAGTCGGTGACCCCGGTGCTCCGCCCCTACAAGCTTGCCTCGCGCGAAGCCGCCCCCGGCGTGAAGACCACCCGCGTCACGGCCGGCAGCGCGGTGTTCGGCGGTGCCCGGCTCGCGGTGCTTGCGGGCCCGTGCGCCGTGGAGGATCGGGACATGCTGCTCCGCACCGCGCGTTCGGTCCGATCCGCCGGCGCGGTGATGCTGCGGGGAGGTGCCTACAAGCCGCGTACCTCTCCCTACGCCTTCCGGGGCGTCGGCGCGGACGGGCTCACGCTCCTGGCCGAGGCGCGCGCCGCCACCGGACTGCCGGTGGTGACCGAGGTCATGGACACCCGCCTCGTGGAGCTGGTCGCCCGGCACGCCGACATGCTCCAGATCGGCGCGCGCAACATGCAGAACTTCGCCCTGCTCGCCGAAGTGGGGCAGAGCGGCAAGCCGGTGCTGCTCAAGCGCGGGCTCTCGGCGACCATCCGCGAACTGCTGATGGCGGCGGAATACATCCTGGCGCACGGCAACCCGGATGTCGTCCTCTGCGAGCGCGGCATCCGCACCTTCGAGACCTCCACCCGGAATACCCTGGATATCGCCGCCGTCCCGGTGCTCAAGGAGGAGACCCATCTGCCGGTCATCGTGGATCCGAGCCACGCCGGCGGACGGCGCTCGCTGGTGCTGCCGCTCTCCTGTGCCGCGGTGGCGGCGGGAGCGGACGGGCTCATCATCGAGGTCCATCCCCGCCCGGAAGTCGCCCGCTCCGACGGCGAGCAGTCACTCTCCTTCGAGCAATTTTCGGAGCTGATGCAGCGGCTGGCAGGCTTCGCGGCGGCCGCGGGTCGGTCACTCCACGACACCGATGAGCCGGCCGAGTGGCGCCGCGCTCCGGCGGTCGCATGACGGCCGCGGCCGCACTCGACACCGCCCGCCTCAAGGTCGGCGTGCAAGGCGAAGCGGGCTGCTTCAGCCACGCCGCGCTGCGCGCGCTGCTGGACGACGATGCCGAGCCGTGCTTCTACCCCAGTTTTGCCGCGGCGATCGATGCGTTGGAGGCAGGTGCGACCGACCGCCTCCTGCTGCCGGTCCATAACTCGCTGGCCGGCGTGGTCCAGGAGAGTCTTGTGGCGATCGCCGCCCGCGATCTCCGGGTGGATGGGGAGACCGGGCTTCCGATCCGGCTGGTATGCGCCGGCCTGCCGGACGCGCGGCTCGAGCGTGTAACCCGGGCGCTCTCCCATCCCGTGGCGCTGCGGCAGTGCACCCGCTTCCTGGCGCATCATCCGCAGATGGCCGGCGTCCCGGTGCACGATACCGCTGGTGCGGCCCGTCTCATCGCCGAGGAGCGCGACCCGCTCGCCGTGGCGGTGACCAGTGCGGAAGCGGCAGCTCGGCACGGGCTGGTAATCCTGGCGCGCGACATCCAGGACCGCGCCGACAACTCGACAACCTTCTGGCTGCTGGCGCGCCGGCACATGGCGACGAGGAGCACCGCCGATCGCCTGCATGATCATCTCGCAGCCCACGTGCAGCAGGTACCAGGGGTGCAGGCGGTCCGCGGGGCCATCTCGGTGGAACAGGACACGTCCGACAGCATTGCCCACGCCACCGCCGACCTGCTCGGTGCATTGCTTGACGCCAATGCAATCGGGCCCGCCGATGTCGCCAGCACGATCTTCACGCTGACGCCCGACCTCACGGCCATCTTTCCCGCCAACCCTGCCCGCCAGCTCGGGTGGCACAGCGTGCCGATGCTCTGCGCCAGCGAAATCGCAGTGCCCGATGCCCTGCCCCGATGTCTCCGGGTGCTGCTGCACGTGCGGCCGCCGCATCCCGAGTGGCGGGCGTCGCACGTCTATCTGGGCGAGGCGAAGGTGCTGCGGCCGGATCTATAGGCGTCCCGTCATCCGGCCTTGTCATCCACCAGCCACGTGAGGTGCCCGGCGGGACGCACACGCGCCACCGGGTACCGGTCGGCCGCGGCGTCGCCGCGCAGGACGGCTTCCACGATGGGACGCTTGGCCGGGCCCTGGGCCAGCACCAGCACCGAGCGCGCCTGGTTGATGAGTGGGAGGGTGAACGTGAGCCGCCTGCGCACGGCGAGCGAGGCCGCGCCCTCCACCGGCACAACCAGCCGCTCGGTCTCGTCGAGCGCCGGGTGGCCGGGGAAGAGCGACGCCGTGTGGCCGTCGTCGCCCACGCCGAGGAGGAGCAGGTCAAAGGCGAGTTCGGGCACGCGCTCACGGATCAGCGCTTCATAGGACCGTGCCGCGCGGTCCAGATCGGCGGCATCCGCCGGCATCCGGTGCACGCGCGCCTCGGAAACGGGGACATGCGCCAGCATCGCGGTGCTGGCCAGGTGAAAATTGCTCTCTTCATTGTCGGGAGGTACCGCGCGCTCGTCACTCCAGAACCAGTCGATCTCGTCCCATGGCACCGCCGCCGCGTATTCGTCGGAGGCGAGGAGTTGGTACAGCCGGCGCGGCGTCTGGCCGCCCGACAGCGCCACCGCCGCGCGACCCGTACAGATCACCGCTTCGCGCGCGGCGACGATCAGGCACCGCGCCGCTTCGTGGCTCAGCGCATCCAGCGAGGGGAAAACGGTGATTTCGGGCGTCACTCGTTCCGCCATCGGAGCGCCCCCGATCCCGCCAGCCGGTCGGACTCCGCGGGTCCCCAGCTTCCCGCGGGGTATGGCAGCGGCTTGCCGCCGTCTTCGAGCACCGGGGTGAACAGCCGCCAGGAGGCCTCGACCTCCTCGGCGTGCACGAACAGCATCTGTTCTCCTTCGATCACGTCCTGCAGCAGCGTTTCGTACGCTTCGGGCAGTGCGCCGAACGCATCGCGGTATTCGAAGTGAAGCGGCTCGCGCGACAACCGGAAATCGGGGCCCGGCACCTTGACGTCGAAGTACAGCACGAACCCCTCGTCTGGCTGGAGCCGGAGCACCAGGGTGTCGCCGCTCATCTGACAGGCGTCGAACGGCTGGAAGAGACTGACCGGCGGCTCCCGGAGGGTCAACACGATTTCAGTGCTCCGGCTGGCCATGCGCTTGCCTGTCCGCAGCAGGAACGGAACGCCCTGCCAGCGCCAGTTGTCCACGTCCAGTTTCATGGCGACGAATGTACCCGTGGTGGAGTCCTCCGCCACGCCCGGCTCCTGGCGGTAGGCCCGCACCTGCCGGCCGTTGATGCGGCCGGCACCGTACTGGCCCCGCACCACGTCCTCCGGGGCAATGGGCCGGACCGCGCGCAGCACTTTCACCTTCTCCTGCCGGATGGACGCGGCATCGATGGAGCTGGGCGGCTCCATCGCGACCAGCGTCATGATCTGCGTCAGATGGTTCTGGATCATGTCGCGGATGACGCCGGATGATTCGTAGTAGCCCGCCCGCTGCTCCACACCCAGTTGCTCGGCCACGGTAATCTGCACGCTGGAGACATGTTCCCGATTCCAGAGCGATTCGAACATCGCGTTGGCAAAGCGGAACACGAGGAGATTCTGCACCGTGTCCTTGCCGAGGAAATGATCCATGCGGTAGATCTGGTCCTCATGCCAGCCTTCGTGCAATTCGTCGTTCAGCCTGAGCGCCGACTCCAGATCCCGCCCGAACGGTTTTTCCACCACCAGGCGGACCCAGCCCACCGACCGGGCCAGGCCATTGCGCGCCAGCGCGCACGCGGTCGGGCCGAAGAACTGGGGCGGCAGCGCCAGATAGAAGACCCGGTTGCCGGACAGGCTATGCTGGGCTTCGATCTCATCGAGCCGGTTGCCCAGCTGGCGATAGTCATCGGTGGTGCCGTCGTGAATCGGCTGATAGTAGGCATACTTCCTGGCCCACGCGGCGGCCTTGGTGCGCGCCACGCCGCTCCGCACCAGCGCGTCCGCCGCCAGCGTCCTGAACCCGGCATCGTCCGTTCCGCTCCGCGTCACGGCGACGACCGGAATCCCGGGCGCGGCCCCGCGCGCATGCAGATGGTAAAGGGCCGGCAGCACCATCCGCTGGGTCAGATCGCCGGTGCCGCCGAAGATGACATACATGGCGGAGCCACTCTGCAGTACGTCGGCCATCTCACGCCTCCGTCTTCACGGCGTGCCCGCCGAACTGCTGGCGCATCGCCGCCAGGAGCCGGTCGGAAAAGGCCTCCTCGCTGCGGGAGCGAAGCCGGGCCATGAGCGAGAGCGCGATGACCGGCGCCGGGACATCCAGGTCAATTGCCTCCGCAATGGTCCAGCGCCCCTCGCCCGAATCGGCCACCCAGGGTGCGATGTCGGCCATGCCGGGATGCGCTTCCAGCGCGCGTGTGGTGAGATCCAGCAGCCATGACCGCACCACGCTGCCGTCCTGCCAGATATGGCCGATCTGGGCCAGGTCCAGGCTGAACTCTTCCTTGCGATGGAGGATCTCGAAACCCTCGGCGAATGCCTGCATCAGGCCATACTCGATGCCGTTGTGTACCATCTTCACGAAATGACCGGAGCCGGTCGGACCCACATGGCCCCAGCCGAGCTCCTTTCCCGGCGCCAGCGCCTCGAAGATGGGGCGCAGGCGGTTCACCGCCTCATCGTCGCCGCCCACCATCATGCTGTAGCCTTCCTTCAACCCCCAGATGCCGCCGCTGGTCCCGCAGTCGACGAAGTGGATGCCCTTCTCCTTGAGCAGGAGGCCGCGCCGGACCGAGTCCTTGTAGTTGCTGTTGCCACCGTCGATCACGGTGTCGCCCGCCGAGAGCGCGGCGCCCAGCGCCACAACGGTCTGTTCAGTGGGATCACCTGATGGCACCATGACCCACACGGCCCGGGGTGCCTTCAGGGCCCGGGCGAGCGCCTCGATCGAGGCACTCCCCACCACACCGCCCTCGACCGCCTTGGCCACCGCCTCGGCCGAGCGGTCGAACGCCACCACTCGATGTCCCGCCTCAGTGAGGCGTGTCGCCATGTTGGCGCCCATCTTGCCCAACCCGATCATCCCGATTTCCATCGCATCCTCCGCAAGAGTCTTCTCCCTCAATGGTAGGCGGTTCCGTCCGGGAGGAAAGCGCTGCCGCCGGGCCAGATTAGCTTCCAAACTGGCCGCACCCTCCGGTGCGGCAGAGGAGACGACATGACGAACGCCCCCGGTCATCCGGGTATTTCCCCCACGTGGTGCTCCAGCGCGAAGGACATGGTCTCCGCCGCGCTGGGCCCGTCCCGCCTCTGGGCCACCGTCGGACACGGGATTCTGAACGAGGTGTACTGGCCTTCAACCGGCAAACCGCAGGTTCGCGATCTCGGCTTCATCGTGGCCGGGCCATCCGGCTGGTACGACGTCAAGCGCGTCGCCCATTACACGCTCTCGCTCCCTGCGCCGTACATCCCGCTCGCCAGCGTGGTACACCACGGCGCGGACTATGAGCTTGAACTGGAAATCGTCCCGGATCCGTTCCGCGACGCCGTCCTGATCCGGTACCGGCTCGACGGCAAGCAGTTCCGGCTCTACCCCTTGCTGGCTCCGCATCTTGAACCGCTGGAAGCGGGAAGCACCGCCAGAATCGAGGGAGGGATGCTGACCGCTGTCGGAGGCAGGGCCGCGCTGTGCCTGGCGGCGGAAGGCGGTTTTGACCGGTGCAGCGCCGGCTATGTGGGCACCTCTGATGGCTGGCAGGACTTTGACCGCAATGGTCGCATGACCTGGAGCTACACCGAAGCCGGGCCGGGCAACGTGGCGCTGATGGGTGAGCTGACCCGGAATGCGGGTGTGATTGCGCTCGGTATCGGCGCATCGCCGGCGGGAGCCTCGAGCATCGCGCGGGCTGCACTGTCGTACGGATTTGCCGCCGGGCGCGACGACTTCATCAAGGAGTGGCACGCCTGGGGCCGCGCACTCCATCTGCCTCGTGGTCCCAAGAAGCTGCGGGATGCCGCCATGCTCTCGGCGGCGGTGATCAAGATGCACGAGGACCGGGTCCACCCAGGTGCGATCGTGGCGAGTCTCTCGGTGCCATGGGGCAACACCCGCAATTCCCTGGGCGGATACCACCTGGTGTGGACTCGTGACGCACTCGAAGCCGGGCAGGCTCTCCTCGCCGCCGGCCAGGTCAATGACGCGCGGGGGCTGCTGTCCTACCTCGCCGCTACCCAGCGCGAGGACGGCCACTGGCCCCAGAACATGAGCCCGGACGGAACCCAGTTCTGGCCCGGCATCCAGCTGGACGAGGTGGGCGCGCCCATCCTCCTCGCAGCACAGCTGAAGGAAGAAGACGCGATCGACGGGATGAGCGGCATCGACTATATGGTATCGCGCGCCGCGTCATATCTCGCGCAGCACGGGCCGCTCTCGCCCCAGGACCGTTGGGAAGAGAATTCCGGCGCCAGCCCATTCACCCTCGCCATCGAGATCGCATCGCTGGCGGCGGCAGCGGAATGGCTCGATGGCGCCGACCGGGACTATGCACTCTCGCTCGCCGATTCGTGGAACGAGCGCGTGGAAGAGTGGACCTACGCCACCGACACGGATCTCGATCGGCAGTTCGGCACCGCGGGCCACTACGTGCGCATCGGCCCGGCGGGACACGAAGGGCTGCATGGCAGGGTGCAGATCCTCAACCGCGAGGAGGGCGGGAGCGTCCCGGCGACCATGCTGGTCGGGCTCGACTTCCTCTACCTCGTCCGGCTGGGCCTCCGCTCCGCCGCCGATCCCCGAATCACCGATACCGTGCGCATCGCTGACGGCCTTCTCGCCACGCTGACACCATGCGGAGTGACGTACCATCGCTACAGCGGTGATGGCTACGGCGAGAACGCCGACGGGACGCCATACGACGGCGCCGGCATCGGGCGCGGTTGGCCGCTCCTGACCGGTGAGCGCGGCCACTACGCACTGCTGGCCGGCGAAGACCCCAAACCCTATCTCCAGGCGATGGCCTGCATGACCGGCCACGGCGGGATGATGCCGGAGCAGGTATGGGACGCCGATCCCGTGCCGTCACGATTCCTGTTTCCTGGCAAGCCCAGCGGCAGCGCCATGCCGCTGGTCTGGACTCATGCGGAATTCCTGCAGCTCTTCGTGGCCTGCTCCCGCGGCACGCCGATGGACTACCTCAGGAGCGTCAGCCAGAGGTATCACGCCACCCCGCCGAAGGCAGCGACATGGCACTGGCGGACCGAGGTGCCCTTCGCCGTGCTGCCCGCCGGACGGGCGCTGGTCATCGAGTGCCGGGCGCCGTTCAGCCTGCATTTCGGCTTCGACGGCTGGGCTGAGCCCGCGGACCGCGAGGCCGAGCCGCTCGGCCTCGGCATGTTCGGCGTGCGGTTCGACGCGACTGAACTCGCCACGCATCAGCGACTGGTGCTGACGCGACGGTTCGCGGAGGGTTGGGAAGGCAAGGATTACGAAATAGGGCTGAGGGTGAGAGCTGAGGGGTGAGAGCGGCCTGGATCCTTCGCTTCGCTCAGGAAAAGGAATGTGCAAGCTACCTCGTCCCTCGCCCCTCGTCTCTCGTCCCTGACGGCACTACCTCCGCCCTGCGACCTCCAACACTGCCGGCATGCCGGGATCCTGGTCCGAACCGAACCCCGGTGTGTCGGTCGCGATTTCGATCAGCAGACCGTCGGGCGCCGAGAAGTAGATGCTCCTGAAGTAGCTCCGGTCCACCACCGGCGACACGCCGATCCCCAGCAATTCCAGCCGATCCCGCCAGGCCAGTTGCTCCTGCTCATCGGTCGCCCGGAAAGCGATGTGATGGGCCTGGCCCACACCGGCATGCGCCTGAAATTCCGATCCCGGCCAGCCGAAGATGGTCAGGGCACTGTGTGGTGCCACCGTCCTGCCGTTGTAGTTGGCCCAGATCCAGTGCCGGGTGTCGCGGGCATCCTGATTGAACGTCCGCTTGATGAGCGAGAGGCCGAGTGTTTCGCCAAGGAAATCGCCCATGCGCTCAAGATCATCGGTGATGGTCGTGATGTGATGAATGCCCGTAAGCGCCATATCCGGCGAGATGGCCGGTACCGGCTCCGGCCACGTGCGGGCAATGATGGCCGCGTCATCGCGCGTGCCACGCAGCTCGGCGCCGTGCGGCATCACTTCATTCCGGCCCAGCGCATCCATCGGCTCATCGACGCCGTAGCCGGGACCGCTGGTGGCCAGCTCGAGAATGTGGCCGTCGGGGTCCCGGAAATAGATGCTCCGGAAGTAGCCGCGGTCGAATGGCCCCGACACACCGACGTTCCGTTCCATCAGCCAGCGTTTCCACTTGAGCTGGGCTTCCGGAGTTTCAACTTCCAGGGCCAGATGGTGTACCCCGCCAACACCCCACTGGCCCTTCGCCGAACCAGGCCACTCGTAAAAAGTGACCAGCTTGCCCGGCTCAGCCGTGCCGGCACCGAAGCAGAGTTGATAGGCGCCGGGGTCGTCGAAGTTGGTCGTGCGGGTCAGGAGCCGAAGGCCGAGGACGCCGTGATAGAACTTCAGGGTGCGGTGGCAATCGGCCCCGACAAGGGTGAGATGATGAAAACCCTGCGTTACCTGCAACGTCATATATCCTGCCTTCCGGTGGCGTCAGGTCACTGCAACCGCCTGAGCCTCCAGGTGAATCCGGAGATCGTTCCCGACCAGCATGCCGCCAGCCTCGAGGGCCTTGTTCCAGGTCAGCCCGAAATCCTGGCGGTCGATCACAGTGTCGGCACTGAAACTGATGCGGGTGCCGCCCCAGGGGTCCTTGCCCTTGCCCTCGAACTCGACCTGTAATGTGACCGCACGGGTTGTGCCGCCGATCGTGAGGTCACCGATCACCGAGAAGGTGTCGCCCGGCTTGCTGAATCCGCCCTTGACCGCCGTACTGGTGAACCGGATCTCGGGATGGTTCTGGACATCGAGGAAGTCGGCCGAGCGAAGATGGTTATCGCGGTCATCGACACCAGTCGTGATGGATGCGGCGCCGATGATGGCGCTGACGCTGGACTGCTCCGGGTGGTCGCGGTTGACGTGCAACGTTCCCGCCACCTCGGTGAAATGGCCGCGGACATTGGTGATCATCATGTGCTTTGCCGTGAATTCCACCAGCGTGTGGGCCGGATCCAGCTTCCAGTCGGTTGTGGCGCCCTGAACGGCAGACGTAGCCATCATGCTCCTCCGTTATCTCCGTGATGAAATGTACAGTTCTGAGACAAACCCCCGAAAAGGTCAGTCGGCATCGCCGGTTGACCGTCGGAGCGAAAGCCCCAGGCGCTTGATCAAGGCCGTCGTCGTCACCTGCTCCTGCGGCGTCAAGGCCGACATCACCTCGGCGATCACCGCGGCGTGCTCCGGAAAGATCCGGGTGATGAACTCCGTCCCTGCCGGGGTGAGCGCAACGTAGTTGGCCCGACGATCGTCGGGACACGGCCGGCGCTCGACCAGGCCCCGTGCCGTCAGCCGGTCCACCAGGTAGGTGATCCCACCACTGGAGACGAGCGTACGCCGCTGGACCTCACCTGCGAGCATGGCGCCTTTATGGTACAACGCCTCGAGGACGCCGAACTCGGCCAGAGTCAGATCGTGCCGCGCGACGTCCTCCCGTGCACGCCGCTCCACGCTGGTGGTGGCTCGTGACAACACCACCCACAGCTTGAGCGCTCGCTCGATGGCGGCGTCAGCGGCCGGAACCGGGGCTGCGGTAGACATCTCAGTGGTAAGATAAGTTGTCCGATGCAGACGGGCAAGGTCGACGGTCGACGGTCGACGGTCGACGGTCGACGGTCGACCGCGATAGTACCAGCCATTCGTCATTCCTGCGAAAGCAGGAATCCATGAGGGCCCACCCGGAGCCGAGTCGCCCACACGAGGCCCTCACGGGCCCCGGTTTGCACCAGGTGACGATCGGGCGAGGCTCACGACTGTCGACTCACGACTCACGGCTCACGGCTCACGACTTACGACTTACGACTTACCTCGGCCACAGCCACCCGAACACCCCCGCCGTCACCAATCCATAGATCAGGCCATCGATCGTGGATCGCAGGGTGGTGCCCCAGTTCCGCGAATACCAGATGGACTGCGGCCAGAGCGCCCCGGCATAGCCCAGGAACGCCGCGAGCCCGACGACGTGGAATACCGGGAGGTATGCGGTGCCCGGCGCAAAGACGTGACAGGCAAGGAGGCCAACCACCGCACTGATCACGAGCGAGTAGATGAACCATTGCACCAGCTGCGGGCCCATGGACATGTCGCGGTGAGGCAGGAAGGTGGCGATGAAACTGGGACCGGCCTTCCACGTGCGGCGAGCACGGCGTCCTCGTTCGGAATCCCCCGGAAGTCATTGCGGTGCCAGAAGGCGAGCACCATGTGGAGGATGGCACTGACAATGAATACCGCAACAGCGGACAGCAGGATCGGGAGCCAGAGCGAACTGAATGGCGTCATGACTTCCTCGGCTGGATTGGGGACCTGCCAAGCTGCGATCCATTCCCGAGTGCGTCAAGAGGCGCGTGCTGGCGTAACTCCCCTCGGGTCCGTACTTTCCACCGGCTTCCCATTACATCTGAGGCTGTATCGTGGACCTGCGGACCGAGCTGCAGAACCATCTGGGCGCGGCATACGTGCTGGGTCGTGAACTGGGCGGTGGCGGCATGTCGCGTGTGTTTGTCGCGGACGAAGTCCGACTGGGCCGCCAGGTCGTGGTCAAGGTGCTGAGCCCGGAACTGGCCCAAGGCCTCAACATCGACCGCTTCGAGCGCGAGATTCAGCTGGCGGCCTCGCTCCAGCAGGCCAACATCGTGCCGCTCCATTCGGCGGGCGACGTGAACGGCCTGCCCTGGTTCACCATGCCGTTCATCGAGGGCGAGTCGTTGCGGGCGCGGCTCGGACGTGGCGCGCTCCCCATCAGCGAAGTCGTGGCCATTCTCCGCGACGTCACCAAGGCACTGGCCTACGCCCACGCGCGCGGCGTGGTGCATCGCGACATCAAGCCCGACAACGTCCTGCTCTCCGGTGGCACCGCCGTGGTCACCGACTTCGGCATTGCCAAGGCCATCAGCGCCTCCCGCACCGAAGGTGCCTCGGCCGCCACCCTCACCCAGCTCGGCACCTCCCTCGGCACGCCGGCCTACATGGCGCCGGAGCAGGTAGCGGGCGATCCGTCCGTTGATTACCGCGCCGACCTCTACTCTCTCGGCTGCATGGCGTTCGAGCTGCTCACCGGGCAGCAGCCGTTCGGCGACCGCTCGCCCCAGAAGATGTTGGCCGCCCATCTCACCGAGCCGGCGCCGGCAGCATCGGCACGCCGGCCCGATTGCCCGCCGCAGCTCGCCGGGCTGGTCAGCCGGTTGATGGCCAAGGATCCGTCAGACCGGTCGCAGTCGGCTGCTGAAATCCTGCCTATCCTCGACGGCGCCATTACGACCAGCGGGCACGTGATGGCGTTCAGCGCACCGGGCATGTTCAAGAAGGCCATGATCTGGTATGTCGTGGCGCTCGTTGCGGTCGCGATCGTCGCCAAGGCTGCGGTGGTCGGGATCGGGCTGCCCGACTGGGTATTCCCGGGCGCCATCCTAGTCATGGCGCTGGGCCTCCCCGCCCTCCTGCTCACTGCCTACGTGCAGCGAGTCGCCCGTCATGTCGCTACCGCCACGCCGACGCTGACGCCCGGTGGCACCAGCCTCGCCAGGGCACCATCCGGAACGAGGGCCACCATCGCCCTCAGGGCCAGCCCGCACCTCACCTGGAG
>SMFG01000122.1_pt1 | contig 15627 bp, 11 predicted proteins | sample 2456131 | NCBI WGS metagenome assembly SMFG01 (sample SAMN10132612, study PRJNA489261) | soil metagenome | isolation source: day120 antibiotic-silt loam soil ammended with raw manure from dairy cow... | place: USA | collected 2015-05-01
AGGTGCCGCGCGCTCGATGACCGGTGCGCCGGCGCCCTCATTCCGCCGCTGCAGCTCGGGAGCGCCCTGGCTTCGGGACTCGTCGCGCCGCCGGGTTGGTGCGGCCTCACGCCTGGGCTGGGTACCCTGCTGAGGCTCGGCTCGAGGTTCGCTGCGCGGCTCGGTACGCGCCGGCGCTGCCTGCCGCCGTTCCGGCGCAGCCCGCTCCACATTGGGCCGGTCCACCTTGGCCGGAGTCGCGACCACCCTGCGGCGCGGCTCGGCCGAACTGGAGGAAGGTGTGCTCACCGCGGGCGAACGTCCCACATCACCCTGGGTCGTTCCGCGGCGGACCGGGGCCGGATCGTAGACCGTGTTGACCGACCGGACCGGCGTCGCACCCAGGCGGTCGCGATACGGCAGCCCACCCCAGGTCCGGTCAGTCTGCTTGAACTGGGACGGCGTCGAATAGCGCGGCCGATAGCCGACGGAGCCGCCAGGGTAGTTGTAGTACGGGTACGGAGACGCGTAGTACCGTGACGGCCGGTAATAGTACGGCGAGTAGTAGCCATAGTAGAACGGGTCATAACGGTACGGCCGATAGTAGTACGGCGACCCGAAGTTGATCGCCACGCTGAACCGCGACGGCGAGTAGTAGTAGGGGTCGCAGTAGTAATCGTAGAACGAATCACAGTAGTAGGACGCACCATAGGCGTACGATGGCGCGTACAGCACCGCAGGAGAGCCGTAGCTCACGCTCGAATAGCTGCTCTCGTACACATCATAGGTGACGTAGTCGTAGTCGTAGTTCCCGCTGGCCATCCGCTGGACCAGGTCGCCCAGCACCGGCTCCGGATCGGTGCCCGGATCCTGGGCATTGAGCGCGTCATAGTCCCAATGGCGATTCACCGTGAAGGCATCGAACCGGAACGGGTCGCGCGACACCGCGGCATAGATGGCACCCTGCCCCGAGCCGGCCTCTACCGTGAACGACTCCCGATCGCCCCGATCGCGCAGCTCGTAGGTATGACGGCCGCGGACGAAGTTGTCGTCGTCGGGGTCGAGCGGGAACAGCACGCGGACACGGCCATCCGGGTCCGCATGCAGGACCAGGAGGAAGCCGTCATCATCGGTGCGGATCTTGACCTTGCCCTTTTCGCCCCGCACGAATTGCCGGTCGTTGTTGAGCGTGATCCTGATGGCCGGATCCTGCGAGACCGTCGCCGCTGGGGTAACCGGCGCCGAGGCGAGGATGGAGAGGAGGACTGTGGCGAACATATCGCCTCCGGATTACTGGGCCGACACATGAAGGGTGCAATTACCAGATTGGAACTGCGAGTGCCGTGCCACCAAACCAAGTTATTATACTGCAAACACTTGGCGTCGGAAACCGGTTCCCATGCGTCCATTGCGGTGGACGACACAGTCGACGGTCGACTGGAGACCTTCCCTACGGCTGGCGGTGCCAGTACAGCCGCATCTCGCTGATCAGTTCCCCGTCGGTCTCGCAGAACATGGCACCCCGCACATCCATCCACTGGCCGGTGCGGCGGCGGCGGAAGACGCATTTGTATTCCGCCGAGAACCAGGGTCCCGCAGCGAAGATCTCACCCGAGGTGAAGGTGATCTCGGACTGGTGATATGGGGTTTCGACCCAGTATTCCCGGATCGCGTCCATGCCGCGAAGCGGCTCTCCATGCGGAGTATCGGCAAAGACGGCGTCAGGCGTGAACACGCTGAGCAGGAGCTCGACATTGCCCGTGGCCCACCCTTTGCCAAAGGCATCCACCAGCATCCGCCCAAGCGCCCGCGTGTCGGGCGTCCGTACTTCGGGGCCGGCCTCGCTCACCTTGTTCTCCCGCGAGTGAAATCCGACATTGTCCCATCCATGCGCATGAACATACACGGCAAGGCCCTGGCGTGGAGTCTCCTCGCCGCCCTCCTGTCGTCCAGCCGCCCAGCCCTGGCACAGGCGCCCTGCCCGCTCGCATCCGGCACTGCCTCCGTCGCGGGCTGGAGCGCCCTGCGGCACGACTCGCTGACTGCCGCCGAGCGCCACTTCCGGCGCGCGCTGTTTCTCTGCGCGACCAACCTCGACGCCACCACCGGGAATGGCTACATCGCGCTGCGGCGTGGCCAGCCCGGCCGGGCGGACTCCCTCTTTTCGCGGGTAGTCTCATCCGACGCCGCCAATGGCGACGCATGGATCGGTCTGGCCCTGGCACGGGAGCGCCAGCATGATTCGGCGGGCGCGGTTGCGGCCGCCCACCGCGCCCGCATGATCGTGCCGGGCGACGCCAATGCCCAGGTCGTGCTCGACCGGCTCTCGCCCGGCTGGCGGCGCCCGGCGCTGGGTGATGCCCGCCGCCCGGAGGCACTGCAACTGAGCGCGCGAGTCCGGGGCGCACAGTTCGAGATCCGCACCGACGGAGACTGGAAACCGATCTGGCTCAAGGGCGTGAACCTGGGTGTGGCGCTGCCGGGACGGTTCCCGTCGGAGTTCCCCACCGATTCGGCACGCTACGCCAGCTGGCTGGCGATGCTGGCCCACGCCAATGCCAACACCGTCCGCCTCTACACCATCCTGCCGCCCGAGTTCTATCGCGCGCTGCGAGGCTGGAATCTCCAGCATCCCGGGACGCCGCTCTGGCTGGTGCACGGCGTCTGGACCGAACTCCCGGACGATGCCGCGTTCGACGCACCGGCATTCGAGGGCGGCTTTCGTGCGGAAATGCGGCGGGTCGTGGACGTGATCCACGGCCACGCGGATCTCCCGGTCCGGCCAGGCCACGCGAGCGGCCGGTACGATGCGGATGTCTCGCCCTGGACGCTGGCGTTCATCATCGGGCGCGAGTGGGAGCCGTTTGCGGTCAAGGCGTACGACACGCGACACCCGGGTGCGGCCCCGTACGACGGCCGCTTCCTCGCAACCGACTCGGCGCCGGCCATGGACCGCTGGCTCACGGAACAGTGCGACACGATGCTGGCGTACGAATTCGACCGCTGGCATGCACTCCGGCCCATTGCCTATACCAATTGGCCGACGCTCGACCCGCTGACCCACCCCACCGAGTCCAGCACCGAGGAGGAACGCGTCTGGCGCCGGCGGGCCGGCCGCCAGGCGGAAGGCGCCCGGCTGGAATACGACAACGATGCAATCGGGCTGGATGCGGAGCTGGTGCGCGCGACCGCGGCCAACCCGGCCGGCTGGTTCGCGAGCTACCACGCCTATCCATACTACCCGGATTTCATGCTGTACGACCCCGGGTACAACCAGGCGAACTCACCTGAAGGGCGATCCAACTATTTCGGCTATCTCAGGGACCTGGTGCGCCATCACCGGAACATGCCCGTGCTGATCGCGGAATACGGCGTGCCGTCGAGCCGAGGGGACGCGCACCTCCAGCCGCAGGGCTGGGACCATGGTGGCCACGACGAAACTGCCATGGCGCGCATCGACGCCCGACTCACCCGCGACCTCCATGCGGTCGGCACGGCGGGCGGGCTCATTTTTGCCTGGATTGATGAGTGGTTCAAGAAGAACTGGATGGTGATGGACTTCGAGTTGCCGGCGGAAAACAACCCGCGCTGGCACAACGTCATGGACGCGGAGCAGAACTACGGCCTGATCGGGATGTACGCCGGAGATTCTGCCAGCCGGCCCGAGCCGGGTGGGGATCCGGGCCGGTGGCGCGGGTTGCCGGTGATTGCCGAGGGCGATGGCCGGCTCAAGGCGCTCCACGCCGGCGCCGATGCGGCGTACATGTATCTGGCCGTAGAAGTCGAGGGTCGTGGGACACGAGACGCGAGACGCGGGACGCGGGGCGTGAGACCCGGGACACGAGTCCCGAGTCCCTCGACCCTCGACTTCCGATCTACCGGTTTCGAAATCGCCATCGACACCTGGCGCGACAGCGTGGGGCAGCACCGGTTGCCGCGAAGCGGCGTGGTCTCGCCGCTGGGCTTCGAGTTTCTGCTGGATCTGCCGTCGCCGGACAGCGGGGCGATGCGGGTGCTCCCGGAATACAACCGGTACGCACCGATCGCGGACCCGCGCACCGGGGATGACCTGGGGCGCTTCTACCAGCGTCCGGTCACCGTCATGAACCGGAGCGACGGACGGTTCGACTCGATGCTGGTCACCACCAACCGCGCACGATTCGGGCGGGATGGCACCTTCTTTCCGGCCAAGGGCGTCGACCGGGGAGCACTCCGTTTCGGGACGGCGCGCGCTTCGACGCTCTCCGACTGGTATCTTGATCGCGAGGCCGGGCTGATCGAGATCCGCATCCCGTGGGACCTGCTCAACGTGAGCGATCCCTCGTCGCGAACCGTGCTGTATGAACGCCGGGCCGATGGCGGCTTCGGCACGGTCACCGCCGGCGACTTCCACGTCCTGGCAGCAGCATACGACAAGAACACCGGCCGCGTGGAGCAGCTGGGGCCGTCCCGTGGCTGGCGCTGGCCCGGCTGGACCGAGCCGGATTGGTTCGCACGGCCGAAGCCCGCCTATGATTCGCTCACTGCAACGTGGGGAGCCATTCGATGATCCGACGCGCGCTGGTCGTCGCGGCTGCACTGCTCTCGTCCGGTTCCGTGCTCTCAGCCCAGGTGGCGGAGGGTAACCGCCACTGGGAAGAAGGTCAGTTCGGTGAGGCCCAGGCGGCGTATGAGCGTGAGCTCGTGACTGACCCCGGCAGTGTGCGATCCCTCTACCGCCTGGGCGTGCTCGCCTCCTGGCGCGGCGACCTGGACTCGGCGCTGGCACTGGCCGACCGTGCGCGTGCTGCGGAGCCTGCCGACCCCGATGTCCGGCTGCTCGAAGCGCAGGTGCTCTCCTGGAAGGGCGCGCTGCCGGCCTCGCTCGCGCGCTACGATTCGATCATTACGGAATACCCCGAGCGGCTGGATGCCCAGCTTGCGCGCGCCCGCGTGCTGGCGTGGGCCAACCGGTTCGATGCGTCGGACAGCGCCTACGCTGCGATCCTCGCGCGGGACCCGGGCAATCCCGGCGCGGTCGCCGGCCGGGCCCAGACACGGGCGTGGCGCGGGGATCTCGACGGCGCGGCAACCCTGTTCCAGCAGGCCCTCGCGACCGACAGCTCCAATGTGGACGCCCGGATCGGGCTGGCGCAGGTGCATTTCTGGCAGGGCCGGGCGGCACTGGCACGGGCCGAACTCGACCCGGTGCTGAGGGCGGACCCCAACAATCACGACGCGCAGGTCCTCGACCAGGCCATCCGGCTCGCGCGACGATCGTTCGTGGACGTGGCGGGAGGCTGGAACAACGATTCCGACGACAATACCAGCTGGTGGGAATCGCTGGCGCTGACCGTGCCGCTCACCGACCGGCTGGCGGTCTTCGGCAGTGTGGGCCTGCAGCAGAGTAGTGATCCAACCCGGAGTGCCGACCGTACAGCAGCAGAGGGCGGCTTCCGGCTCTCGCTCGGGAAGGTGGGCCTCACCGCGGCGGCTGGAGCACGCCGGCTCGCTCCAGAGGGCGGCACAAGCCGTACCTCGGCGTCCTTCCGCGCCGGGATCACGGCCAGGCCCGCGCACGGCATCTCACTGGGGGCGGGCTACTCGCACCACGCCTTCGATGAGACCGCACAATTGATCGAGAGCGGGCTGGACGTGGATGAAGCCGAGGGCACCGTAGAACTCGGGGTGACGAGGTCCACCACACTTACGCTCGGCGGCGGTGGTGCGTGGTTCAGCGACGACAATCAGCGCTATCATGTGCTGGCCGCTGTGATGCAGCAGCTGCCGGAACACTTCTTCATTGGCGCCTACGCCCGGCAGATGGGGTACGATTTCAAGGGTACCGGGTACTTCTCACCCGATCGGTTCCGCACCGCCGAAGCTCGTGGCGGCTGGAGCTTCGACTCCAGCGTCTGGACCGCGCGGCTGGCCGGCGGCCTCGGTGTGCAGGAGGCGTTCAGGGGCGCTGAGACCCAGGCCGAGTGGCACGCCGACGCGTCGCTCGGCCGGAAGTGGGGAGCAGGCAACGTCGTCGAAGCGTTCGGGGGGGTGTCCAACAGCCTGGAACGGTCGGTCACCGGCGCGTTCCGCTACCGCAGCGTGGGACTCCGGGTGACGCTGGGCTTGTAAGAAAGTGCCGCCCCGGCGTTCGCCGGGGCGGTTCAATGTGTCGTTACGGCATGAACTGCACGGATCCTGCCGTGAATGGCTCCCCGGTCGTCGGATCCCTCACCAGCAGCGTCACCAGATACGGGGTGCCTCCGAAAAGCGCCTTGTCAACCGGTTCGTTCAACTGGGTGACCTTGATTTCAGCCACCGTGCAGGCGGGCGTCCAGCTGATCGACGGTGAGGTTGAAGATGAGACGGTGATGGTAATCGGCTCGTCGCATCCGCCACCGGATGGCGACGAGGAATCGCCGCAAGCCACGAGCACGACGGCCAGCGCCAATGACGCGGGCATCGCAGGGCGCAATCTGATCTTCACTCGTTTTTCTCCCAATCATTCGATGTCGGTGAGCCGGTGCACGCCCGCCCGGGCGTTCCGGCCATTGCACTGAAGATAAGGACGCCTCGGGCGGCGCCAATCGCACCGCCCGAGGCCGCCCCCGACCCAGGGGCTCAGGGCTGCGGGGGCGGTGCCTTCTTGTTGAAGTCGCCGGCGCGGACCACCGCGAGGCGGTTGAGGTCGATGAACTTCTGCACCGCCGAGTTCACATCGGTGGCGCTCAGCTTCCGGACCTGCTCGTCCAGGGCCGCATCGAAGGCCATGGTACGATCGAGGTAGAGGTTCGAGGCCAGGATGCCGGCCAAGGCCCCGTCCTGCGCCCGCATGACGCTGCGCTCCTGCAGCCAGCCGGTGCGTGCCTCATCGAGCTCTTCCGGCCGGAAGCCGCTCTTCACTGCCCGCGCCATCTCCTCCTTGAAGGCGGCGTCCACCTTGGTGGAGTTCTCCGGCGCCGAGATGGCGTAGGTGATCCACTGGCCGCTCTCATCCTGCGAGGACGCGTTCATGAATGAACCGATGCCGTAGCTCAGGCCGTCCTTCTGCCGGATGCGGGTGGCCAGCCGGGAGTGCAGGAACCCGCCGCCCAGCATGTAGTCGCCCAGGGTGAGGGCCGCGTAGCCGGGCTCGTCGTCGCGCAGCTTGATGTTGAGGCCGGCGATGAAGAATGCGTTGGCCTTGTCCGGCGTGTTCAGCACGATACTGGTGGAGTCGTTCTGCCGGAACTCCAGGGGAATCCGCACATACGGCGACGGGCTCTTCCAGTTGCCCAGGAACGAGCCGAGAATCGTCGTCACGTCTGCCGGATCGAAGTCACCCACCACCGCGACCTGGGCGTGGTCGGCGCCGTAGAACTCCTTGTAGAACGCCTGCGCCTGCTCCAGCGTCGTCGCGTTGATCGCCGCCACCTGCTCATCGACGGTGAGGGTGGCGCGCGGGTCGCCCGCGGGATACGGATGCAGGAAACGCCCGAAAGCGGTGAACCCCTGGGTGGTCGGCTCGGAGCGCTGTTCTTCGATGCTGGCGAGCTGCTCCTGCTTCAGCTCCTTGAATTCCTGCGCATCGAATCCGGGGTCGCGCAGCACTTCCCCCACCAGCCGGAGCACTGCGGCGAGGTTTGGCCGCTGGGTCTGGATGCGCACGCCGGCGCTGGTGGCGCCGCCGAAGATATTCACCTGCGCCTTGAGCCGGTCGAACTCATCCTTGATCTGCTGGCGGGTCTTGGCGCTCGTGCCGCGGAGCAGCATCGCGCCGGCGAGGGTGGCCGCGGTGGCCTTGCCGCGCACGGCGTCCAGCGTGCCGAACCGAAGCGTCATGGAGACGTTCACCGTCTGGGCCCGTGTCTGCTTGGGCAGGAGCGCGAGTTCGGCACCCCCCGGCAGGGTACTTCTGGTGGTGCGCTTCTCGATGTTGGCCGGTGACGGATCGAACGCCTCACCCATCACGACGGTGCTGTCGCCCTTGTAATCCTTGACCATCGCCGCCACATCCGGCGTCGGTGGAATCTCGGCCCGTGCCGGCGCCTGCTCCGGAATGAACCGGCCGAAGGTCAGGTTCGACGGCTTGAGGTAGGCGGTGGCGACGCGCTTGACGTCCTCCGGCGTCACCTTCTTCACCCGGTCACGATACAGGAACATCAGGCGCCAGTCGCCCATGGAGGCCCACTCGGAGAGGCCCAGCGCCGCGTACTCGGAATTGTTGTAGGACAGGTCCCACTGCTTGAGGATGGCGGCCTTGGCACGCTCGACCTCCTCGGCGGTCGGCGGCGTGGTCACCGCACCGCCGATGGCGTCGCGCAGCGTGGCCTCGGCGGGCGGCAGCGAGTCTTCCTTCCGCACCTGCGCGTACAGAATGAGCACGCCCGGCTGCATGAGCTGGTAGGCCGACGCACCGACGTCCGCGGCCATGCCGGTCTTGACCAGGGCGGTATAGAGCCGCCCGGACGGCGCATCACCCAGTACGTGCTGGAGCACGTCCACCGCGGGGAAATCAGGATCGGAACCGGCGGGCACGTGATACGCCGCCATCGCTACCTGCACATCACCAACCCGGCGCAGCGTCACGCTCCGCTCACCATCCTGGGCCGGCTCCTCGGTGTAGGTGCGCCAGAGCTTGAGTGCCCCGGTGCGGTCGGGCCGCGCGATGGTTCCGAACTTCTGGCGGATCAGCCGCTTGGTGGCCACCGAATCGAATTTCCCCGCCACCACCAGCACCGCGTTGTCCGGCTGGTAATACTTGCGGTAGAACTGCTGCAGGCGCTCGATGGGCACCTGCTCGATGTCGCTCCGGGCGCCGATGGTGCTGTGGCCGTAGTTCTGCCAGAGGAACGCGGTGGACAGCACCCGCTCTTCCAGCACGTTGAACGGTGAATTCTCGCCCGACTCGAATTCGTTCCGCACCACCGTGAACTCGCTCTCGAGATCCTTCTTCGCGATGAAGCTGTTCACCATCCGGTCCGCTTCCATGTCGAGCGCCCAGGCCACGTTTTCCGGGGTGGCCGAGACCGTCTCGAAATAGTTGGTGCGGTCGTACCAGGTGGTGCCATTGGCATTGGAACCGTGCTGGCTCAGTTCCGCCGGGATGTCGGGATGCGAGGGTGTGCCCTTGAAGAGCATGTGCTCCAGCAGGTGCGCCATCCCGGTCTCGCCGTAACCCTCGAAGCGGGAGCCCACGAGGTAGGTGACGTTTACGGTGACGGTGGGCTTGGACTGGTCGGGGAAGAGCAGGACCCGGAGTCCGTTCGGCAGGGCGTATTCGTGGATGCCTTCGACCGACGCACCTGGAGCGAGGGCCGGCAGCGCCGCCGCGGTCGCCGGCTTCTGCGCCAGGCTCGCTGGCGGCGCCACGATCATGAGCCCCAGCGCGAATGCCGGGCCGGCGGCAAATCGAGTCATACGGAACATGGTCATCGGATCCTTGTAGGGGTATCCCATAAACATGCGCCCAAATCGCTAAGTGAGCCACTCCCGGAAGGTGCCGACCAGCAACCAGCCGTTGAGGCCGACGATCAGCACCGCCACCAGCCACGCCACCACCCTGGTGACGGGGTGGATCACCAGTGCGCCCATCTTCCGCCGGTCACTCGTAAACTGCACCAGCGGAATCACCGCAAACGAGAGCTGCAGCGAGAGAATCACCTGGCTCAGGATCAGCAGCGAGACGGTGCCCTTGGCGCCATAGAGCGCGGTGACGATGATGGCCGGAATGATGGCGATGCCGCGGGTCACCAGCCGCCGGAGCCAGGGCGCGAGCCTCAGGTTGAGGAAGCCCTCCATCACGATCTGCCCCGCGAGCGTGCCGGTGATGGTGGAGTTCTGGCCGGACGCGAGCAGCGCCACGGCGAACAGCACGCTCGCCGCGGTGGTGCCGAGCAGCGGGGCCAGCAGCCGGTGGGCATCGGCGATGTCGGCGACGCCGTTGTAGCCGGCGAAGTGAAAGGTCGCGGCACTCAGCACCAGAATGGCGCCATTGATGAAGAAGGCGAACAACAGGGCGACGGTGGAGTCGAAGGTCGAGAAGCGGATGGCCTCGCGCCGGGACGCGACGTCGTCGCCGAAGTGCCGCGTCTGCACGATCGACGAATGCAGGTAGAGATTGTGCGGCATCACCGTCGCCCCGAGGATGGCGATGGCGATGTACAGCATGGCCGGGTTGGACAGAATTTCGGCCGTGGGGATCAGGCCGCGGGCCACTGCGCCGGCGTCGGGCCGGGAGAAGAAGAGCTCGAAGGCAAAGCAGGCACCCACCACGGCGACGAGCGAAATGACCACCGCCTCGAGCCAGCGAAAGCCACGCTGGTGCAGGAGCAGGATGATCAGCACGTCCAGTGCCGTGAGACAGACGCCCCAGATGAGCGGAATGCCGAAGAGCAGGTTGAGGGCGATCGCGCTGCCGATCACTTCGGCCAGGTCGCACGCGGCGATGGCGATCTCGCACAGCACCCACAGCCCCATGGCCACCGGCTTGGAGTAGTGGTCCTTGCAGGCCTGGGCCAGGTCGCGGCCGGTGGCGATGCCGAGCCGCACGGCGAGCCCCTGGAGCAGCATCGCCATGAGGTTGGACACCAGGATGACGCTGAGCAGGGTATACCCGAACTGCGAGCCGCCGGCGAGGTCGCTGGCCCAGTTGCCCGGGTCCATGTACCCCACGGCCACCAGGTAGCCGGGGCCCGCGAACGCCAGCGCCTTCCGCCAGAAGCCGGCGCCCTTCGGCACCTTGATCGTCTGATACGACTCGGGAAGGCTCGGCGCTACACGCGGTTGGCGCCACCCGCCGCGAGTCTCCACAGGTGGACGCGTCACGACGCTCATCGCGCGTCCTCCTGGACACAGAGAAGCCCGGTGGCCAGCGCATGGCCAAGCACGCGTGTGCCGAACGGCGTTTCGATGGTCACGGGGCCGTCAAACGGTGCCTGCTCCACCACGGTGAAGCGGAGTCCCGGCCGGATACCAAGCGAGCCGAGGTATCGGAGCCGGTCGGCGTCCGCCACCGACACCCGGGCCAGCACGCAGCTGGCTCCCGGCGACATCCGGGTGAGGGGCGTTCCCTTCACATCGGAGACGCTGCCATCGGCGCTCGGGATGGGATCACCATGCGGGTCGGAAGCGGGATGCCCGAGCGCCGCCGCCATGCGTTCGACCAGGTCGTCCGACATGGCGTGTTCCAGCTGCTCGGCCTCGGCATGAACGGTGTCCCAGTCGTAGCCGAGAAACTCCACGAGGTAGGTTTCGACCAGACGGTGCCGGCGCACGATGCGAAGCGCGGCACGCAGCCCGTCCGCCGTCAGCCGCACGCCCCGGTAGCGCTCGTGCTCCACGAGGCCCTGCTCCGAGAGCCGCTTGATCATGGCGCTCACGGACGCCGGAGACACCTCCAGGCGTTGGGCAATCTCGGTGGTGGAGGCGGGCCGCTCTTCGGACGACAGCCGATAGATGGCCTTGAGGTAATCCTCGACCGATCGCGTGAAAACATCTACCGGACCCATGGCGGTCACACATCTTCCCCAGTTTAGACGTGGCTAAATCGTACAATAGACGGCCACAATGTCAACTTTCGGCTGGCAAAAGTAGTGCCAGCCGATGGGAAGTGCATGGTCTGTCAGGGGTTGGGGCGGGCGGCCGCGAGGATCGGGAGGAGGGTGTCGAGGATGCGCTCGGTCATGCCCCAGAGGGTGCCTGCCGCGGTCTGGTACGCCGGAAAGCGCCGCGTTACGCCAGCGACCGGGAGCGAGAACTCGCCCCGCGCTCCGGCCCGGAGCAGTGTGTCGACCGCGACCCAGTAGGCGCCCGCCACTTCAGCGCTCAGCATCGCCTCGGGCATGTCCGGGAGCGCAAAGACGAACGGCCGGACGGCGACCGGTGGGAGAACCACGGAGCTCGGCGCCACGTCATCGAGTGCGCCGAGCAGTTGGGAACGATCGAGCGTGAGGGCGACCTCTTCCCTGGTCTCCCGGATGGCGGTGGCGACGAGGTCGGCATCTTCCGGCTCCCGCCTCCCACCCGGCACGGCTACGTGGCCCGACCAGGGATCGCCCCCGCGCTCTGCGCGACGAATCAGGAGCAACGACAGGGGATCGGGTGCCAGGATCACGGCAACCGCAGCCCACGATCGTCCAGCCGGGTCCGCCTCGCGCGGAGCCCGTCCCGCCAGCAGCGCGCCCAGGCGCTGGTAGGTCTGGTTCAGCGGCGCTCTTCCCCGCCGATGAGGGCGCGGCTCAGGAAATCGAGCGTCAGTGAGAAGAGCAGATCAGAGGCCGGCACCGGTGGTTGCCATGGGTGCGCGGCACCGAATGTGTGTCCGGTATGGTCCATCGCGCGGAGTATGGTGGTGGGGCGTGCGCTGGCGCGAGCCAGCGCTTCGGCGTCGTCGAACGAGACGGTTTCGTCCTGGCGGCCGTGAAGAATGAGCCAGGGGACCGTGATCGCTGCCGCGGCGCGCAGGACATCCAGCGTGTCGCCATACTGCTCCACATCATCCAGCAGGTCGGTCAGCATGGGCAGCACCTGGCCGGTGCGGGTATTGGTCACATTGAGAAAGCCGGCCTCGCGCCAGCGCTTCCGCGTCTCGGCGCCCCAGCGGCTGGTGCTCGCCACCGCCGCCCAGGTGACGAGCGCCTTCACCCGCGCATCCCGTGCAGCATGCAGGATGCTCATGCCGCCACCACGTGAGTGCCCCACCAGCCCGAGCGTGGACGGCGCCGCGACATCGAGCGCGCCCGTCACCAGTGCCGTGACCACGGCATCGAGATCCACGAGGTCAGCGGAGAAGGTGTTGTGGGAAAAACGATCACCAAGCGACGGCTGGCCGTCCGCGTCCACACCGCTGCCACTCATGTTGAAGCTCACGGCCGTGACCCCGGCCCGCGCCAGCCGCTCGGCGAAGGGCGGCCAGAAGCCCCAGTCCTTGAAGCCCTTGAAACCGTGCACCAGCACCACGGCGGGCCGGGGCGAGTTCCGCCCGCCAGCGCGCACGTCCACGAAGATCTCGCCGAGGGCGCCGGGCAGGACGTGACGGGAAAGCGTGGGAGTGGCCATGGCTCAGCTCACTGCCGCTTCCAGGAGCGCCAGCGTTCCGGCATCAGCGTCGAGGCGGGCCCGGCCGCCCACCGGCAGTGTCCACTGTTCGCGCACATGCCCAAAGGGCAAGCCCATCACCACCGGAATCCCGAGCGGCACGAAATAGTCGGCAAAGATCCGATCGAGGCCGGTGGCGCCGGGAGCGCGCCGGCGAGGCGGAGGTGCGAGAGCATCCGGTCCACCCGATAGTGCGCTTCGCCCACATCTTCCAGAAAGAGAATCGCCCCGTCGAGGCTCGGCAGGTACGGCGTCCCGAGCAGGCACTGGACCAGTGTGAGGTTCCCGCCGATGAGCGGCCCTTCGGCCACGCCGCCGGCGAGGGAGGTCACCCGGTGCTCCACGGGCACCAGAATGCCTGGCGGCGCGGTCGGCGGCGCCAGCTGACCGGCCGGATCAGCCGCCGTAAGGACGCGCTCCAGGTGGCTCCGGGTGAAGCCGGTCAGCTCGTGGCGGGCAACCGGCCCGTGGAAGGTGATCAGGCCGGTCTGCCGATGGAGCGCCAGCAGCAGCGCGGTCACGTCGCTGAAGCCCAGGATGACCTTGGGCAGGCGCCGAGCGGCGTCAAAGTTCACCCCGGCGAGGATCCGGGTGAGGCCGTAGCCGCCGCGAATGCACCAGACTGCGCCGACCGACGGGTCGGTCAAGGCATCATTCAGGTCCTTGAGGCGCTGATCGTCGGTGCCGGCGAGATATCCGTGCTGCGCGCCGGCATGCACCCCCAGCACCGGCTCCCAGCCCAGGGCTCGGCAGAGCTCCTCCGCGCGGCGGAGGTCATCCTGCTCGAGGAGCGGGCCTGCGGGCGCCACCAGCGCGACGCGGGTGCCGGCGCGGAGGTGCGGAGCGCGGATAGTGGTCTTTGACCCCATGGGTCTTTCCTTATAGCTTTGCGGCTCTACCAGCCTGAAGGAGAACGGCTGTGCGTGCTTCGCCACCTGCGTTGCTCGCTGCTGGCCGGCTGATTGCAGACTCGCGCGAGGAACTCGTCGCCGAGTGGGCCGGACGGCTCGGCGATCGAATCACCGCCGCCCCCACGATACCGCGTTCCATGGTCGAACGGGAGTTGCGGCTGCTCGTCAATATCCTGGCCCAGATGGTGGGGCCGCTCCGTCGCGAGGCGCGGCCGATGTGGAACCGGGCCTGCGAACAATATGGGCGCAACGCGTCCACACGCGGGCTCTCCGCCGGCGAGGTCGTCGAAGAGCTGCTGCAGCTGCGTGACCTTCTTACCCGGCGTCTCGCGCCCGTGGTTGCCGCCATGCGTGCCCGGCAGGGCATGGCCATCCTGCTCCGGCTCAACCGGGTGCTGGATCATGGCATCGCGGCGGCCGTGGTCGGCTACACCGATGCGCTGGTCGCCACCATGCTGGGCCGGAACGGCGTACCCGAGCTGGACGGTTCGGACGAGATCTCGGGCACCCGCCGCTGGCTGGACACGCTCGAGGGCGAACTCGCCTCGATCAGCGCCGCGCGCTGACCCGGCGCCCACATGAGCTGGGCGCTGCTGCTTGCGCTGCCGTGGGCCATCGCCTGGCTCACGCTCGTCCGGCTGCTGCGTCCCGTTCCTCGACTGGAGCGCGTCGCGCCGGTGCTCGAGGGTGGACCGCTCGTCAGTATCATCATCCCCGCGCGTAACGAAACCCGCACCATCGCCACCGTCGTCACGTCGGTGCTCGCATCCCGCTACCGGAATTTCGAAATCATCGTCGTGGATGATCGTTCCACCGACGACACCGCGGACCAGGTCGCGAGGCTCGTGGCGCGGGCCGCGGGACAGGAGTCTCCCGACCCCCGTCTCGTGCTGGTGCATGGTGCCGAGCTGCCGGCCGGATGGTATGGCAAGCCGTGGGCCTGCGTGCAGGGGTATCGCGCCGCCCGCGGCGACGTGCTGCTGTTCACCGATGCGGACACGCGCCACGAGCCGATGCTGCTGCCCCACGCCGTGGGTGCGCTGGTCGCCGGCAAGGGAACGCTCATCACCGTCGCTCCACATCAACGCTGCGTCACCTTCTGGGAACGCACGGTGATGCCGCAGATCTGGGTGCTGCTCGGGTTCCGGTTTCACCCGCGCGTGGTCAACCGCGCGCGCCACACGCGCGACGTGATCGCCAACGGCCAGTTCATCCTCATGCGGCGAGCGGACTACGAGGCCATCGGGACGCACGCGTCGGTGCGCGACGCCGTCGCGGAGGATCTGGCGCTGGCCCAGCACTGCCACGCCTCGGGACGGCGCATCTGGTTCGGGTTCGCGCTCTCGCTCATGGAGACGCGGATGTATCACGACCTGGGGCACATGGTGGAGGGATGGTCCAAGAACATCTACCTGGGCGGCCGGCAGTCGTTTCCCGACGAGCCGTTCCTCCGGGCGCTGGTGCCGCTCGCACTTCTCGTGGCGATCGGCGGCTGGCTGCTGCCGCCCGTGGCGCTGGTCCTCGCCCTCGCGGGCGTGCTGCCGGGGCTGCTCGTGCCAGCGTTGGCCGCCACGGGGCTCGCCGTGGCGTACTGGACGGTGGTATCGCTCAGCATGCGGATCCCTGCGTGGTACGGAGCGCTCTACCCGGTCGGCGCGCTGGCGGCCGTGGGCATCGTCCT
>SMFG01000100.1_pt1 | contig 15595 bp, 14 predicted proteins | sample 2456131 | NCBI WGS metagenome assembly SMFG01 (sample SAMN10132612, study PRJNA489261) | soil metagenome | isolation source: day120 antibiotic-silt loam soil ammended with raw manure from dairy cow... | place: USA | collected 2015-05-01
CGGGCAGGGCGGGCAGGTTCTTACCGCGTCGTCATTCCCGCGAAAGCGGGAATCCATGAGGGCCCACCTGTGGTGAATCACACCGCTCGAGCCCCTCATGGACCCCCGCGTTCGCGGGGGTGACGGCATGTGCGATGTTCGGTCCTGCCCGTCCTGCCCGTCCTGCCCGTCCTGCCCGTCTTGCCCGTCTTGCCCGTCTTGCCCGTCTTGCAATCCATCCTATGTTTCCATCCAGCCGCCAGGGGCATCGGGCACCACCCGATTGAGACGAGACCCTTGGAACCTGATCCGGTTCACACCGGCGGAGGGAGCGCGGCGACTGTTGCAGGTCCCTCCGCCGGCCAATGCATAGGAGTCGTGCATGGCCACCCAGCTTGCCCCGTCGCCCGCCACCACGCTGGCCGACGCGTTTCCCAATTCCACCAAGGTGTACGTCGAGGGGCCGGCCGGTGTCCGGGTGCCCATGCGCGAGATCACGCTCTCGGGCGGCGAGCCGCCGTTGCGCGTTTATGACACGAGCGGACCAGAAGGGCACGATGCACGGGATGGGTTGCCGTCGGTGCGGGGCGAGTGGATTGAGAAGAGAGTCAAGAGTTCAGAGTTGAGAGTTGAGGGGAGGCGCTCAACTCTCAACTCTCAACTCTCAACTCTCCGCAGCACCGGCCCGATTACCGGGCCATCATCCCGGCCAACATCAACCATCCCGAACTCGAGCCGATGATCATCGGGCGGAACTTCCTCGTGAAGATCAACGCCAATATCGGCAACTCGGCGGTCAGCTCGTCGATCGATGAAGAGGTGGAGAAGCTCCGCTGGGCCACCCTCTGGGGTGCGGACACGGTGATGGACCTGTCCACCGGCAAGCTGATCCACGAGACCCGCGAGTGGATCATCCGCAATTCGCCGGTGCCGATCGGCACCGTGCCCATCTACCAGGCACTGGAGAAGGTGGGCGGCGTGGCGGAGGACCTCACCTGGGAAGCCTACCGCGACACGCTGATCGAACAGGCGGAGCAGGGGGTGGATTACTTCACGGTCCATGCGGGTGTGCTGCTGCGCTACGTGCCCCTGACCGCCAATCGCGTCACCGGCATCGTGTCGCGCGGCGGGTCGATTCTTGCCAAGTGGTGTCTCGCCCATCACCAGGAAAACTTCCTCTATACCCATTTCCGCGAGATCTGCGAGATCATGGCGGCGTACGACGTCTCCTTCTCGCTGGGCGACGGGCTCCGGCCTGGCTCCATCGCCGATGCGAATGATGAGGCGCAATTCGCCGAGCTCAGGACCCAGGGCGAACTCAACAAGATCGCGTGGGAGCACGACGTGCAGGTGATGAACGAAGGCCCCGGCCACATCCCCATGCATCTCATCAAGGAGAACATGGACAAGCAGCTCGAGTGGTGCGGCGAGGCGCCGTTCTACACCCTGGGGCCGCTTACCACCGACATCGCGCCGGGATACGATCACATCACCAGTGCCATCGGCGCCGCGATGATCGGCTGGTACGGCACCGCCATGCTCTGCTACGTGACGCCCAAGGAACACCTCGGCCTCCCCAACCGGGATGACGTGAAGGCCGGCGTCATTGCCTACAAGATCGCGGCCCACGCCGCGGATCTCGCCAAGGGGCATCCCCGTGCCCGCGAGTGGGATGACGCCCTGTCCAGGGCGCGCTTCGATTTCCGCTGGCGCGACCAGTTCAACCTCGCGCTCGATCCGGTCACGGCCCTCGCCTTCCACGACGAGACCCTGCCGGCCGAGGGCGCCAAGGTGGCCCACTTCTGTTCCATGTGCGGCCCCAAGTTCTGCTCCATGCGGATCTCCCAGGACATCCGGGACCAGGCAGCCGGCATGGCGGCCAAGGCCGAGGAGTTCCGGGAGTCGGGCGGGGAGATCTATGTAAAGCTGGGAGCTGAGGGGTGAGAGGCTTTTCACTCCGGGATGAGATGCTGGAAGGGCACACTTCCCGGAGGACACAATGCTTGCCCGTGAACTCATGACCGCGAACCCCGCCTGTTGTCACCCCGGTGACTCGGTGCTGGACGCGGCCAGGATGCTTGGTTCATATGACGTGGGATCACTGCCGGTGGTGGAAGGCGACAACGGCGGCCGGTTGGTTGGTATCGTAACCGATCGCGACCTCACCGTGAACGCGCTGGCCGAGGGACGTTTCGACGCCCGGGTAGCGGACGTCATGACCCCGAAACCACGCTCGGTGCGTGAAGATGAGGATGTGGTCGAAGTGGAACGGATCATGTCGGAACAGCAGGTACGCCGGGTGCCGGTGGTGGACAAGGGGGGCGCGGTCGTCGGCATCATCGCGCAGGCGGACCTGGCGCTCTCCGATGGCGGAGTCAGCGAGCAGCAGGTGGCTCGCGTGGTGGAGCGGATTTCGGAGCCGACGATCGAATAACGCAAGGAGGGCCGCGTGGGGCGACTGATCATTCTGGCGCTGGTGGCCACTGCGGCGGCCGGATGCGGCCGCCGGGACGAACCTGGGCAGGAACAGGTCCCCTCATCCACCGCGGCCTCGCGCCCGGCCCATGTCGTGACCATCAGCGGCCTCGCCGCGCCCGAATCGGTCATTCACGACACTGGGCAGGACGTCTATTTCGTCACCAACATCAACGGCAACCCGGGTGCGAAGGACGGCAACGGCTTCATCAGCCGCGTGCAGCCGGATGGCACCGTGGATTCGTTGCACTTTGTCATGGGCGGGCGCGGTGGTGCCACGCTCAACGCCCCCAAGGGTACGGCCATCATCGGCGATACGCTCTGGGTGGCGGATCTCGATGCGGTGCGCGGCTTCGACCGCCGCACCGGCGCCCCACTCGCCACCATCGAGTTCGGCCGCCGGGCCCGGTTTCTCAACGACATGGCGGTCGGCGCTGATGGCCGGCTTTATGTCAGCGAGACCGGGGTTTCCATTGATGATCAGGGTGCCATGGCGCCTACCGGGCTCGATAACGTCTTCCGCATCGGCGGCGGGCACCGGGTGGAGTCCATCATGCTTAAGGCCAAGGCGCCAAACCCGAATGGCATCATCACATACAACGGGGGGCTGCTGATCGGCAGCGCCAGTTCGCCCGAGATCCTCTGGTGGATGGATGGGGTGGATAGCCTGCGGCACGTGGGCGCAGCCACCGGCACGGTGGACGGGATCGCGGCCCTGGACGACGGCCGGATCCTGGCGTCGAGCTGGGACGATTCGACCATCTCCGTGGTCGGTGCCACCCCGATGTCGCTCATCACCGGTGTCGGGAGCCCGGCGGATTTTGGTCTGGACCGGAAACGCCATCGTCTGCTGATCCCGCAGCTCACCGAGAACCAGGTTCAGGTCTGGCAACTGCCATGACGCGGCGCGTGCGCACCATGAAGGCAGCCTGAATCTCGGCTGCAGTTTTGGCAGCCGCCTGCGCCTTTGCCCTGCCGATTGCCTGCGTGAGGCGGTCATCGCGGCGGGGACGGCTGGCATGCGTGGTGCGGCGGTGAGCTGCGGCCGGCGACGATTCGATCAGGCGCCGGCACCGGTCAAGCTGAGAGGAGAATACCAGACATGTATCTCACCACCATGCGCCGTCGCACCGACGGCCTGACCAATCTCCGGCGGTTGTCATCCGCGCTCGACGAGGCCTTCGTGGGCGGGCTGCTCGGTCAACCGCAGGAAGGCTCGATCACGTCGGCCTGGGTTCCGGCCTGTGACATTTTCGAGGACCAGGACAACGTCAAGATCGTGATGGAAGTCCCCGGCGTGGACCCGGAGGACGTGAAGTTGCAGCTTGAGAACAACCTGCTCACCATACGCGGCGAGAAGCGGCAGGTCGCCGAAGAGAAGGCCGAGCGGGTCCACCGCTACGAGCGGAGCTACGGCAGCTTCGAACGGACCTTTTCGCTGCCCACCACCGTGGATGTGGACCGGATCGAAGCCGCAGTGTCCGACGGCGTGCTGACCGTGAGGTTGCCGAAGGCCGAGAAGGCGCGTCCGCGCCAGATCCCGGTCATGTCCGGTTCATCCGGGCATGCCAGCGAATCGGTCACGGTCGGGACCCGTCCTGCCCGTAGCGCTACGGAACCTGCTCCGAAATAGCGCGGATGGCCGGCACGCGCGGGGCGCCCTATGCTTCGCGCGTGCTCGACCACATTCCGTTTCGCGCCGCCACCATCAGCTACCGTACCGCAGCGCTCGAGTTGCGGGAGCGCCTGGCGCTGGACGATGCCGCGATCGCGCAGATCGTGGCTCGTGCCGCCGGCGACGGCCGCGTGCTGGTTCCGCTCTCGACCTGTAATCGTATCGAGTGCTACCAGTGGGAGCCGCCTGTCCCGGCCCTCTGGCCTTGGCCCGATGATGCGCCGGTCGAGCACCTCGCGGGCCGGGCTGCCGTGCGTCACCTGTTCGCGGTGGCCGCCGGACTCCAGTCGCAGCTGGTTGGTGAAACAGAGATCCTGGGCCAGGTGCGGCGCGCCTGGCTCCGTGCACGAAACGCTGGCGCCAGCAATCTCTCCGTTGACCTCATCTTTACCCACGCCATCACCGCCGGCCGCCGGGTGCGCCGGGAGACATGGCTGGGCTCCCACGCGCATTCCGTGATGGACGCCGGTGTGCGCCAGGTCGTTGACGGACGTGCGCCGGGTCATGTGGTGGTGCTGGGGGCCGGCGCGGCGGCGCGCGGCGTCCTGCGTGCGCTCGACGCACGCTCGGTGACCCGGGTGACCGTCATCTGCCGCCGGCCAGAAGTGGCCATGCCGCTCACGGTGCACCACGACGGGTGGTCCGTGCTGCCATGGACGGCGCTCCAGCTGGAGTGCCGGCGTGCCGATCTCATCATAGCGGCCACGGCTGCGCATCAGCCCGTGCTCACGCCGGGGCTGCTGGGCGCCCACCCGTGCACCGTGCTCGATCTCGGTGTTCCCAGAAACGTGGACGCCAGGGTGCGTGGCATGGAGGGGATCCGGCTGGTGGATCTCGATGATCTGCGGGCGGAGGGCTGTGTGTCCCGGGCAGAACTGTTCGACGACGCCTGGTGCATCATTGATGACGAGCTCGACCGGCTCGCCGAACTGCTCAAGGCGCGCTCGCGCGCTCCGCAATTGACCGCGCTCCATCAGGCGGGGGTGCGGATTGCCGCCGAGGAGGCGGAGCGCACCCTGCAGGAGCTCGGTGGCCTGGACGCGCCCGACCAGGCCCTCGTGCGTCAGCTCGCCGAACGCGTGGCTCGGCGGGTGCTCTTCCCGGCGTCAAAGGCCATCCGCGACGTCTGATCGTCCGGCGCCGGATTGAGAATCCGGCGACAGTCGGGGTTGGTGCAGCCGGGGCAGTGGAGGTCGTACTGCCGGCTCGCCGGTGCGCCGCTGGCCAGGTGCCCGCGCACGATGTCGGCCAAGGCATCGAGAAACACCGGGTGGTCATTGAGGGCCGGCGCACGCACATAGCGCGTGATGCCGGCCTGTCGTGCGACATGGCCATACTCGATGTCCAGCTCGCTCAGCGTTTCGATGTGGTCGCTGGTAAAGGCGATCGGCACCACCACCACGTTCCGCTCCCCCCGAGCCCCCAGGCGACGGATCACCGACTCGGTACTGGGTCCCAGCCAGCGGACCGGTCCCACCTCGCTCTGATAGGCCAGCGTGTACCGGTTGGCCGCACCGAGACGCTCCATCACGCCCTGGACGCTGGCGCCGATCTCCTGCGGGTACGGGTCACCACGATCGATGATGCTGAGCGGCAGCGAATGCGCGCTGAAGAGGATCACCGCATGGTCCCGTTCGCCCGCCGGAATCTGCCCCAGCGCGTCGCGTACCGAGTGCGTCATGGCGTCGAGGAAGCCCGCGTGCACCGGCCAGCGATCGATCACGCTCCAGGTGAAAGCGCCCTCGAGTCCCAGCCGCGCCGCCGTTCGCCACAGCTCGTTGAGACTGGAGCCGGTCGTCGCGCAGGAGAACTGGGGATACTGGGTAAAGGCCACGGCGCGGGTGATGCCATCGCGCTGCATGGCGCGGAGGGCGTCTGCGCTGTCGGGGTGGGCATAGCGGAAGGCCACGTAGAAGTGGTGCGGCGCGGTCGCGGGTGAGAGGCGATCGAGCCGCTGGACCATCGCCTGACCCTGCGTGGTGGTCCAGCGGAGAATCGGCGATCCGCCGCCGATCCCTTCGTAGAGCTTCCGCACCCTGGGTGCCCGTCGCCGGGCGATGAACGGGCCGAGCCAGCGCTGGAAGGGGAGCTGGATGATTTCGCGGTCGGCGAACAGTTCCAGCAGGAAGGGCTCGACTGCATCCAGCGTTGCGGGACCGCCGAGGTTGAGGAGCACGATGCCGGTTTTCGGGGCAGACATGCTGCGGAATGTGCGGTGGGGAGGTGGAGGGCACCATCCGAGGGACTACGGAGACGTCTATCGAGAAACCAGCCCCGTCTCCAATGCCAGCTTGGTCAGCCCTGCCACCGTCTTGATGCCGAGCTTGCGCATGAGGCTCTCGCGGTGCGTCTCCACCGTGCGGTGACTGATGCCGAGCTCGCCTGCGATCTCCTTGTTGGTGCGGCCCAGCGCGATCCCCACCAGCACCTCACGTTCGCGTCCGGTCAGCACCTCGAGCGGGCCCGGCAGTTCGCCGGCCTGGCCCCGCACGGCGGCGCGCAGCCGATGCGCGATCGGCGCGCTGAAATATTCCTCGCCCCGGTGCACCGCGCGGATCGCCTGGCGCAGTTCGGTCGCCGCGGAGTCCTTGAGCAGGTAGCCGTGCGCGCCGGCGCGCACGCTTTCGAGGACGTATTCGGGGTTGTCGTGCATGCTGAGGATCAGGATCCGCGCTTCCGGCACCGACCGCCGGAGCCGTGCCGCGGCCTGCAGCCCTGACTCGCCGGGCATGGTGATGTCCAGCAGGACCACATCGGGACGATGCGATTCGGCCAGCCGCACCGCCTCGGCCGCCGTCGCCGCTTCGGCGACGATGGCGAATCCCGCTTCTCCCTCCAGCACGTGCCGGATGCCTTCACGGACTACGGTGTGGTCGTCGGCGACGAGCACCCGGATGGAAGTGATTGTCATGCTGCAAATGTATCCGTCAGACCGGTACGATGATATGCAGGGTAACGCCGGCGCCGGGGGCGCTCCGGAGCTCGACCGAGCCGCCCAGGGCCGTGATCCGTTCACGCATGCCGGCGAGTCCCATGTGTCCCTCCCGTTCGAATCGCCCAGGATCGGTGCCGTCCGGCAGCCCGCGCCCATCGTCATGGACCGACAGGCACAGCGACGGACCGGCGTTGGCAACCGTCACATCCACCGAGGCGGCGCCGGCATGGCGCAGGACGTTGCTCAGCCCCTCCTGCAGCGCGCGGAACAGCGCGAGTTCCGTCGCGGTATCGAGCGCCGGCAATTCGTCCGGGGCATCGAACGAGAGGGTGATGCCGCGCTGGCGGGTCATCTCACCCGCCAGCGAGCGAAGCGCTGGCAGGAGTCCCAGGTCATCCAGCAGTGAGGGACGGAGATCGTTCACCACATTCCGGATGCTGCGGATGCCGGTGTCCACCAGCTCCAGCGCCCGGTCCAGGCGGGACACCTGCTCGAGTACTGCGTCGCCGCGCAGCAGGCTCAGCTCCATCTTGACCGCGCTGAACACTTGGGCAGTTTCGTCGTGCAGCTCGCGCGAGAGCCGGAGTCGCTCTTCCTCATGCTGGGCTACCATGCGCGCCCCCAGGCGCTCCAGGTCGCGCCGGCGGGCCTCCAGTCTGCGCGTCAATGCCGCATGCTCCAGGGCGGCGCCCACCTGATGGCCGAGCGCCAGCTGGAATCGCTGGTCGAGTGCGGTGAACGGATCGCGCACCGGTCCGGTGAGGAGCAGCGCACCCTGTACGCCGGCGCTCTGGAAGATGGGAAGGGCCGAGACGAAGTGGCGCGATGAGGCGTCGCCCACGGCGTATGGCTCCTTCCGCGTCATCGCCTGTCCGATCGCCTTCGCGTAGATCCCGGCGGGCGGGCGACCGGTCCAGCCGGCTGCGGTACCCGCGCCCCCGGCATAGGTGTCCTTGTCGCCGTCCCGCAGGTAGAGCGCCGTCCCGGTGACGCCGGGCAGTGCCAGCGGCCGCTCCAGCAGCGTGCTGATGATGTCGCCGTCATCGCCGCCAAGCCGGGTGTCCGCCGACAGCGCGCTCAGGGCTTCGATGCCGCGCTGCAGGTCGTCCAGCACCACGATCAGGAACCCGGTGCCCACCGCCAGCTCGAAAATGATGTCGAGGTAGTAGCCCCACGGCGCCCATGCTCCCTGGGCCCGGAGAAAGGGATAGTCGAGGTGATGCAGGCCCCAGAGCAGCAGCGCCACACCGACGATGGCGGCACCGGTGGCGCCCACCCGCCGGCGGTAATCCAGGAACACTGCGCCGGTCCAGAGCGAGGCCAAGCTCAGGAAGACCACCATCGGCAGGGCTGCCAGGAGGAAGCTGTCCAGCTGGTAGATGGCCGCATAGCTCCACCCCAGCGGCAGGAGCAGCGCCAGCGCCCAGACCGGCCTGAGGCGGAGTCCCCGCGAAAAGACCAGTGCGGACCACAGCAGCGCCAGCGCAAACCAGCCGGTGAGCACCTGGTGCGCAAAGAGCAGCGTGCGGTTGGCGGTGACGAGGAAGAGCAGGATCGCCAGAATCCGCAGGATGTACACCGCCCATGCCACCGTCCACCACGCGAACCAGTCCTTCCGGTAGCGCTGATAGAGAAATGCGGACAGGAGCGCGAGCGCGGCGGTGACCACCGCCTGGAGCAGTGCGGCGTCGAGCTCGAGCGGGTCGCTGACGGGAGGTGGCATGGTGACCTGCAGCATCGGACAAAGCTAATTCCCCTGCTATCTTTGTCCGAACCGTGACCCGAGACAGCATGACCCCTACGCCCATGGCACAGGCGCTGGAACGCCTGGTGATCGTGATGCGCGAAACGCCCCGTGCGGGCGAAGTGCACGCCACCCTGGCCGCACAGGCAGCGACGCTCGCTGCCGGACTGCCCGAACCGGAGCGCATCGAGGCCGGCGTGGAGGGCTCCGCCATCGTGGCGGGAACCACGTTGCGCGGCCGCATGCTGGCCCGCGCGGTGGACTGGATCGAGATCACGCCCGGGGCAGGGACAGAGGGGTTCGCATCGCTCGCACGCGCGCTTGCGAGCGACGATCTCCCGATGCCGATGGCACCAGGCCTGGTGGTGGCGATGGTGCCGCTGCCGCTGCCGCTCGCCCAGGCTGCTGTGCATGTGGTCGAGGCCGGGGCCGGCCCTTCCGATGCAGGATTGGACGACGACGAACCCGATGACGCCGAGCTGGCCCGCCTGACCGAGCGGCTCCGCGCGGCGTCGGTGCAGCGGGACTGGGCCGACGTGGTGACCCGTGCCAGGGAGCTGCTGGATTACGCCGAACTGGATTCGGCGCTGCGGCGTGCGCGTCTCATCCAGGCTCGCCGGGCCCTGCCGCTCGCCCGGCTTCGGGAGTTGACGGAGCACGCCCTCCGGCATCCGGAAGACCAGCTGGCGGCAGCGGATGTACTGGCGCGGATCGGGCCGGACGGCCACCAGGCCATGGTCGAGTTCGTGGCCGCGAGTGACTCGCTGGCCGCCCGCCGGTTCCTGCACGAACAACTGGGTCGTACGCCGGAGGCGTTCCCCCTCCTGCTGCCCCTGCTGGAGCGGGGCACCCCGTCACAGGCCCGCCATGCCGCCGGCATCCTTGGCCGCTTGGGTGATGCCCGGGCGGTTCCGGCGCTCGCCGGTGCGCTCGCCAATGCCGACGACAGTGTGCGGGCCGAGGTGCTGCGGGCATTGGTGAAATTCGATGATCCGACTGCGCGGGCGGCGTTGCTGGCGGGACTCAGGCACCCGAGTCCCGGTACCCGGATCGCGGCGGCCCAAGCGGTCGGCAATGCCGGGGTACTGGCGCTCGCGGCGAGCATGATGGGGGCACTGCGGGAAGAGACCGAAAGCTCCGTGCGTCGCGCCTTCGCGACGGCGGCAGCCCGCCTTGGCACGGTCGAGGCGATGGAAGAACTGGTACGCATCGCGCTGGCGCGCCGGCGCTTGCTGAGGGGCGGCCATCCGCTGGAGGTGCGTCTCGACATTGTCGCCGGCCTGGCGGCGGCGGCGACCCCCGCCTCGCGCCGCTCGCTGGACCGGATCGTCCGCGAGGCGGACCGGCCAGTCCAGCAGGCGGCGGACAAGGCGCTGAACGTTCGTAGACGGTAAGACGGGAAGTCGGGAGGACGGGAAGTGCCCATCCTTCAGATCTTCCCGTCCTCCCGACTTCCCGTAGCCACATGCACATCCAGATTGTGATTGATCCGCAGGCCGACGATGCCGTTCACGTCGGCGGCTGAGGCATCCATTTCATAGACGCTGGTTCCGTTGGCCAGGAACTTCACCTTGCCCGGCGTCGTGGCGTCGATCTCCAGCTTGTTGGTGGCCTTGCCGGCGGCGTCCTGCGACTTGACCGCGGCATTCGCGGTCCAGCCATCCGTGACGTTCTTCGTCTCGGCACCGTTCCGCTGCTTGATCAGGAACTTGCCGTCCCCACGGACCAGGAAATAGGTGTACTGCTGCCCGGCGCCGTCCAGCGCCTTGCCACCGAAAAAGAGGCCATAGGCTTCGGGGTGCATCGGGGCCTTGGTCTGGGTGAAGCTGGCCACGCTGTGGAACGGCGCGTGCACCTTGTCGGCGGCGCGATAGAAGATGGCCGCGGGGCCCATGGTGGCGTGGACGCCGTCGCCCATGGACACGAACTTGACGTTACTGAGGGGGGCGTCGCGGTCGGTGCGGGCGGACCAGCCCTCGGGCAGCGTTCCCCCACCCTGGACGACCCGGTCGGGATCGTCGTGGTTCATGCCCTTCATCCCGCTCATATCGTGCTTCATGCCCTCCTGGTGGGCATGGGCGGTGTCGGTCTTGGACGTGGGCGCCGGCTGCTGGGCCAGCAGGGGCGTGGCGGCAACGAGGGCGGCCGCAATCAGGGTCAGGGACTTCATCGGTGTATCCCCCAAGGGGTTGAAGGTGGCTCGGCGGCGCGGTATGCTTCTCCCTCGCCTTGACCGGACGGAGTGCCGCATGCTGCTGTATTACTTCGGAATGATATTCGCCATCATCGGCGCCACGGCCATCCTGTTTGCGCTTCCGTTCGTGAGCGCCGTCATCGGGGGCCTCGTCAACGCCATGATTACGCTCATGGCTGGCCCGATCGTGGACAAGGTGCTCGCCCGCCGCAAGAGCTAGCCGCCGGACTCTTCCTCCGGCGAGTCGGCCTCAGGGACCAGCGCTGCCCGGTGCGCACCCTCGAGGTTCATCTGGAAGTTCCCCAGCAATTCCCGCAGGCCGCGGACCTTGACCTGTTGCCCTCCTCCGCGGCGGCTCAACATCGCCATATTCCCAGCCGTCTCCGAAAGCCGGTGCAGGCCCTGCAACTGGCAATTGGCCTTGATCTGGTCCAGCATCCGGCTCAGGGAGCGCACCGAGGCCTCGTCGGCCTGGAGGATCGCCATGGACTCGATGATATGGCGGACCCGGTCCAGCTTGGGCGGCAGGGACTTGATGTATTCCAGGCGGGCCTGCTGGCGGGCGGAGGGTTTGTGGGACATGATGGAATATAGGGACTTGGGTCCAGGGGCTAGGGATCAGGGCTGCGCTGCGGAGCTTCCACCACCAGCCCTGATCCCTAGCCCCTGATCCCTGACCCCTATCCTGAAACCGCCCCGTCCCGGGCGCCGTAGGCGGGGCACGCTCACACTGTCCGACAGTCCGACGGTCCGTCTCTGGCAGGCACGCGCATGAAACTCTCCGACATCTCCATCCGGCGCCCCGTCTTCGCCAGCATGATGAGTCTCGCGCTCGTGCTGTTCGGCGTCATCGGCTATCGCCTCCTGCCGGTGCGCGAATATCCCGACGTGGATCCGCCCATCATCTCCGTCTCCACCGTCCTGGTCGGCGCCAACCCGCAGGTCGTGGAGTCGGCCATCACCGATCCGCTGGAAGAGGAGCTGAGCACGGTGCCGGGGCTCCGGACCCTCACCAGCAGCAGCGCGGAGCAGGTGAGCAACATCACGCTGGAGTTCAACCTCGAGCGCAACGTGGACGATGCCGCGCAGGACGTGCGCGACCGCGTCTCCCGCGCGCGCGGCCGCCTGCCGCAGGATATCGAGGAACCGGTCATCGCCAAGCAGGAAGCGGATGCCCAGCCCTTCTTCTGGCTGGCGCTGTCGGGCGCCAACTATTCGCTGCTCCAGCTGTCGGACATCGCCGACCGGGTGGTCAAGTCGCGGCTGCAGAGCCTGCCGGGCGTGGGACAGGCGATGATTTTCGGCGAGCGGCGCTATTCGATGCGGGTCTGGCTGGACCCCTCGGCGCTCACCTCGCACGATCTCACGGTGCAGGACGTCGAGTCGGCCATCCAGTCCCGCAACGTGGAAGTGCCGGCGGGCCGGATCGAGAGCCAGCGGCGCGAATTCAGCGTCCGCACCCTGGGCGAACTCAAGAACCCGGACGAATTCTCCGATCTCACGGTGGCCAACCAGGGCGGCCAGCTGGTCAAGCTCCGCGACCTGGGCCACGTGGAACTGGGCCCCGAGGACCTTCGGAGTGTGCTCCGCTATAACGGCACCTCCGCGGTCGCCATCGGCGTGGTGCGCCAGTCCAAGTCCAACCTGATCGAAGTGGCCGACGCGATCCAGGCGGAACTGCCGGCGATCCAGGCCCAGCTCCCGCCCGGTGTCAACATCATCCCGGCGTTCGACGGCTCGACCTTCGTGCGCCGATCCATCAGCGAAGCGCAGGAGACGCTGATCATCGCGGCCGTGCTGGTCATCCTGATCATCTTCGTCTTCCTCAGGAACCTGCGCGCCACGATCATCCCGGGCCTCGCCATCCCGGCATCCATCATCTCCGCCTTCGCGGTGATGTACTTCATGGGGTTCTCCGTCAACAACCTGACGCTGCTGGCGCTCACACTCGCCATCGGCATCGTGGTGGATGACGCCATCATCGTGCTGGAGAACGCGTACCGCCACCAGGAGGAACTGGGCGAATCGCCCGAGGAGGCGGCCACTAACGGCACGCGCGAGATCGCCTTCGCCGTGATCGCGACCACGATCTCGCTGGTGGCGGTGTTCATCCCGCTCGCCTTCCTCAAGGGCAACACCGGCCGGCTGTTCAACGAGTTCGGCATCGCGGTGGCAGGGTCGGTGGTGATCTCGGGCTTCGTGGCCCTGACGCTCACGCCCATGCTCTCGGCCAAGATCCTGCGCGTGCCGCCGCGGCATGGGCGGATGTACAGGGTGCTGGAGAGCGGCTTCGAGACCATCGCGTCGGGCTACGGCCGGCTGCTGGACTGGGCCCTCCGCCACCGCGCCCTGGTGGTGGTCGGCGCGCTGGGGACCCTGGGGGTGGCGGCCGTGCTCCTCAGCACGCTCAAGCGCGAGTTCATCCCGCCCGAGGACAAGGGCTACTTCATCGTCTTCACCCTGGCGCCCGAGGGGAGCACCGTCGCCTATACCGACCAGTACCAGCGGCAGATCGAGGACATCGTCGGCCGGACCAAGGATGTCGAGGGCAACTTCAGCATCATCGGCTTCGGCGGGAACGTGGCCAGCGGCATCATGTTCGCGCGGCTGACTGACTGGGACGAGCGGGATCGCAGTGTGGACGACATCCTCAATGAGGTGCGGCCCCAGCTCTTCGGCATTCCGGGGGTCATGGCGTTCGCCCAGAATCCGCCGGCGTTCGGGTTCGGCAACCCGGTGCAGTTCGTGGTGCAGAACCCCAACTTCGATTCGCTCAAGTACGCCATGGATACGCTGGTGACGCGGGCGCGCGCGATTCCGGGACTGCTCAACGTGGACACCGACCTGCGGGTCAACAAGCCACAGCTGGAGGTCGGCTTCGACCGGGACCGCGCCGAGGATCTGGGCGTGCCCATCCGCGACGTGGCGGGCACCTTCCAGACGCTGCTGGGCGGGCGCCGGGTCAGCACCTTCACCCGGGAGAACAAGCTCTATGACGTGATGGTGCAGCTGGAGCCGGAAGATCGGGCCACGCCCTCCGACATGAGCGGGCTCTTCGTGCGGAGCGAGAACGGCGCGCTGGTGCAGATGTCGTCGCTGATCAAGAGCGATGAAAACGTCGGCCCACGCCAGCTCAACCACTTCAACCGGGTACGGAACTTCACGCTCCAGGCGAGTCTGGCGCCCGGCTTCACCCTGGGCGAAGCGCTGGATTCGCTCAATGCGCTGGCAACCGAGGTGCTGCCGCGCGGCAGTTCCATCGCGCTGGCAGGCGAGAGCCGCGAGCTGAACGAAAGCGGCTCCTCGCTCTACTTTGCCTTCCTGCTGGCGCTGGTGGTGGTGTTCATGGTGCTGGCCTCGCAGTTCGAGTCGCTGGTCCACCCGTTCACGGTGCTGCTCGCAGTGCCGCTGGCCGTGACTGGCGCGCTCGTCACGCTCTGGATCGCGGGATCCACCATCAACCTGTACAGCCAGATCGGCATGATCCTGCTCATCGGCCTGGTGACCAAGAACTCGATTCTGCTGGTGGAATACGCCAACCAGCTCAAGGAGCGGGGAATGACGTCGCTTGAGGCGGTGCGCGAAGCGGGCCGCATCCGGCTCCGCCCGATCCTCATGACCAGCGTGGCCACGGTCATGGGGGCCATGCCGATCGCGTATGGCCTGGGCGCTGGCTCCATCAGCCGGCGGCCGCTGGGGTACGCCATCGTGGGCGGCGTGCTCTTTTCCACCGCCCTCACGCTCCTCCTGATTCCGGTGGTCTACATGCTCTTCGACGGTCTCCGTGAACGCCGCCGCGCCCGCGCCGCCGACCAGCTCCGCCCGGCCGAGGCCGCTGAATGACCGCAGCGCTGCTGCTGCTCGCGGCCCTTGCCATCCCCCAGCAGGAGCCGCGGGCGGATACGCTGCCGGTCATCACCCTGCCGGAGGCCATCGAGCTGGCGGCCCGCCTCGACGCCAACTACGTGCAGGCACTGGGCAATGTCACCTCGGCGGAATGGGGGCGCCGCGCCGCGCGGATCGCCTTCGTGCTGCCGAGCGTCTCGGTGAGCACCGACCTCACGCGCTACAGCACCGGGTTCTTCAACATCGGGACCGGGGAGCTGCAGAACACGTCGGTGACCGCGCGGGTGGATGCGCGCTACGAACTGTTCAGCCTGCGGAAGCTCGCCGAGCTCTCGCGATCGAGCGCGGCACTGGAGACCGCCGGTGCGCAGGAGCTGCAATCCCGTTTTGCGGCCGCGATCGTGACGGAGAGCGACTACTACTCGGTGCTGGCGTCGGTGGAGCTGCTGCGGAGCGCGGAAGACCGGGTCAAGCGCGCGGAAGAGGGCCTGTCGGTGGCCCGCGCCCGGGTCACCTCGGGCGCCGCGGTGCGGAGCGACTCGCTCCAGTTCGTCCTCGAACTCACCCGTGCCAGGGTGGACCTGCTGCGCCAGCGCTCGGCATTGACCGTGGCCCGGCTGGAGCTGGGCCGGCGCGTCGGGGCATCAGGGCCGGTGGATGCGGCGCCGCTGGACACCACGCCGGCACCGCCGCTGCCGCTGGAACTGGACCGCGCCGTGGCACTCGCGCTGGCGTCGGGGCCGCAGT
>SMFG01000039.1_pt1 | contig 15375 bp, 12 predicted proteins | sample 2456131 | NCBI WGS metagenome assembly SMFG01 (sample SAMN10132612, study PRJNA489261) | soil metagenome | isolation source: day120 antibiotic-silt loam soil ammended with raw manure from dairy cow... | place: USA | collected 2015-05-01
CTGGGGAGCCGCCGCGGGTGCGGACGGCGCCGAAACCGCAGCGCCCGCTTCGGTCTCGATCCGGGCTACCACTGTCTGCACCGCGACCGTCTCACCTTCCTGCACCAGGACTTCCGCCAGCGTGCCGGCGGATGGCGCGGGGATTTCGGCATCAACCTTGTCGGTCGAGATCTCGAAGATGGGTTCGTCGCGCTTGACCGGGTCCCCCACCTTCTTGAGCCAGCGTGAGAGGGTCCCCTCGGCGATGGATTCTCCCATCTGGGGCATGATGACGTCAATTCGAGCCATGATCCAAGCCTTGTGGCACGCTGAGGTTCACTGGTGGGCGGCGCCTCGGAATCAGCCCGCCACGGTCTATCCGAATCTAATCGGTCCAGCCCGATCGCGATCGGACCGGGAAGTCTCCCGATCCAACGCAACTGGGCCCGCAGCCGTCCGGCGAGGGTATGCTGCCGGAGGACGGTCGGCTCGTGCGGAGGGCAGGACCGGCCCACCGGCCGCTTGCCAGCGGCAAAGTCGATTCAGCTCTGAATGCTAATACGCCGCCAGCCAGCGAAGCCCGCGCACGATATCGGGCGTCTGGGGCAGCACGAAGTCCTCGAGGACAGGCGCGTAGGGAAGCGGTACGTCGTGCGCGCAGATACGCCGTACCGGCGCGTCGAGCCACTCGAAGGCCAGCTCATTGATCCGCGCGGTGATTTCGCCGGCGACCCCGCCAGTCACGGTGTCTTCGTGGAGCACCATCACCCGGTTGGTCTTCTTGACCGTCGCAACGATGGCGTCGTCATCCATGGGTGCGAGCGACCGCAGGTCGATCACCTCGACCGAGAGCCCGTCTTCCTTCTCCAACTGCTCGGCGGCCTCGAGGGCCTTCCAGACCGTCGCTGCGTAGGTGATGACCGAAACATCCCGTCCTTCGCGCGCTACCCGCGCCTTGCCGATCGGGACCAGGTGGTCGCCATCGGGCAACGTTTCCTTGATGCGGCGGTAGAGATACTTGTGCTCGAAGAAGAGGATGCAGTCCTCGTCCCGGATGGCCGCCTTGATGAGCCCCTTCGCGTCCGACGCCGTAGCCGGGTAGACGATCTTGAGCCCGGGCGTATGCAGGAACGCTGCTTCGGGGTTCTGCGAATGGAAGGGGCCGCCGCGAACGTACCCGCCGGAGGGGCCGCGCACCACCATGGGACAGGGCAGGAACGCGCGATAGCGCGCCGTGGCCACGTAGTTGGTCAGCATGTCGTAGCCGCAGGACACGAAATCGATGAACTGCATCTCGCAGACCGGGCGCATGCCCATGTGCGCGGCGCCGGCGGCGGCGCCGATGATGGCCGCCTCGCTGATCGGGGTGTCGATCACCCGGCGATCGCCGAAGCGCTCCATCAGTCCTTCGGTGACCTTGAACGCGCCGCCGTAGGCGCCGATATCCTCGCCCAGGCAGAAGACATTGGCGTCGCGCTCCATCTCCTCGAAGATGCCCTGCCGGATTGCCTCGAGATAGGTGACTTCAGCCATCGTAGGTTCCCCAGGAGGCCGGGCGTTCATGGCGGTCCACCACCGCGCCGACGTCGCGCCGGAACCAGAGTTCGGCGGCCGCCGGCGGCTCGGCATAGACGCCGAGCAGGGCATCGCGCGCCTCGGGCATGGGTGAGCGTTCCGCCTCCTCGGTGGCGGCATCGACTTCCGCGCTGACCCGTGCGTCGACGCCGGCCAGTTCGTCCGCGGCGACGCCGTTCCCACCGAGAATCCGACGATACCGGTCGATCGGATCGTTCTCCTCCGCCCAGCGCTCACGCTCACCGGGGGGTACGTATGACTGATTGTCGTGCTCGGCATGCCCTTTCCGCCGGTACGTCACCAGCTCCACCAGCGAGACTCCCTCACCAGCGCGGGCGCGCTCGACGGCATCCTTGGTCACCTGGTAGACGGCGAGCACATCGTTGCCGTCTTCGCGCACCCCGCGAATGCCGTAGCCTGGCGCCTTGGCCACGAAGCTTTCGGCCGCCGTCTGCCGCCGCGTCGGGGTCGAGTAGGCATAGCCGTTGTTCTCCACCACCACCACCATCGGACAGCGCTGCACCGCGGCCAGATTGATCCCCTCATGAAAGGCGCCGGTGGACGTGGCGCCGTCGCCCACGTAGACGAGCCCGACCCTGTCCTCGCCCCGGAGTTTGAATGACAGCGTCACGCCCGCCATGATCGGGACCATGTCGCCCAAGTGCGAGATCTGGCCGATGAAGCCGCGTTCGGTGTCCCCGAAGTGGATGTTGAGCTCCCGGCCCCGCGTGGGGCTGTCGCCCCGGGCCATGTACTGGCGCAGGATTTCCAGTGGCGTCGCGCCCTTGACCAGCATGGAGCCCAGGTTCCGGATGAGCGGCGACATCACGTCGCGCCGTTCCAGCGCATACGCGCTGCCCACCGCGTCGGCCTCCTGACCCAGCGAGCGGAAGAGACCGCCCACCACCTTGGTCTGGCGGTATAACGCCACCAGGCGCTCTTCCAGCGTCCGGGTGAGCCGCATCCAGTAATAGAGTTCGAGCTGCTGCGCAGGGGAGAGATTCGGCGACTTTTCGGATTCAAGCACTGCAGAAGGCGTGGACATGACGTTCCAGACAGAGGTCGGGAGCCAGTGAACGCGCGGAAAGATAGCGGTAATACGGCGCGGGGCATAGGGCGTGGGGCATGCAGCCCCCGTGCCCTGCGCCCCAGGCCCTACGTCCTACGTCCTACGTCCTACGTCCTACGTCCTACGTCCTACGTCTTACGTCTTACGTCTTACGTCGTACGTCCTACAGTTCAATCCGCATCCCGTAGAACGAGCGCCAGACAAAGAACACCGAAATCAGGAAGAAGATCGCTGCAATCAGGTGCACCAGCCCCGAACCCTGGGTCTGCTGCAGCGAGACCGCCAGTTCCACGGCCAGCAGGCCGAAGAGCGTCGTGAACTTGATGACCGGGTTCATGGCCACCGACGAGGTGTCCTTGAAGGGGTCGCCCACCGTGTCGCCCACCACCGTGGCGTTGTGGAGTTCGGTGCCTTTCTGCTTGAGCTGCACCTCCACAATCTTCTTGGCGTTGTCCCAGGCCCCGCCGGCGTTGGCCATGAAGATGGCCTGGAACAGCCCGAAGAGCGCGATGGAAATCAGGTACCCGATGAAGAAGTACGGTTCCGCAAACGCGAAGGCGAGCGCCGCGAAGAACACCACCAGGAAGATGTTCCACATCCCGCGCTGGGCATACTGGGTGCAGATCTCCACCACCTTCTTGCTGTCGGCCACCGAGGCCTTGGCCGCGCCATCCAGCTTCATGTTCCGCTTGATGAACTCCACGGCGCGGTAGGCGCCGGTCGTCACCGCCTGGATCGAGGCGCCGGTGAACCAGTAGATCATCGCGCCGCCGGCGATGATGCCCAGCAGGAACGGGGCGTGCAGCAGCGACAGCTTGTCCACGTTCGCCGTCAGGCCGTCGGTGAGGGCCACGACGATGGAGAAGATCATGGTCGTCGCGCCTACCACTGCGGTGCCGATGAGCACCGGCTTGGCCGTGGCCTTGAAGGTATTCCCCGCCCCGTCATTCTCTTCCAGCAACTGCTTGGCGGTCTCGAAATCCGCCGTGAATCCGTGCTCCCGCTGCAGCGTCGCCTTGATGTCGGGAACCTGCTCGATAAGCGACAGCTCATAGATGGACTGGGCGTTGTCGGTCACCGGCCCGTAGGAATCGACCGCGATGGTGACCGGGCCCATGCCGAGGAAGCCGAACGCCACCAGCCCGAAGGCGAACACCGCCGGCGCCACCATCAGCGGTGCGGGAACCACCGGGAACATGCCCGAAATCCATGCCCCGACGCCCATCAGCCCCATGATGGTGATGCCGAGCCAGTAGGCGCCGAAGTTGCCGGCCACGAGGCCCGAGAGGATGTTCAGCGAGGCGCCGCCCTCACGGGAGGACGTCACGATCTCCCGGGTATGCCGCGATTCCACCGAGGTGAACACCTTGACCAGCTCCGGAATGAGCGCGCCGGCCAGGGTCCCGCACGACATGATCGTGGAGATCTTCCACCACATGGTCCCGTCGCCCAGGTCGCGGATGAGGAGCCACGAGACCAGGTAGGTCAGCACCATCGAGACCACGGACGTGAGCCAGACCAGCGAAGTGAGCGGCGCCTCGAAGTTCATGGTATCCGCCGCCGCATACCGCGCCCGCGCCCAGACCTCGTTGACCAGGTAGGAGAGGCCGCTCGCCGCGATCATGACCACGCGCATCACGAAGAGCCAGACCAGCAGCTGGACCTGCACCAGCGGGTCGTGCACCGCCAGTACGATGAAGGTGATGAGGGCAACACCGGTGACGCCGTACGTCTCGAAGCCGTCCGCGGTGGGGCCCACCGAGTCGCCGGCATTGTCACCGGTGCAGTCGGCGATGACGCCCGGGTTCCGGGCGTCGTCTTCCTTGACGTTGAAGACGATCTTCATCAGGTCCGACCCGATATCGGCGATCTTGGTGAAGATGCCGCCGGCGATGCGGAGCGCGGTGGCGCCGAGCGACTCGCCGATGGCAAAGCCGACGAAACAGAACCCGGCATATTCACCGGGCACGAAGAGGAGGATGCACAGCATCATCACCAGTTCGACGCTGATGAGCAGCATGCCGATGCTCATGCCCGCCTTGATGGGGATGGCATAGCAGGGATATGGCTTGCCGCGCAGACTGGCGAATGCGGTGCGGGAATTGGCGAAGGTGTTCACCCGGATGCCGAACCAGGCCACGCCGTAGCTGCCCAGGATGCCGAGGATGCTGAAGGCCAGGATCACGACCACCATGCCGGCGCCATAGTGCCGCAGCAGCCCGAAATAGAGCACGATGACGACACCGATGAACAGCTCGAGCAGCATCAGGAAGCGGCCCTGCTGGATCAGGTAGGCCTTGCACGTCTCGTAGATCAGCTCGGAGACTTCGCGCATGGACTCGTGCACCGGCAGCCGCTTGAGCTGGCTGTAGCTCACCAGCCCGAAGAGCAGGCCGAGTCCGCAGAAGATCAGGCCGTAGAGCAGCAGCGTGTGGCCCGGAATCCCGAAGAAGCTCACCTGGGAGAGATCGGGAACGCGGAGGTCGGCTTCACCGCCTCCCCCGGGGGCCTGTGCAAACGCCCTGGCGGGCAGGGCAAGTGCGAGCAGGGCGATCGGCCAAAGACGGACGACTGGTGCGCAGAGCGAGCGACAGAGGCGTGTCGCACGGGGCATCATGGAAGCTCCGGGAGGAAATGGTTGGGCACGGATCCGAAAATCAATACGCGCCGATGGGTCGGTGCGACGGATGCGCACCGGTGTGCAGCAGGGTCAGGAACCGCTTGGCAATCTTGTCCAGCTCGCTCTCGCCCGGCTGGTCGGTCGAGACCACCACACGAGTGTAGTGCCCGCCCTCGGCTTCCGCCGTGACGGTCAGCTGGCCCAGCGGACTGGAGAACCGGCGCAAGCGGGCCGATTCCTCCACCGGCGCCAGCCGCCCGCCGAAATAGCGGGCAGCGGCCTCGATGGTGTCACCGGGCGAAACCTGGGTACGATGGAAGTAGCGCATGGGCAACAAGGGTCGTGAGTCGTGAGTCGTGAGCCGTGAGCCGTGAGTCGTGAGTCGTGAGTCCACCTGTCATTCACGACCCGCGACCCACGACTCATGACCTGCGTCAGTTCGCCTGATAATACTCGATGCCGAGGTGCGTGATCTGCTCTTCGCCCATCATCCAGCGCAGCGTGTTCTTGAGCTTGGTGAGCTGGATGAACAGGTCGTGCTCCGGATACAGCTGGTCCCCCACCTGCGGGCTCTTGAAGTAGAACGAGAGCCACTCCTGGATGCCGCTGAAGCCGGCGCGCTGGCTCAGGTCGAAGAAGATCGCCAGGTCCAGCACCAGCGGCGCCGCCAGGATCGAGTCGCGGCAGAGGAAGTCCACCTTGATCTGCATCGGATAGCCGAGCCATCCGAAGATATCAATGTTGTCCCAGCCTTCCTTGTTGTCGCCGCGCGGCGGATAATAGTTGATCCGCACCTTGTGGTACATGTTGCCGTAGAGCGAGGGATAGAGCTTCGGCTGCAGGATGTATTCGAGCACACCGAGCTTCGACTCTTCCTTGGTCTTGAAGCTCTCGGGGTCGTCCAGTATCTCGCCGTCCCGGTTGCCCAGGATATTGGTGGAGTACCAGCCCGCGACGCCCAGCATGCGCGCCTTGAACATGGGCGACAGCACCGTCTTCATCATGGTCTGGCCGGTCTTGAAGTCCTTGCCGCCGATGACCACGCCCTTGTCCTTGGCCAGCTGCACCATCGCGGGGAAGTCGCAGGTCAGGTTCGGCGCCCCGTTGGCGAACGGCACGCCCTCCATGATGGCGGCCCAGGCGTAGAGCATGGACGGCGCGATCGAGGCGTCGTTGGCGTCCATCGCCTTCTCGAACGCCGCCAGCGACTGATGCGCGGGACCCGGCGTGATGAAGATCTCGGTGGAGGCGCACCAGACGATGACCATCCGGTCACAGCCGTGCTTCGCCTTGAAGTCGCGGATGTCCTGGCGCAGCTGCTCCGCGAGATCCCGCTTGGTCTTGCCCTTCTTTACGTTGACGCCGTGCAGCCGCTTCACGTAGGCCTGGTCGAAGACCGCCGGCATCGGCTTGATCGCGGCCAGGAAATCCTTGATGGGCTCGAGGTGCTCGTGGCGGTCGAGCACGCCACAGTGGACACAGGACTCATAGCCATTGTCCGGCACCGGATCCCACGCCCCGAACACCATGTCGTCGAGGTTGGCGAGCGGCACGAACTCCTTGATGAGCGGCGCGCGACCTTCGGTGCGCTTGCCCAGCCGGATGGTCCCCATCTGCGTCAGCGAGCCAATGGGCGCAGCCTTGCCCCGGCGGATGTTTTCAACGCCGGCGATGAACGTGCTGGCCACCGCACCCAGGCCTACGGTCAGCACCCCGAGCTTGCCCTGGGCCGGCGCAATCTGCCGAGCGGTCGTGTCTGCCACTGCTATCGTCCTTTCGAGAGAGAGTCGTCCAGCGTCATGCCATTCGTGACGCGAAATACGTACACGAAGCGCTGGAACACCGTGATCAGCGAGGCGAGCGCGAGGAGGAGTACCACGGCCTCCAGTGCCTGCGCCCGGAAGCCCGCGCCGAAGATGAGCGAGACCAGCCCGAGGCCGAGTATGCGCTCGGCCCGTTGGGCGATCCCCACCTTGCAATCCACTCCCAGTCCCTCGGCCCGGGCCCGGGCGTAGGAGACGAGGAGCGAGAAGAGAATGGCCAGCATGCACACGATCACGGCGGGCAGCCGCCAGGCGACGTCCGGCGCCGTGAGCAGGTAGACCGCGATGCCGATGAACGTCGCGCCGTCGCCGACCCGGTCCAGGGTGGAGTCGTAGAAAGCGCCGAACCGGGTGGCACTCGCGCTGCCCCGGGCCACCTGCCCGTCCAGCGTGTCGAGCACCCCGCTCAGGAGCAGCAGCGTGCCGCCCCAGCGTACGTGCCCCAGCCCGTAGGCCACGGCACTCACCAGGACGAACAGGGTTCCGATGGTCGTGATGGTGTTGGGACGCACGCCCGCCCGGATGAGCGCATCCACCGGCGGACGAACGATCGCATAGTACGGGCGTTCCAGTGCGCCGAGCAGCTTCACCGTCGTCGGTCCGTCCTTCGCGGCTCGGGGGATATCATGCAGCCGGCTTTGGGCCGAAAGAATAGTGGAACTACGGGGTTCGGGCAATCGGGCCGGCGCACGGCCGGGCCGGCCTCCCGCGTCAAACCGGGAAAATGACGCGACTTGACGCCCCGCCATTTTGGTCGTATTCCCAAGGGTGCCCCCGATCCCCAACCCGAATCTGCCATGAAGCTTGTGACCCTCGGTGCTCCCCGCCTTGACGGCCCCGACACCGCTCCAGCCGCGGCCCGCCGCAAGCAACTCGCCCTCCTGACATACCTGGCACGGCAGGAAAATCGGGAAGCCACACGGTCGCAATTGGCGGACCTGCTCTGGGAAGATGGCGACCGCGCCCGTGCCCGCCATTCGCTCCGCCAGGCGCTGTCCGGGCTTCGGCCCCTCCTCGGCGACCTGCTGACGACCGACGGCCAGCATGTGCGCCTCTCCGGAGCATTACCGCTCGACCTGACCGAAATCGAGCTGCAGGATCCGTCCGATCCTGCGGCCCCCGATGGCGCCTCGCGCGAGCAGGAATTTCTTCCCGGCTTCGAGGATGTCGGTGGCGAACGGTGGCGTTCGTGGCTGGTGCGTGAGCGAGACGCCGTGCGGCGCCGTTTCCGCTGGCGCAGCGGGCCCACTGCCAGTCGCGCCAGGCGGTCGGACGCGATCAGGGAACGCCGGGTGCTGGAGGACGCACTGGATGGGGCGTGGGAGGATATCGCCCCCGGCGGCGCGCTCGTCGTTGACGCCGCTCCGGATGCCATGCGAACCGCGCTGTGCGAGCGATTCGCCGCCGCCCGGGCCGCGGACGGACAGCTCCTGTCCGCCGACGCCAGCGCCACCATCGCCCGTCCGTGGGGCTATCTCAGCCGGCTTTGTGCGCGCCTGCCCGAGCTTGACGGTCTGGTTGACGCACCGGCATCCGCCCTGGCGGCGCTCCGCCGGTTCACACCCGGCCTGGCCACCCGTTTCCCGCAGCTCCCCCTCCGCTCCACATCAGCGCAGGACCCCGCGGGAGCCTTGGCGGAAACCCTCACCGCCGCGGCGTCACAGGGTCCGTTGACGGTGCTGGCCGGCGATTTCGAGCGGGCCGACCCGGCCAGCCGGGACGTCATCTGCCAACTGGTGCGTGAGCGACCGACCAATGTCTCATTCGTACTGGTGGGCTCGCTTGCCGACCTGGCCACCGGAAATGAACTGCGCTCTCTTGCGCGTCTTCCCGGGGTACGGCTTCTCCAGCACGGCCCTGGATCAGTTGTTCCGGCTCCAGCAGAGGAAGCGCCGCCGCCAATCCGGTCCATGGCCCCAACCGGCACCAGCTTCACGACCGCAGATCGGCTCCTGCTTGCCATGGGCGGCGTCGCCGCCGTGATCGTGCTGGTCCTCGCGCTGCTGGCGTCGCGCTAGCGCTCCTCGCCCCGGTAGATCAGGTACGGCGCAATCCGCTGCCGGAAGGCGCGACGCTCCGCGGCCCACCCTTCCGTCAGCTGCGCGGCGCCCAGCCCGGAGGTCAGGCCGACCCGGAGGGACGAGCCGCCTGCCAGCCGGTCGAAATGCGCCGGGATGAACGCGAGCTTCCCCGGTGACGCATCCCGGATTGCCGCCAGCAGGAGCACCGAGGTCTGGACCGGATCGTAGGACGCGCGGTCGGTAACGTGCAGCCGGAGACCCGCGACGCTGGTATCGGCATACTTCCCGTCGCCGGGAGCATGGGGCGTGAAGCGCACCACCTCGAAGCGCACACCCGCCGGGTTCGCAAAGGCAAGCTGCGCGAGCACCCGGTCCGGCTCGAGCCATGGCGCACCGATCTGCTCGAACGGATGGTCACTCCCCCGCCCGACACTCAGGTTGGTGCCCTCGAAGAGGCAGAGCCCCGGATAATGGATCAGACTCTCGAGCGTCGGCAGATTGGGACTCGGTCTGACAAACGGCAACCCGGTTTCGTCGTAGTATGCGCTCCGGCGCCACCCGGAGACCGGCACCACGCTGAGGTCCGCGCCGATCCCCAGGATGTCATTGGCGAAGCGCGCCATTTCGCCCATCGTGAGGCCATGCCGCATCGGTACCGGGAGCCTGCCCACGAATGAGGTGTACGAGGTGTCGAGGATGTTGCCCGCCATGACGCCGCCCAGTGGATCAGGGCGGTCGAGAATGACGACTGGCATGTTCCGGCGCGCGGCGGCCTTCATCACTTCGACCGCGGTAGAGATGTAGGTATAGTACCGGGCGCCGGCGTCCTGCAGGTCCACCAGCATCACGTCCACGCCGCGCAGCATTGAATCCGTCGGTGACGCGGTCTTGCCGTAGAGGCTGTAGATTGGAAGCCCGGTTGCCGAGTCCCGTGACGAGCCGACGGCTGCTCCGGGATCGGCTGCACCGCGGAATCCGTGTTCCGGGCTGTAGAGCGCCACCAGGTGAACGCCTGCCGCGAGCAGGCGATCCATGTCGCTCACGCCGTGGCTGTCCACCCCCGTCTGATTGGTCACAAGCCCGACCCGGCGCCCCTGCACGAGCGCCATGCTGTCGCTGAGCAGCACCTCGATCCCGGGCCGCACCCCAGGCGCCGGACCCGGTACCCCCGACTGCGCCGCGCACGCGAGCACGGCCAGAATCCCGCTTCCCACCATGAGTGAACGGTGCGCCAACGAATCCTCCTTCCGATTGTATCCCTGGTTCTCGGTTCCTGTGCAGCACCCCATCCGGTCGCGGAGCCCGCTCCCATTACGTCGAGCGTGGACCGCCTGCTCGATTCGCTCCCGCTCCGGGAGCGCGTCGCCCAGCTCCTGATGCCGTGGATACCCGGGAGCTATGCATCACTGGACGATGCAGGCTACCAGCAGGCCGAGCGCTGGGTGGATTCACTTCACGTTGGCGGACTCATCATTTCGGTGGGCTCACCGCTGGACGAAGCCGCCAAGCTGAACGCGCTGCAGCGTCGCGCCGCCATTCCGCTGCTGGTGGCATCTGACCTGGAGAGCGGAACCAGCATCCGCCTGCACGGTGGCACCCGGTTTCCACCCAATATGGGCGTGGCGGCAGGCGGACGGGAGCAGGATGCCTGGGAAATCGGCCGCATCACCGCCCTGGAGGGCCGCGCGGTCGGCTTGCACCTGGCCTTCGCACCCGATGCCGACGTCAACAGCAATCCCGCCAACCCCATCATCAATACCCGCTCGTTCGGTGAAGATCCGGCCGTCGTCTCCACGTTCGTGACCCGTGCCGTCAAGGGAATCCAGGACAACGGGATGCTCGCCACGGTGAAGCACTTTCCCGGACACGGCGACACCGAGACCGACAGCCATCTTGCCCTGCCCGTGGTGAGCGCAACCTGGGGCCGGCTCGACACGCTCGAGCTGGTGCCGTTCCGCGCCGCGATCAAGGCCGGCGTTGCAGGCGTGATGTCCGCGCATATCGCGCTGCCCGGAATCGACAGCGGCCGGATACGGCCGGCAACGGTGAACCCCGACGTGCTCACCGGCGTCCTCAGGGATTCGCTCGACTTCCACGGGCTGACGGTCACCGACGCGCTCAACATGCAGGGCGTGGTGAGCAAGTACGGCGCGGCCGAGGCGACGGTGCTCGCCTTCGAAGCCGGCGCCGACCTGCTGCTGATGCCGGCCGATATCGGGCAGGCGCTCGATGCCATGGTCGGCGCGGTCCAGAGCGGGCGCATCACCGAAGCGCGGCTCAACCGGTCCGTCCGCAAGATCCTGGCGATCAAGCAGCGTCTCGGCCTGTTCCAGCATCGCCTGGTGAACATGGACAGCGTGATGGGCATGGTAGGCCGGTCAGCCTTCGAGGCGTTTGCCGACTCCGTCGCCATGCGCTCGATCGTGCTCGCGCGCGACGACGGCACGGTGGACTCGCTCCGGTCCGCGCCGAGGCGCATCGCCCTCGTGCAGTACGGCGAAGGGACCGCGGAGGACGTCGGCGCATCGTTCGCGGCCGAACTGCGGGGCCGTGGCGACACGGTGACGGCATTCCGGCTGTCCACGGGGAGCGGCCCGGCAAGCTACGACTCGGCGGCAGCGGTGCTCGCGTCCAATCCGTATGCCGTCTTCGCCGTGGCGGTGCGCGCGGTTGCGTGGAAGGGTTCCATCGGCCTGCCCGCGCCGCTCACCGCCCTGATGGATTCCTCCGCCACCCGACAGCGAACGGTGTTGATATCCTTCGGCTCTCCCTACGTCATCATGCAGTCGCCGGGCGTGATGTCGTACGTGGTCGCCTGGTCCTCCAACCCGGAGAGCGAGCGGGCCGCCGCCCGGGCGCTCCGGGGCGCTACCATCACCGGACACCTGCCGATCTCCATCCCGCCGGATCTGCCTATCGGCACCGGTCTGACCCGAGGCGTGCCATGAGGCGGATCACTCCCCTGCTACTGCTCGTCGGAGCGGCATGCGCCCGTCCAGGCACCCCACCCCAGCCGACCCCGGTCACCGGGGACCTGCTCGCGATCGCCGCGCCCTATCTCGACTCGATGGTCACCCTGGACAGCGCAGCGCCCGGCGCGGTGCTCGGGATCAGTCTGCATGGCAGGCACTTCTATCATGTGTCGGGCCAGTTCGGCGTGAACGACCCGCGGGCGCCCGACTCCAGCAGCGTGTACGACCTTGCGTCGCTGACCAAGGTGATCGGGCTGACCACCGCGTTGATGATCGCGGTGGACGAGCACCGCATCGACCTCGATGCTCCAATCCAGCGCTACGTCCCCGCGTTCATCGGCCCGGACAAGGACAAGGTCACCGTCCGGCACCTGCTGACCCACTCCTCGGGCCTGCCGGCCTGGCGGGCCCTGTACAAGGAAGCAACTACGCGGGCGGGCGCATTTGCGCTGGCGGACACGACTCCGCTGGATACGGTGCCCGGCACCCGCTTCGTGTACTCGGATCTCGGCGCCATCGTGCTGACCCAGGCCGTGGAGGCCGTCTATCACGAGCGGCTGGATTCTCTGCTGCACCGCCGGCTCTTCGCGCCGCTCGGCATGCAGGATACGCGCTATCTGCCGCCCGACTGCTGGATCTCGCGGATTGCACCCACCGAGAATGACCCATGGCGCGGCCGAGTACTTCGGGGCGAGGTACACGACGAGAATGCATCCCGGCTCGACGGAGTGTCGGGCCACGCCGGCCTCTTCAGCTCCGCCGAGGATCTCCTGCATTTCGGCGATTGGCTGCTGGAGGGACTGGACGGATCGAGCGGGACTGACGGGACCGACGGCTGGATCTGGCCCGCGCCGCCGACAGCCGAGCGCCGCTTCGTCAAGCGACAGAACATTCCACGGCGATCGAGCCGGGCGCTGGGCTGGGATACACCGTCGGAGCGGAGCAGCGCCGGGGTCCGGCTGTCCAGCAGGAGTTTCGGTCATACCGGATTCACCGGCACATCCATCTGGATCGATCCGACCCGTGATCTGGTCATCGTGCTCCTCAGCAACCGCGTCAATCCCACGCGCGACAACCAGCGATGGGGCCCCGTGCGGCGCAATGTCGCCAACCGTGTGGTCGAGGCGCTGGAAGGACGCTGAAGCGAGCATCCCCTTGGCACGACGGGGCTTGACGGCTCACCCCGAGCGCGGGCGTTGACTTGGCTGCGCCCGGCATCTTACAATTGATGCGGACTTCGTTTTCATCACCTGGAGCGGGACCTATGAGCGGAACAGAGCAGGCCACCAGCGGATTCACCCTTGGCCTTTCGGATGCTGCCGTCGGCGAAGTGCGGAAGTTCATCGCTGCGGAACAGGTGCCGGTCGAGTCTGCCGGGCTGCGCGTCAGCGTCCTGCCAGGCGGGTGCTCCGGCTTCAAGTACAGCCTGAATATCGAGGAGCAGCCGCTCGAGGACGACATGGTCCTGGACATCAGCGGTGTGCGCGTGTTCATGGACGGCTTCAGCGCGCAGTATCTCAATGGCCTTTCCATTGATTACGTGACGTCCATGCAGGGCAGCGGCTTCACCTTCAGCAACCCGAATTCCACTGGCGGCTGTGGCTGCGGCAGCAGCTTCACCGCCTAGCGTTTCACCTCGATATTCGCAGATCATGGGGAGGCATCAGCGCCTCCCCATTTTCATATCTGCGCATGGTCGCTGCGCTCGCGCCTCGCGTTGTTGTGCTTTCGTGTGTTCGTGTTTCCCGTGCCCCGTGCCGTCGTGACCCCCGGAGCTCATGACCACTCTCGATTTCGCCGTCATCATGGTGTACTTCGCTGCCACGCTCGGGATCGGCCTCTGGGCCACCCGGCGCCAGTCCACCGCCGGCGACTATTTCCTGGGCGCGCGGAACCTGCCCGCCGCCGCAGTCCTGCTTTCTATCGTTGCCACCGAGACATCCGCCTTGACGGTCATCTCCGTCCCTGGCATCGGCGCGCGCGGCGACCTCACCTTTCTCCAGCTCGCGTTCGGATACCTGATCGGCCGGATCGGCGTGGCCGCGTGGCTCCTGCCGGGATACTTCGAAGGCACCCAGGAGACGGCGTACGAGCGGATCGAACGCCGCTTCGGCATCCAGTCCCGCCGAGTGGTTTCCGTGGTGTTCCTGGTAACCCGCTTCCTGGGCGACGGCGTCCGCATCTTCGCCGGCGCCATCCCGCTGGCACTATTGACGGGATGGAGCATTCCGGTGGCCATCCTGGCCATGGGCCTCATCACGCTGGTCTACACTTTCTTTGGCGGACTCAAGGCCGTCGTCTGGGCCGACGTGGTGCAGCTCGTCGTCTATGTCGCGGGCGGCGTGGCTGCCCTGCTCATCGCCTGGCACATGGCTGGCGGCGCCGGACAGTCGCTCTCCCTGTCGGCGGCCGCCGGGAAGCTCCGGATGTTCGATTTTCACCTCAGCCTGACCGCTACCTACACGCTCCTCGGCGGCGTGATCGGCGGGGCATTGCTGTCGGCGGCCTCCCACGGGACCGACCATCTCATCGTGCAGCGCCTCCTGGCCACGCGCTCGCTCAAGTCGGCACAGCGCGCACTGGTGGGGTCGGGTGTCGTAGTCATCCTCCAGTTCCTGCTGTTCCTGCTCGTGGGTTCGGCCATCTGGGCGGCAGGGCTCGCCCCGGATGGCATGAGCGCCGACACCATCTTCCCCCAGTTCATCATCGATCACCTGCCAAGCGGGATTGCCGGACTGGTGGTGGCCGGCATCCTGGCCGCAGCCATGAGCACGATCAGCTCCTCGATCAATGCGCTGGCGTCATCGGTCACACATGACCTCTATGCCGGCATCACCGGCCGGCGGGACCCAGCCCACCTGCTGCGGGTGGGGCGGGCCTTCTCCATGGCGTGGGGGCTGGCACTGGTGGGCGCAGCCCTCTTCTTCTTCTACTTTGCGAGTGGATCGGATACGCCTGTCGTGGTACTGGCGCTGAGTATCGCGTCTATCACCTACGGCGCCCTGCTGGGCACCTATATTCTCGCCGGCAAGTGGCGCCGGGCTCGTGGCCAGGACGTCGTGCGAGCGGTGGCCGTGACCGTCCTCATCATGCTGATAGTGGTCTTCGCGAGGAGTCTATCCGGTGCGGCCGGGTTGGGCTGGCTGAAGCCGATCGGGATGCTGGCCTGGCCCTGGTATGTGCCGCTCGGCACCCTGATCGCAGTTGGGGTTGGCCTGGTGTCGAGCCTGACAAGGAGCGAAAGCTGATGGCAGATGTGGTGGTCGGGGCAGACGTGGGCGGCTCGAAGACGGTCGTCGCAGTCCAACTCGACGGC
>SMFG01000056.1_pt1 | contig 15250 bp, 13 predicted proteins | sample 2456131 | NCBI WGS metagenome assembly SMFG01 (sample SAMN10132612, study PRJNA489261) | soil metagenome | isolation source: day120 antibiotic-silt loam soil ammended with raw manure from dairy cow... | place: USA | collected 2015-05-01
GGCCGCGCCGACGCACCTCAAGGAGATCAAGTCTCCCATGGTCGGCACCTTCTATCGGGCGCCGGAGCCGGGGGCGGAGTCCTACGCCAAGGTGGGGACCCGCGTGGCGCCGGGTCAGACCGTCTGCATCATCGAAGCAATGAAGATCATGAATGAAATCGAGGCCGAAATCGCCGGCGTCGTGACGGAGGTCTGCGTGGACGACGCCCAACCAGTCGAATTCGGTCAGGCGCTCTTCCGGATCGATCCCAATGGCTGATGCGACGACGGCCGCGGCGTTCAACTTCAAGCAGGCCATTTCCGGGCTGGTGCAACGGAACGGGTCCGACCTCCTGCTCAAGGTGGGTCGCGCGCCCACGGTGCGCCTGAACGGCGTGCTCACGCCGCTGGAGATGGCGCCGCTCAAGCCCGAGGACCTCAAGACGCTCGCCGAGCAGATCATGACCCCGCGTCAGATCAAGGAGTTCGCCGAGAAGAAGGAGGCGGACTTTGCCATCGGCGTGCCGGGTGTGGGCCGGTTCCGCACCAACATCTTCCAGCAGCGCGGGACCCTGGCCTTCGCCTTCCGGGCCATTCCGTACGAGGTCAAGACCGTGCGGGAGCTCAACCTCCCGCCGGTGCTGGAGTCCATCTCGGAAAAACCGCGCGGGCTGGTGCTCGTCACCGGCATCACCGGGTCGGGCAAGAGCACGGCGCTCGCGGCAATGATCAATCATATCAACCAGAACCGGCGCGTGAACGTGATCACGATCGAGGATCCGATCGAGTTTCTCCACCGGGACCAGCTGGCCAACATCTCGCAGCGCGAGGTCGGCACCGACACGCTGACCTTCGGGGCAGCCCTCCGCCATGTGCTGCGGCAGGATCCCGACGTCATTCTGATCGGCGAGATCCGGGACATGGAGACGCTGGACACGGCGCTCAAGGCGGCCGATACCGGCCACCTTGTCTTTTCGACCCTGCACACCACCGACGCCACCCAGACCATCAACCGGGTCATCTCGTTCTATCCGCCGCACCAGCACCAGGAAATCCGTTCGCTGCTGTCCACCGCGCTGCAGGCGATCGTCTGCCTGCGCCTGGTGCCGCGCGCCGATGGACGGGGCCGCGTGCCGGCATGCGAAATCCTGATCAACACCGCGGCGGTGGCGGACAACATCCGGGACATCGAGAAGGCGCTCAACATTCCCGACCTCATCAAGGAGGGCGGCGTCTCATACGGCATGCAGACCTTTGACCAGGCGCTCATGAAGTGGTACAAGGATGGAGCGGTCTCCTACGAGGACGCGCTCTTCTTCTCGTCCAACCCGAGCGAGTTCGCCCTCCGCGCCTCGGGCATCGATTCGGCGTCCGACCGCACCTTCACCGAGATCACCGGGGAGTCTGGCTCACAGCCCGGCCGGGGCGCTTGATGTTCCGGAAGGTACTGATTGCCAATCGGGGTGAAATTGCGCTGCGGGTGATCCGGGCCTGCCGGGAGCTCGGCATCGAAACCGTCGCCGTCTACAGCGAGGCCGACCGCGAGTCGCTCCATGTGCGGTTCGCCGACGACGACGTCTGCATCGGGCCTCCGCCGGGCCGGTTTTCCTATCTGCGCATTCCCAATATCATCGCGGCCGCGGAAATCACCGGCGCGGACGCCATCCACCCCGGCTACGGGTTCCTCGCGGAAAACGCCGAGTTCGCGGATACCTGCAAGGCGTCCAACATCGCCTTCATCGGCCCCACCGCCGACCAGATCCGCGCCATGGGCGACAAGGCCACCGCGCGGCGGCTCGCCAAGGAAGCGGGCGTGCCGACGGTACCGGGAACTCCGGGCACCATCGAGGACGCGGCATCATCAAGGCAACCGCCGGTGGCGGCGGGAAGGGCATGCGCATCTGCCAGAAGCCCGAACAGTTCGGGCAGCTGTTCAACCTGGCGCAGAACGAGGCGCTGGCCGCGTTCGGGAACGGTGCCGTATACGTGGAGAAGTACCTGGAGCACCCCCGGCACGTCGAGATCCAGATCATGGGGGACCAGCACGGAACGGTCGTGCACCTGGGCGAGCGTGACTGCTCGGTGCAGCGCCGCCACCAGAAGCTGATCGAGGAGAGTCCGAGCCCGGCCCTCGACGCGGCGCTGCGAGAGAAGATGGGCGACGCGGCGGTGTCCCTGGCGGGCCGGATCGGTTACGTCGGCGCCGGGACGATCGAGTTCCTGCTGGACCCGGACGGCAGCTTCTATTTCATGGAGATGAACACCCGGATCCAGGTCGAGCACCCGGTCACCGAGATGGTGACGAGTTTCGACCTGGTCAAGGAGCAGATCCGGGTGGCCGCGGGCGAGCCGATCAGCTTCAAGGGCGACGGACGCTTCCTGCGGGGCCACGCCATCGAGTGCCGCATCAACGCGGAGGACCCGTACCGGAATTTTCAGCCGAGCCCCGGCGCCATCACGGCGTATCATCCGCCAGGCGGGCCCGGGGTACGGGTGGACAGCCACGTCTACGCCGGCTACACGGTGCCGCCGTACTATGATTCCCTGCTGGCCAAGGTCATCGTCCACGGTAATGATCGCGGCGAGGCGCTGGCCCGGATGGGGCAGGCGCTCGACAGCTTCATCGTCGAGGGCGTGGCCACCACCATTCCCTTTCTGGCCCGTGTGATCCGCCACCCGGACTTCGTCGCGGGGAAGGTGGATACCCGTTTCCTCGAACGCGAATCGCACCTGCTCAAGCCGCCGGAATGAAGCTCGACGTCGTCTTTTCTCCGCAGGGCCTCTGCCCCGCCGATGTGGCGGGGCGGACCGTTTTCGTGATTGACGCCCTCCGCGCGACCACTACCATCTGCGCCGCGCTCGCGCACGGCGCGCGCGCGGTCGTGCCGGCGCCCACCAGCGAGGATGCAGTGCGCGTGGCGCAGTCGATCGGCACCCAGGACGCGATCCTGGCCGGCGAACGCGACTGCGTCAGGATGCCGGGGTTCGCCCTCGGTAACAGTCCCCTCGAAATGACTTCGGAAGCAGTGGGTGGCAAACTGGTCGTCCAGACGACCACCAATGGCACCCGCGCGCTGCTCACGACCCAGGGCGCCCGCGCGGTCTTTGCCGCGGCCGCGGTGAATCTCGGCGTCGCGGGGGAACGGGCCCGCCTGGCGCTGGAGGAGGAGCAGAACGTTCTCATCATCTGCGCGGGTCGTGAAGGCGCCTTCGGGCTGGACGACGCCTACGTCGCCGGCCGTCTCGCGCTGGCGGCCCTGGGTGGACGCCGGGTCCGCCGCGGCCTCAACGATGCCGGCCTCGCTTCGCTGGACCTGGTGCGCCGCTATGGCGACACCTTCCTCCGCCCGTTCAGCTATTCCGAGGCCGGCCGCCACCTGGCCCGGCTCGGCATGGCCGATGACGTGCGCGATGCGGCGCGCCTCGATGCCTATCCGGTGCTACCGCTCTTCCGCGACCGCCGCCTGACGATCGCGCCGGCCACACCGGCAACATGAGCTCGCGCCGCCGGCTCGGGGCCATCGCAGCGCTGGTCGGCGGACTCTTTGCCGGCTTGGCGCTGTTGCCCATTGCGGTGACCGGCCCGGTCGGCCGGCTGCTGGGCCACGGGCTCTGGCATACGCTGGGCGCCGGCGCCATCGGCATTCCGCTGCTGGGCTTCGGCATCGCGCTGGCGGGGCTCGACCGCACGCCGCGGCTTGACATGAAGCGCTCGGCACTGCTCATGATCGGCCTGAGCGTGCTGGTACCGTTCCTCATCGGCGTGGCGACGGAAGTGGAGCGCGAGGCGCTGCTCGATGCAGACACCCTGGCTTCGCGGGCGACGGGATGGCTGCCCGGGTTCTTTGCGATCATGGCGCGGCAGCGTGTCGGCGTTGCCGGTGCGCTGCTGCTGGGTTTCCTGGCACTCTCCGCGCTCACGCTCTACACCTTCGGCTGGCACCCGCTGCAACGGCTGGAGCGCCGGGAAGAAGGAGAGCCTGGATTGGACGGGATACCGCCAGTGCCGAAGCGCCCGAGGCGGGTCGCGTTCGGCGGAGGCGACAGTGCCGTGGAGCCGGCGGACAGCGGCGACGAGGCCGGAGCCCTGCCGCCGCTGCCGGCCGAGCCGCCGGCACACGCGGAGCGTCCCCGGAAGCAGAAGGACCTCAAGCCCAGGCCGCTGACCCGGGAGGCAGCGGCCGCCCGCCAGGCAGCGATCGATGAGGAGAGCGAGCTGCCGCCGATCGCGCTGCTCACGCCGCCGCCGGCCCGGGATGTGGATGCTGGCGAGGCGCAGCTCGACCGGCTGGGGCAATTGCTGATCGAGACCCTGCGCACGTTCAAGGTGGAATGCTCCGTCGCGGGACGGACCACGGGCCCGGTGGTGACCCAGTTCGAAGTGGTCCCGGCGCCAGGGGTCAAGGCGGGCCGCATCATCTCGCTGGCCGATGATCTTGCCATCACCATGCGCGCAACCTCGATCCGCGTGGCGCCGATTCCGGGCAAGGGGGCCGTCGGCGTGGAGGTGCCCAATCCCACGGCACGCATCGTGACGCTGCGCGAGCTGCTGGAGAGCGGTGAGTGGGAGCGGGCCCGGGGTGCGCTGCCCGTGGCCCTGGGCCGCGATCTGGAGGGGCGCGCGGTCGTCGCCGACCTCGCCAAGATGCCGCATCTGCTGATCGCCGGCGCCACCGGCTCGGGCAAGAGCGTCGCCATCAACACCATCATCACGAGTCTGGTGTACCGCTACACGCCGCGGCAGCTCCGGTTCCTGATGGTGGACCCGAAGATGGTGGAACTCTCCATCTACAATGCGCTGCCGCACCTTCGCCACAAGGTCGTCACCGACAACAACGACGCGGCCGCGGTGCTCAAGTGGGCCGTCTTCGAGATGAACCGGCGCTATGAGCTGCTGCAGGCCAATGGCGCGCGCAACGTCGTGGATTTCAATCGCAAGGTGGCGGAGGGCAAGCCGCTGCAGAATCCGAAGAAGCCGGCGGTCACGCTCGCCACCATCGCGAGCGAGGAGCCGGACACGCCGGCCCCGCCCCCCGAGGATGAGCATTACGCCGAGGGGCCGCTGCCGTACATCGTGCTGGTCGTGGACGAGCTGGCAGACCTCATGATGACGGTGCAGGGCGAGGTCGAGACCCCGTTGGCCATGCTGGCACAGAAGGCCCGCGCCATCGGCATTCACCTGATCCTGGCCACCCAGCGCCCCAGCGTGAACGTGATCACCGGGCTCATCAAGGCGAATTTCCCGAGCCGGATCGCGTTCAAGGTGGCGAGCAAGGTGGACAGCCGGACGATTCTGGACGGCAACGGCGCCGAAGCGCTTCTGGGCAACGGCGACATGCTGTTTCTTCCACCCGGCAAGAACGAGCCGATCCGGATGCAGGGCGCCTTCATCGGAACCGACGAGACCGAGCACCTGATGGAGTGGTACGTGGCTCGGCGCGACGCCAGGCGGGTGGCCGCCGCGGCGGAGCCGGAGGAGGCGGACATCCTGGCGCTGGTCCGCGCGCAGGAGGGCGACGGCGACGGTGGCCACGCCGACGGTGGACAGGATGACCGCGACGCGCTGTTCCGGGAAGCAGCCGAGGCCTGCATTCAGAACCAGGGTGGCTCGACGTCACTGCTGCAGCGCCGGCTCCGGATCGGCTACGGCCGCGCTGCCCGCATCATCGATCAGCTGCACTTCGCCGGGATCCTGGGGCCGCCGGACGGCAGCCGACCGCGCGAGGTGCTGATCGGGTTCGATCAGCTGGATGCGTACACGGAGTAGCGGGCGGGCCCGGATAACCGGGCCCGCTTTTTTGGGCCGTCCTGCGGGCGATTGGTGTTGGCCGCCAGGCTCCGGTAGCCAACTTGGGGAATGGAGTCTCACACGAAAGCACGAAAGCACGAAAAGCAGTGAGGAGAGTTCGGAGCATGCCGCATGATTTTGAGCCTTTATCGGGGCAGGTAATTGCGGCAGCAATTGATGTGCATCGAGCCCTGGGGCCGGGATATCTCGAATCTACCTACGGCAGCGCATTCAAGGTGGCACTGGCGCATCGGTGCATTCGGTTTGAGGCCGAACGGCCGATCACCGTGACATTCGAGGGAGTGGCTGTGGGTGTCGGAAGAATTGACTTCCTCATCGAAGACGAACTGGTCGTCGAACTCAAGGCGGTCGAATGCTTCCACCGTACTCATTTTGCCCAAGTACGCGCCTATCTCAAGGGCTCTGGGCAGAGGGTCGGCTTGCTCCTGAACTTCAACTCACCAGCATTGACCATACGCAGGGTTGTCTACGGCTGAGGTCTTTCGTGCTTTCGTGTTTTCGTGTGAGCCATCGATGCGTTTTCCAGCGCAGGAGCGCGTTGCATGGATGCTGGATCGTGCCGACCCCCCAACGATCTTGTCCTCATGACACGCAAGTTCATTCCCACCAGCGAATGGCAGGACCAGCGCCAACGGCAAGGACTCGCCGGCGAGCTGGAAGCCATGGCGTACCTCACGTCCTGCGGCTGGCAGGTCGAAGCCCACCGCTTCCGCCTGGGTCGCCACGATGTGGACCTGGTCGTCCGGCGCGGGCGGATGGTGGCGTTCGTGGAGGTGAAGACCCGGCGCTCCACCGAGTTCGGGACCGGGATCGAATCCATCGGCTGGCGGAAGCAGCGGAGCATCGCAAGGACGGCGTCACTCTGGGCTCTGCGCCACGGCCGGGCGGGGGACGAGTACCGCTTCGATGTGGTGCAGGTGCAGTGGCAGACGGGCAACTGGGTGGTGGAGCATGTGGAGGATGCGTTCAGGCCGCGGGAGAGTCTGATTTAGGGTCGTGAGTCGTGAGTCGTGAGTCGTGGGTCGCGAGTCGCGAGTCGTGGGCGGTGTGTCACCTTCAGGTGTGTCACCCTGAGGGAGCGGAGCGACCGAAGGGGCCGGACCGTCCCAGAGCTTCGCCCCTTCGCTGCGCTCAGGGTGACAACACGAATACGCTCACGTCTCACGACCATGACTCACGACCCATGACTCAGGACTCATGACCCATGACCGAAATCAATACACTTGGTGACTATTGATTCGGGATGTATTCGGTATTAGCTTATGACAGTGTTTACGGGTGTAGCAAAACAAGTCACATCACTAGCTGAGGTTTCTCATGGCTGATGAAAGCCGCTTGGTTGCTGAGCGTCGCAAGGCGCTCACCCTCGCCATCTCCCAGATCGAAAAGCAGCTCGGCAAGGGCTCCATCATGCGCATGGGTGCCGACGCTCCCCGCGTCAAGGTCGGCTGCATCCCGACCGGGGCCATCAATCTGGACGCCGCGATCGGCATCGGCGGGGTGCCGCGGGGCCGGATCACCGAGATCTACGGTCCCGAGTCGTCCGGCAAGACCACGCTCTCGCTCCACCTTGTCGCCAATGTCCAGAAGGCCGGCGGCGTGGCCGCGTACGTGGATGCGGAGCACGCCCTCGATGTGGAATACGCCCGCAAGCTCGGCGTCAACGTCGAGGACATGCTCGTCTCACAGCCCGATACCGGCGAGCAGGGGCTGGAGATCGTCGAAATCCTGGTTCGGTCCGGCGCCGTGGATCTCGTCGTCATTGACTCGGTGGCTGCGCTGGTCCCCAAGGCAGAAATCGAGGGCGAAATGGGCGACAGCCATGTCGGCCTGCAGGCCCGTCTCATGAGCCAGGCGCTCCGCAAGCTGGCCGGCGCCATCAACCGGTCCAATTGCTCGGTGGTGTTCATCAACCAGCTGCGCGAAAAGATCGGCGTCATGTTCGGCAATCCGGAGACCACCACCGGCGGCAAGGCGCTCAAGTTCTACGCCTCGCTCCGGCTGGATATCCGCCGCATCGGTCCGGTCAAGGAACGCGAGGTCGTGATCGGCAACCACGTCCGGGTCAAGGTCGTGAAGAACAAGGTGGCGCCGCCGTTCCGTCAGGCGGAATTCGATGTGCTCTTTGATGAGGGCATCAGCCACACGGCCCTGCTGGTGGATCTCGCCGCCGAGGCGGGCATCATCCAGAAGTCTGGCGCGTGGTATTCGTATGGAGACCAGCGGGTCGGCCAGGGCCGGGAGAACGCCAAGCTCTTCCTGCGCGATAACCCGCAGCTGCTGGTGGAAATCGAAGACAAGGTCAAGGCCTCGCTGGGGCTCACGGCCGCCGCGGCCGTGGCGGTGGTAAGTGCCGAGGATGGTGATGAGGGCGAGGAGGATGGAGACTGACCACCTGCTGCACGGCGTGGTGACGGCCATCGAGCCCGATCCGCGCCGGGCGGCGAGTACCCGGATCACCACCAGCGCCGGGACGGTCTGCACCATCCCGGTGGATCGGGTGGCGGAGCTGGGGCTGGAGCGCGGCGTGCCGCTGGATGAGCAGCGCGTCGCCGCCCTCGCTCGTGCCGCCGATGAGGAGGCCGCGCTTCGGGCCGGGCTCGCGGCCATCGGCCGGCGGTCCTTCGCGCGCACCGACCTGGCTCGCCGGCTCCGTCGCCGCGGCCATCCTGCGCCCGCCATCGAGTGTGCCCTGGAGCGCCTTGAACGGCTCGGCCTGATTGACGACCTCCGCTACGCCCGGAACTATGTCGACACCCGGGCCGAGCGCGGCCGGGGGCCGGCGCGCCTCCGGCGGGATCTTCTCGCGCTCGGCGTTCAGGGCTCCATGATTGATCAGGCGATCGGCGGGCGTTGGCCATCGGGAGACCCGGAGCCCGAGGTTCCCAATGCCCTCGCACTCCGGCGCTCCCGGCAGCTGGGTGCGCTGCCCAGGGCCACCAAGCGCCGTCGCCTGCTCGCCTACCTCGCACGGCGGGGTTTTACCGGCCAGAGCGCTCGTGAGGCCGTGATCCGTGCCCTCGCCGGCGAGTACCAGACGGACTGAACCCGCCGGAGCCGTCCCGTCCATGGCCCGGGGCATCGTATATTCCGCGCATGGAATCACATCAGATCCGCCGCCTCTTCCTCGAATACTTTGCCCTCCGGGGCCATGAGCAGGTGCCCTCGTCGTCGCTTGTCCCGGCTGACGACCCGACGCTCCTGTTCACCAACGCCGGCATGGTGCAATTCAAGCGCGTCTTCCAGGGCCAGGAACGGCGTGCCTTCAACCGGGCGACGACCTGCCAGAAGTGTGTCCGCGCAGGCGGTAAGCACAATGACCTGGAACAGGTCGGCCTGACCCGGCGCCACCACACCTTCTTCGAGATGCTGGGCAACTTCTCGTTCGGCGACTACTTCAAGCGCGACGCCATCGCGTTCGCGTGGGAGTGGGTGACCGGCAAGGAGTGGCTCGCCTTGCCGCCGGACCGACTCCGCATCACGGTGCATCACTCGGACACCGAGGCGCGGGAGCTCTGGGCGGCCATCTCCGGCCTGCCGCCCGACCGGATCTATGGCCTGGGCGACAAGGACAATTTCTGGCAGATGGGTGACACCGGCCCCTGCGGCCCGTGCAGCGAGATCTACGTGGAGCTCGAGTGGACGCCCGGGAGCGCGCCGGCGGTCATGTCGCAGGAGCAGTTCGAGATCGAGGCGGAGTCGGGCCGGTTCCTGGAAATCTGGAACCTCGTCTTCATGCAGTTCGATCGCGCGGCCGACGGCACACTGACGCCGCTGCCTCGGCCGAGCGTGGATACCGGCGCCGGGCTCGAGCGGATCGCGGCCGTCATGCAGGGCACCGATGACAATTTCCACACCGACCTCTTCCGGCCGCTGCTGGACCGGGTGGGGGCGCTGATCGGCCGGCCCTACCGGGAGGACGCGCCTGATCGCGCCTCGTATCGCGTGCTGGCCGACCATGCGCGGGCGGTCGCGTTTCTGCTGGCTGACGGTGTGTATCCCAGCAACGAGGGGCGCGGGTACGTACTCCGCCGCATCCTGCGCCGGGCAGTGCGCCATGCCTGGCTGCTGGGCCGCCGGGAGCCGACCCTCACGCCGCTGGTCGCGGTGGTGGTCGAACAGATGGGCGATATCTATCCCGAGCTGGTCGCCAAGGCGGAGTTCATCAGTACGGTCACGCGCAATGAAGAGGAGCGCTTTCTCGAGACGATCGAGGGCGGCCTCACCCGGCTGGATGAGCTGCTCCAGGGCGGCACCCGCCTCATCGCCGGGGAGGAAGCCTTCCGGCTCTATGATACTTTCGGGTTCCCGATCGACCTGACCCAGCTGTTGGCGCGGGAGCGCGGGGTCGAGGTGGATGTCGAGGGATTCGACCGCGCACTGGAGGAACAGCGCGAGCGCTCCCGCGAGGACCGCGCCGTGCGGCAGGGGACACACGCGGCGGCAGCGGCCTCGGTGGACGGTTTCCGGGTCCACGTTCCCGCGAAGCAGACGTTTATCGGCTACTCGGCCACGGCGGCGGCGACCGACGTGCTCGCGTCGCGCGAGGCCGAGGGCCGGACCGAACTGGTGCTGCGTGAGAACCCGTTCTACGTGGAATCGGGAGGCCAGGTCAGCGATACCGGCGTTGTCACCGCCGACGGCTGGCAGCTCTCGGTGGACCGCGTGTTCAAGAGCGAACTGGGGACGGTGGTGTCGGGGACGGCCACGGCGCCGTTCGAGGCTACCCGGGTTCACGCCGCCATAGACGAGGCGCGGCGCCGGGACATCGAACGCAACCACAGTGCGACGCACCTCGTGCATTACGCGCTGCGGCACCAGCTCGGCACCCACGTGCGGCAGCAGGGTTCGCTGGTCGAGCCGACGCGGCTGCGCTTCGATTTCTCGCACCACGGTCCGATTGATCCCGCGCAGCTTCGGGACATCGAGTCCGAGGTCAACGACCTGGTGCTCGGCAATGTGGACGTGCGCACCGACGAGATGGACTATCCCGACGCGCTTGCCCTCGGCGCAATGGCGTTCTTCGCGGACAAGTACGGTGACCGGGTGCGGGTCGTGCGGATGGGGCCCAGCATCGAACTCTGCGGTGGCACCCATGTGCGCACCAGCGGGCAGATCGGCAGCTTCCGGGTGGCCGCGCAGGGCGGCGTAGCGGCGGGCGTGCGGCGCATCGAGGCCATGTCGGGCACCGCGGCGCTCAAGGCCATGCGGTCGCTCGAGGACCAGATGCACCGGGCGGCGGAGACCATGCGGGTGCAGCCGGATCAGCTGCTCCACCGGCTCGAGCAGCTGCTGGAAGAGCGGGCGCGGCTGGAGGAACGGCTGGGCGAGGCGCTGCGGCAGGGCGGGGGCGCCGCGGGTGGCGAGACGCTCCAGCTCAACGGTGTCAGCGTGACGCTCGCCTCGACCATGAACGAGAGCCGGGATGACGTAGGCCGGATGGCCGACGCGTTCCGCGAGGCCAACACGGATGCCGTGCTCATCCTCTTCGGCACCTCCGGCCGGGGGGCGGTGCACGTGGCACTCACGGATGACCTCGTGGCGCGGGGTCTCAAGGCCGGCGACCTCGTCAACCGGATCGCGGCGCTGAGCGGCGGCAAGGGTGGTGGACGGCCGCAATTTGCATCCGCCGGCGCCGGTGACCCCGAGCGGCTGGAGGCGGCGCGGGAGGCAGTACCTGGCGTCGTCTCGTCGTGGCTCGCGGGGAACGCGTGATGGACACCATGGCCTGGCTGGTGGAGCGCACCCGCTCGGCGCCGCCGGTGTTGCGAGCGCGGCTCCTCGAACACGCGGCGGATACGGCCTCGCACGCGGATCCGGCGCAGGCGCTGGCTCGCGCGGGCTGGAGCGCGCTGGAGGGCGTCACGGAGACGCCGGGCGACCGCTCGGTGGCACTGGACCTGCTTGCCGCGGACGGACTCATCACCCTCGCACTGCTCTGGTGTGCCGAGCACGAGCCGGCCTCGCTGGCTTCGCTGGCGCGTTCGCTCACCGAACCGGCGCGGCTGCATGATTGACCTGCACTCGCACCTGTTGCCAGGCGTGGACGATGGCTCGCGCAGCGTCGAGCAGTCGGTTGCGGTGCTGGCACGCCTCGCATCGGCCGGCGTCACTGATGTCTGTCTCACCCCTCACCTCACCGTCAGCGGTGCAGAGCAGGGCATTCCGCCGGCTCATGACGCGGCGTTTGCCGCGCTCACCGCGGTGGCACCGGCCACCCCTCGCCTGCATCGCGGCGTGGAACTCATGCTGGACCGGCCATTCTCGGGGAAGGCGGCTCGGCCTGGCATCAGCATCGCCGGCACCCGGTACGTGCTCGTCGAGTTCACGAGGATCGTGCCTGCCAACACGGTCAAGTCGGCCCTGATGCAGGTTGTGGAATCCGGCCTGGTACCGCTGCTGGCGCATCCGGAGCGATACAGCTCATGCTCGCCGCGCGCGGTCAGCGCGTGGCGGGAGACCGGGGCGCTCATGCAGCTCGATGCCACCACCATCCTCACCGGCTCGGTGCGGGGCGACCGGGCTCGCGCGCTGCTGGCGGCCGGATTGGCCGACATCTTCGCGGCCGATAATCACGGAGACGGGGCGAGTCCGGAGCTCGTCCGCCAGGTCCTGAGCGACCAGGGGGCAGAGGCCCAGGCCGAGCTGCTGACCCTCGCCAATCCGCTGGCCATCCTCGAGAATCGCGACGTCTCGCCGGTCGAGCCGGTCACGCTGTCGCCACCCTTTACCTGGCGGCTTCGCCGCTTTCTATCCGGAGGCGAGCGTTGATCGACCTGACCGGCCGTACCGCGCTGGTGACCGGTGGCTCACGCGGGGTGGGCGCGGCGTTGTCCCTGATGCTGGCCAGGGCCGGAGCCGATGTGGCCCTCACATACCATATCCGGGCAAAGGCGGCGGAGCAGGTTGCCCGCCAGATCCGGGAGGCAGGGCGGCGGGCCTACGTGGCGGGCGGCGACCTGTCCGATGCTGCGACCGTCGAGCGGCTCATCAATGGTGTGCGCGGAGAATTTGGTGGCCTCGACATCTTCGTGGCCAACGCCGGTGTGTGGCCGGCGGAGGCGGTTGCGCTCAAGGACATGAGCCCGGCCCGCTGGCGCACGACGCTGGCCCAGAACCTCGATGCTGTGTTCACGACGACCCGCGGCGCGCTCAGCCTCATGACGCATGGCGGCAGCATCGTGCTGGTGTCGAGCACGGCCGGGCAGCGGGGCGAGGCGATGCATGCCGACTACGCCGCGACCAAGGGCGCTCTCGTTTCCATGACCAAGTCACTCGCCATCGAATGTGCGCCCGCCATCACCGTCAATTGTGTGGCCCCGGGGTGGGTGGATACCGACATGTCCGCCACGGCCTTTGCGGGCGACGGGCGGGAGCGGATCGCGCGCACCATTCCACTGCAGCGCATCGCTTCAGCGGACGACGTGGCCGGTCCGATTCTCTTCCTGTGCAGCCCGCTGGCACGGCACATCACGGGCGAAGTCCTGAATGTGAACGGCGGCACCGTCCTGTGCGGGTGAATCGGGAGTGACGAGCCTGCCTCGGCAGGTCGAGGTGCCGGGCCCGGTCGTGTCGCTGGTCGCCACCCTGGAGGGGGCGGGGCACGAAGCCTGGTGCGTCGGTGGCGCGCTGCGGGACGCGGTACTGCAGCTGGCACATGCGGATTTCGATGTCGCCACTTCCGCGACGCCTGACCAGGTCCGCCGTCTGTTCCGCCGGACGGTGCCGGTCGGTGAAGCGCATGGCACCATCGGGGTGCTGGACCACGCGGGCGTGCTGCATGAGGTCACCACGTTCCGGCGTGATGTGCGCACCGATGGCCGCCACGCGGAAGTTGCCTACGGCGTGTCGCTGGAAGAGGACCTGGCCCGCCGGGATTTTACGATCAACGCGCTGGCCTATCATCCGGTCCGTCATGAGTGGCGGGATCCGTTCGGCGGTGCAGCCGATATTGCCGGCCGGCGCATCCGGGCCGTCGGCGATGCGCAGGTTCGATTCCAGGAAGACTATCTCCGCATCCTGCGCGGGCTCCGGTTCGCGGCGCGATTTGGCTTCGCCATCACGCCGGAGACGTGGACGGCGCTTGCGTCGTCGACTGCGGGACTGGCGCAGCTTTCGTCCGAGCGAATCCGTGAGGAGTGGTTCAAGAGCCTGACCACCGCGCGTCAGGTCCGGGAGCTGGCGGAGCTGTGGCAGCGCTCAGGCGCGGCGGCGGTGGTGCTCCCTGAGCTGCGAGCCGATGCCGGCACCGAGCCGGAGCTTTCCGCCCCGCCGCGTGATCCGGTGCTGCTCACCACCGTGCTGGTGGACGCGCCCGCTGTCATGCTCCGCCGGCTTCGCGCCTCGAATGCGGAGATCGCGCGCGCGGCGGCCATCAGTGGGGGGCCGGCGGCCCCGGCAGGCGGCTCCGATGCCGAGGTCCGCCACTGGCTTTCCCGGGTCGGCGATGCGGCGGATGACCTCATGCGACGGCATCTTCTCATGACCGGACAGCCGGCGCCGTGGACTGAAGCGGTGCGGCGAGTCCGGGCGCAGGGGGACCCGTTGTTCCGCGAGGATCTCGCGGTGCGGGGTGGCGATCTCCTGGCACTGGGACTGAGCGGCCCGGCGGTCGGCCGGGTCCTGGATCGCCTGCTGTCGCGGGTCCTGGACGATCCTTCGCAGAACGAGCGCGAGACCCTGCTGCGTATCGCCCGGGAGCCGGGATGACGCCGCTGCTGTTCGGACTCCTTGCCGCACTGGGTAACCTGGCAGGCGCACTGGTGGTCGTGCGCCATGCCCGGCGCGGGCTGCATGTCGTGCAGCAGTTCGTGGCGTTCGGTGCCGGCTTCATGATCGCGGCCGTGCTCCTGGCCATGCTGCCGGAAGCGCTCGAGCGGCCAGGTGCGCCGTTCTATGTGCTCGCGGGGTTCCTCGCGGTGCACCTGGCCCAGCACGTCCTCATTCCGCATTTCCATTTCGGAGAAGAGACCCACCGCATCTCCGCCTCCACAGGCATGTCGGCGCTGATCGGCCTGTCGCTGCACACGTTGTTCGACGGCGTGGCGATCGCAAGCGGGTTCCTGGTGTCTCCCGAGCTGGGTGTGCTGCTCTTTCTCGCCGTCTTTCTCCACAAACTGCCGGAAGGCGTCACCATGGCGAGCGTCATGCTGGCCGGCGGGCAGGGTGCCATGCGGGCCATCGGCGCCGCGGGCGTGCTGGGTGCCGCGACGATTGCAGGCGTCGTGCTCACCGAGGTGATCACGCCGCTTGCGGCGCACGGGCTTGCCCTCTCGGCGGGCGTCACGTTGTACGTCGCCGCCTCGAACCTGGTGCCCGAATTCCAGGCGCGGCGCGGCGTGGGTATTTCTGCCGCGTTCTTCGGGGGCGCCGCTGCCATGATGATGGCCGGGATGCTGCTGCACAGGTCGTGCGCAGCTTCGGTCTGGCCCAGGCCGGAGATGTCGTCCAGCTCGCCCTCGA
>SMFG01000040.1_pt1 | contig 15226 bp, 12 predicted proteins | sample 2456131 | NCBI WGS metagenome assembly SMFG01 (sample SAMN10132612, study PRJNA489261) | soil metagenome | isolation source: day120 antibiotic-silt loam soil ammended with raw manure from dairy cow... | place: USA | collected 2015-05-01
GTCTGCTCCGATTCAGCGGTTTCGGCGGTACTGTGGGGCAACGAACTGGAGGGCAGGGTACGGCTCCCCCAGCGGCTCAGCGAGGTCACGAGCCATCCGCTCCTGGACCGGACGGAGTCCCAGCTCGAAGAGTATTTCACTGGTATGCGCCAGACGTTCGACCTTCCGCTGGCCCCTGACGGTACCCCGTTTCAGCAGCAGGCGTGGCAGGCCCTCCTGCGCATCCCGTACGGGCGCACGGCCAGCTACGAGGACCAGGCAATCCGTGTCGGCTCTCCACTGAAAGCGAGGGCAGTGGGTGCGGCCAACGGGAAGAATCCCATCTCGATCATCGTCCCCTGCCACCGGGTGGTCGGCAAGAACGGAAGCCTCACCGGCTTCGCGGCTGGCATCGAGGTGAAGCGGTATCTCCTGCAACTGGAATCGCGACACTCCCTCGCCCTGTTGGCATCCTGATCGACGGGTCGTCAGCGACCCTGGTCAGCGTGTCGCAGGGTTCCGCCCAGCAGCGCCACCAGCGTCTCCCAGTGGCGCTCGCAGGCAGCGGGATCATACGCCAGGGTGTCACGGAAGACCCAGCCGTGCCTGGCCGGGAAGGTTTCGATCGTGTGGTCCACTCCGGCGTCAGTCAGCGCCCGCTCCAGCCGCTCCTTCATGTCGTCGGGAAACGACCGGTCGTCGATGGCCCCGGCCACGTACACCCGTGCTTTCATCATGGGCGCGAGCAGGTGCGGGCTGTCCGGCGCATCGCTGGCAAGCCGGCCGCCATGATACGATGCGGCGACGGCCACACGCTCCGGATAGGTGCCGGCGGCGGTGAGTGACATCAGGCCACCCATGCAGTACCCAGTGGTGCCGATTCCGCCCGGCCGCACATCGGGTTCGGCGGCGAGATAGTCCAGGAAGGCGGCGGTGTCGGACATGATGCTGGCCGGCGTCGCCAGCGCGAAGAACTTTTCCATCAGCACTTTGCGCTGCTCCGGATCGGCGAACACCGTCTTCGCATCCATCGGCGCGTAGGGCCCCGAGCGGTAGAAGAGATCGGGCAGCAACACGTAGTAGCCGTACGTGGCGAGCCGCTCCCCGACCTCCAGCATGGCAGGGCGGATGCCGATCCCGTCCATGTACATGAGCACTGCGGGCCACGGCCCATGGCCGGCCGGGCGATAGACGTAGCTCCGGCAATGTCCATCCCTGGTCTCGATATCGATCGCTGCCTTGCTCATGGTCCTCGCCTGTATGGGGTTTGCATGCTGCACTTGAGAAGGCAGCCCTGGTCTGGGCCGGCCGTTATGCGTCGTGCGTCGTGGGTCGTGGGTCGTGCGACGCATCCCGTCTCCCGTGTCTCGGGTCCCGCTTTCGTGCTTTCGTGCTTTCGTGTGCAAGCTATTTATCAAACATGCCCTGGCCGCCCAGGTTCAATTCCATCTCGACATCCGCACGCGCGTACTCATTGTCCGGACTGACCGGTATATGCTGAAAGCCATGCTTGCGGTACAATCGAATGGCCGGCACCAGCCGCGAACTCGATGCGAGCACCAGGCGACGTGCCCCCGCCTTCCTGGCCCACGCGATTGCCGCGACCAGGAGCTGGTCGCCGATGCCACGGCCGCGCAGCTGCTCAGCGACCGCCATCTTGGCCAGCTCGAAGGTGCCCGGACCGTGCGGGATGAGGGCGCAGGTGCCCACGGGCTCCTGCTCGGCGAGCGCGAAAAGAACCTGCCCGCCGCGGTCGATGATCTCTCCCCTGGGATCGGCCAGGACCACCTCATCCGGCGGCTCGAGCCGGAAGTCGCGCTCGATCCAGGCTCGGTTGAGCGCCGCGAATGACGCCGCAAACTCCGGCTGGAACTCGACGATCTGCACCATCGGTTCCGGCGCAGTCTGGCTCATGCAACCTCCCTCGCGGTACTCGGTGTGCCCCTCGGCCCCTTCGCTTCGTTCAAGCTGACAATCCGGTCACTGTTACGACTCACGACTCACGACTCACGACCTATATGCCACCATGATCCGGTGCTTGTCCCACCGGTCCACCAGCACACCGGCGATGGGGGCGAGAACGAGCGCCGGAATCTGTCCCGCAAACCCGACGATACCGAGCAGCAGCTCGGACCCGGTCAGCCGATATACCAGCCAGCTGACTGCAATGCGGGTGATCCACGTCCCGACCAGCGAGGTGCCCTGGCCGCCAAAGAAGAGGCGGTAATTGCGGTGGCGGAGCGCTCGGGTCAACGACCCGACCGCGCGCGGCACGGGTGGGGACGGCATGCGTGGAAGGTATCACCTATATTTCACCGCTTGTATTCACCCGCACCTCCGGTGCTTCTGCCTTCTCTCTTTGGACTTCGATGCGTTTCCCATCCGTTACACTGCTCGCCTTGCTCCTGATTGCCTGTAACCGAAATGCCGCCCCTCCGGCGATGCCGCCGACCGAGGTCACCGTCGTGACGGTTGAGCCGGCCCCCGTGGCGGACACGGTCGAACTGACGGGCGCCGTCCAGGCGTACCGGACCGTTCAGGTCCGCTCCCAGGTTTCCGGTGTCATCGTGGCTCGGCCGTTCCGCGAGGGCTCGGAGGTCAAGGCCGGCACGGTGCTGTTTCGCATCGACCCGACGACCTACGATGCCGACTACCGCAACGCCCAGGCACAGGCCGCGGACGCCGAAGCGCGTCTGGCCAACGCCGAGACCAACGCGGGGCGGCTCCGCCCCCTCCTGGCGGACAACGCGGTGTCACAGCAGGACGTGGACAACGCCGAGTCGGCGGTGAAGCAGGCGCGCGCAACGGTGGACGCTGCCCGGGCCAACGCGGATGCCGCCCGGAAGAACCTGTCGGAGTCGACCATCCGGGCCGAGATCTCCGGCCGGGTCGGGCGGGCGCTGCTGGATGTGGGGACGCGGGTAACCGGTTCCGGTGATGTGCTCACCACCTTGGACGTGCTCGACCCGGTCTATGTGAGCTTCCGCCCGTCCAGCGAGCAGCAGCTTGCCTGGCGGCGCGATCCCGACACCCGCCGGGCGCTCGCGCCGGGCGGGTCCGCCCGGGTCGAGGCGATCTTCTCCGACGGAAGCAAGTTTCCGAAGACCGGCAGGATCAACTACGTGGATCCGGTCGTGGACCCCGCCACCGGCACCCAGGAATACCGCGCCTCGTTCGACAACCCCGATCACCTGCTGCTTCCCGGCCAGTTCGTCCGGGTCCGGATCCTGGGGCTGGTGCGCGACAGCGCCCTGGTGGTTCCCCAGCGCGCCGTGTTGCAGCAGCTCGGCCGGCAGAGCGTGTATGTCGTCGGCAATGGGGACACCGTTGCCGTCCGTTCGGTGACCGGCGGCGCGTGGGTGGGCGGCGACTGGCTGATCGAGAGCGGCCTCAAGCCCGGTGACCGGGTGGTGGTGGACGGCATCCAGAAGATCCGCCCGGGCGGTGTGGTGAAGCCCGTCGCCCTGCCGGACAGCGCCGGATGACCCAGCCCAACAGCGACACGCCGCGGCGGAGCGACTATTTCTTTGTCCGCCGGCCGGTGCTGGCCATCGTCATCTCCATCGTGATCACCCTGCTGGGGCTGTTCGCGCTGCGCAGCCTGCCGGTGAATCGCTATCCCGACATCACACCGCCGGCGGTGCAGGTGAGCACCGTCTTCCCCGGCGCCAGCGCCGAGGATGTGGCCAACTCGGTGGCGGCGCCGATCGAGCAGCAGCTGAACGGGCTGGAGGGACTGCTGTACTACCGGTCCTCGAACTCCAGCAACGGCGTGATGAACCTGCAGATCTACTTCGACATTTCGCGCGACCAGGACCTGGCCGCGGTAGACGTGCAGAACGCCATCAACCTCGCCTTGCCGCAGCTGCCGGCGTCGGTGCGCCAGAACGGCGTCACCATCACCAAGGCCAACACCAACATCCTGTTCTTCGGTGCGCTCCAGTCGGACGACCCCCGCTACGACGCCGCCTATCTCGCCAATTACGGCAAGCTCTACGTCGAGAACGAACTGAAGCGGCTGCCGGGCGTCGGCAACGCCACGTTCTTCAGCACCCTCGAATTCTCGATGCTGATCAGTCTCGATCCCGAGAAGATGGCGCAGCTCGGGATCACCGTGGACGACGTCTCGGCGGCGGTGCAGGAGGCGAACGCGACCAAGCCGGCCGGCCGGCTGGGCCGGGAGCCGGCGCCGCCGGGCACCCAGCTCACCCTCACCGTCACCACCAAGGGGCGGCTCACCACCCCGGAGGAGTTCGGCGCCATCGTGGTGCGAGCGCGACCCGACGGGTCGATCGTGCACCTCGGCGACATCGCCACGATCACCCTTGGCGGGCAGGGGTATGACCTCGCCACCCGCATCAACGGCAAGGAGACGGCGGTCTTCGCCATCTACAGCCGGCCCGACGCAAACAACCTCGAGGTGAAGAAGGTCGTGGACCAGCGGATGGACGAGCTGGCGAAGGCCTTCCCGCCCGGGGTGTCCTGGTCGTCGCCGTTCGACACGACGCCGTTCATCACCGAGTCCATCATCGAGGTCGCGAAGACACTGGGCGAGGCGATGCTGCTGGTGACGCTGGTGGTGTTCATCTTCCTGCAGAGCTGGCGCGCCACGCTGATTCCGCTCCTCGCGGTGCCGGTGAGCATCATCGGCACCTTCCTCGGGCTCCAGGCGCTGGGCTTCTCGGTCAACACCCTCACGCTCTTCGGCATGGTGCTCGCCATCGGCATCGTGGTGGACGACGCCATCGTGGTGATCGAGAACGTCGAGCGGATCATGGCGCAGGAGCACCTGCCGCCCCGCGAGGCGACCAACCGGGCCATGCACCAGATCGCCGGGGCGCTGATCGCGATCGTGCTGGTGCTCTGTTCGGTGTTCGTGCCGGTGGCGTTCGTGGGCGGCATCACCGGCAGTCTCTACCAGCAGTTCGCCGCGACCATCGTGATCGCGGTGGTGCTCTCCGGCATCGTGGCGCTCACGCTCACCCCGGCGCTCTGCTCGCTCATGCTCCGGCACGCGCCGGAGGAGAGCGACAACCGCCTGGCGCGGTGGTTCAACGATCGCTTCGCGCTCACGACCAGCAAGTACATCGTGGCGGTCAGCCGGATCATCGGGCGGCCGCGCACCTGGTTCGCGATCTTTGCCGTGATGCTGGCCCTGATCTTCGTGCTCTTCAAGCGGGTGCCCGGCGGCTTCATCCCCACCGAGGACAAGGGCGTCTTCGCGGTGAGTGTCCAGCTGCCTGATGCGGCCTCGCTCCAGCGGACCACGGAAGTGGTGAAGCGGGTGGAGCAGATCATGCTCTCGGAACCCGCCGCCCGCAGCGTGGTCTCCATCGTGGGGCTCGACCTGCTCACCCAGTCCAACCAGACCAACGCGGCCACGATGTTCGTCTCGCTCAAGCCGTGGAGCGAACGCGGCGCCAGGAAGGACCAGGTGGACGCCCTGCTGCAACGGGTGAACGGCCGGCTCTTCGGGCTCAAGGACGCGATCGCCTTCGGCTTCAACCTGCCGGAGATTTCGGGACTCGGCACCAGCGCCGGCCTGGAGCTCAACCTCCAGGATCGCACCGGCACCGACATCCGCACCTTTGCGGGGGCGGTGGGAGCGTTCGTGCAGGATGCGTCGAAGATTCCCGCGCTCGCCACCGTGAACGGCGGGCTGCACACCGATGTCCCGCAGGTGTACGTGACCGTTGATGAAGACGCCGCGCATGCCCGCGGCGTGCAGACGGGGCAGATTTTCTCCACCCTGCAGGCGATGCTCTCGACGCTCTACATCAACGACTTCAACCTCTACGGCCGCACCTACCGGGTGCAGGCGCAGTCGAAGCCCGAGTTCCGTCTCACACCGGACGACATCAGCCGCTACTACGTGCGCAGCACAAGCGGTGACATGGTGCCGCTGTCGGCGCTGGTCCGCACGTCGATGCGGGGCGCACCCAGCCTCATCACCCGATTCAACGGCTTCCCGTCGGCGCTCATCACCGGCGGTGTCGCGCCCGGCCACAGCTCGGGCGAAGTGCTCGACGCGGTGGAGCAGCTCATCAATACGAAGTACGCCAGCCAGGGTGTAGGGTACGCCTACAGCGGCCAGTCCTATCAGGAGCGCGTCTCTCGCGGGCAGGCGGGGCTGGTGGTCGTGCTGGGGCTCATCATGGTCTTCCTGGTCCTCGCGGCGCAGTACGAGAGCTGGTCCATTCCGTTCGCGGTGCTGCTGGGACTTCCGTTTGGCGTCTTCGGCGCGCTGCTCGCCGTCTGGCTGGGCGGAATGACCAACGACGTCTATTTCCAGGTCGGGCTGATCGCCGTCATCGGCCTTGCCGCCAAGAACGCGATCCTGATCGTGGAATTCGCCAGCGAGCTCAGGCGCGAGGGGCGCACCATCGCCGAGGCCGCCGTCGAGGCGGCGCGCGAGCGATTCCGGCCGATCCTCATGACGTCGTTCGCCTTCATCCTGGGCGTGACACCGCTGCTCACCGCCAGCGGCGCCGGCGCACTGAGCCGTCACTCCCTGGGTGTCAGCGTGGTGTTCGGCATGCTCGGCGCCACCCTCATCGGGGTGTTCTTCATTCCGCTCTTCTTCACGGGAATCCGGGTGCTGTCGGAGCGGGGGTGGTTCCGTCGCACGACACCGCCAGCGGCGGAGCAGGGGGAAGCGTCGTGAGCATGCGCGTGCCCGTCCTCATCACCGCCGCGCTCGCCCTCGCCGGCTGCGCCATCGGACCCTCGACCAGGGTCACGCCTCCCACGTACCCCGTGACCGCAAGGAACGACAGCGCGATGTCGGCCGATGCGCGGGCGCTCATCGACTCCCTCACGGCCGCGCGCGAATCCGGCGCGGAACCCAGCGGCGAGGTCATCACCCGTCCCGAGGCGGCGCGCCAGGCTGACACCACCGCGCGCGCGCTGCCGGAAGAAGAGAGGCTGAACTTCGACGCCCAGCGGGATCTCGCCTGGCTCGAAGTGCTCCGGGACAGCCAGCTGGTGGCGCTGGTGGACAGCGCTGTGGCCGGCAACCGAGACCTTCGGGTGGCGCAGGCACGGGTGCGCCAGTACCGTGCGCTGAGCGGTGTCGCCAGTTCCGGACTTTTCCCCCAACTCGCCGTCAACGGCACCGCCAGCACCAACCAGTCGGCCTTCGGTCCGCAGGTGTTCAAGTTCGACGCCGTGCGGATCACCGGCGACATCTCCTGGGAGCTCGATTTCTGGGGCAAGCTGCGCCGCCAGTCGCAGGCGGGGCGGTTCGATTACCTCGCCACGGCGGAGGATGCACGCGCCACCGCGCTCACGCTGATCAGCGACGTGGCGACCGCGTATCTCAAGCTCCGCGAGCTCGACGCCGACCTCGAGATCGCCGAGCAGACACTTGCATCACGGCAGGCCACGCTGAACCTTGCGCGACGCCGTTACGCCCAGGGCGTCATTTCGGAACTCGACGTGCGGCAGTTCGAGGCCGACCTGGCTGACCCCGTGGCGCGCGTGGCCGATTTTGCCCGCCAGCGCGTGGAGCAGGAGAATGCGCTGGCACTGCTCCTCGGACGGGAGCCGGGTCACCTGCCAAGAGGCGGCCCGTTGCAGGATGCCGTCGCCGCGGTCGCGGTGCCCGATTCGCTGCCCGGCACGCTGATTTCGCGGCGCCCGGATGTGCAGGCGGCCCAGCGACGGCTGCAGGCCGCCACCGCCAGGATCGGCGTCGCCATCGGCGACCGGCTCCCGTCGGTCTTCATCAGCGGAACGTACGGCACCCAGCGCCCCAGCTTCGATGGGCTCTTCGACAAGAGCGGCGAGGTCTACACCGCGCAGGTCGGAGTCTCGCTGCCGCTCTTCAGCGGGGGGCGTATTGCAGGAGAGGAGCGCGCGGCCCGCGCCGCAGCCGATGCCGCCCGTGCCCAGTACGAGCAGACGACACTCAACGCGCTGCGCGAGGCGAGCAATGCGCTGGCCGGTGTGCGGCTGGGCCGAGACCAGCTGGTGGCGCAGGTGACGCAGACCCAGGCGCTCCAGCGCGCGTTCGGGCTGGCGCAGGAACGATACAAGAGCGGCATCTCCAGCTATCTCGAGGTGCTCGATGCTCAACGCGGCCTCTTCGCGTCGCAGCTCGCCCTGGTGCAGGTCCAGCGCCAGTATCTCGTTTCGACCGTGGAACTGTTCCGGGCGCTCGGGGGAGGATGGAGGTGACGTTCGGCATGCCGCGATCCCAACAGGCCCGTGCAGGGGCCTGGAAAGTTCATCGCATTCCCATTGCACCTTATCTTCCCCCCATGGAACCCATCAACCCTACGCTCCACAGCGTCGCGATTTTCGTCAACGACATCGCCGTCGCGGTCGAGTTCTACCGCGATATCCTGGAACTCCCTCTCGGCAAGGCCGGCACCTTCGGTGGCGAGTTTCTGAACGGCCCGACCCATATCGGGGTCCATCCCGCCCGGCACCCTGAGGCGAAGAAGCTGGTGGGCCGGGAGACCGGCATCACCCTCCATGTCCCCGGGCTCCTTCATTACTGCGGCATGCTCCACGAGCGCGGCGTGCGCTTCATCAATGAGCCGACCAAGCAGTCCTGGGGCGTCATGGCCATGATCGCCGACCCCGATGGGAACGTGATCGCCCTCTGGGAGCCGCCGGACGACAAGAAGGACGACCAGACAGCGGAAGGTGGGGAGTGAGCCGGCGGAGTTTTGCCAGCGACAACGGCGCCGGCGCCCACCCGGAGGTACTGGCCGCGCTGGCCGGCGTGAATGAAGGTCACGTTCCTGCCTATGGCGCGGACGAGCATACCGCCCGCGCCGAGGCACTTATCCGGAAGGAACTGGGCGACACGGCCCGCCCCTTTCTGGTCTTCGGCGGCACCGGCGCCAATGTGACCGCGCTCGCCGCGGTGCTGCAACCCCACGAGGCGGTGATCTGCGCCGAGACTGCGCACATCAATGTGGACGAATGCGGCGCGCCCGAACGCCACGTCGGGTGCAAGCTCATACCTGTGGTAACGACGGACGGCAAGCTCACGCCGGAACTGGTGAAGCCCGCCATCAAGGGCATCGGAGCGGAGCATCACGCGCAGCCCAGGGTGATCTCCATCTCCCAGAGCACGGAGTACGGGACGGTCTACACCCCGTCCGAGCTTTCGGCCCTGGCCGATTTTGCCCATGCCAATCGCCTGCTGCTGCACGTGGACGGTGCTCGGCTTGCCAACGCTGCCGCCGCCATCGGCGTCCCGCTCAGGGCCATCACGGCGGATGCCGGCGTGGACCTGCTCTCGTTTGGTGCCACCAAGAACGGCGCCATCGGCGCGGAAGCGGTGGTGTTCTTCCGGGAAGAGCCGGCAAAGAAGTTCAAGTACATCCGGAAGCAGGGCATGCAGCTGCCGTCCAAGATGCGCTTCGTCGCGGCGCAGTTCGAGGCGCTGCTCACCGATGACCTCTGGCTCCTGAGCGCGCAGCATGCCAATGCCATGGCTCGGCGCCTGGCCAACGGCGTCCGCGGTCTTCCTGGGGTTAGGATTACCCAGCCGGTGGAAGCCAACGCCGTCTTCGCGATTCTGCCGCCGGAGCGCATTGCGTCACTGCAGGAGAAGTTCTTCTTCTATGTATGGGACGAACAGAAGCACGAGGTGCGCTGGATGACGGCGTGGGACACGACCGAGGATGATGTGGATGGGTTTGTGGGGGAGTTGAGAGTTGAGAGTTAAGAGTTCGGAGTCACGAGGCTGCGGCTGAGGACGTCGACCCGCAACGCGCCACTCTCAACTCTCAACTCTCAACTCTTAACCCTCAACTCCCTCCCACCATCTTCACTGGCACGGTGGCATAGCCACCGGTCGCGTCCGGGGCTGGGAGCGGCAGGTAGTAGGTGTCGCCCCAGCAGAAGGTCGCCCCATCCAGCGCGATGCCGCAGGCCGCGCCATAGTTGCCGAAGGAGATTTCCCTGAACCTGACGTCGCTGCCACCGGCGACGGCACTCGCATAGCCGTTGTTATACGTCCCGTTTCCAAACCAGCCGGAGTAGTTGGAGCCCCAGCACAGCATTTCACCTGTCGAGCGAAGGCCGCAGGAACCGGTAAGCGAAGCGAGACTGGTCGCACCGGCGATCTGGCGCGCCGCGGGTGCGTCGAACGATGTGGGCCAGCACCAGGCCGCGCCAGCCGAGAGTGCACATCGATCCGAGACAGCGGTGAGTGCGGGCGCGCCGTCCACCGTCACTGGTGCCGCACTTTCATCCCGGTGGTCATCGCCCATTCTGCCCCAACTACCGTCGCCCCAGCACCAGACCTCGCCGGCGGTGGTACGGCCGCAGCTGTGGTTCCAGCCCGCCGCGAGCTGCACGAAGATGTGGCCACCCTGCACCTGAACTGGCGCCGCACGATCGGTCGTGGTGCCATCGCCGAGCTGACCATGCCCATTCTTGCCCCAGCACCAGGCGGCGCCCGACGCTGTGAGCCCGCAGGTCTGGTCGTCGCCGACGGCGAGCGAGGTGAAGATAAGGCCGCCCGTGGGCTCGGAGCTCTCCACCGCGTCGTAGTCTCCCGTTCTGCAGATCACGGCACTGGCTTGGCTCAGAACGCAGACGCGCGAGCCGCTCGACGCGTAAATCCCCTCCACCGTGATGGTATCGAGGATCAGCTTGAATCCGAAGTTATATGGATACCAGGTGAAGACTTTTCCTGCGGTGTCGAGCGCATACATCCGGTCGTCGTTCCCTGCAATGTGAGTCACGGCAGTGGGCAGTGGGACAGCGGCGAGAGTGCCAGGCCTGGTCGGATCCGTTTCGCAACCCACTCGGCCTGCGGTATCGAGGACACAGGCAAGAGAGCCCGCCACGACCACGGACGTGACCGGCGTATCCCAGGTGAGCTTGACTCGAGCGAATGTCGTTCCATCGCACCACGCGTCCTGTAGAGTGCTGACCACGCACTGCCGGAACCAGCCGCCGGCCAGATCAGTTGCGACAACATCGGCGAAGCGGCGCGCTGGAAGCCAGGCCGTGGTATCGTTGTCGCCTTGGCCCTCGAGGACTCCCCAGCAGAAGGTAGCTCCACTTTCAGTTCGGCCGCAGGTATGACGGTTGCTCGCTTCCACTTCACTCCAGGTGCGCGCCACACCGTCGCCTGTCGCTGCAAGCACCGGCACCAGGCGGTCGTAGGTCGTGTCGTTGCCCAGTTGCCGGGAGTAATCGGCGCCCCAGCAGTAGTTCACACCGGACACGAGAGCACAGGTATGCTGGTCTCCCGCGCTCAGGTCGGCCGCCGGACCGGCGAGCGGAACGCTATGGGGTAGCGTTACCAGCGCCCTGCTGGCCTGTCCGGATTGCTTCCACTCGTTGCTGCCCCAGCAGCTGACCCCGCCGCCACTGCCGCGGGCACAGAAGTGATAGTCGCCTGCCACAAGCTGGACGACGCCGCTCACGCCAGCCACTTCAACAGGGCCCAGGTGCGGCGTCGTGGTGCCGTCGCCCACCTGTGCACTGTCGTTCCGGCCCCAGCACGCCACCATCCCCGCCATCTCGATGCCGCAAGCACCGCCTTCATCGGCGAGCGCGAGGCTGCTGAAGGCAAACCCTCGCGCTGCGCGCAACGGCACCGACTGGCGGCTTGTGTCAGTGGAACCATTGCCAAAGCCGTCGGCGCCGACATTGCCCCAGCACCACGCCTGGCCGCTCGCCTCGAGTCCGCAGGCGATGCGAGTGCCTACGGTCACATGCGCGAACGAGAGCACACGCACGGTCACGGGCACCGAATCACCGACGCTCCCTGACATGACACTGATCGTGGCCACGCCGGGCGCCATGGCGCTGAGCGCTCCACCCGCCGTCACCGAAGCCACGCCCGGATTGCTCGAGCGCCATGTGAGCGGGCGATCAGGCAACACGGTCCCGTCCTCAGCTGTGGCGCTTGCCGTGAGCCGAAGCGCTTGCCGGGTCAGCAGGGTGTCCGGGAGATCCGCAATGGAGAGCCTGGCAACCGGCGTGAGTTCATCAGGCCCCGTCGAATCGCCACCGCACGCCGCGAGGGCGCTCACAGCGACGGCCATCAGGAACATGCGTGGATGCATGGTTGAGCTCCCGAAGCGGGCGCTGATCGCGTAGCGCACAGCGCTGAACCTGTGACATGCGACTGGCGACCTCAATACAGCACCGCCACCGGGACCGGGCCGAAACCCTGCCCCCAGCAGTAAAGGGTCTGGTCCGTGGCGATACCACAGACCCGGTGGATCCCGCCGGCCACCGCGGCGGCGAGCCGGGCAAATTGCAGGTTCCCGGCAACCGGCACCGGTTCGTCCGAATTCCGGAGCGTTCCGTCTCCGAGCTGTCCCTGCTCATTCGAGCCCCAGCACCAAGCCGAGCCGCCAGCATCGAGTCCGCAGTAGAACCCGGCGCCGGTAACGCCAGCATGCAGCGGCGGACCGCTGCGTGCCGCGCTGGATGATTTCGCGATCAGGCCACGCGCATCCGCGCCGGCGGCGTAGGCATATGAGTACTCATCCCAGCACTGGCTGCTGCCATCCGCGGTATATCCGCAAGCATCGAACTCGCCCACCTCGATGCGGACAAGCTGACCAGTCCCGAAATGGACGTTCCGCACGCTGTCATAGGGCCAGCCCCAGCAATGGGCCGTCTGCTCGGACAAGCCGCAGGCCGCCCAGCCCTGCACACTGAGCGTGTCGTAGGTTCGGCCTGGATCCACGGACATCGGAATCCCGGAGCCGGTCTGGCGGCCCAGGTAGCCATAGCCCCAGCAATGAATGTGAGCTTGGGTATCAAGACCGCAGCCAAAGAACTGATTCGTGCCGACAAGCCGATATCGCTCGGAACCCGTCACCGGAACGACGAAGGCTCGGATATCCCCTGGCGTCGCGCTCGGCGCGGACGCGCCTGTGCCGAATCCCGCGGTGCACCAGATCTGTCCGTCGAGATCAACCGCGCAGAGACTCGCCGACCCGGTCGCGACGTCCAAGGCCTTGAATCGCCGCTCCACCCGGAGCGTGGTCGTGCCGCGCAGGTCGCCCGCAAGGGCGACAAGCGTGACAATCCCGCTGGCGTGACCAGTGACGGTTCCGTCTTCCGTGACGGATGCGATGTCGGGGTTCCGGCTGCTCCAGACCGCCCCGGGCATGTCCACCGAATCAGGGCCGGAGCGGATGAATGCATGGAGTTGCACCGTCGAATCGACTGGCACGGTGTCGGACGTGGCTGTAACCAGGAGCCGGTCGCCGCTGCCGGGCTCCACGCCACCGGAGCACGCCACGAGCAGGGCCGCGACGAGGAGGATCCATCGACTCATGAAAAGCTCGTTGACGAGATAATGATTGAAGGTACTGCCAATCCGGAGGATGGCGAGCCCGCGACCGGCGGTCTACGACTTATGACTTACGACCTACGACCTGCGACCCTCAAAGCCACCTCATCCCCGCGCGCCGCATCTTCCACCAATTGCCCCTGCTGCTCCATCCCGTAGTCCTCGAAGGGCTTGATCCCGGCCCGCCGCCAGTCATAGGGATTCGCTGTCAGACCCAGCCGGAAAAGCAGGTACTGCATCTGTTCCTGCACGCCACGCGCATAGTACCGGACCGGTCCCCACGCCTCATACTGCCGCACGTGCTCCAGCTCGTGGGCTATCACCGCTTCATCATCGGCGCACCAGTCGGGCAGGAAGATCCGGTGCCCCAGCGTGACGCCACGCCCGCGCGAGAGGAACAGCACGAGGCGCCGGAACGGATCGCCAGGCTGGCGGCAGACGGTGACAGGATGGTCGCGGGTCACGGGTCGTGGGTCGTGGGTCGTGGGTCGTGGGTCGTGGGTCGTGGGTCGCATAGCCTCACGCGGCTGAAGCCGCTGCTCGGCAGAAGTCGCCTGCGGCGACACGCAAAAGGTTGATTCGAACGCATTCGCCAGAATATCGCCACGCGCAATGTCGCCCGAAGGGCGACAAGTGCCGAGCAGCGACTTCAGTCGCGTCTCGGGGCCCTCACTTCCCCAGAAACTCCCCGACCGGCATCAGCGGCTCGAAGTGATCGCACACGATCTTGATCGTCGCCAGCATCGGCACCGCCAGGATGGCACCGGGGATTCCCCACACAAACCACCAGAACGTCACGCCGGCAAAGACCGCCACCGTGTTGAGCGCGAGCCGGTGCCCCAGGATCATCGGCGTCAGCACATCCGACTCGGCGACATGAATGCCGATGAACACCGCCGGCGCGATGAGCGCGTGGCCCGTGCTGTCAAAGGTGATGAGCCCGGCCGCCAGCAGGATGAATGCGTTGATGATCGGTCCCACATAGGGCACGAAGTTGAGCGTCATCGCCACCACACCCCAGAGCGCCGGGTTCGGCAAGCCCACAAGCCACGCCGCGATGCCGGTCAGGAAGCCGACGGACACGTGAATGGTGCTCGTGGTCAGCATGTAGACCGAAATCTGCGCCTCGGTCTCGCGCGCGATTTCCACCGCGCGCCGCTTGTCACGGAACCCGGGTAGTACCTTGATCAGCTTCTGCAGGAAGAGGTCGCCTGAGGCGAGGAGAAAAAAGCTGAGGAAGATGGCTATGACCGCCGCTTCCACCACCGCGCGCGTCCCGCCAAGGACTCGGCTCGTCATGCTCGGCTGCTGCACCGCCACGGCCCTCGTCTTCTGCTCCTCCATGCCGGTGGCTTTCTGCACCTGTTCCGCGGCTTGGGTCACCCGCTCCACCGGCTTCCGAAGCTCGTGCATTCGCTGCTGCAGTTGCTTCATGCTCGACGGTCCCCGCGACACCCATTCCGCCGCCGGCGACGCCAGTCGGTACGCCGTGAAGCTCACCACCGCGAGCAGCGCGATCAGGATCAGCGCCGCACTCAGCCCCGTCGGGACGTGGAGCTGGTCACGGAGCCAGCGGACCACCGGACTGAAGAGCAGGTTCAAGAGGACGGCGATGGCGACCGGCAGGAAGAACGCCTTGGCGAAATGCAGGGTGTACAGCAGGGCGAGCACGAACAGCCCGGCGAGCAGGAACGTCCGCATCGCCGCGCTCTCGCCAATCTCGCGCACCGTCTTGTGGCGGTTGGGGGGTTCGGGAGGAGTGGCGGTCAAGGGATCAGGGGCTAGGGGTCAGGGGTCAGGTGTCAGGGAGACAGAGTGCAGGATGTGTCATCCTGAGGTCGCGCAGCGACCGAAGGACCTTCCAGCCTGCGTCGGAACTCTCCGGACAAGATTCCTCGCTGCGCTCGGAATGTCATGCCACACCCCAATCTCTACCCCCTGGCCCCTAACCCCTAGCCC
>SMFG01000049.1_pt1 | contig 15149 bp, 9 predicted proteins | sample 2456131 | NCBI WGS metagenome assembly SMFG01 (sample SAMN10132612, study PRJNA489261) | soil metagenome | isolation source: day120 antibiotic-silt loam soil ammended with raw manure from dairy cow... | place: USA | collected 2015-05-01
GTCCAGTCCTGCGTGTTGCGCCAGAAGCCGAGGCGGCGGCAGGTGCGCTGCAGCTTGTCGTACCCCTTGTCGGGCTCCTGCTCCGGCATCATCGCGTTCGCCTGGGCCATGAGCGCGAGGAGGCGGGTGCGGCACCGCGCGGGATCGGGTGCGGCCACCGGCGCCGCCGGAAACTGAACGTCGGGGTAGGTCACGAACGTTGCGAAGCCATCCGCCAGCTGGCGCGGGTCAATGCCGAGCGAGGCCAGTGTGCCGAGCGAGGCGTCGTCCACCGAGCGCAGGCGTTCAAGCCAGCGGGTCCAGAATCCGTGCACCAGGACGGGCCACGCCTCCTCGTCCACTTCCTCGAATGCCGGATCGAGGCCGGCTTCGAGCGGGTGCTCCCGGAGCAGCCGCCCGCAGAACGCATGGATGGTGCCGATGAAGGCGCGATCGCGTTCCGCCACCGCCTGCGCAAACCGCGCACCCGCGGGATCATCGGCCAGTTCGCGTGCCCGCTTCTCCAGCAGCTCCTCGAACCGCTCACGCAGCCCGCTCGCGGCCTTCCGCGTGAAGGTGACCGCGGCGATCTGCTCGGCGGGCACGCCACGGGCGATGAGCGCCAGCATCCGGTCGACAAGTCCGGTGGTCTTGCCCGAGCCGGCGCCTGCCTCCACCAGCAGGTTGGTGTCGAGATCGGCGGCGATTCGCTCGCGATCGGCGGCGTCCGCCGTGACGATGCGGTTCATTCGCCGCTCCGCCGCTGGAGCATGTCCCGATATGGCTCGAGCGATTCGGCGTGTTCCGCCGCCCACGCCGCGCGGGGCGACGTGGTCTTGTGATAATCATCCGTCCTGGCCCGGCAGATGGGAGCGTAATCGCAGAACGCGCAGTCGTGGGCATCGGTCGTCGGAATGAACTCACCACGCTCCACGTGGCGCATGAGCCCGGCGACGATTCCCTGTGCCACGCCGAACGCCCCGTCGTCGTAGGCAACCACGCGATTTTCGCCGCGCACCGTGGGAAAACGATACTCGAAGCGCGCCACCTCGGCGCCGAGCAGCTCGCCCGCCGCCGCCGCATAGATGGCGGGCTGCAAGTGCCGCCCGCCGTGAAACGGCCCGCTGCGCTTGTCTTCTTCGAAGCGCGCCGGCGATCCGGTCTTGTAGTCGATCACGACCAGCCGGTCATCGGGCCCGCGATCCACGCGGTCAATGAAGCCCATGACCGGAATGGAGCCGTCGCCCAGGGGGAAGCGCACTTCGCGCGCGTGGCCGAAGCGCATCTCGAATTCGGCCCACGTGGTCCGCCGCTCCCGGGCATTCCTGCGTTCGGCCTCGAGAAACGCCAGCGCCGACGCGCGGATCTCGCCTGCTTCGGTTTCGTACACGGCGGAACTGGGTGGCGGAATCTGTCCGCGAAAATCCGCCAGCAGCGCGTCGGTGATCGCGAGCGCCCGGGTGCGGGCCGTGTCGTCCAGCAGTTCCGCTTGCCGACCGACGTAGGCGCGGGCGAGCTCCTCATACACCTTGTGCAGCAGCGAACCACGATCGAGCGCCGTCAGCCACCGTTCGCTGTCGTACTCGGGATCATCGGGCGGTTTGAGCCCCAAACCATAGTGGTAGAACCAGGCGAGCGGGCAGGACGAGAGCGATTCGAGCGACGTGGGCGAAATCGGCGTCCGGCTTGCGCGAGGGTCGAGCCGGCCCGCCGCGGCCGGGATCAAGCCGTGCCACGGGGAGAGCGTCGCCTGACCGCGGGCGGAGAACGCCACGAGACCAGCATCCAGCGCTGGCCAGGCGGTGCGAACCAGTCGCTCGCCATCCCGGTAATCGGTCGTGCCGCCCGCGATCGCCGAGAGCCAGATCCCCCGCGGGTTCAGGGCCAGGCCATCGCGGGGAACCGCGCATTGCGGCTCACCCAGCGCGGCATGCAACTGCTTGTAGCCGAGTGTCGCATCGTCCTCCTGCTGGCGGAAGAGCTCGAGCACCACATGCGCCGGACTCACCGTGTCACCGCCGCCGGTCCCGGCGAGTGCCAGCGAGAGGGTCACGTTCCCATCCACGCGCGCCAGCATGGCGGCGAGCTGCCAGCTTCGCTCCTCCCGCCGGTCGGCGGTTGAGGGGAGTTCCTCCCTGGCGATGAGACGGCGCGCGGTATCCGGCAGGATCGGGTCCTGCAGCCGGGCGCCGGCGGTGCGATCGGCATCGAGTCCCACCACGAACACGCGCCGGCGACCGGTGGTACCGCCATGCTCGATATCAGTGAGGTGAATGGCGCCGCCGCATGAAACACGGGGGTGCTCCAGCGGGCTCGCGTCGGTCCAGGCGCGGAGATCACCGAGGCCGTCCTTCAACTCCGCCATGGCGAGCGCGAAACCCAGTTCCACGTCATCGCCCTGCTCCAGCTCGACCAGCCGCTCGCGCAGGCGCGCCGCGGTGCGGTGGTCGGCATCGGTGCGGAGGGGCAGCAGCCCCAGCAGCGCGCTGAGCGTGCGCGCGAGCCGAGGGCAGGACGACAGGACTTCACGATGCGAGCCATGCTCGGGAACGGGCGGCGTCAGTTGCAGCAGCCGCTCCAGCAGGAGCAGCAGCGCCGCGGAATCCCTGCGGTAACCGGCGAGCCGCTCGGCAAACTCGGCGTCGTCCTCGTCGTCACGCTGGCGGGCCCGTGCAACGTGGTACTCCTCCCGCAGTCGCTGGCACGCCTGTTCGTAGCGCGCCCGACCCCAGCCGATGCTGAGCGAGCGAAAGAAATCCACCGAGGACGCAGCGACATCCGCACCGGTGGCATCGGTGGAGAGGTCGCCCGCCTCCAGCGCTTCCCGGACGAGGTCGGCCGGTAACCCATCCGAGAGCCAGGCGAGCCAGCGCTGCGCCGAGCGCCCCACGCGGGTGCGCGTGAGGGGCACGCCCTCCAGCAGCGTGCACTGGATGCCCTCGCGCTGGCAGATGGCGTCGAGCGCGATGCCGTAGGTGTCGCGATCGGTGGCGACGATCTCCACTTCATCCCAGGCGCGGCCTTCCTGCACCACCCGGCGCAGCACCTCGAGCACTTCCGCGCTGGGCGACGCCGCAACGAACAGGTCCAGTTCGGTGGCGCTGGTACGGGCAGGCCCGGGCATGTCGCGTGGAACCGGCGGCGGCAGGACGCTCGCGCCCGATTGGACGAGCCGAGCCATGAGTTCCCGCCCCAGCCCCCTGGGCGAGAGCTCGGCGGTGAGCAGGGTATGGTCGCCCAGCACGTAGGGCGCTTCCTCTTCGAAGCGCTCGAGCGCGAGGCGGAGGAGCCCCGCGGGATCCACGAGCGCGGATCGGTCCAGCAGCGCCTCGTACCCGGCGAGCACCGATGCCGTGTCCCATGCCGGCGTATTCCGCTCCACGGATGACTGCACCGTCGCGCTGCTGACACCGGCCGCGCGGAGCGTCAGCACCGCGTCCTTCACCGCGCGACGGAAACCGAGACCCACCGCGAGCTGGGCAAATCCGCCGGCCACGCTCCCGCTCCGGCAGACATCGGCGATGGCGCGATCCACCAGCGTCGTGAGCTCGACATCGTTGGCCCGGCGTAGGCCCCGGTGAGCCAGTTCGGTGAACGCGAGTTCCTCGGCGAGCCCGAGCAGCGTGGTGACTTCCCAGCCCACAATCCCGCGGACCTTCCGGGCAAGGGCGAAGACGGCTTCCCGCCCCCAATTGATATCGGGCGCCACGAGCAGCTTCCGGGCGAGCGGATGGGCGGCATCGAAGGAGGCGAGGTGGGTGAGCATGGCTTAGGGCGTAGAGGGCGGCCCGCGGGCCGCCCGTACAGGGTGTAGAGGGCGGATCGCGGGTCGCCCGTACGTCGTGAGTCCAAGGAAACCATTGTCACTCTGAGGTCGCGCAGCGGCCGAAGAGGCCGAGCCCTGCACAGCACTCAGTTCTCGCCGTGAAGGTCTCTCGGCACTTCCTGGACCGGTTCCAGCGCCTCCAGCTCGTCTCCCGTGCCGGCGCCGAGTTCGCGGAAGCGGCGGGCCGAGACCATGACCCGGCTCTCGAACGACCCGATGGCGCTGTTGTAGGACGAAATGGCGCGCTGAAGTCCCCGGCCGCAGTCGGCGAGGTGGTTGCCGAAGACCCGCAGGCGGTCGTGCAGGTCCTGGCCAAGCTTGCTGATCTCGCCGGCGCTCTCGGCGATGCGCTCCTGGCGCCAGCCGAACTGGATGGTGCGGAGCAGCGTGATGAGCGTCGTGGGGCTCGCGGGAATCACCGACTCGGCGACGGCGGTGTCCACCAGCGTGGGATCGCACTGGCACGCGGCACTGAAGAACGATTCGCCCGGCAGGAACATCACCACGAAATCAGGTGCGTCGGGAAACTGCTTCCAGTAGCTCTTGGCCGCGAGCTGATTGATGTGGCTCTTGACCTGGCGCGCGTGCTGCTCGAGGAACCGCGCGCGGGCGGTCTCGTCGGCGGCTTCCATCGCCTGGAGATAGGCATCGAGCGGCGCCTTGGAATCCACCACGATGGACTTGCCACCCGGCAGGCGGATCACCAAGTCAGGCCGGAGGCGGGCACCGTCGCCATTGCCATCCACCGACACCTGCTGATCGAAATCGCAATGATCCACCATGCCAGCCATCTCGACCACGCGCCGGAGCTGGATCTCGCCCCAGCTGCCGCGGATGTGCGGCGTGCGGAGCGCGGTCACCAGGTGGCGGGTCTCCGTCTGGAGGTTCACCTGGTTGAGCGTCATCTGCTCCATATGGGTACGGAGCTCGGCGTACGCGCTGGTGCGATCCTTCTCGACCGAACCCAGCTTCTCATCCATTCGCTTGAGACTGTCCTCCAGCGGCTTGACCAGCGCGGCGACCGCTTTCTCGCGGGCTTCGAGATCCTGAGACGCGCCCTGCTGGAACCGGCTCAACGAGGTATTGGCCAGCTCGAGAAACTGCTGGTTATTGGACCTGAGCGCGTCCGCCGACAGCGCCGAGAAGGCATCGCGGAGCCGCGCCTCAGCTGTGCCGAGCAAGGCGGCCTTCTCGACTCCGGCCCGCCGCTCGGCCTCCAGCGTGGCCCGCAGGCGGCTCGCCTCGCTCCGGGCAAGGAGCCAGCCGAATATCCCCCCGACCATGAGGGCCAGGGCGCCGATGACGATGAACGCGAGATTCATGGGTTGTAATGGTAGGATAGGGGAGTGACAGACAGACGGGAAGACGGGAAGGACGGGCAAGGCGGGCAAGTCGGGCAAGACGGGCAGGACGGGCAGGACGGGCAAGACGGGCAGGACGGGCAAGACGGGCAAGGCGGGCAGGACGGGCAGGACGGGCAGGACGGGCAAGGCGGGCAAGGCGGGCAAGGCGGGCAAGGCGGGCAAGGCGAAGATGACTCTCCGGTGTCATCCCGAGGCCGCAGAGCGGCCGTGGGGATCTACTCATCGGCGTCGGGAATCGGCGGAATAGATCCCTCGCTCGCGATGCTCGCTCGGGATGACATGCCTGCGTGGTGAGGTCATCCGCAGGGCGGCACGCGCCGACCCCCGCGTTCGCGGGGGTGACAGGGAATCCATGAGGGCTCTCCCGGGTTCGGCAAGGGCGCTGTTCCGGTCCGCCTTTCCCGCCTTCCCGACCTCCTGGAATCCGGATAGGTTACGGGGCGTCCAATCCACCTCTCATCGCGGACTTCCCCAGCGTGACATTCTCGCCCGTTTCCGAACTCGAACGCGTGACCGCCTCGGTTGGCGACCGCTACCAGGTCGAGCGCGAAATCGGACGTGGCGGCATGGCCACGGTCTATCTGGCCCAGGATCGGAAGCACCAGCGTCCCGTGGCGCTCAAGGTGCTGCATCCGCATCTCGCGGCCAACCTCGGGCCCGAGCGGTTCCTGCGCGAGATCCAGATCGCGGCCTCGCTGCAGCACCCCCATATCGTGCCGCTCTACGATTCCGGCCAGGCCGAAGGGTTGCTGTATTACGTCATGCCTTTCGTCGAAGGCGAGTCGTTGCGCCAGCGGTTGGAGCGCGAGAAGACCTTGCCGCTGGAGGAGGCGCTGCGGCTGGCGCGGGCCGTGGCCGCGGCGCTCGAGTACGCGCACAACCGGCAGGTGGTGCATCGCGACATCAAGCCTGAGAACGTGCTGCTGCACCATGGTGAGGCCATGGTCACCGACTTCGGGATCGCCAAGGCGCTCAGCGCGGCCGCGTCGGATAACCTGACCCAGACCGGCACGTCCATGGGCACGCCCGCCTACATGAGCCCGGAGCAGAGCGCCGGCGAGACCAACCTGGACGGCCGCAGCGACCAGTACAGCCTTGGCTGCGTGCTGTACGAAATGCTCTCGGGCCGCACACCGTTCACGGGCCCGAACGGCCAGGCCATCATCGCGCGCAGCTTCACGGAGCCGGTCCCGCCACTCAATTCGCGCGAACGGATCCCCGAGTGGGTGGACCGCGCGGTGATGCGATCGCTGGCCAAGGCCCCCGCTGATCGTTACGCCTCCGCAGCGGCCTTTTCGCACGCGCTGGGCACGGTGGGGGCCGTCTCCACGCCGCCAGGCAACACCACGGCGTCCCTGCGCGTGCCTGAAGCCCAGTCGGCCAAGTCGGTGGCAGTCCTGCCTTTTGTCAACATGAGTGCCGACGCGGAGAACGAATATTTCTCCGACGGCATCGCGGAAGAAATCATCAACGCGCTCACCAAGGTCCGCTCGCTCCGCGTCGCCTCGCGTACGTCCACGTTTGCCCTCAAGGGCAAGAACCTGGATGCCCGCACTATCGGCGACCAGCTGCGTGTGTCCACCGTCCTGGAAGGCAGCGTGAGGAAAGCGGGCAACCGGCTGCGCGTGACGGCCCAGCTGGTCAACATGGCCGACGGCTATCAGCTCTGGTCGGAGCGATATGACCGTGAGATGGAAGACGTCTTTGCCATCCAGGATGAGATTGCCGGCAGCATCGTCCAGGCGCTGCAGGTAGTCCTGAGCGAAGGAGAAAAGAAGGCGATCGCCAAGGCGGAGCGCGCGGATGTGCAGGCGTACGATTATTACCTGCGCGGCCGCCAGTTCATGCATCAGCTGCGGCGCACCGGCATCCAGTACGCCCGGCGCATGTTCGAGCGGGCGCTGGAAATTGACAACGAATATGTGAAGGCGTACGCTGGCGCGGCCGATTGCTGCTGCTATCTCTACATGCTCTGGGACGGCAGCAACGCCAACCTGGAGGGTGCCGACACCTACAGCCGGAAGGCGCTGGAACTGGGGCCGGATGTGGCGGAAGCCCATGCCTCGCGCGGCCTCGCCTTGACGCTGAGCCAGCGTTATGCCGACGCCGAGGCCGAGTTCGAGACGGCCATGCGCCTCGATCCGAAATCGTTCGACGCGCACTATTTCGCGAGCCGCACCGCCTTCCTGCAGGGCAAGAACGAAGAGGCGGTGCGGCTGCTCGACGTGGCCGCTCAGGTGCGCCCGGACGAATATCAACCCTATTTCCTGCAGTCCATGCCGCTTCGGAAGCTGGGTCGTCAAGCCGACGCGGAGGCGGCGATGCGCGAGGGCATGGCGAAGGCAGAACGGCATCTGGAGCTCAATCCCGACGATGCGCGCGCACTCTATCTCGGTGCGGGCGGTCTTATCCAGCTCGGCGAGCCGGAACGGGCCATCGAGTGGGCGCGCCGAGCCCTTTCACTCGATCCCGCCGATTCGGCGGTGCTCTACAACGTGGCGTGCGTGTACGCCCTGGGCGGAGAGCACGAGGAAGCGCTCCAATGCCTGGAGCGGGCGGTGCAGAACGGTTTCGGCCACCGATCCTGGCTGGAGAACGACAGTGACTTCAATGCGATCCGGCAGGAACCGCGGTTCCAGGCGCTGCTGAAGAAGATGTGAGGGCAGGACGGGCAGTGACAGGACGGGCAGGGCGGACAGGTTCTTGCTCGCCGTCATTCCCGCGGGAGCGGGCATCCATGGGCACTCACCGGTGCTGAATCAGACCGCTCGGGCCCCTCATGGACCCTCGCTTTCGCGAGGGTGACGATCGGGTGAACTTCGGCCCGCCCCGTCTTGCCCGTCTTGCCCGTCCTGCCCGCCTTGCCCGTCCTGTCACTGCCCGTCCATCGCGCTTTCCACCGACTCCCATTCCGCCATCAGCTGCTCCAGAGTGCCGGTGAGTGCCGCACGCTCCCGGCCCAGCTCCCGGAACTCGGCTGCGCGCGATGCCTGATACTGGGCGACGTCACTCAGCACGGTGTCAATCTCGGCCAGCCGGGCTTCCGCCTGCTCGATCCTGCCAGTGATGGCCTCGCGCCGAGCCGAGAGATCCTTGATCGAAACGGCCGGTGGCGCGGCTTTCCCGTTTGTCCTGCCCGCGCTGTCCGCCTTGACCGTCCTGCCCGCCCTGCCCGTCTTGCCCGACTTGTCCGCCTTGGCAGCCAGCACCACGCGGTCGGCGTCGAGGTGGTCGTCACCGCACTGGGCGAGATATTCCGCGTAGCTGCCCTGGTAATCCCGGATCCCCTCGGCCCTGATCTCGACGATCCGGGTCGCGAGCTGGCTCACGAACCAGCGGTCGTGACTCACGAACACCAGCGTGCCCTCGTACGACTGCAGCGATTCCACCAGTGCTTCGATGGACTCGAGGTCGAGGTGGTTGGTCGGTTCATCCAGCACCAGCACGTTGGGACGCTCCACTGCCAGCCGGCAGAACACCAGCCGCGCCGCTTCGCCACCCGAGAGCGCGTCGAGGCGCTTTTCCGCCTCGTCGCCGCTGAAGAGCACCCGCCCCAGTTCCGCCCGCACCGACCCGGGCGTCGCGGCCGGTGCTCCCTCCGCGATCCACTGCAGTGCGGTGATCGTCCCGTTCTTGAACTGATCCTTGTGGTCCTGCGCGAAGTAGCCGGGCTGGGCCTCGTAGCCCCAGGTGACATCGCCTGCGTCGGCTTCGGCGGCGCCGACGGCAATCTTGAGCAACGTGGACTTGCCGATGCCGTTCGGGCCCAGGATGGCGAGCCGGTCGCCGCGCAGCACCGTGAGGTCCACGCCGTGCAGCACCTCGCTCGCGCCGTATGACTTCCGGATCCCCTTGAGGTCCAGCACTTCGCGCCCGCTCGGCCGCCTTGGTGCAAAGCGGAAATTAGGCCAGCGGCGTGAGGAGGGCGCCAGCGCGTCGAGCGAGGCCGTCTTCTTCTCGATCAGCCGCAGCTTGCTCTGCGCCTGCCGAGCCTTGCTGGCCTTGGCCTTGAAGCGGTCCACGAAGAGCTGGTGGTGCGCGATCTCCTTCTCCTGGGCTTCGATCGCCTTTTCCCGCCGCGCACGTTCGTCCTGGCGAGTCTGCAGGAAGCGGGTGTAGTTGCCGTGATAGAGCGTCACGGTCTGGTAGTCCACGTCCAGGATATGGGTGGCGACGTTATCGAGAAAGCGGTGATCGTGCGAGATCACCACGACCGGGCCGCTGAACTCGCGCAGGAATTTTTCCAGCCAGCGGATCGAGAGGATGTCGAGGTGGTTGGTCGGTTCGTCCAGCAGCAGTGCGTCGGGGTTGCCGGCGAGCGCCTGGGCGAGCAGCACCCGCAGCTTGAACCCGCCGGAGAGGGTGGACATGGGGCGGCGGTGGACGGACTCGGGCAACCCCAGCCCTTCCAGAATCTCCGCGGCCCGCGCTTCGGCGGCGTAGCCATCGTGCCGGACGATGGTGTCCTCCAGGCGCGCATAGCGGTCGGCATCGAAGTGCTCGGCGGCCCGCGCGAGCACCTGTTCCTTCTCGACGATCGCCTGCCAGAGCTCGGCATTGCCCCGCATGGCGACCGCCAGGACATCCTCGTTTTCGTAGAGGAACTGGTCCTGGCGCAGCACGCCGAGAGTGGCGCGATTGGGGATGGCGACGGTGCCATCGCTGGCCGGCTCGTCGCCGGTCAGGATCCGGAGCAGTGTTGTCTTGCCGGAGCCGTTGGCGCCCACCAGGCCGTAGCGCTCACCGGCCTGGAGCTGGAAGGCGACGTCGGCAAAGAGGGTGCGGTCGCCAAAGGACTTGGCGAGACTGGATACGGAGATCATCGGGTGTGGAATGGGTCCGGGCAACGGGTCATGAGTCACGGGTCATGGGTCGCGGCGCACGACCCACGACTCACCACTCACGACTCACGACCGCTTGGCCCAGTCCCGCACGAAGAACAGCCCGGCCGCGATCAGGAAGATCCCACCAATGATGGGGCCGGGGCCGCCGGCGTCCTCGAACTCGAAGGGCAGCCCATGGGGCCCGGTCATGCCGCCTACGATCATCAGGATGCCCCAGACGACACCAACCACGCCAATGAGCACCAGCAGCCAGGCAAACAACCGCATTTCGGGAAGCTCCGGATCGGAGGGTGAGGGGGAATTATAGGCGGGAAGACGGTTAGACGGCTAGACGGCTAGACGGCTAGACGGCGGCTCGGCGGCTCGGCGAAAGTTCAACTCCGTGTCACCCTGAGCGCAGCGAAGGGGCCGGCGCTCGACATGGGCTCCGGCCCCTTCGGTCGCTGCGCTCCCTCAGGGTGACACCGCCGCCGTCGACGGTCGACTGTTGACCGTTGACCCACGGCCCCACCTAGCCCATCCCGCCGATCCAGCCCATCTTGTACCTGCCTCCCAATCATGCCAAGGAGCCGGTCGATGCGTCGAGCCTTGTCGGTCCTGTCCGTCCTCGTCACCCTGTCCGTCCTGCCCGTCCTGCCCGTCCTGTCTGCCCAGGAGCCCTGGCGCCCTGATTCCGTCACCGCCGCGGACTACCAGCACGCCGAGCAGTTCCTGGCGAGCAAGACCATTCCGCTGGTCTATAACAGCGGGGTTCGGCCCAGCTGGCTTCCGGCCGACCGGTTCTGGTACCGGGTGAACACCGCGGCGGGCGCCCGCTTCGTGCTGGTGGACCCGGCGAAGAAGAGCCGGACGGATGCCTTCGATCAGACCCGCCTGGCGGCGGCGCTCTCGAAGGCGGCGGACACCACCTACAGCGGTGACAGTCTCCCGTTTGCCACATTCGAGTACACGGAAGACGGCCGGTCCATCACTTTCGCCATCCGCAACAAGCGCTGGACCTGCACGTCCGACGGCACCACCTGCGTCCCGGCCGCGGGGGTGGAGCAGCGGATGAACCGGAATGAGATCGTGTCACCCGACGGCAAGCTGGCCGCGTTCCGGCGCGACAACAATCTCTGGGTGAAGGACGTCGCGACCGGCAAGGAGACCCAGCTCACCACCGACGGTATCGAGGACTTCGGCTACGCCACCAACAACGCCGGCTGGACCATGAGCGACCGCCCGGTGCTGCTCTGGTCACCCGACTCGAAGAAGATCGCCACTTTCCAGCACGACAGCCGGGGCACCGGGGAGATGTACGTCGTGACCACCAAGGTGGGCCACCCCGAACTCAAGCAGTGGAAGTATCCGCTGCCCGGTGATTCGCTGATCTTCCGGATCAGCCGGGTCATCATCAATGCCGATGGCAGCGGGATGGTGCGGCTCCAGATGCCGCCCGACGCGCACCGCTCGACGCTCTGCGACCATGTGGTGTGCCGCGGCGACACCTGGTCCGACGTGCAGTGGAAGCCGGACGGCACCCAGCTCGCCTTCGTCTCCAGCTCGCGCGACCACAAGGACGCCACGCTCCGCGTGGCCGATGCCGCGACCGGTGCCGTGCGCACCGTGCTGACCGAGCACCAGAAGACCTACTACGAAAGCGGCGTGGACGGCATCAGCTGGCGGGTGCTCTGGAAGAGCAACGAGGTGCTCTGGTATTCAGAGCGGGACGACTGGGGCAACCTCTATCTCTACGATCTTGCGACTGGCAAGCTCAAGAATCAGGTAACCAGGGGGCCCGGGCTGGTGCTGGACGTGGTGCGCCTGGACGAACCCGACCGCACGGTCTATTTCACGGGCGCGGGGCGGGAGGCGGGCCGCGACCCGTACTTCTCGCACCTCTACAGCATCAAGCTGGACGGGAAGAGCGAGAAGCTGCTGACGCCGGAGAATGCGGATCACACCGTGAGCTTCGCGCCGTCGGGCAAGTATTTCGTCGACAGCTATTCGACGCCCGATACCCCGCCCGTCACCGTCGTACGTGACGCGCGGGGCGCGCTCCGGTCCACCATCGAGAAGGCGGACATCTCGAAGCTGCTGGCCACGGGCTGGAAGCCGCCGGTGCCCTTCACCGTCAAGGCACGCGACGGCAAGACCGACCTCTACGGGCTGATGTTCGTGCCCACCACGCTCGACTCGACCCGGAAGTACCCGATCGTCAACCACATCTACCCGGGGCCGCAGACCGGCAGCGTGGGTTCGCGCTCCTTCTCGCCGGCGCGGAGCGACAACCAGGCACTGGCCGAGCTGGGCTTCATCGTGGTCCAGATTGACGCGATGGGCACGCCCATGCGGTCCAAGACGTTCCACGACGCCTACTACGCCAACATGGGCGACAACGGCCTGCCCGACCAGGTCACCGGCATGAAGCAGCTGGCGGAGCGCTATTCGTGGATCGACATCGACCGCGCCGGCATCTATGGCCACTCGGGCGGCGGCTACGCCACGGCGGGCGCGATGTTCCACTTCCCCGACTTCTTCAAGGTGGGCATTTCCGAGGCGGGTAACCACGACAACCGGGAATACGAAGACGACTGGGGCGAGAAGTGGCAGGGGCTGCTGGTGAAGGGGTCGAGCGATTCCACCAACTATGACAGCCAGGCCAACCAGAACTTCGCCAGCCATCTCAAGGGCAAGCTGCTGCTGATGCACGGCTCCACGGATGACAACGTGCCGTACTACAATACCCTGCTGGTGGTGAACGAGCTCATCAAGGCCAACAAGGATTTCGATCTCATCATCCTGCCCAACCGCCGCCACGGCTTCGGGAACGAGCCGTACGTGATCCGGCGGCGCTGGGATTATTTCGTGACGAACCTGCTGGGGACGGTGGTGCCGAGGGAGTTTGCGCTAGGGGAGTGACGGGGCGGGAAGGACGGGAAGACGGGAAGACGGGAAGGCGGGAAGACGGGCAGGCATACGTAGACCGTCATTCCCGCGCATGCGGGAATCCATGAGGGCCCACCCGTGGTGAATCACACCGCTCGAGCCCCTCATGGACCCCCTGTCATCCCCGCGAAAGCGGGGAGTTCGCGGGGGTGACGGCATGGTGGGATCGGGACGTCAGTGGGCGGCCGCAGGCCGCCCCTGCAATGGCCTGGGTGGATCGGGATGCATCCTGCCCTTCCTGCCCGTCTTCCCGCCTTCCCGTCTTCCCGTCCTGCATCACGCCTTCTCCACCAGCTCCTCTCCCGGATTCACGAACCGGTCCAGCTCCACGCCATACTGCTTCTCGTACAACTGCCGGTAGCGGCCACCCAGCGTCAGGAGCTCGGGCTGGGTGCCGCGCTCCACCACCTCGCCGTCTTCCAGCACCAGGATCTGGTCCGCGCTCGCGATGGTGCTGAGCCGGTGCGCGATCACGAACGTGGTCCGCCCCTCGCGGAGGCGCTGCAGGCCGTCCCGGATCAGGGCCTCGCTCTCGGAATCGAGCGACGATGTCGCCTCGTCGAGGATCAGGATTTTCGGATCGGCCAGGATGGCCCGCGCAATCGCGACACGCTGGCGCTGGCCGCCCGAGAGTTTGACGCCCCGCTCGCCCACCACCGTGTCGTACCCCAGCTCCATCCGCGACACGAACTCGTCGCAGTGGGCCACCTGCCCCGCCGCCGCGATTTCCGCCCTGGTCGCCCCCGGCTTGGAGAAGGAAATGTTCTCGGCGATGGTCCCGTCGAACAGGAAATTGTCCTGCAGGACCACGCCCAGATTGGCGCGATAGTCGCGCAGCCGGAGCGCCTGGAGGTCGATTCCATCCACCAGGATCCGCCCGGACGTGGGCCGGTTGAAGGCCATGACCAGCGAGATCAGCGTGCTCTTGCCCGAGCCGCTCGCACCCACCAGTGCGGTGGTACCGCCGGCCGGCGCCCGGAAGCTCACGTGCCGGAGTACCGGCACACCCGGATTGTATTCGAACGAGACATCGTCAAACTCCACCTCACCCCGAAGTTCGGGCACGGCGTGACGATCCGCGTCGTCCGCATCTTCGGTGGCCAGTTCGCGGATTTCGCGGATCCGGTCCAACCCCGCGAACGCCTCGCTGATCTGGGTCCCGATCGACGCCACCCCGACCAGCGGTGCCGCCACCAGTCCGATGAAGAAGACGTACATCACGAAGTCGCCCAGCGTCATGGTGTGGTCGAGCATGGCCCGGCCACCGAAGATGATGAGCAGCACTCCCACAACCCCGCTCAGCACGGTCGTGAAGCTGCCGACCGCGTTCACGCCGGTGATGCTCTTGGCAATGTTCCGGAACAGCCGGTGCACTCCCCGCGCGAAGACCAGCTTCTCGCGCCGCTCGGCGGTATACGTCTTGACCAGCCGGATATCACCACCAGCGTGATGCTGGTGAGCTGCCAGTTGAGCCAGAAGAGAACGCCCAGCGCCAGGGTGGCCGTGAAGACCCCGCCCACCAGCTGCACCAGTCCGGTGCCGACCAGGTTCCGCACCCCTTCCGCATCGGTCATGATGCGGGAGATCAGGATGCCGCTCTTGGTGGAGTCGAAGTAGCCGATCGGGAGCCGGAGCACGTGCGCCTCGACCCGTTTCCGCATCTCGGTGATGGCGCGCTGGGCCGCGACGCTCATGACGATGGCGCCAGCGCCAGAGGCAGCAGCAGGTCACCCCGACCCTGGCCCAGCACCTTGTCAATGAGGATCTTGGAGCTGCCGGGGAGGACGAACCCGGCCAGCCGGTTGACTAGCATGAGCGCGAGGCCCAGCGCCAGGCGGCTGCGGTAGGTCCAGATGAGCGCGCGGGCTTCAGCCCACGCTTTCTTCGCATTGACGGGGCGCTTGGGTTCAGAAGGCATGGAGGAAGATAAGTGCAGGGGCACGGCATGCCGTGCCCCTGCTTCTTCAGCTCGGCGCCCCCGCGCTTACCATCTTCTCGAACCGCTTCTGCATTTCCTCCGGCGACACATCCTCCGTGTGCGTCGAGATGATCCAGCGTAGCCCGAAGGGGTCAACGACGCTGCCGGTACGATCGCCGTAGAACTCGTCCCGCATCGGATTCTTCTCGGTGGCGCCGGAAGCAATGGCCTTGGCAAAGACCGCGTCCGCATCCTTCACATACAGCATGATGCTGATGGGGGATCCCCCC
>SMFG01000111.1_pt1 | contig 15145 bp, 16 predicted proteins | sample 2456131 | NCBI WGS metagenome assembly SMFG01 (sample SAMN10132612, study PRJNA489261) | soil metagenome | isolation source: day120 antibiotic-silt loam soil ammended with raw manure from dairy cow... | place: USA | collected 2015-05-01
GTGGACCGCCTGGGTGCGATCGCGGAGTCCTGCGGCATCGGCCGGTCCATTCATGTCGGCGAGACGGCGCTCGGCATCAAGGGACGGATCGGCTTCGAAGCCGGTGCGGCGCTCCTCCTCATCAGCGCGCATCGCGAGCTGGAGAAGCTGGTGCTGACCCGCTGGCAGACGTTCTGGAAGGACCAGCTCGGCCGCTTCTACGGCGACCGTCTTCACGAGGGCCATTACTTCGATCCCGCGCTCCGCGACATCGAGGCAATGATCACCAGCTCGCAACAGCGGGTGAGCGGCGAGACGCGGATCCGCCTCTGGCCCGGCCGGTTCCAGGTGGTGGGCACGCGGAGTCCGTTCTCGATGATGGATCCGGCCGTCGCCACCTATGGCGAGGAGAACCGGCTCTGGACCGGCGAGGAAGCGCGCGACTTTGCGCGGGTGGCGGCGATTCCGTCGCTGCTCGCCGTGCGCGCGGGCCAGCATGCCGGCGCAATGGCCGGGGAGGAGCGGTAATGGTCGTCACCACCCGGGTCCGCCTGGACCGCATCGCCTCGAGTACCCGCAACGCACAGCTCGGCACCGAGGTGTTCGTGGGCGACGAGATCGTAGCCCAGGAGGGCTACGTGCTGGCCGTCCGCATTCAGGGTGAGAAATCCAGCTACAACACCGTCGAGGATCTGGCCGGCAGAATGGTGGCGCTCCGGGACGGCGACGTGCTCGCCGGCGTACTGGGCGCGCGCCGGGCGCTGCGGGGGTACGCGGGTGAGGTGCCCCGGCACATCGCGGTGGGTGACACGATCCACGTGCTCAACTTGGGCGGCATCCTCGGCCGCTGCACCTCGGAGAACCCGGACATCGGTCCGCCGTTCAATGCGGAAGTGCTCGGCGCCGTGCTCACCTTCCCCGCACTGGGTGACCGGGTGGGCCGGCCGGCGAACATCCGCGATCACGGGGTGCCACCCGCCGACCTGCTCGAAAGCCGGGTGCCGGTGGTGTATGTGGCGGGGCGACTCGCTCGCCATGCAGGATGCCGGCGCCGTCGCGGCCCTCACGTTCAACGATGTGGGCGTCGCCACGACGCACGCCGGCATCACCGTGGCCACGGCCAAGGGGATTTTCAACCGGCTGGCGGCTGCAAAGCCCGATGTGATCGTGGCGGAACTGGGCGACGGCATCCTCGGCGAGTACGGTGTGCAGGACATCCTGGCCGACCCCGAACTCGCGGGCGCGGGGGCTGCCTGGGTCATGGCGGCGCCGGATCCCGTGGCCTGCTGGGGCGCCGTGGAACTCATGCGGACCCAGTTCGAGCTTCCCGTCACCGTCATTACCGGGCCTGCCACCGACAATGACGTGGGCCGGAGTTACATCCGCGCGTCGCTCGGCTTGCCGGCGCACAATGCGCGGCGTGACGCGGGCGGCCTGCTCGCCGCGGTGCGGGGCAGCCTGGATGCCCGGCTCGATACGAACGCGCCCGTCGTCGCAGGCGCGGACGCATGACCGCTGCACTGCGCGTGGCGGTGGTGGGTGCCGCCGGCTATGCCGGCGGCGAATTGCTGCGGCTGCTGCTGCAGCATCCGCACGTGGGTGAGGTGATCGCCACCAGCCGGAGCCAGGCGGGGAAGCCGATCGCCGACGTACATCCCGGCCTCGCACCGCTCACGGATGCACGTTTTGCCGGGCTCACCGCCGGTGAGGCGGCGCAGGGTCGTGACGTGATCTTTCTGGCGCTGGAACATGGTGAGTCCTCCCGCCTGATCGGCGACATCTTTGCGGCGGGCCCCGGGCTGGTGGTGGATCTCGCGGCGGACTTCCGGATACAGTCGCCCCGGCTTTATGAACGCTTCTACGGTGCGCATCCGTCGCCGGACTACGTGAGCCGCTTCAGGTACGGACTGGCGGACATCGCGGGGACGTCGCTCAAGGGCGCCACGGCCATCGCGGCACCGGGCTGTTTTTCCACGGCGGCGCAGCTCGCGCTCTGGCCGATTGCCCGGGCCGGGATCGAGTGCGAGCCGGTGATCTTCGCCATCACCGGGTCGAGCGGTGCCGGGGTGCATCCCAAGCCGTCCACCCACCATCCGGCGCGCGCCAACAATGTCTTTGCATATTCGATCCTGGGCCACCGCCATGAAGCCGAGGTGCTGTCGAGCTGGCGCGAGTGGACCGGCCGCCCCGATGCCCACACGCGCATCATGGTGCATGGCGGGCCCTTTGTGCGGGGCATCTACGTGACCCTCCACGCCCGCTTCGCCGCGCCGCATCCGGCGCTGGCCAAGGGGGCGCTCGCGCTCTACCGCGATGCCTATGCCGGCCGCCCGTTCGTCCGGGTCATGGACCGCGCGCCGGATCTCACCCAGGCGGTCGGCACCAACTACGTATTCCTTCATGCCGCGCTGTCAGACGACGGCCGGGAGCTGCAGGTGATGGTGGCAGAAGACAACCTCGTCAAGGGCGCCGGCGGTCAGGCCATCCAGGCGATGAACCTCGCCCTCGGGCTCGACGAGACGGCGGGGCTCACTGCCGTGGGAATTCATCCATGCTGAGTTCCGCCGTGCCGGATGCATTGCTTCCGGTCTATGCGCAGATGCCGCTCCGGCCGGTTTCGGGGCGTGGGTCGTGGGTCATGGATGAGGAGGGCCATCGCTGGCTGGATGCGTATGGCGGGCATGCGGTGGCTGCCACCGGACACAGCCATCCGGCGGTCGTCCAGGCCATCGCCGATCAGGCGGCGACGCTGCTCTTCTACTCCACCGTGCTGCCGCATCCCAATCGCGAGCGGCTGGCGGCGGACCTGGTGCGGCGGATGCCGGCGCCGCTTGCGCGCGTCTTCTTTGCCAACTCGGGCGCCGAAGCCAACGAGAACGCCATGCTGCTGGCGCGGAAGGTGACGGGGCGCCAGCGCATCGTGTCGGTCTCGGGCGGGTGGCATGGACGGACCGTCGCCTGTCTCGCCGTCACCGATGGCGAGAAATACGAGGCCGGTGCGCGCCGGGCCGGCATGCCGCTGTCGGTCAAGGTGCCATTCAACGACGTGGCCGCGCTGGAATCGCTGGTGGACGACACCGTGGCGGCGCTCATCGTGGAGCCGGTGCAGGGGATGATGGGCGCGCGCGACTGCTCGCTCGAATTTCTGCAGGCGGCCCGCCGGGTGACCTCGGCCCACGGCGCCCTGCTCATTTTCGACGAAATCCAGTGCGGGGTCGGGCGGAGCGGCGCGTTCACCGCGGCGGAATCCTATGGGGTGGGGCCGGACCTCCTGACCATGGCCAAGGGGCTTGGCTCGGGACTGCCCATCAGCGCGACGGTCGCGAGCGAGGCCATTGCCGCCGAGGTGAAGGTGGGCGACCTGGGCAGCACCTTTGGCGGCGGGCCGGTGCCCTGTGCCGCGGCGCTCGCCACCCTCAAGGTGATTGACGATGAAGCGCTGCTCCAGAACGTGCGCGCCGTTGGCGACCGGCTTCGGGATGGTGCCTGGCGAGCGGGCGTGCAGTCGGTGCAGGGCAGGGGCCTGCTGCTGGGACTCCGGCTCGATCGGCCGGCGGTTGACGTGCAGCGGGCACTGTTCCGGCGCCGGATCCTCACCGGTACGTCGAACGATCCCTCGGTGCTTCGACTGATGCCGCCGCTCTCGTTCTCGCCGGCCGAAGCGGACCAGCTGATCGCCGCGCTGGTGGAGGTGATCGCATGAGTGGGCGTGATTTCCTCGCCATGGAGGATTGGGGTCCGGAAGGCGTGGAGCGGTTGCTGGCGCTCGCCGGCCGCATCAAGCGAGGCGAGGTCACTGGTGGCCTCGAGCGCAAGGTGCTCGCGGCGATCTTCATGGATCCCAGTCTCCGCACCCGATCGAGCTTCGAGACCGGCATGTTCCTGCACGGCGGCCACGCGTTGATCCTCGAGCCCGGCAAGGGAAGCTGGACGCTCGAAACCGAGCATGGCGTGGTGATGGACGGGACGTCGGTGGAGCATGTCATCGAGGCGGCGCGGGTGCTGAGCCGCTATGCCGATGCGCTCGCGGTGCGCGCCTTCCCCAGGGGCGGGACCTGGGAAACGGCGCGCGAGGACAGGATCATCAAGGACTTCGCCCGCTATGCCAGCACGCCGGTCATCAACATGGAGAGCACCCGCCGGCATCCCTGCCAGGGACTGGCGGACGCCATGACCCTCCGCGAGAAGCTGGGTGACACCCGGCGCAAGCGGTTCGTGCTCGCGTGGGCGTGGCACCCGAAGCCGCTGCCGACGGCGGTGCCGGCGAGTGCGGCGGTGGCCGGCGCGATGATGGGGATGGATGTCGTGATCGCCCGGCCGCCAGGGTACGCACTCGATCCGGACGACATGGAGACGATCCGCCGCGTGAGCAGCGAAGCCGGCGGGTCAGTGACCGAAACCGAGGACGTGGACGCCGGGATCGCCAGTGCGGATGCGGTGTACGTGAAGTCATGGGGTGCGCTGTCCGCCTTTGGCCGGCCGGAGGCGGAGGCAATCCTGCGCGAGCCGTACCGGGGCTGGCGCATGACCGCTGCACGCCAGCGGCTCACCCGAGCGGGGCAGGGCATCGTGATGCATTGCCTCCCGGTGCGCCGCAACGTGGAAATTGATGATGCGGTGCTCGACGGGCCGCATTCGGTGGTGGTGGACGAAGCGGAAAACCGGCTGCATGCGCAGAGGGCATTGTTGCTGGAAGTGATGAGTTGAGAGTTCAGAGTTGAGAGACAATCACTCTCAACTCTGAACTCTCAACTCTTGACGCTCAACCAAGGAACTCCTCGTGTCACTGGATCCATCGCAAGGCATCGCCGGTCTCAAGGGCGCGCTGCGCTATGTGCGCGCGTACCGCGACCAGGTCTTTGTCGTCAAGCTGGGCGGCGAAGTGCTGCAGGATGCCGATGTGCTGGATCAGGTGGCGACCCAGCTCGCGCTGCTCCACTCGCTCAGCATCCGGATCGTGGTGGTGCATGGCGGTGGGCCGCAGGCCTCGGCGCTGGCACGCCGATTGGGGCAGGAGCCGGTGATGGTCGCCGGACGACGCGTCACCGATGACGACGCGCTCGAGGTGACCAAGATGGTCTACGCCGGGCTCCTCAACACCGACCTGCTCTCCGCGCTCCGCGAGCACCGGGTGCAGCCGGTCGGCCTGACCGGCGTGGATGCCGACCTGCTCACCGCTCATCGGCGCCCGCCGGTGGAGGTGGTGGATGATGACGGGACGTCGAAGCGGGTGGACTTCGGCCATGTGGGCGACCTGGACCGCGTGGACGTGCGGGTGCTCACCACGCTCATGGACGCGCGGTTCGTGCCGGTGGTGGCGAGTCTTGCGGGCGACGATGAAGGCAACGTATACAACGTGAACGCCGACACCGTGGCCGAGGCGATCGCCTCGGCGCTGCACGCGCAGAAGCTGATCTATCTCACCGGCGCGCCCGGCGTGCTGCGGGACCGGACCGATCCGTCAACGCTGGTGACCTTCGCCGATCCCGATGACCTCGCCGAGCTGATGCAGAGTGGCGCGCTGGCGGGGGGGATGCGCCCGAAGGTCGAGGCGTGCATCCGCGCGGCGACCGGCGGCGTCGAGCGCACGCATATCGTGGATGGCCGCCATCCCGATGCCCTGCTGCTCGAGGTGTTCACCGGTTCGGGCTGCGGCACCATGATCGTCGGACGGAAGGAGAAGGCGACTTACCTTGGCGTCGACCTGGCCAGCCGAGATTGAGCTCCTACGCGAGCTGGTCTCCACTCCATCCGTCAGCGGGACGGAAGAGGCGGTGGGCCGGCTGGTGGAGCAGCGCATGCGCGCGTGGGGGCTGGACGCCGTGCGTGACGACGCGGGCGTGCGGGTCGAAGTGGCCGGCGCCGCGCCCGGACCCACGCTCGCCTTCGTCTCGCACCTCGATACCGTGCCGCCTGGCGAAGGCTGGGCGCGGGACCCCTTCCGTGCCACGATCGAGGAAGGGCGGCTCTACGGACGCGGGGCCGGCGATGCCAAGGCACCGGTCGCGGCCATGCTATCCGCCGCGTGGGATGTCGCGCGGAGCCGACGCATCGGCCGGGGGCGGCTGATCGTGATCCTGGGCTATGGCGAGGAGACGCGGGACACCACCATGCCCGCCGCCGTCCAGGCCGCGGGGCAGGTGGACGCAGCGATCATCGGCGAGCCCACCAGCCTGGATTTCGCCGTGGCGCAGCGGGGGCTCATGATGGTGGACCTGCTCGCCGCAGGCGACCAGCGCCACGCCGGCTACGCCTCGGTGGATGGCGGGTTCACCAATGCCATCGTCGCGCTGTCGGAGGACCTGGTGAAACTCGGCGAGCTCTTTCCCGACCGGCCGCACCCGGTGCTGGGGGCACCGACGGTAACGCCCACCATGCTCGACGGCGGTGTCAGCCGGAACGTCACGCCGCCATCGGCGCGTGCGGTGCTCGATATCCGGAGCACACCCTCATGGCCACATGCGGAGATCGCCGAGCGGCTCCGGCGCGAGCTCAAGTCCGAGGTGGTCGTGACGTCGGACCGGCTGGTGCCGTGCGAGACCCCGGCCGGCTCGTCGCTGCTCCCCGCCATGCGGGCGGTGCGGCCGGTCTCGCGAAGTTATGGGAGCCCTACCTGCTCCGACTGGGTCTTTCTTCGTGATCGTGATGCCGTCAAGTGCGGTCCGGGCACCAGTCGCCGTTCCCATACGCCGGATGAATACGTGGACCTCCACGAAGTCAGCGCGGCGCGTGAGTTCTACGCGCGGGTGGCGGAGGCCTGGCTCCAATGAGCATGAAAGCACGCACCCTCTGGGCCCCCGGCGCGGCGCCGAACGAGCAGATGCTGGCTTACACCATCGGCGATGATCCGCTGTGGGATGCGGTGCTGCTCCGTTGGGATGTGCTGGGCAGCCTGGGTCACGCGGAAGGCCTGCGGGCCTCCGGGCTGCTGGGCGACTCGGCGTATCGTTCGATCCGTGCCGGACTCCGCACGGCGCTCGGGGCGGTGGATGCCGGCCAGCTCACGATCGAGCCGGGTCAGGAGGACGTCCACACGGCGGTGGAGACGTGGCTCACCCGGCGGAGCCAGGACGCGGGCGAGCGGCTGCACACCGGGCGCTCGCGGAACGACCAGGTCACGGTGGATCTCCGGCTGTTTCTCAAGGACGCGCTGCTCCAGCTGCACCACGCGGGCACGGAACTCGTGGACGCGCTCACCCGCTTCGGCGCTGCCAACCGTCTGGTGCTCTGGCCGGGCTATACCCATCAGCGCCGGGCGATGCCGTCGTCGGTGGCCCTTTGGGCCGGCGCGCTGGCAGAGGGGCTGCTCGACACGCTGGAAGAGCTGCCGTCGCTCTGGCGCCGGGTGGACCGGTGCCCGCTGGGGAGTGCCGCGGGCTACGGCGTGCCGCTGCCGCTCCGGCGGGAGGCCACGGCGCGGGCCCTGGGCTTCGGCGGCCTGGATCACAACGTGGCCAGCGTGCAGAACGGACGCGGCAAGCTCGAAGCGGCCGTGCTCTCCTGGTGCGGTCAGCTCGCACACGAGCTGTCCCGGCTCGCCTCCGACGCCATCCTCTACAGCGCCGACGAGTTCGGGTACCTGGTCCTGCCGGCGGAACTTGCCACCGGATCCAGCATCATGCCGCACAAGCGGAACCCCGACCTGTTCGAGCTCACCCGCGCGCGCGCGGCCGCGCTCGATGGCGACCTCGTCGCGATGCTGCTGCTGAAGGCCAAGCTGGGCAGCGGATATCATCGCGACTTCCAGCTGATCAAGGAGCCGCTGTTCCGCGGGCTGGGACGGACCCGTGAGATGCTGGCCATGATGACGACCGCCATACCGATGCTCCGTGTGAATCGCGAGCGGTGCCGCGAGGCGCTCGTCGGCGGCGCGCTCGCCACCGACGAGGTGATGCGGCGGGTGGACGCCGGGGTACCGTTCCGCCGGGCGTACCGCGAGGTGGCCGCCGCACTGAAGAGCGGGGAGCAGTTCCGTCCGCCATCGAGCGGCCAGATCATCGCCCGGCGCCGGTCGACGGGAGGAGTCGGTGATGTGGGGCTCGCCCAGGTCCGTACCCGCTCGCGAGCCGCCGGGTCCTGGCAGCGCGGTGAGCGGCGCACATTCGACGCAGCCATGCGACGCCTTGCCGGGAGATGACGCGGTGGCCAACGATCGCCGGAAACGCCAGCTCAAGATCCTCGAAATGATCGAAACCCGGGCGCTGCGGACCCAGGAGGAAGTCGCGGATGCACTCGCGTCGGAAGGCTGGGAGGTGACGCAGTCCAGCGTGAGCCGGGACATCGCGGCGCTGGGGCTGGTCAAGGCGAGCGGTGCGTATCGGCGTCCCGAGATCCATGTGATGAACCCGGACGACCCCGACGAACGACGGATCGCCGAGGGGGTACTGCGAGCGGAGCCGGCGGGGGATTCACTCGTGGTCCTTCACACCCCGCCCGGCGAGGCGAGCCGGGTGGGTGCCGCACTCGATCGGCTGGCCTGGGGAGAGATCGTCGGTACGATCGCGGGGGACGACACCATCTTTCTCGCGACGCACGGCCGAGTGCCCCAGCGCCGGCTCCTGCGACTGCTGGGGCGGTTGGTAAGGACGTCGTAAGTCGTAAGTCGTAAGTGTGTCGCCCCCGTCGGTTCTCCGTCCTGCAGTACCTGTGTCCCATTCACGAATACATCCCGCACGCCGGTGGCGTACTGGTGGGGCTTCTCGAACGTCGCGTGGTCCATGATCGTGGCGGGGTCGAACACGACCACATCGGCGTAGTAGCCGGGTGCGAGCCGCCCGCGGCGGTCGAGCTTGAGGTTGGCCGCCGGCAGTGAGGTGAGCTTGCGGATCGCCTCGGCGAGCGGGATCACCTTTTCTTCGCGCACATACCGGCCCAGCAGGCGCGCCACGTTGCCATAGGCGCGCGGGTGCGTTCCCTGCTTCAGGAAGACCCCTTCGGTCGCATAGCTCCCCGCGTCCGAGCCGAAGCTCACCCATGGAATCGCGATCTTTTTCCGCACGTTGTCCTCAGACATGGTGAAGAAGACGCAGCCGACGCGGCTGTCGTCCTGGACCACCAGGTCCATTGCCGTCTCCTCCGGTGAGGTGCCCCGCATCCTCGCCACCTCGCCCAGGGTCTTGCCGATCAGATAGCGCAGCGAATCCTGCCGGAAGCTGACCAGCAGGATTCCGTCTGGGCCACCGGCATTGGCAAAGGAATTGTCGTACCCGTCGGCACCGCCCCGCATTTCCTTCATCAGCCGGGCACGGATGGCCGGGTCGCGAAGGCGCTGTGCCCAGGCGGCGAAGCCGCCTTCCTGCACCCAGGTGGGCATGGTGGCATCGAGGCCGGTGGAGCTGGCGGGGTAGGTGTACATGTCGGCGGTTATCTGGAGGCCGGTGGCTCGGGCGGAATCCACCTTGGCGACGATGGAATCGAGCTTGGCCCAGTTGGCCCTGCCCGACGCCTTGAGGTGATAGATCTCGGCGGGCACGCCGGCCGCCCGCGCGATGTGGATCAGCTCGTCCAGCGCATCCGTAGTTGTCGGGCGCGTAGATGAGCGACGAGCCCACGCCCAGCGCGCCTTCGCGCATCGCCTGGCGCACGAGGTCCTGCATCCGGGCGAGTTCGGCCGGCGTGGCGGGGCGGTTGGCATAGCCGACCTCGTGGATGCGGACCGTGCCGGCGCCGATGAACGATGCGACGTTGGTGGCGATGCCCTTCTGCTCGAGGAACTCGAGATATTCACCCAGCGTGGTCCAGGGAATGTCGTACTTGATATCCTCCTGCCGGGCGATCTCCTCCGCGCGCATCGAGTCGGTGAGCGGGCCCATGGAGCTGCCTTCGCCCATTACTTCGAGGGTCACCCCCTGGCGGATGTCGCCCTGGGAGCGGCCATCGTGGATCAGGGAAACATTTGCCCAGCTCAGCATGTTGATGAATCCGGGAGCCACCGCCATGCCGGCCGCGTTGACTTCCCGGGTGCCGCTGGCGGGCGGCAGCGTGCCGATCACCGCGATAGTGTCGCCCTCGATCGCCACGTCCGCCACGACGCCCGGCGTCCCGGTCCCGTCGTACACCGTGCCACCGCGGATCACGATGTCGTACCGAGCAGGGCGGGCGGTGGTGCCGGCAGCACAGCCGCCTATACTCAACAGGAGCGCCAGGAATCCCGGCAACGGGATGGCGCGAAGCAATCCACTCATGACCGAGGTACCGTTGACCATGTCCATCAGTGCAGGGCTCCTTGCAGAATTTGACCACGAGATGCAGAACACCCGCCGGACCCTTGAGCGGGTGCCGTTCGACAAGGCTGCGTGGAAGCCGCACACGAAATCGACCTCCATGGGTGGACTGGCCCGGCACCTGACACAGCTGCCGGGGCTCGGCATACCGGTGCTGACCATGACCGCGCTGGACGTCGTCGCCGAGCGCCCGCAGGGCGAGGCGTCGTCCACTGCTGACCTGTTGAAGCTCTTCGACCAGAACGTCGCTGCCGCCCGGAAGGCGCTGTCCGACACGCCGGATGCCGACTTCAAGGCACCATGGACGCTGAAGGCGGGTGCGAAGGAGCTCTGGACCCTCCCGCGGATCGCCGCCTGGCGCGGATTCGTGATGAACCACATCATCCATCACCGTGCCCAGCTCGGTGTCTATCTCCGGCTCAACGACGTGCCGGTCCCCGGCATCTATGGCCCGTCGGCGGATGAGGGGATCTGAGCGGTATCGCCGGCACTGACCCGGCGGGCAAAGTCGTTCCAGAAGTCTTCGGTGAAGGATCGCACGACGCCTTCCAGCAGCCGGGCGCCCAACCCGGCGAGGGCGCCGTGCACTTCACCCTCCGCATCCCAATCGAGCCGCTGCCGGTCAGTGGACAGCTCCTCGATGCGGATATGCGAGCGGACCTCCACCTCGGTACCGGGCGCGGTGCCGGTCGCGGTGAGCCGGGCACTCCTGCCCGGTTCGAGGTCGTGCATCAGCACATGCATGACGACATGGACCTTGATGAAGGCGACTCCCAGGCCCAGATGGAGGTCGTACCGTTCGGGAGAGATGACCTGGACGTCTTCGACACCCGGCGCCGAGGCGGCGACGAAGCGGGGATCCAGCAGGGCGGCCCAGACGCGCTCGCGCGTGGCGGTCACTTCGGGTGATCCCGAGAACTGGAGCTTCATGCCGGGGCCGTTCCGGCCGCGGTCGCGGTAATGTGGATCATGACGGTAAGTTAGGGTACATGCGCGTAGCCATCTTCTCCGAAGTGTACTGGCCCATGGTCAGCGGCGTGGGGGTAACCCTGCGGCGGCTGGCCGACAGCCTCATGGCGCGGGGACACGGTGTCCGCGTCTATTCCGCGTCCTACAGTCTTCCCCCATCGGGCGACCGGCCCGAGGTCTGCCGCTCGACCAGCCGCCCGTTCTTTCTCTATCCTGATGTGCAGTGGGCGTTTCCCCGGCATCGCGCCCTGGTCGAAGACGTGGCCCGCTTCCGGCCTGACGTGGTACACCTGGCCACCGAATTTGCCATGGGCTATGCCGGGACCCGTGTGGCGCACCAGCTCGATATTCCGATCGTGGCCTCGGCCCACACCGATTACGAGCAATATGCCTCGCGCTACCGGGTGGACTGGGCCATCCGGGCGGGGTGGCGCTATCTCCGCTGGTTCTACGGGCAGGCAGAAACGGTCCTTTGCCCCACCCGGATCTACGAGGAGCACCTGCACGCGCGGGGCGTGAGGCATACCGGCATCTGGTCGCGTGGGGTGGATGCGCGTGCGTTTCATCCCGATCACCGCTCCAACGCGTACCGTGCCGCGCTGGGTGCCCGCCACGGGGATCCGGTCATAACCTACATCGGCCGGCTCGCACGCGAAAAGAACCTGGAATTGCTGCTCGAGGCCTGGACCTCGATCCGGGGCCGCTATCCGTCAGCCCGGCTGGTGCTGGTGGGGCAGGGGCCGCTGGAGGAGGAAATCGCCGGGCGCGGCCTGCCGGGCGTCCACCTCACCGGTCTGCTCACCGGTCGCGATCTCGCGGAAGCATATGCCTCGGCGGATCTCTTCGCGTTTCCGAGCGTGACCGAAACGTTCGGCAACGTGCTGCTCGAGGCCATGGCGTCGGGGCTGCCCGCCGTCGTGGCGGCGGCCGGTGGCATGCTCGAATTCGCCCGCCATGGTCGGAACAGCTGGCTGGTGGAGCCGAACGCCGCGGATGCACTGGCGGACGGGGTGACGCGCCTGCTGGAAGATGCGCAGTTGCGACGCACGCTGGCCGAGGGCGGACTGGCCACGGCGCGAAGCCGTGACTGGGATACGGTAGACGACCGTCTGCTCGAGGATTATGCCCGCGTGATGCAGCGGCACGCGGAGAGCAGGGCGGCGTAGCGAGGGCCAGGTTCCAGAACGGCGTCGTCGGGGGCACGAAGGCAGGACGCAGAACCCCTCGCTGCCCGCGGTGCGTCATTCCTCCTCCAGCTCGAACTTCTCCTTCAGTACCCACACCTTGAGTGCAAAGAAGATCCGGATCATCGTCGCGTAGTCGTCCTCGTTCACCAGCAGCACCAGCGCCTTGCCATCGGTGCCCCTGGTGCGGTTGATGTTTTCCTTGACGCGCATGCGGCCGCGGAGCCCGTCAAACCACGGCGGCAACTCGCTGCGCTGGTCGCCACGGACGATGATGCGGCTGCGTCCGCCCGAGGGGTCCGCCAGCGCGACCTGGCAATAACGGCGCCCGCGCGCGTCACCGATGGTGGCCCGCATGAAGGTGATGGACCGGTCCGGCAGTTCGGCCCAGACCTTGATGTTGGGCGTGGTCCTCGGCCGCACTTCCAGCCGGTCCGCCTTCCGCTTGGGGATGCGGACAATGAACTCCCAGCGATTGCGCGTGTCGAAATTGGTGTCGGTGACGAGGCAGGTCAGTTCAGTCCCCAGCTGAGCCGAGCCACCGAAGGTCCAACTCGCCGGCCGTGAGTCGCCGGTCTCGACCTGAATCCTGTCCAGCTGGTACTTGCGTCGCCGCGGCATGAGCTGCCTCCCCGGGTGATTGCTGCATACGCGTCGTGACGGCTCGAACGGTGCGGATCATGCTCCTCGTATGAGTGCGCTGATGGTCGTTGTGCCTGTCAGGACTCGAGCTGCTGCTGGAGTTCGGCCGTGAGAGCCGCGACGGCATCGGGGCGGCCATGGTACGCCGCCGGCGTGTTGTGGAACAGCTGGATCTGCCAGTCTGCACCATCACGGCAAGCGACGAGCGACTGGACCGCGTTCACGCCCGGGTTCACCCGCGAGTGGCCCGGAGGCACCATGCCCGCCACGGCACGCAGGAGGGCAACGTCGCCGCCAAGCGGGCGCACCTCTCGCACGATCGCGACGTAGGACGCAGTGATGTGATTGCCGAAGACCTGCGCGAGATGGGCCTTGATGCTGGCCGCCCCCTCAACCCCGCTTCCATCAAATCCGACCATGCTGCCATTGGCGGCAAAGTACGAGGCAAATCGGGCGGCATCCCGCCGGTTCCACGCATCCAGCAGTGATGCATGCAGCTGACGCAGCTCGTGCTCCGCCTGGCTGGTCATCCTTTCACGTACGAGAGCTTTTCGGCCACTCGCCCGTCGCGCACCCGGAACAGGTCCACACCCCGCACGTGACCACTGATCCCATCCCTGACCCAGTGATAGACCCAGCGTACCACGCAACGGTCGGCCGACGCGAACACCTCCTCGGCGTCGAAGCGCGCCTGGGGTGACCGCCGGAAGAAATCCTGCCAGTACGCGCGTACCGCCGCCTGCCCTTCGAGCCGCTCGCCATCCGGCGCCGGCCGGGTGCTCTCGAAGACGCAGTCCCCGGTCATCGCTGCCATGACCGCATCCACGTCGTGCCGGCTGAAAGCTGCATTGAAGCGCTCGACAGCTGCGAGCGTGGCGACATCCTGTGCCGTCGTGATGCTGGCCATCTCGAACTCCCCGGGGTTGGGGCCGCCTTCAATCTCCTGCCATGCCGAGCCGGGCGCCAGCGGGGCTCAATGCCAGCGATGCGGCCGTCGCCGTGCTTCGTTGCTGGATGCGTACGCCCTCGTTCATGCACCCACCGATTCGATCCGCTCGATGACGTCTCCTTCGAGGATGCCGTCCACCACGTCCATTCCCTCCGTCACTTCACCGAACACCGTGTAGTCCCGGTCAAGCCGGAGGTTATCGCGGAGATTCACGAACCACTGCGCATCGCCGGTATCGTGGGCACGCGTGCTCATGCCGATTGTGCCGCGGACGTGCGGGACCGTGCCGAGCTCATCGCGGAAGTATCGGCGGTAGCCGGAGTATTCGTTGTCGAGCGGGCCGCCGCCCTGGATGACGAAGTCGGGCTCGACGCGGTGCCAGGCGAGGCCGTTGTAGTACCCCTGTTTCACCAGCACGAGAATGCGTGCCGCGGTCATGGGCGCAGCGTCGCCGCGGAGCCGCACCTCGAAGCTCCCGCCGCCGCTGGATGGGGCCATGGTGACGCGAAGACGGATATCCGCGCCGAGCGCCAGGGCGACGGCAGCGGGCGGGAGCGTGGAGCCCGCCGCCGGTGGCTGGTCGTCACTCGCCGGCCGGCCGGCGGCCTGGAGCAGCGCCTCCCTGACGTCCCGCTCCGACGCATTGGCGTGCTTCACCCACTGTTCGAACACCATGCTGGCTCGTGCGTGCACGCTGGGATCCGGCGATCCCACCAGGGCGAGCGCCGCGGCGCGTACCACCTGCGGTGCGCCTGCGTCGAGCGCGCGCAGATAGACCGCGTCATCCCCGTGACCGGTGAGCTTGGCCAGCGCGTCAATGGCACTCTCCCGGACGTTCGGGCTGGTATCGCCTGCCAGTGTGCGCAGCGTCATGGTGTCACCGAGCACCTCGGCGGCGCGCGCGGCATACTGGCGAAGATGTGGATCGGGATGCGCAGCAAACCGGTGCAGGCGGGGCCATGCATCGCCAGGCGTGAGCCGGCTAAGCGCAACCAGCGCGTGGCCGGTACGGTTGCACGCCGCCGATCTGGCAAGGGCATCCTGCGCCTGCGACGCATCGCTCCTGGCCACACTCCGCCAGTGGACGGATTCCATGCCCACTGGCCTGTCACACCGGGCGGCCGGCGCCGTGTCCTGGCACGCGGCCGCCCACGCGCTGGTTGCGCTGAGCCGGCTCACGCCTGGCGATGCATGGTCCC
>SMFG01000090.1_pt1 | contig 15090 bp, 13 predicted proteins | sample 2456131 | NCBI WGS metagenome assembly SMFG01 (sample SAMN10132612, study PRJNA489261) | soil metagenome | isolation source: day120 antibiotic-silt loam soil ammended with raw manure from dairy cow... | place: USA | collected 2015-05-01
GCGGGTTGCCAGCGCACGCAGCCCCCCCACCCGGCGCCGGATGCGGACCAGCGTATTGCTGGCCAGCGGGTTGACGAGATCGCGAAGCACGCCGAAGGCGGAGATGTCGTAGGTGGTGCCGTCAGCCTCGCCATGGGTGAGCTGCACGGAGAGCTGCTGCTGCTCCACGTCCTTGTCCGCAGCATGCAGCACATTGTTGGGCGCCGCCGCACCCCGGCGAGCAGCGTACTCGGCGAGGGTGAGCGCCCCGGGGTTTTCCGCCCGCGGATCATCGGCTGCGCGGAAATGCAGGCGGATGCGCGTGGCCGCGCCATCGTAGGACGCACCGAGACTCAGCCGGCGAAGGTCCGCGGCACTGTGCTCGCGGAAGCCATCGAGCGTCGTGCGGGAGAGCGAGGCCGTTGCGCTGAACGGTCCCCGTCGCGCACTGCCCCAGCCCTGCCACTTGCGCAGCCCGAAGGCGCCGCCCACCAGCCGCGCCCGGCCGGCGAGCGGCTGGTGGGCCGCCGGCGCCGACAGGAGACTTACGACGCCGCCAGCGCCGTTGCCGTACAGCGCTGATGACGAACCGCGCAGCACCTCGACTTCGTCGATGTTGCCGAGGTCCACGTTGGAAAGCTGGCTCTGGCCATCGGGCAGGGTCTGCGGGATGCCGTCCAGCAGCACCGTGACACCGCGAGTCCCGAACGCCGCCCTGCTACCGGAGCCACGGATGGAAATGCGCTGATCGAGTGAGTAGTTGCCGCGGTCTGCGACCAGCACGCCGGGCAGTTCATTCAGCGCCTCTGCCAGGCCAGTGGTGGCCCGGCCTCGGCGGAGCGCCGTGGAGTCGAGGACACCGATGGCGCGTGGCAACCGCGACAGTGGCGCCGGCGCGCGAGTGATGACAGTGATGTCGGGGAGCACGGGCGCCGCGGCGCTATCCCGGCGGCTGGAGTCGGGCACCTGCGCCGTTGCCGGCACGGCAATGAACAACGCTGGCAAGAGCGAGAGGAAGCGACGACGCATCCGTGGAGTCTACGGCGTGCGCACCGGCGGCACAAACCGGAGTCTGGTCCGGATCGCAGATATCCCGCTCGCCACTCCGCGAAGGCCCTGATACCTATGACACGTAGTGGAGCCCACGTCCATCACTGTCCGTCTGCCCATCTGTCCACCTGTCCATCTGTCCACCTATAATCCTTGCATGTCCGCACACGCGATCCTCGATTTTCTCCGCCTGGCCGAGGGCCTCAAGACGACTACCCGCAATGCCTGGACTTCGACGGGGACGCAGGAGAGCGTGGCGGAGCATAGCTGGCGCCTGGGGCTGCTGGCGATGGTGGTGCAGCCGGAATTTCCTGAAGTGGATGTCGCGCGGCTGCTCAAGATGTGCCTCATCCACGACCTGGGCGAGGTGATCAGGGGTGATGTACCGGCGCCGGACCAGGCGGAGCTCCCCGGTGGCAAGGCCGTGGAGGAACGCCGCGACCTGCTGACGGTGCTGGCGCCACTGCCAGCGAGCCTGAAGGACGAAATCGTGCAGCTCTGGGATGAGTATGAAGCGGCCGTGACGCCGGTGGCCCGGCTCGCCAAGGCGCTGGACAAGCTGGAGACCATTCTCCAGCACACGCAAGGCCGGAATCCCGATGACTTCGACTACGCTTTCAACCTGGGGTACGGCCGGGGCTACACCACCGGGCATCCGTTGCTCTCGGCGCTGCGCGCCGAACTGGACGCCGAGACCGCCCGACGCGAGCGCGAATCGAATAGCTGCTGACCGGTGCCGGAGCTGGTGGTCCGGGCTGGACGCTCCCGCAGGCACGCCGTAACTTCAGGCGGTCCCGTTCTGGAGTCCGTGATGACCACATCCACGGCTCCATCGGCCTCTCCGGAGTGCTCCGTGCTCTCTGATCGCTTCAGTATCGAACGCGAGCTCGGACGCGGCGGCATGGGCCAGGTGCTGCTGGCCCACGATGAGCTGCTGGATCGCCTCGTCGCCATCAAGGTGCTGTCCGCCGAAATTTCCACGGCCATCGGCGCCGACCGGTTCCACCGCGAGATTCATCTTACCGCACGGCTGGTGCACCCCAACATCGTCCCGCTGTTCGATTCCGGAGAGAGCGCGGGCTCGCTCTACTATGTGATGCCGTTCATCAACGGTGCCACCCTGCGGGACCGGCTGGTGGCTGAACGCCTGCTGCCGCCGGAGGATGTCGTGCGCATTCTTTCCGACCTGGCGGAAGCACTCGCCTACGCGCATGGCATGGGCGTCATCCATCGCGACCTGAAGCCGGAGAACGTTTTCTGGTACGGCGCTCGCGCCATCCTTGCCGATTTCGGCATCGCCCTGAATACCAACGCATTGCCCGGAACCCTTACGCAGCCCGGCCTCGTGGTCGGGACCTGCTCCTACATCAGCCCGGAGCAGGCCTCCGGTGATCGCCCCGACAACCGCGCGGATCTCTACAGTCTTGGCTGCCTCGCGTTCGAGCTCCTCACCGGGGAGCTGCCCTACGACCGGCCCACCGCAGCGGCCCTGCTCGCGGCGCATGTGCTCGCTCCCGTCCCATCGGTCCGCTCGAAGCGGCCGGACCTCGATCTGCGGCTTGACGCACTCTGCCGTCAGCTGATGGCCAAGACGCCCGAGGAGCGTCCGGCCAACGCGGCGGTAGTGCTCGGTGCGCTGCGCGAGCTGCACAATTCCGCCGAACACCCGACTGCCACGGTTCGCGTGTCCCAGGTGGCTCCGCCGGCGGCCGCGGTGCGCGCACCGGTGCCCGCGGAAGTGGAGAACCTGATCACCAAGGGGCGGGAACTCTGGACCAACGCGGTACAGGGCGGCGACGCGGCGCGGTCGCGGCTGGAGATGGCCCGCATCTACCTGGAAAAGGCTTCCGCGCTCATGCCGACGAATGCGCTGGCCATGATCAACCTGGCGTCAGTGCATACCGTGCAGGCCGCGCGGGGATTCGCCGACCGCGAGGCGGCGTTCCGGCGCGCGCAGGAACTCCGGCTCGGCGCCCTCGCGCTGGATGAGAACCTGGGCGATGTCCACATTTCCCTCGGTATCCAGTTCCTGTACTGGGAGGATGATTTCGAGGAAGCGGGCCGGGAACTCCATCGCGGTGTCGAACTCGCCCCCGATGATACGACAGGCCGCCGCTTCCTGGCGGTGTGGCTCAAGATCGCCGGTCGCCTGCCCGAGGCGCTGGAGCAGATGCGGATCGCCGTGGAACTCGCGCCCGACGCGCCCTTCCAGCAGGTCGGCCTTGGCGACATCCTGATGGCGCTGGGACGCTACGACGAATCGATCGCCCCGCTTCGCACGGCGCTCCGGCTTGCGCCGGGCTATGACGCAGCGCTCGAGCGACTCGAGATGAGCTGCCACCGTGCCGGCCGCCATGAAGAAGCGCTCGACGCACGCCGGGCACTGCTCGGCGTGCGCGGCGAGCACCAGCGTGCGGCGCTGCTGGCGGAAGAGGTCAGCAAGGACGGATGGCTGGAGGCGCGGGAGCGGGATCTGCGGCGGGACCTGGCGGCACTGGAAGCGCAGGCCCTCGCCGAAGACCCGTTCTCCGAGCTGCGGACCAGCCGGCAACTGGCGGATCGCCTCATCATCCTGCATGCGGAACTGGGTGAGTGGACCCGGGCGATGGACTGGGTAGAGCGGAGCTACTACAATCGGCCCGGCCGGCTGCGCCGGGTGCTCACCGATTTTCCCTATGATCATCACGGCCTGGCCCGTGACTCGCGCTATGTGCGGCTGCTGCGTACGGCGGGGCTGACAGATCTGCTGAGCTAGGCGGGAAGACGGAAAGACGGGAAGACGGGAAGATCCTGCAGGCGAGAACCTCCCGTCATCCCGTCATCCCGCCTTCCCGTCCTCCGAACGCAAATATCACGGTGCCGCCCTTGATCAGGTCAATGACCCGTGGCGCGACGTCAGTCGCGAGCGCCGGACACCCCAGGCTCCGGCCCAGCCGCCCGAGCGAGTGCACGATGTCCGCATTCACGTAGTCGGCGCCGTGCATCACGATGGCGCGCTCGAGCGCGTTGTCGTTGACACCGGGATCGAGTCCCAGGAGCCGGAGCGAGAGCCCGTGCGCACCGACATAGGTCGAGCCGGTGACGAACGTGCCGAGACTCGACTGGTTGCTGCCGGGGTCGTTGGAGAACCTGGTGGCGAGATCGCCACCGCTGTTCCTGCCGTGGGCCACCAGTTCGCGCACGAGCACGCTGTCGCGATCGAGGTCGAGCACCCAGAGCCGCTTCTCGCGGGACGGGAGGGTGTAATCGATGACGGTGAGGAGCGGGCTGGTGGTGCGGCCATGTGCGGTCACGCGCTGGTGCGCCTGCACCGCCAGGTCCAGCACGGAAGGGCGGAGCCCCGCGCGTTCCGCCGCGGCGCTGAGTGCCGCTGATGCCGCACTGGGCGAATGCAGCACTGCAGTGGCATGTCCAGACGCAGGCTCGACGCCCACCACCGAGCGGGCGCCGGATGCCAGAAGGAATGCGATGACGGCCACTGCCGCGGCCGGGAATCTCGATATCATTGCGTGTTGTCTCACTGCCCAATCGGTCCACTTGCCTGCGATCATCCTCTCCGAGGCAAGCCATGTGCCGCTGATGCCATTGTCAGCATAGCGCGTGGGGCGCTCCTGTGGCACCCGCGGCAGTCACGAGTTTCGCCCCGCAACGCGCGGAGGTTTCACGTGTGACCAGATCAGGACAGCGCGACCGCCTTTGCCGGATACCCTGCCTCGGTGACAGCATCCGCCACCTTGTCAGCCGAGGTCGCCGTCTCGTCGATAGTCACTTCGGCGCGCCCCGTCTCGACCGATCGGACCTGTTCCACGCCGGGCGAGGCGCGTAGCGCAGTGCTGACGGCCTTGAGGCAGTGGCCGCATGACATACCGTCGATCTGCAGGGTGATGTTCCGCATGTTCAATCTCCCGGGGTTGCTCCGCGCGTGTGGCTGGACGCGGGTCTGTTGTTGCGAAATACGGAGTCGCCCGCTCCAGCGCGGGCCCATGGTCCGGTCACAGCGCGTTAAGTAATTGAACCACAGCATGTTACGATAAGCTGCCAAGGCAGCTACCGGGGCACGGCTCATGCGCTTGTGGCGGCATCATGTCCGCAGACGAAACGCCCCTTGAACCCACCATCCCGCTGCAGTTCCTCGGGGAGGGGCCGCTCGTGCCCCTGCTTCGCCCCGGCGAGGATCCGGCCGACGAGGTTACCCGTGCGACCTGGCACGAGGCACTGTCGGTCTCGCTGGCCAGCGAGATTCCGCATGACCTGTTCGGCTTCTGGCTCTACCCGGCCGGCGGCGGTTCGGTGCTTCTGGGACCAGAAGCCCTGGCTGCTGACAATCTCGCCGTGCCGGAACCACCCAGTGTCGGGCGCGAGCAGCTCGCCCTGCTGGAAGATATCGTGCGCGACGCCGGGTATCAGTCCACCACCTGTGTGGTGGCAACGGACGACGGCATGGATGCGGGCCTGCTCATGTTTGCCGCACTCATGCCGGATGTGCACGGACCGCGCGAGCGCGCGGCGGCCCAGCTTGCCGCCGATGCGCTGGCGGCGACGCTCGGTCGTCTGGCTCGGCGCTGGCGTGCCAACGAATCGCCGCGGCCCGAACGCACGGCACGCGAGACGCTGGAACTCATCGGGGATACCGCGGCGCTTGCAGCCGATGCGGGCAGCCCGCGTGATCTCTCCGACCGGTTGAGTTCGGCACTCGCGGGCGCCATTGCGCACGAGCGGCTGGAACTCCTGGTGCCGGGCACATCCAACGAGCAGTGGTACCGCCTGGGGCAGCACCCCGGCGGGCCGCTCTGGGGCGATCCGGACCTCGTGGTGCCGCGGGCGCAGGTGGACCTGGCCGGCCTCTTTGCCGATTCGCCGTCCATCATGTTCGAAGGGATACCGGGTGATCCGGTCGCCATGCCGCCGGTGGCCGGCAGCGCGGCGATGCGATCCGTCGCCGGCGTGCGGCTCGAGATAGCGGGTCGACTGGTCGGTGCGCTCTTGCTTGGTTCCTCCGAGGATCAACGCTACAGTGACGAGGACCTGGCGCTGCTCGCGTGCCTCGCGCCCGCGGTCGCGTCACGCGTGGACGCCTTCGTGCTGGCCGGCCACCTGCAGGTGCTCCGCAGCCACGCGGCGGCGCAGCGCAGCGCACCGAGCCGGCTCTCGCGCATGCTCGAAGCCCTCGCATCGGTCAAGGATCCGGTGGAGGCGCTCCGCCGGGTGCAGAGCGAGGCGGCGGGAATACTGGATTTCGATGAGATGACGATTGCGCTGCGCCTGGGCGACGAGGCGCGCGTCGCCATGATCCGGCCAGGCGAGCGCCGCCCGCTCGGCGACCTCCCGCAGGTGGCGCCGGGCGAGACTCCCCTTGGCCGGGTGCTGCGAGGCGAGGCCGGTGTCCTGATCGTGGATGAGCCTGACCGCACGTCACTCATCAGCGCCCTGCGCTTCCAGGGCCGGATTACCGGCGCGATCATCCTCTCAATTCCCCAGGAGGGGATGTTCGGGGGCGGCGACGAGGATTGGGCACGCCAGTTCGCGGATGCCCTCGCACCCTGGCTCGAGGTCGTGCGCCGGGAAGCGATCGCACCAACGGCCATGCCGGGCTGGAAGCGGTCTCCCCGCTGGGGAGGGGAGCGCTAGGACTTCCGGCGTGTGCCAGCACGACCGCGAGGCGTCACCATCCGGACGGCCGGCACGATTAGATTTCCGGTCCAATGCCTTGGCGAGCTGGTCCCAATTGACGGAGGTCGTTTGATGCGCCGCCTGACCCCTGCTACCCTGCTGCTCACATCCGCACTCCTGTCAGGCGCGCTGGCAGGCTGCACCAGCGGCACCGACAACACTGAGTTCGAGCCCGACGTCCAGAAACTGGTCATCACGATTCACGGCCAGACCGGCACGGCGGATGTCAGCTACCCGGCGACGGACGCGACCAACGGATTTGCTGGCGCGACGGCTCAAGTCCCCTCCGGGTTGGTCAACTTCGAGGCAACCTTCCTGAAGGCCAATGGTACGCGTGAGGCCAATGTCACCCCGAGCGATTTCGAGATCCGGGCCGCTTCGAGCGTCGACGGGCAGCCGCTGTCCGGGGGGATCAGCTTCGAACGCTCCGGGCCGTTCACAGGCACTATCACGGGCCTGGAGGAAAACCAGACGGTGACGGTCTACTTCAGTCTGTACCACCTCTCGCAGAGCCACAGTGACTTCGGACCGTATCCGCTCAATCTGCACCGGACGGCGGGCGGAGGCGGCGGGGGTGGTGGGCAGTTCTGATGGCATGGGGGCCCGGACGATGGATCGTCCGGGCCCTTTTCCGTTCCGTTCAGAAGCCGGTGCTGATCCGCACGATCACGTTCCGCCCGGGGTCGAGTGCATAGGTCTTGTACCGGCTCAGGAAACTGGTGTACGGCGTGTCGAGCAGATTTCGCACCTGCACATCCACGCTGACATCCCGCCCGGCCACGACCCCGCTGAACCCGCCGCCCAGATGGACGAGCGTCTTGCCTGGGGGCGCCACATCATCCAGCGCCAGGCGTGATTGCTTCACGTTGGTCTCGCCCTGGATGGAAAAATAGGGTCCGGCGATCGGGCCCACATCCTTGCCTTCCAGCCGTACCGCATAGGTGGCCCTGAGTGGCGGAACGAATGGCAGGGGCTGGTCCAGGTCGGTATTCTGCCCGTGGACATAGTCAGCGGTCCCCCGGAAATGCAGCCACGCTGCAGGATGATATTCTGCCATGGCTTCGAACCCGGCCAGGCGGGCATTTCCTTGCGTGTAGACGAACACCGGCAGCCCGCTCTCCGGATCAGTGCCGCTCGTCGGTGAGGGATAGATGTAGTTGTCAATCAGATTGACGAATCCGCCGACTTCCGCGCTCACCCGGTTGGTGGCCACGCGGAAGGCCAGGTCGGTGTTGAGCGAATGTTCGGTGGAGAGCAGCGAGTCGCCCCGCTCGAACCGCACCGTGCCCTCATGCACCCCGTTGGCAAACAGCTCGAAGGCGCTCGGCGCGCGGAAGCCACGGCCCAGGTTGAGGACCAGCGCTGTCTGGTCCGTGGTGTGAAACAGCGCGCCGAGGCTGCCGCTCAGTGCGTGATAGGTGCGTGACTGCGCGGCGACACCGATCCGGCTGTCGGCGTCCACATCCAGGCGGCGCAGGTCGCCGCGCACGCCGAACGACAGCTCCCACCTTCCCACCGATGCCTGCTCCGAGACATACAGCCCGGCGCTGGCCGCGCGGTTGGCGGGCACGAGCGCTTCCTCGCCATAGGTGGCGAGACCGGTCCGCTCGCCGCTCAACCCGACGATGCCGGCAAGTGGCCCGAGCGGCGCGTGGTGCAGGCGAATGTCTCCCGTCCAGCTCCCGGTGCGGAGGCCCAGCGCCGCATCCGTGGCACCGTCCTCCTCGAACTCCCGGCGGTTGTTGCGCTCGTAGCCCAGGTTCACGTCGAGATGGGATTCGCCCACGGGCACCATGGCCTCGAGATGCGCTCGATCGTCACCGATCCGCTGGAACGGCGTGGCTTCCGGATTCTCAGCCGGGTCTTCATGGATCTCCAGCCGCTCATCGCGATGCGCGTAGGTGAGGCGGGTTGAACCCCAGCTGCCGCGGAGTCCGGCGGATGCCTCTCCGCCGACGGTGCGGAGGCCGCTGTTGGCGAGCGTTCCATCGGGCGTCTCCGCATTGCCGGCGCTCCGGGCCGTGCCGGACACACTGAAGCCGAAGCCGCCGCTGGCGCCTTCGAGCGCCAGCGTGCCGGCCGGCATCGCGTTGTTGGTGGCATAGCTTGCCTCGGCGCGGCCAGTGACAAAGGCGGCCTTGCCGAGCGCGTCGGGCAGCGGGCGCGCCACCACGTTGATGACGCCGCCGAGGGCATCCGAGCCGTAGAGCACGCTGGCCGGCCCACGGATGACTTCGATTCGCGCAGCATCGGCGGTCTCCACGTTGGGGCCATGTTCATCGCCCCATTGCGCGGTCTCCAGGCGCTGACCGTCGGCAAGTACCAGCACCCGGTTCGAGGTGAGGCCCCGGATCACCGGCTTCCCGATGCCGCCTCCGGTGCTCACGCTGCGGACACCTGGCAGGCTGCTCGCCGTCTCGCCCAGCGATGGGGCGCCGCTGGTCATGAGGTCGGCTGCACCCAGGACGCTGGTCGGCTGAGGCGAATTGAGCGCCGTCGTGGCAAGGGGCGATGCCGTCACCTGTACATCCGGCAGCTCCACCAGCGACGGCGCCAGGGAGACATCCAGCGTCACAGTGCCGGATTCCATCCGGAGCCGGAAGACCCTGGGGGCATAGCCCACCAGCGCGAAGGACAGGCCGTATGAACCGCGCGCCACATCGGCAAAGCGGTAGCGCCCATCAGCGTCAGTTGTCGTGATGCGGCCGGTCTCGACCAGGGAGACGAATGTCATTGGATACACTCTCTCTGTGCGTGACATGGTCGCGCCGCCGCACACCCGTCATCGGGGCATGCTCACAGCGCGGTGATCATGGACGGATCAGACGAGAGTGCGGGGTGGTGCGCGGGCCTGGGAGGGAGCGTGGGCCGCGGCCTCGGTGGGTTCCGCGGGTTCCGGGCTGCGGAGCACGGTCGTGGGCAGCGCCGTGCTGAGGTCAAGGCCGTGGACGCTGGCGGATCGCGCCAGGGTCGGGAGTGGCGCACCGAGGGTGCACCTCTCTGCGTGCGCGGTGCTGCCGGCGGGATCGGAGAGGTGAATCCCCGCAACGTTCACGCGGCCATGCAGGTGGTGGAGTACAGCATCCACCACCGGCAGCCCGCTCCCGCCTCCCATGATGAGGAGGCCCAGGATGAGCGCGTTGAGTCGGGGAATCCAGGTCTTGCGCATCAGGCTGAAAGGGGTTCCGTGATGGGGGAGTTAAGAGTTAAGAGTTGAGAGTTCAGAGTTCAGAGTTGAGAGTTGATCACCCTCTCTTAACTCTTAACTCTCAACTCTCAACTCTCCACTAGCCGTCCGCCATGCCCGGGCGCCGGATCGGGCCCTCCGCCGGAAGCATGAACCAGAACGTGCTGCCGCGGCCGGGAATGGAATCTACCCCGATGGTACCGCCGTGCATCTCCACGAAACTGCGGCACAGCGCCAGGCCGAGGCCGGTGCCCTGTTGCTGCCGGTTGAAGGCGCTGTCCACCTGGCTGAACTCCTGGAACAGCTTGTCCCGGTCTTCCGGCCGGATGCCGATACCGTTGTCGAGCACCGACACCCAGACGACGTCGCGCGACATGTACCGCTGCTCGTCGCCGATCCGCTCGGCCGGCACCGGCACCGGGGCGCGGGTGCGCACCGCCTGCACCGTGATGCTGCCGCCGTCCGGGGTGAATTTGGATGCGTTGGACAGCAGGTTGAAGAGCACCTGCCGCACCCGGACGCTGTCCGCCTGGATCCCGAATTCGGTCTCCGGATCCAGTTCCACCAGGCACTGCTGCTGCTTGGCCGCGCGAAGGCTCGCCGTGTCCGCGACCGCGCCGAGGATGGCCTGACGGATGTCGGTGGATGCGAGGTCGAGCGACATGCGGCCCGCTTCGATCTTGGACAGGTCCAGCACGCTGTTGATGAGCCCAAGCAGATGGCGGCCGTTCCGGAGCACCGATTCCAGGAAATCCTGCTGCACCTCGTTCAGCTCGCCCACCTGGCCGGAACGCAGGAGATCGCTAAACCCGATGATGGCGTTGAGCGGGGTGCGAAGTTCATGGCTCATGTTGGCGAGAAAGTCGCTCTTGAGCTTGGTGGCGCGAACCAGCTCGCGGTTCTTGAGCACCAGCGCCGCCTCGTTCTGCCGACTGGCCTCGAGTCCGGCCGCGCGATCCAGCGCCACCATCACCTGGTCCCCCAGCACTTGCAGGAGCTGGAGGTCGTGCTCGCTGAACGCCTTGCCGTCCCGCCGGTTGTAGGCCGCGACGGTGCCGAGCACGACGCCGGACGCGCGGAGCGGCGCGATCGCGGCGGTGTTGAGCCGGACGGGGATGGGTGCGTCGCTGAAGCTCCGGGGGTCGTGGTCGATGTCGTTGGCGAGCAGCGGCTGGTCGTGAGTCACCACCCATCCCAGCAGCGAGTGATCCACCGGCAGCAGCATGCCCTTGGTGGGTGAGAGGGAGCCGCCCGCCGCCACGACCTTCAGGAAGCGCCCTTCCTCCACCATGATGGTGATCCCGCCGCTCTCCGCCTCCAGCAGCTCCGCCGCCGCAAACGCCACTTCCTGCTGGAGATCACCCAGCGACCGGTTGGACAGCAGCGTCTGCCCAATCTGGCGCAGCCGCTCCAGCTCACGGTTGCGGGCCGAGGCGAAGCTGAGCGCGGTACGAAGGGCGTCCTGCTGCCGCTCCGCGAGCCGCTGTCCGCGACGCACGGCCACGATGGTGACCGCCGCCGCGCCCAGTGCCAGCAGGAAGGTGATGCCGTCCTGGGCGTGGAAGGCGGCGAGCAGCGCGCCCAGCCACAGCGCCACGGTGAGCGCGGCGAGCGGGCGGACGGTGTAGATCCGTTCGATGAGCGGGTGATCGCTCATGGGCTTTCGGTCAGGAGTTCATGGAAGACGGTCTCGCCGGTTTCCAGCATGCGCCGGAGGTATGGGCGGCAGAGCCCGCACTGGCCGCCGCACCCGGTCTCTGCGACGAGCGCCTCCAGTGTCCAGCGGGCCTGCCGCGCGCGCGGCAGGAGGTCGGCAAAGGCCACGCCCCGGCACAGGCACTGCGAGATGGTGATGCCCGGAGTGCCCGTGCTCACGGATTGGTGGGGCGGAGATCCAGTTCGCTCACCAGCGCGCGCGCCGGCAATGCGAGGCTCGCGAGGACGAGGTCGGCGACGTCTTCCGGGAACAGGATCTTCCGGTTGGTGCCATGGAGCGTGGGCGCGCCCCGGAGCAGCGCGGTTTCGACGCTGCCGGGACAGATGGAAATGACGCGGATATCGTCCTTCCGCACGTCCATCAGGAGCGACTTGGCAAAGCCGAGCACGGCGTGCTTCGACGCGGTGTAGGCGACCCCGCCCGCCAGGCCGTTCCGGCCGGCCAGGCTCGCGATGTTCACGATGGCGCCGTGCCGCCGAGTGCGCATCCCGGCCAGCACGGCCTGCGTCATGATGAAGACCCCACGCACGTTGGTGGCCATCGTGGTGTCCCAATCCTTGAGCGAGAGCTCGGCGATCGGCCGGATACGGGCCACGCCGGCGTTGTTGACCAGCACATCCACCGGTCCCAGGTCGTGCTCCACCTGCCGCACCAGCGCGGCGACTCCGTCCGGGTCCGCCACGTCGGCGGCTCGGCCCGAGGCCGTGGCGCCGGTTGCGCGGAGCTCGTCCACCAGCGCCGTCACCTTGCTGCCGGTCCGCGCGCAGACCCCGACCCGATATCCGGCGCCGGCCAGCGCAAACGCGATGGCCCGGCCGATGCCTTCCGTGGCCCCCGTGACGAGGGCCGTCTCTGATTCAGTCATGCTTCCAAATTACCCCGATGCGGGAGCGGATGCGCCGGGATCCCGCCGGATCAGCATGGCCACATCCCGCTGCAGCGCTTCCATGCGCTCGATCAGCTCCTGGTGGCGGGCCCCACCGGAATTGCTCTCGCGGCCGATGAAGGTGAGCGTGCCGTTCGGCGCGAGGCTCACCTTGTCCACGTCCGCGAGCGAGTCGAAGCCGCGCTCATGCGCCGTGACCGCGAGTTCGGGGACGGTGATGTGATAACGATCCAGGCTCTCGCGCACCGCCTCGCCGAAGCGCCACAGATCCACCTCGACGCCTTCGCCGCGGAGCGGCGTGTCCGGGCTGCGCCAGAGCAGGCGCACCAGCAGCGAATTGACCAGCAGCAGGGCCGCACCCCCGATGAGCCCACCGGACAGCGAGGTGTCGTTGCCGATGATCGCGTTCTGCACCGTATTCGAGATGAGCAGCAGCACCACGAGGTCGAAGGCATTCAGCTGGGCCAGCACCCGCTTGCCCATGAACTTGAGCGCCGCCACCAGCAGGACGTACACGACCAGCGGCCGGATGATCTTCTCGATCAGTGTCACGTGGTCCGTGCCGGTGCCGAGCTGGAGCAGGTTGGTGACAAGATCGTGCAGACTCCCTGACATGCGGACTCCTCCTGGGGCGTGATTAGCATTCTGCCATGACGATCCCGCTCGGCCGGCCAGGCCGCATGCAGCCCGGCAACCGGCCGGAGACGTGGCGGGGCCGGTTCCAGGCCATGCGCCATATCCCCCGGCTCCTGAAGCTGGTGTGGCAGACCGCGCCGCGCTACGCCGCGGGCGTGGTCCTGCTCCGGCTTCTGGGCGGCGCCATTCCCATCGGCATGCTCTGGATCAGCAAGCTGATCGGGGACGGCGTGGTGGCTGCGGCCGCGGGCCGCGCCACCGGGCACCCGACCGACTGGCATTACCTTGCCTTCCTGCTCGCCGGCGAGCTGGGGCTGGCGCTGCTCGCTACCGTGGCCAGCCGCACCAGCGCCCTGCTCGAGAGCCTGATGGGCGACCTGTTTGCCAACGAAACCAGCGTCCGGCTCATGCGGCACGCCGCCGCGCTGGACCTGGAGCAGCTGGAAGACGCGGACGTCTATGACCGGCTGGAGCGGGCCCGGCGCCAGACCGTCGGCCGGCTGGCACTCGTCACCCTGCTGCTGAGCACGGCGCAGGACCTCATCACCCTCGCGTCCATCACGGCTGCCGTGGCGATCTACGTGCCGTGGCTCCTGCTGCTTTTGCTCATCGCCGTGCTGCCGTCATTCCTCGGCGAAACCCACTACGCCTCACTGGGGTACTCGCTGGTGTATTCGTGGACGCCCCAGCGCCGCCAGCTCGACTACCTGCGCTACATCGGCGCGAGCGACATTTCCGCCAAGGAACTCAAGCTCTTCGGCCTGTCGGATTTCTTCGTGGGCCGCTATGACCGGCTCTCGCGCGAATTCTACGAGGCCAACCGGCGGCTTTCGATCAAGCGGAGCACCGTATCGGTGGCGCTCAACGCGCTGGGGACGCTGGGCTACTACGCCGCGTACGCCGCCATCATTTATCTCGCGGTCATCGAGTATCGCTCGCCGGCCGGCATCATCACCATCGGCACGCTGACCTTCCTGGCCGCGAGTTTCCGCCAGAGCCGGGACCTGCTGCAGCGGGTGCTGCTGGCGCTGGCCCAGGTGTATGAGCAGAGCCTCTACCTCGATGACCTGTTCGGCTTCTTCGAAATCGAGCCGCGCATGCGCCCCGCCGCGACCGCGCGGCCGGTGCCGACGCCCATCCGTAGCGGGTTTGTCTTCGAAAATGTCGGGTTCCGTTACGCCGGGCAGGAGCGCTGGGCGGTCCGCGGGCTGTCGTTCACCCTTGTGCCGGGTGAGCGCCTGGCGCTGGTGGGCGAAAACGGCGCCGGCAAGACCACGCTTGCCAAGCTGCTGGTGCGGCTCTACGACCCGAGCGAGGGCCGCATCCTGCTCGATGGCGTGGACCTCCGCGACTACGATGTCGAGAGTCTCCGGCGGAATGCCGGCGTCATCTTCCAGGACTTCGTGCGCTACGACTTCCCGCTTCGGGAGAACGTGGCCGTGGGCGACATCAGCCGCCTCGACGATGACGAGCTGGTCGAGGCCGCTGCCCGCCGGAGTCTCGCCGACTCGGTGGCGGAGCGGGTGGGCGGGTACGGCCGGATGCTGGGCCGCCGGTTCGAGGGCGGCGCCGATCTCTCGGGCGGCGAGTGGCAGAAGGTGGCGCTGGCCCGCGCCTACATGCGGGAGGCGCAGCTCCTGGTGCTGGACGAGCCGACGGCGGCGCTCGACGCCCGCGCCGAGTACGAGGTCTTCCTCCGGTTTTCGGAGCTGACAAAGGGCAAGATGGCGGTGCTGATCTCGCACCGGTTTTCCACGGTGCGCATGGCCGACCGGATCCTCGTCCTGCAGGCCGGCCGCCTCATCGAGGACGGCACCCACGATTCGCTGGTGGCCCAGGGCGGGCTCTATGCCGATCTGTTTCAGTTACAGGCGCAGGGGTATAGGTAGACGAGGGACGAGGGACGAGGAATGAGGGATGAGGGACGAGGGACGAGCGCCGGGCGTTTCGTGGCGGGGCCCCCCA
>SMFG01000073.1_pt1 | contig 14899 bp, 13 predicted proteins | sample 2456131 | NCBI WGS metagenome assembly SMFG01 (sample SAMN10132612, study PRJNA489261) | soil metagenome | isolation source: day120 antibiotic-silt loam soil ammended with raw manure from dairy cow... | place: USA | collected 2015-05-01
GGAGGTGTCACCCAGGCGGATCATGGCGTTGAGCGAGCCCACCCGGACCATCTCGTCCGGGTCTTCCAATCCCTCACCGGCGAGCATGGCCGCATCGGCGCCCTTGTGCCGCCCCAGGAGGGCGATGGCTTCGGCGCGCACCATCGGTTCGGGGTCGCGCGCGAGCTGCGCCAGCGCATCGTCCGCCGCGGTGGCGGATGCGTCGGCCAGCGCATGGACGAACCCGAGGCGGAGTTCAGGCCCGGCCTTTTCCTGCACCAGCGCCTCGTGGAGGTCGGCGATGCGAGCGGGATCGAGCGCTGCCACCGCCGAGGTCACGGCCTGACGCAGCTCGGGTGACCCGCCCGAAAAAGCCCGGACGAGCGGTGGAATCGCTTCGGGGCCCCCCAGCCGGCCGAGCGATACGGCAGCGGCCGCGCGGACCCGGTCCTCGGAGTCGTTGAGTCGCTCCACCAGCTCCGGAGCCAGACGGGTGAGGCCCGATGTGGCCACTGCTTCCGCCGCCGCATGCCGCACCGATGCAGCGGGGTCGGTGAGCAGGCGTTCGATCTCCGGTGCCGCGTCGGAGGCACCGAGCAGTCCCAGTGCCCGGACCACGGCGGCACGGACCCCGACCTCGGGATCGGACGCCATGGTCCGGAGATCCATGGCGATCTCGGGGCCGCCCAGGTCACCCAGCAGGTGAATCGCTTCGGTGCGTGCGGTTTCGTCCGGATCCGACATCGCGGCGAGCGCGGCGGGGACCGCCTCGCGCTGGCCCAGCGAGCGGAGCGTATCGAACGCGGCCGCGCGCACGGTGGGATCGGCGTCCTTGCTGGCGTTGATCAGTTCGCGCACGAGGTCCCGGCGTCCGGTGCGACGGATCGCGGCTACCACGGCGAGCCGCACCGCGGTCGACGGATGCAGCAGCAGCTCGGCCAGCAGCTCGCGCGCGCCGGCGGCGGCGAACTTGGTGAGGATTTCCCGCGCCTCCTCGGGACGATCGTCCTCCTCGATCATGGTGACGGTGCGCGCCGGCACGCCGAGGCGCTCCAGCGCCACCGCCGAACGGATGCGAAGTTCCGGATCGGGATCGTCGAGTGCCACGAGCAGGGGCCCTTCCGCCTGCTCGCCGATCTGCTCCAGCGCTTCCACGCTCCGCATCCGCACCCACCAGGCGGGGTCGCCGAGGGAACGCACCAGCCGTTCGATGACCTCGGGATCGTCGAACTGGCCTAGCGCGCCGGCGATGCGGGCGCGCACGAAGGGCGCGGGGTCGGTCAGCAGGTGTTCCAGCAGGTAGGGCGTAGCGCGCCGGTCGCCCAGGCGGCCCAGGGCATAGGCGGACTTGGCGCGGACTTCGTCCTCGAGATCACCCAGCGCGCGGACCAGCGCCGGGAACGCGCGGTGCGCGTGCACCTCGCCCAGGATGTTGGCGGCCCAGGCCCGCGCGGGGTGGCGGCCGCCCGCTTCCAGGAAGGTGATCATCGGCTGCACGACGTGTTCGCCGTGGCGGGTGAGGATGTCGGCCATGCGTGGTGCGAGCCACACCTCGGCGTTGCGCAGGGCCTCGACCAGCGGGGCCACGGCCCGCGGATCGGCGATGCGCGCCAGCGCGCGGAGGGCGATCTCCCGCACATCGGCGTCTTCGGTCCGGGTGTTCTGCACCGTTTCCAGCAGCGCAGGGACCGCGGAGGCGTTGCCGACACGGCCCAGCAGTTCGGCGGCGAAGGCGCGTTCGCGCCATTTCCTCGCCTGGCGCAGCCGTTCGATGTACTTGTCGATCAGTCCCAGGCGGTCGTAGGCGTCGAGCAGCCATGCCGGCCGGTCTTCGACGTCGCGCGCCTGTTCCTCCAGCACGGCCTCCAGCGCCGCGAGATCGCGAAGGGTGCCATGCCGGTGGATGGCGGGTTCGAGCAGCTCGCGCTCGCGGGTGGCGAGACCGGCGACCAGTTCGCGATAGGGCCCCTTCCGCGCCGCGAGCCGCCGCTCCAGCCCGTTGAGGTAGGCGGTGTAGCCGAACCAGATGAGGATCGCGATGACGCCGATGACGGCCATCGCGAGCGCGGCGTACAGAATGATCTGGAGAAAGGTCATCGACTGTCCAGCAGCAGGCTGGCCGTGGCGAGAAGCTGCGACACATCCACCGGCTTGGTGAGATAGGCGCTGGCGCCGACCTCATCCGCCCAGAAGCGATCCGCGGCCTGGTCCTTGGAGGTGAGCATGAGCACCGGCGTCGCGGCCGTATCGGGCAGCGCTCGGAGGCGCCGGCAGGTCTGGTAGCCGTTCATCCGGGGCATGACCACATCCAGGACGATGAGGTCGGGGGTGTTTTCGCGGGCGAGGGTCACGCCCTGTTCGCCATCCGGCGCGGTGAACACGCGGTACCCGGCGCTGGCCAGGCATCGCTGCAGCAGTTCGCGTTCGATGACATCGTCATCAATGACCAGTACGAGGTAGCTCATGTCAGGGCCCTCTGCGCGCTGCCCCGGGGGGTGTGATCAGCTCTGCTCGTCGTCGAGGAACGTCAGCGTGGGGCGGTGATGGACCACCGTTTCCAGCGCCCGGTGGACCACGGGATCGATCACGGTGCCCACGAGGTCTCGGAGCCGCTCGACCGCCATGTCCGGCGGCATCTTTTCCTGGTAGGGCCGGGAGGTGGTCAGCGCATCGTAGATCTCGACCGCCCCGATGATGCGGGCGCCAAAGGGGATCGCCTCGCCCGCGAGGCGATCGGGATAGCCATAGCCGTCGAACCGTTCATGATGACTGCGGACGAAGACGATGACGTCCTGCAGGTGGGTCAGCGGCCCCAGGATCTGGGAGCCGACCACCACGTGCTGCTTGACGTGGTCGTATTCCTCGTCGGTGAGCGGTCCCTGCTTGTTGAGGATCTCTTCCCGGATGCCGATCTTGCCGATGTCATGCAGCCGGCCCGCGGTGCGCACCCGCTCGATGGCCTCGTCATCATAGCCCATTTCCGCCGCGATCGAGGCGGCCATGTCGGCCACGCGCGCCGAGTGGCCGCGGAGGTACGGGTCCTTGGCTTCGAGCGCATTGACCAGCGCCTCGAGGGTGGCGATCGAGATCCGCTCCAGGTTGGCGCGCTCGGCCCGCACCTCGGCCGCGCGGACCGCCACTTCCTCCTTGAGCCACCGGTTGAGTTCCTGGTCTTCCATGCGGGCGGAGCGCCGGATGAGGGCGCGCTGGATGGCCCGGCCCAGGACATCGAGGTCGATCGGCTTGGTGAGGTAGTCGAAGGCGCCGCGCTGCATGCAGAGCGCAGCGGCGGTCGCGTCATTGACCGCGGTCAGCATGAGGATGGCGACATCGGGCTCGGCGTTCAGGATCTGGGGCACCAGGTCCATGCCGCTCACATCCGGCAGCTTCACGTCGAGGAGGACGCAGGTCACCTTGCGGCGCTGGAGGGTGCCCGTGGCCTCCGCCCCCGTGGCCGCCGTCATGACCTCGTAGCCCCGCCCGGTCAGGAACCGTTTCAGGGCATTCCGGATCGATTCCTCATCGTCAACGACGAGGACGGCGACGGGGCCATCAGCCAGGACCACGGACACTCCGGTGCGAGGGGAAACCAGTCAGTAAACTAGGGAGACACAGGGCAGGCGTCGAGGGCGGAGTTCCCTCAGCCGACGAAATCCACCTGCACCCGTTCAGGGATCAGCCCGGCCTCGAAGGCCCGGTCGAGCAGCAGCCGCACCGCTTCCCGGCCGCGCACCCCGTAATCCACGGTCCAGTCGTTGACGTACATCCCGACGAACGTGTCGGTCCGCTCGTTGCCGATGCCGCGATTGAACTGCATGGCGTGGGAGAGCGCGGGGGCGCGATGGGCCAGCGCATATTAGATGCTGGCGCGCAGGTCCAGGGCGATCTGGCTGGTGATAGGTGAGCTGGCCCTCGTGGATCAGGAGGCCGACGTCCACCTCGCCCCGGTGCACCGCGTCCTCGATCTGGTCGAACGGCACCACCACGTATTCGATCGCCGGCTGGTAGAGCTGGAGGGCAAGGAAGGCGGTGGTGAGCTTGCCGGGGACCGCGACCTTCCGCCCCCGGAGCGCGCCGCGCACATCCGCCGGCGCCGGCGTGCGGGCCACCAGCCGCGGGCCATAGCCGTCGCCCATGGACGAGCCGGACGACAGCAGCGCGTAGGTGCGCCACAGGTGCGCGTACGCGTGGATGGACACCGCCGACACCTCGAGCTCCGCCTTCAGCGCCCGCTGGTTGAGCGACTCGATGTCGGACAGTTCATGGACGTATTCGAGATCGCCGGTCTCGAGCTTGCCGGCCGCCAGCGCGTAGAACATGAACGCGTCATCGGAATCGGGGCTGTGGGCGACGTGGATTATGGGCATTGAGTCGAGAGTTGAGAGTTAAGAGTTGACAGAGAGCGAAACAGTCGACAGTTGAGAGTGGACCTCTTGACTCTCAACTCTTGACTCTCAACTTCCCTCCGCGCGCTTCCTGAAATCATCCAGCACATTCTGGTGATCCGCATATTCGGCCCGGCGTGCGGCGCTTTCCGCCGGCCAGGCCTTCAGGAAATCACGGTAGGCCTGGCGCAGGGCCACGCTGTCCCGCTGGAATTGGGCGATATCACCCCGCACGGCGTACGCCAGCAGGTAGCCGGGCGTGATCTGCAGCATGGTGTCCGTCAGGGCCAGCGCCTCGGTGAGGCGCCCCACCTGCGCGTTGAGGATGGCGGCGTGGTAGCGGTCGTCCTGCGACACGGAATCGAGCTGCGCGTAGGCGCCGAGCGCCATGGGCGTGAAGTTGATGACGGTGGTGCTGTCGCCCTGGGTTGCCGCTTCCATCACGCGGTTGTTGAGCCGGAGGAAGCGCTCCTGGGGCGTGAGCTGGCTGATGTCGGGCGCGCGGCCCGAGGGCAGGTTGCCGCCCGGATCCTGGGAGACTTGCCCCGCGCCGGCATTGCCGGCGTTGGCCATGTCGGGTGCTTTGGCGCCAGTGGTGCCGGCCAGCATCTTCCAGACGATGATGGCGAGCAGCGCGATGACGACGCCGCCGGCTACCATCCACGCGGTGCGCTCGGATCGTCCTGCCGCCGGCGTCGGCGCCAGCATCCGGGTGCCCGCAGCCGCGGCCCCGCACTTGTGACAGAAACGCGCCTGCGCCGAGAGCTCGGCCCCGCATGAGGCGCAGGAGCGGGGCCCCACGGCGGTTCCGCAGGAGCTGCAGAATTTGCCCTCGGCCAGCCGGCCGCAGGCCGGGCAGGTCGGTAATGTTGGATTTGGCATCGGGGAGGAATCTAATTGGGACGGGGGACGAGGGACGAGAGTGTCACGAGTTGGCCATTCCCGCGCCCTCCCCGCTTGTGCGGGGATGACAGGGAATCCATGAGGACTCACCCGACGATCGCACGACGAAGCGCCCTTGCATGCCCCGGCCCCTCATGGACCCTCGCCTTCGCGAGGGTGACGACCAGGCGAGCTTCGGCTCCCTCGTCCCTCGTCCCATCCTTGCCCCCTTGCCGATCCGAGCCGAAATTACCCGCTTCCGTTACCCGGCCACCCATGACTGACATCCGTCCGACCCTCACCGACTTTCCCGCCCATCTCGCCGGCGCCACCAAGGCCGACGTGTTCGAGTTGCTGAGCCGCTTCCAGGTGGATTTTCTCCGGCTCCAGTTCACCGACATCCTGGGCATCAACAAGAACGTCGAAGTGCCGCGAAGCCGGTTCGAGAAGGCGCTCGACGGCGAGATCATGTTTGACGGTTCGTCCATCGAGGGCTTTGTCCGGATCGAGGAGAGCGACATGCTCCTCAAGCCGGACCTGCCGACGCTCCGCATCCTGCCGTACGAGGACGAAGGGGGCCGGGTGGCCCGGCTGCTCTGTGACGTCTACCTGCCGGACAATTCGCCCTTCAGCGGCTGTCCCCGGCTGGTGCTCAAGCGCCAGCTGGCGCGCGCGGCCAGGCTGGGCTTCACCATGATGGCCGGCTGTGAGGCGGAGTTTTTCCTGTTCGAGGCCGCCGCCGACGGCTCGGCCTCGACCATGACGCGGGACGACGGCAGCTATTTCGACCTGGGGCCCAAGGACCGGGGCGAGGAAATCCGGCGGGTGATGGTGGACCAGCTCGTCACCATGGGGATCGAGGTGGAGGCGGCGCACCATGAGGTCTCCCGCGGCCAGCACGAGATTGACCTGCGCTACGCGGACGCGCTCGTGACCGCGGACAACTTCGCCACCTTCAAGTACGTGGTGCGAAACGTCGCCTCCCGCTATGGCTTCATGGCGTCATTCATGCCCAAGCCGATCGAAGGCATCAACGGCAGCGGCATGCACATGCACCAGTCGCTCTTCCGCGGGGAAGGGAAGAACGCCTTTCATGATCCGAAGACCGAGAACGGGCTGAGCGCGCTCGCCCTGAGCTACATCGAAGGGTTGCTGCAGCATGCGCGCGGCTTCTGCGCCATCACCAACCCGCTGGTCAACTCCTACAAGCGACTGGTGCCGGGCTTCGAGGCGCCGGTGAACGTGGCGTGGTCCATGCGCAACCGCTCGCCGCTGGTGCGGATCCCGGACCGGCGCGGCACCGGCACGCGCTGTGAACTCCGGACGCCGGACCCGAGCTGCAATCCGTACCTGGCGCTCACCGTGCAGCTGGCGGCGGGGCTCGACGGCGTGGAGCGGAAGCTCAAGGCGCGCCCGCCCGTCAACCGCAACATCTTCACCATGAGCTACCGCGACCGCCGCAAGTTCCGGATCGACGACCTGCCGAGGGATCTGTACGAGGCGCTGGACGAGATGAAGAAAGACAAGGTCGTCACCACGGCGCTCGGTGACCATTTGACGGAGCGGTTCCTCGAGGCCAAGCGGAAGGAAGTGGAGGAGTACCAGCGGCACGTGAGTCCGTGGGAGGTGGAGCGGTATCTGGGGAGGTACTGAAGGCGGGAAGACGGGAAGACGGGAAGGCGGGAAGTATTCATTCCTCCACATCTTCCCGGCTTTCCGTCATCCCGTCATCCCGTCTTCCCGTCCCATGTCAACGTCGCCCGGCCGATCGGCAATGGCACCGTCACCCGCGCCGGAATCCGTTTCGCATCATCGGTGAGCCAGAGATCGGAGGACTGTCCTGCCGCCGACACGCGCAGGTGCAGGCAGGGGTACGATGCGCCGGAACCGACCTCGACCGTCTCCCGTCCGATGACCGACACGCGAATCGGGTTGAAGCCGTTCCGGAAATACCCGTTGAGCGCGCGGGAGTCGCCGGTGCCCAGCGACAGCGTCCGGATGTAGTAGAGCAGGGCCAGTTCATCCATGGGATGCGATGGGGCCACGAACGCCTGGTCGGAGCCGGCAAGACGGTAGCGCAACGAGTCGGGCAGGATCAGCCATTGCTCGTCCGTCACGCGTCCCGCGAGATCCATGTGGCGATGAAACTGGAGCGAAGCGAACTTGGAGGACTCCACCCACGAGGTCAGCTTCCAGCTTGACCGCAGCCCTGGTGGCCCGCCATCGGCGTTGAGGGTGAAGACCACGGTCTGCTGGCCGCGTACCGTCGCGGTGCGCGCCACCTGGATGTCGGCGGTGCCGGCCGGGATATAGCCGAGCTTGGCCTCGTAGTGCAGCGTCTCGCCAACGGCAAAGGGCCAGTCGGCGGGCGCGTGCACGAGCGAGCCGGCAAGAACGACTGCGATGACAGGAAGAACGCGCACGTGACTGCTCCCATGGCGTGGTGTTTTGATCTGGACGGCACGCTCTATCAGGGCGATGCCGCGATTCCGGGTGCGGCGGACACGCTTGCACGGTTGCGACGCGCCGGTGTTCCATTCCGTTGCGTCTCCAATACCACCAGCCGTTCACGCCGGCTGATCGGCGACCGCCTGGCCCGGTACGGCCTCGACGTCGGCCAGGACGAAATCTTCACCGCTACTCGCGCCGGCGCATCCTGGCTCGCCCAGGCAGGGTGTTCCCGGGTAGCACCGTTCGTGCCGAAGGCGGCGCTGGACGATCTGGACCAGTTCACGCTGGTGGGCGGCACCAGCGGCATCCCCGCGTCCGGCCCCGTGGACGCCGTTGTCCTGGGCGACCTCGGCGCCGAGTGGACCGACCCACTGCTGCAGGACGCGTTCACCCGCTTGATGGCTGGCGCCCGCTTCCTGGCGCTCTCACGCGACCGCTACTGGCACGACGGCACCGGGCTGGTGATGGATTGCGGTGGCTACGTGGCGGCGCTCGAGTACGCCACGGGCCAGGAGGCGGTGCTGGCCGGCAAGCCGAGCGGTGAGTTCTACCGGCAGGTGCTGGCGTCGTTCGGAGCGGGCATCGCTCCGGCCGATGTCGTCATGGTGGGCGACGATATCCGGTCCGACATTGGCGGCGCCCAGGCCGCCGGCATGCGGGGGTGGCTGGTGGAGACTGGCAAGTTCGACCGGGCCGCGGTCGGGGCCAGCGGGATCACGCCCGACCGCGTGATTGCCAGTATCGCCGGGGTACCGGGTTGAGAGTATGATTCAGCCATGACGACACCCCCTCCCGATTCGCCGCCACCCGAGCCAGCCGAACCAGCCGACCAGCCGCCCGTCCCCGAGAGCCAGGCGGCCAGGCGCACGCACTGGCGCCGCAAGCTGGAGCTGATCTGGCTCAGCGTGCTGCTCGTCCTGGTGCTGGGCTTCGGCGTGTACACCACCATCATGGTCAAGTACGCCTACTCGTCGGGCAGCAAGGCCGGCTACCTCCAGGTCTTCGAAGACCGGGGCTGGCTCTGCAAGACCTATGAAGGTGAGCTCCTCATCACCTCGGCCCCGGGTGTGCCACCGGAGACCTGGCTCTTCAGTGTCCGGAACAAGGACCTGGCGGCCACGCTCCGCCCGGCGGTAGGGAAGCGGGTGCTGGTGTTCTACGAGGAGCACCGGGGCCTGCCGACCGACTGCTTCGGCGCCACCAATTTCTTCGTGGACAGCGTGGTGGTGCAGCCGTAGTCACGAAAACACGAGAGTCACGAAAGCACGAAAAACACGAAGACACGAAAGCTGTACGGGCGAGCATGATGCGGCGCTTCAGCGCGACGCAACCCTCCAGACGCCCGCCGTATTCCGGTTGTTGTCCGAGTAGCCACCAGTAATCAGGACATCCCCATCACGAAGCAGTGCCGCCGCGGCAAAGCGGTACGCCGCGGGCAGGCGGCCGGGGATCTCACGGAATGCCTCTGCGCCCGCATCGAGCCGCTCGGCGGCCTTTGCCCCGGAGGTGACGAGGACATCGCCGTTCGGCAGCAGGATCGACGTCCCGGCGATCTTGTAGCGCGTGCTGGCCATCGAGGGACCCCGCATGAACGTCCCGGTGCGCGGGTCGTAGACTTCCGTTGACGAGAAATAGGTTCGATCGCTGCGGTCGGCACCGCCGATGACGAGCACCCGGCCGTCAGCCAGCCTGATCGCATCGTGCTTGTGGCGTGCAATCGCGAGCGTGCCCGCGTCACTGAACCGCCGAGTTGCCGGGTCGAAGCTTTCCGCACTGGCGTAGACCTGCATGTCCTGGCGGCGGCCGCTGTGACCACCGACGACCAGCACTCGGCCGTCATCCAGCAGGGTGGCGGTATGGCTCTCCCGCGGCACGCTCATGGAGCCGACCGGCTCGGAGCGACGGGTAGCGGGGTCGAACAGTTCCGCGCTTCGAAGAAAGGTCCAGCCCCGGCCGACGCCGCCAGCGACCAGCACCCGCCCATCGGGCAGGAGCGTCGCGGTGTGGCCGCTCCGCCCCTCCGTCAGCGACCCGGCCGGCCGGAAGCGTCCGGTTGACGGCTCGAAGATCTCAACCGACGCCAGGTAATTGCCATCATAGCCGCCGGCGACGAGCACGCGGCCGTCACGTAGCAGCGTCGCTGAGTGGCCTGACCTCGCCTCGGCGAGCGGACGAAGCTGCTCGAGCGCGTTGCGGACGGGATCGAAGAGCTCGACGCTGGCGAGACTGCCACCACCGTCCACCATCCCGCCCACGATCAGCACCTTGCCGGTGGCAAGGGTCGTTGCAGTGTGTGCCGCACGCGGCGTTCGCAGTGTCGCAACCTGTCGCAGCAACGGCGGAGCCGGCATCCACCCGGAAGGGGCGACGAGCAGCGACACGGCGGCCAGGCTGCCGAATCTCAGGATCCCGATCGAGGACATGTCTACCTCCTGAATCAGACGGCGAAGTTATCCCTCCTGAGATTGGATGTCGGGACCGGGTGCGGGGTTTAGCGGGTCGGGTATGTGGCGAGGGTACGGTGGTACCGATGCCTTGTGCACTTGATTCGTCGAGCCATCCCGTCGACCGTCGACCGTTGACCATCATGGCCCGCTCCGTCCTCCAACACTAACTTGCATCCTCGTCCCCACCGCCGCCACGATCAGATCGCCACTCCAGACGGGAGACCACCATGGCCAGAACGCGACCAACGCGGCTCGACCTCCCGGTGGACCCGGAACGCGATCACGTGCTCGGCGCGCCCGACGCGGACCTCACGCTCGTCGAGTACGGGAGCTACGCGTGCGGATACTGTCATGCCGCCCACGGCGTGGTGGCGAGACTGCGCGACCGCTTCGGGGATCAACTCACCTATGTCTACCGGCACCTGCCCCTCGCTGACCGGGCCGTGGCCACCAAGGCGGCGGAACTGGCGGAGTACGCCTCCGAGACACAGGATCGCTTCTGGGATGCGCACGACGCCTTGATGAAGCGAAGCCCCGACGTGGATGAGGCCGAGCTGAAGGAGGTCGCGGCGCAACTGGGGATGGCGCCGGACAACGATGGCGACAGCAAGCTGAAGAGGGCCGTCGCCAGGCGGGTGCGGGAGGACGCCCAGAGTGGGCTGCGGAGCGGGGCCCGCATGACTCCCACTTTCTTCATCAACGGCCGGCGCTATGAGGGCCCGTGGGACGAAGCCGCGCTGACGGAAGCGCTGGTGGGGTCGGTAGGCCAGCGGCTGCAGGCTGTCGTGACGGATTTCGTGCGCTGGGCGCCGTCCATCGGCCTCCTGCTGCTGCTCGCCACGCTCACCGCGCTCGGCCTGGCCAATTCCCCGCTTGGTCCTGCCGTCGAGGCGTTCTGGCACTCATCCCTCGGCGTCCGGTTCGGCCAGCACACGTTCGCCCTCTCCGCGCTGGATTGGGTCAACCACGGGCTGCTGACCGTGTTCTTTCTGGTCGTGGGTCTCGAGATCAAGCACGAGTTCACGGTTGGCCGATTGCGATCGCGGCTGGCGGCGACACTGCCGGTCGCGGCCGCCCTGGGCGGCATGATCCTGCCTGCGTCCATCTATATCGCCATTGCGCCGAGCGCCCTCGCACACGGCTGGGGCGTCACCATCGCCACCGATACGGCATTCGCCGTCGCGCTGATGGTGCTGCTCGGGGATCGGGTCCCTGCCCATCTGCGCGTTTTCCTGACCGCCGCGGTCATCGTGGATGACCTCGTCGCCATTGGCGTCGTCGCGCTGTTCTACACCGAGACCCTGGTGCTCCCGTACCTGATCGGCGCCGCGGTCGTCACCGCGCTGCTCGTGCTGCTCAATCGGTGGAACATCTATCGCGCGCTGCCCTATACGGTCTGTGGCGTCGTGCTGTGGTTCTGCCTGCACGAAGGCGGCATCCATGCGACGCTGGCGGGCGTCATCCTCGCCGTCGTGATCCCGACGCGCCCGCCACCGGACCTCCGGGCGTTGACGGCGCAGGCGCGACAGGTGATCGATGCCGACCGGATGCAGGGCGCTGAGCCGGTGCCGAGCCACGAGCTGTCCCAGACAACACTGCGCGCGCTCGAGGCCATCTACGAGCGCATCGAGTCGCCCGCAAGCAAGGTCCAGCGCGCGGCAGAGCCGTGGTCCAGCTACGTCGTGCTGCCGGTGTTCGCACTCGCCAACGCCGGGCTGGTATTCGTTCCGGGATTGCTGGACGGCCAGGTCCGGCTCGTGCTGGGGCTGGTACTCGCCCTGGTGGTGGGGAAGCCGCTCGGTATCGTGGCAGGCGCGTGGATCGCGGTGCGGCTCAAGGCCGCGGCGAAACCGGAAGCGTATACGTGGCGGCAGCTCGCCGGCGCCGGCGCCTTTGGCGGCATCGGCTTCACGATGTCGTTGTTCATCGCGGGGTACGCGTTTCCGGACCCGGCACAGTTCAGCGCGGCCAAGGCGGCCATCTTCGGCGCGTCGTTGGGGGCGGCCATCCTGGGTCTCACGATTCTGTTACCGCGCAAGCGCCCCGCATGATCCGTCCCGCCGCACGCGGCAAGCCAGCTGCCGGCTCCAATCGCGATTCTGAACGATCGGCGGCTACTGCGGCATGCGCAGAATCGGCTTGATGACCTCCCCGCTCTTCGAGTCTGCGAGCGCCTGCTCGACCTGGTCAAGCTCGTAATACTTGACGAGCCGGTCGAACGGGAAACGCCCTTGCTGATGGAGCTGGACGAGGGCGGGGATGAGCTGCCCAGAACGCCCGCCCCCACCCAGCACGCCGATCACGCGCTTGCCCCACAGCGTCGAGAGATGGTCGAGCGAGAACGACGCGCCGGCGGGCGCGCCACCGATCAGCACCAGCGTGCCAAGCATCCCCACGGTCTGCGCGATGGCCTCGATGACGGAGATGACCCCGGTGCAGTCGAACGCGAAGTCCACCGTGGAACCGGTGATCTTCGCGACCTCCTCCACGATGTTGCCGCTGCGCGAGTTGATAGTGTGGGTCGCGCCGAACTCGCGGGCCAGGGCCAGGCGGTTGTCATGCACGTCGGCGGCGATGATCCGCGTGACACCCGAGTTGCGTGCCGCCATGATCGCGGCGAGCCCGACGGCGCCCACGCCGACGATGAGGATGGAGTCCCCCAGCCTCGGACGCGCCTCGTTGAGGACGGCTCCGGCGCCCGTGGCGAGGCCGCAGGCCAGGGGGCCCAGCAGCTCGAGCGGGACGTCGCCCGGAACCTTCACCGCCGCGTCGGCCGACACGATGGAATACGTAGCAAACGACGACTGGCCAAAGAAATGGCCGTTGATTTCCTTGCCGTTCCGCCGATAGGCCGTGGTCCCCTTCTGCTCTCCCTTGAAGCGGCGGCCCGACACCAGGGCGTCGCCACTGCGCAGGCAGTAGCGCGGCTGGCCGTCCAGGCAGTTGCGGCATTCGCCGCACGAGGGCCAGCCGATGATCACCTTGTCGCCCGGCGCCACCGTGGTCACGCCCGGCCCGACCCGCTCGACGACGCCTGATCCCTCGTGGCCGAGCACACTGGGGAACGGCATCGGCATGTCGCCGGCCCGCGTGATGGCGTCCGTGTGGCAGACGCCGGAGGCCGCAATGCGCACGAGCGCCTCGCCGCGCCCGGGCTCCTCGAGCTCGATCTCCTGCACCGCGAAGGGTGCGTTCTTCTCCTCAACGACCAGTGCGCGGATTTTCATTCAGCCACCTCTTCCGCTCGGCGGTATTCGCCCTGTGAGACGTCCGGAACAGCTACCCGATCAAGATACCGGGGCAGGGGGCGTGATCCCGATCGCGCCCTGCCATCGTAGGGGCGGCCCGCGGATCACCGGGCGTTGTCCCGATCTGACCCGGCCATGGTAGGGGCGGCCCGCGGGCCGCCCCTACGGGTGATCGGCCTGCACCGGGACACCGGTCGAGATCGCGGGCCGCCCCTACGGGCGATCGGCCTGCATCGGGACGCCTCGTCCCTCGCCCCGCCGCTGGCGCGTCCGCCCGGCGGGCTGTATGTTGTCCCCGAGTTTCGGTTTTTCTTCGGGGTTGCCATGTCACTCGCCGCACTGCGCCAGGAACTCGCCAAGGTCATTGACGCCCCGCAGGGCCGGGCCCCGGGTGTGCTCACGGGGCTGCCTGAGCTGGACCAGGCGATGGGTGGGGCCCTGCCGAGGGGGCAGGTCACCGAAATCATTGCGCCGCAGGGGGCCGGGCGCACCACGCTGCTGCGCCGGCTGGTGGAAGCGGCCATCCGGCAGGAACTGCTGGTGGCCTATGTGGACGCGGAGCGCACCCTCAACCCGCGGGACTGGGCGCACCTCGCACGCCGGGCCGATGACGACGGGCTCTGGGTCATCCGCCCGCCTGATCCCGGTCGCGCCGCCTGGTGCAGCGAGCTGCTGGTGCGGAGCGGCGCCTTTCCGGTTGTGGTGCTGGATGGCGGGCCCGTCCTCCCGCACGCCATCACCGTCCGGCTCGCGAGTCTCGCGCGTGAGCATGACGCGGCACTCATCCTGAGCCGGGCCGTGGATAACAGCCCGGGCCGGAACATCACCGTGACCGTTCGCGGCAGGGCACCCCGGATCGTGGAGGTGAAACGTGACATCGTCGTGGCGCGTCGCCTGTGTGCGCATCCCGAGGTTCCCGATCGGCGCGGTGTGGAGCGACGACGTCACGCACCTGCCCGGCACGGACGCGTGGGATGATGTCCACCGGGCACTGAGCGACGGCCCGCGCGTGCGCATGACGTCAGCGGCGGCACGGATGGCGGGCGTCGAGCCGGGGATGACGCTCACGGCGGCGCGCGCGGCCGTGAATGATCTGGACCTTCGCCCCTGGGATGATCGGGTCATCGCACGTGCGGTCACCCGGGTCACGGCCCAGCTGGTGGACCTGAGCCCGCAGGTGACGGCGGCCGCCGGCGCCCCCGGCGTCTGGTGGATCGGTGCCAGCGGGTTCGAGAAGCTGGGCGGCGAACGCACCCTGCTCAAGCGCCTGCTCACCCTGGCGCAGAAATATCACCCACACTCGCGGGTGGCCTCGGCGGACACCTGCATCGCGGCGCACGTGGCCACGATGCTTCGCTGGCCCAACGGCCGCTCGGCGCATCTGGTGCCACGGGGCGGGTCCGCCCGCCTGCTTCGCCGGGCGCCGCTCACGCTCATCCCCATGGATGGCGAACTCCGCGCGGCGCTCGCCGCGCTCGGCCTCGCGACCGCCGGGGCGCTGGCGGCG
>SMFG01000042.1_pt1 | contig 14859 bp, 9 predicted proteins | sample 2456131 | NCBI WGS metagenome assembly SMFG01 (sample SAMN10132612, study PRJNA489261) | soil metagenome | isolation source: day120 antibiotic-silt loam soil ammended with raw manure from dairy cow... | place: USA | collected 2015-05-01
CACGGCGAGACCGCCGTCGGGGTTGGCGTACTCCCCCGGCCCCCCGCCCTTCCGTCCGAGTGTCGCGATGTAGTGCCCGTCCGGCGCGTACTTGTGGAGCACCGGCCCCTCATCGGAGATATAAATGGAGCCATCAGGCCCCACGGCGATCGCCCGAAAGTCACCCAGCAGGTCGTGGTCGTCGCCGTCCGCCTTCCCCACCGTGGCCCGCTCGACCAGCGCTCTGGGGGCGCCCCAGACGCTGCCGGACACCGTACGAACGACTATCGTGTCACCTACCGTATCGCGTTCGGCGTGCCAGCCGTCAGACGCGGTGCGCTCGCCGGAGCAGGCTGCGAGAAGGAAGGCGGCGGCGAGGATCGAGACTCGGTGCATCTGCGGCTCCGATGAGATGGCGGGACGATCATCATTCAGACTCCCGGGACGCCGAAAAGGTTTCGTGCGACCCGGGCGCGGCTATTTTCCTGAATGCCGACAACCACATCCCTGGCACCAGCCGGCCTCGCGCTCAGGGTCCGCGGACTCTCCAAGTCATTCGGCGATGTCGTCGCCGTGGACGGCCTGGATCTGGAAGTACACCCGGGCGAGTGCTTCGGATTGCTGGGTCCCAACGGCGCCGGCAAGACTACCACCATCGAAATCTGCGAAGGACTCACGGTTCCCGATACCGGGGAGGTCGAGGTTCTCGGCCAATCCTGGCAGCGGGACGGTGACGAGCTGCGCCAGCGGCTTGGCATCCAGCTCCAGGAAACTCAGCTCGCCGAGAAACTCACGGTCGAGGAAACCCTGCGGCTCTTCCGCAGCTTCTACCGCCGTGGACGGGATATCCGGGACGTGATCGCGCTGGTGCAACTGGAAGAAAAGCGACGAGCCCGCGTGGGTACCCTCTCCGGAGGCCAGAAGCAGCGGCTGGCGCTCGGCTGCGCCCTGGCAGGCGACCCCGACCTGGTCTTTCTCGACGAGCCTACTACGGGACTTGACCCGCAGGCCCGCCGCCAGGTCTGGGAACTGGTCGAGCAGCTCAAGAACGCCGGACGCACCATCCTGCTCACCACGCATTACATGGATGAAGCCGAGCGGCTGTGCGACCGGGTAATGATCGTGGATCACGGCCGGAGTATTGCGCTCGGTACGCCACGGCAACTGATTGCCGGGCTGGGCGCCGAGCAGATCGTGTCGTTTGCCGTGGAGGAGCCAGTGGCTGGTGAACTGAATGGCGCGGTGCTCGACGCGATCGCCACGGCGGTGCGCGCTACGCAGCCGCCGCGTGCTACCGATGGTGGATGGGAATTGCCCGTCGCCGCCACCCACGAAGCCATTCCCGCGCTGCTGGCGGAACTGGACCGGCGGGGGCTGGCGCTGTCGGAACTCCGGACGCACCTGCCGACGCTCGAGGACGTATTCGTGTCGCTCACTGGTCGAGCCCTCCGCGATGGCTGACACCGATCGCCGGACGCCGGTGCGGCCTGCACTGATGGAACTCACGCTGGTGCGGCTCAAGGAGTTCATTCGTGAGCCCGAGGCGATGTTCTGGGTCTTTGGCTTTCCGCTGCTGCTGGCGCTGGGGCTCGGCATCGCGTTCCGCAACCGGCCCGCCGAGTCCATCCGCGTGGGCGTGCTGCAATCCGTGCCAGCGCCGATTGCTGCGTCACTCGATACGGCGCGCGGGCTGACCGTGATGTCGCTGGCCGACGACAGCGCCGCCGCCCAGGCGCTGCGTACCGCTGACGTGGCGCTGGTGGTGGCGCCGGCGCGCTCGGGCGGCGTGGACTACCGCTTCGACCCATCACGGCCGGATGCCCGCACCGCCCGCCTCGTGGCGGACGATGCGATCCAGCTCGGCGCCGGCCGGCGGAAGCCGGTGTCGGTGCACGAGTCCACTGTCAGCGAGCGCGGCGCCCGGTATATCGACTTTTTCATCCCCGGCCTGCTGGGCCTGAATCTCATGGGCAGCGGTGTCTGGTCCATCGCCTTCGCGGTGGTCACCGCGCGCAAGCAGAAGCTGCTCAAGCGTCTGATCGCCACCCCGATGTCGCGCGCCCAATATCTGATGTCGTTCCTGCTGTCGCGGTTGTTCTTTCTCGTGCTCGAAGTGGGTGTGCTGGTCGGCTTCGGCGCGCTGGTCTTTGACGTGCCCGTGCGCGGCTCACTCCTCACCTTGGGGCTGGTCTGTCTCGTCGGCGCGCTGACGTTCAGCGCGATGGGGCTGCTCGTGGCTTCGCGGGCGCGAACGGTGGAGGCGGTCTCGGGCCTGGCCAACCTCGTCATGCTGCCGATGTGGATCTTCTCCGGCGTGTTTTTTTCGTCCGCCAACTTTCCCAAGGCGCTTCAGCCCTTCATTCAGGCGCTGCCGCTCACCGGCACGGTGGACGCGCTTCGCGCCATCATGCTCCGCGGCGCCCCGCTTGCATCGGTGTCCGGCGAGCTGCTCCTGCTGCTGGGGTGGCTGGTGGTGCCCTTCGTGGTGGCGCTGAGAATATTTCGGTGGCGATAGTGGACGGCTGGACGGCTAGTCCAGCGGAATCTTCGCGGCGTTCTCGGCGAGCCACTCATCGAACGTCATCAACGCCGGAGCGAGCTGCCGGCACCGGGCGGGGTCGCGGACCTCGTTGCAGACGTCTTCGAAGTCGCGATAGAACTGGAACATGTTGCCGAGATCGTCGGCGCCGGGAAAGCCGAAGCCGCGAAACACCTCGGGCGGCACATCGGTGAACCGTACGGTCTGCCCCAGCGCCCGCGACATCGCCGCCGCCATCTCCGCGCCGGTCAGATGTTCTCCGGCGGCACCGATCCGCTGGCCGACCATCTCGCGGCCCCGCTTCAGGATCCCGTACGCCACGGCACCGATGTCATCTGCGGCGACGCCGGCCATTCTGGCCCGGCCGATCGGCAGCGTCAGCGCCAGCACGCCATCCGGTCCCCGCTTCGGACCAGAGCCGAAGTGGATGAAGTTCTCCCAGTAGAATGACGGCAGCAGAAACGTGGTGGGCACGCCGAGCTCGGTGAAGACGTGGTCCATCTCTCCCTTGGCGTCGAAATGCGGCACCTTGTATTTCCCCATCAGGGTCGGCATGCGATCATCGGACAGGGGCACCCAGATGCGGGTATCCTCGAGGGTGGACCAGATCGCATGTTCGACCCCGGCCGCCTTCACCGCCTGCGCGAGATTGGCCGCCTCGACCTTCTCCCGCTCGGGCGACATATGCGCCCAGTAGAACGTGACGCAGTAAGCGCCGTAGGCACCGGCGAGCGCCTTCCTGAGACTCTCGGCATCTTCCACGTCCGCCGCGACGACTTCTGCCCCCTGGGCCGCCAGGGCCTGGGCCTTTTCGGAGCTGGGGTCGCGGGTCAGGGCGCGAACCGAGAACTGCCCGTCCGGATCGCCGAGAATGGCGCGCGCCAGGCCGCCACCCTGGGCCCCGGTCGCACCGGCAATGGCAATGATCTTTTTCTCCGGCATCCTGATCCTCCCGCGGTGGTAGACCGTGCGCGCCGCCTCTGACGGGGCCGTGTTTCGGCACGGCGGGTCAGCGCTGATAGACCGATTTTCCGCCGACATAGGTGCCGACCACATGGCTCTTGAGGATCTCGTCCTCCGGCACGGTCATGATGTCCTGATCCAGCACGGTGAAGTCGGCGTACTTGCCCGCGGTAATCGAACCCATGAGCGAATCCTGAAACGCCGCGTGCGCCGGCCAGATGGTCATGGACTTGAGCGCCTCTTCCCGGGTCATGCGCTGCTCGGGATACCAGCCACCCGCGGGCCAGCCGGCCGAATCCTGTCGCGTCACCGCCGAGTGGAAGGTGATCAACGGGTTCACCTGCTCGACGGGGAAATCGGTGCCGCTCGGGATGATGACGCCGGTATTGAGCAGGGACCGCCACGCATACGCACCCTTGATGCGCACCGGTCCGAGACGATCCTCGGCCCAGCGCATGTCACTGGTCTGGTGACTCGGCTGCATGGATGGGATCACGCCGAGCTGGGCAAAACGGGGGATATCTTCCGGGGAGAGGACCTGCGCGTGCTCCACGCGGAGCCGGGCGTCTCGGGTCGGCACCGCGGCAAGCGCGGCCGCGTAGGCATCGAGGGCGTTCCGGTTGCCACGATCACCAATGGCGTGGGTACTCACCTGGAAACCGTGTCGCAGCGCAGCTTCCGTCACCTGTTCCAGGTGCTCCGGCGTTGAGACCAGCAGCCCGACGTTGCCCGGATCATCCGAATACGGCGCGAGCAGCGCCGCGCCGCGCGAGCCCAGCGCGCCATCCGCGTAGAGCTTCACCCCGCGGATCCAGACATGCCCATCATACAGCGCACGCTGCGGTCCGCGCGCGAAATAATGTGCCAGGTCGGTCGAGTCGTCGCCCACCATCACGTACTCGCGGAGATTGAGCTTGCCCTCCCTGGCCAGAGCCTCGACCTGGTCAATCACCCCGTTCGGGATGCCCATGTCCTGCACCGCGACCAGGCCCCACTTGTTGCACTCGGCCACCGCCGCGATCAGCGCCGCTTGAACCTCGGCGGCCGAGGGTGCCGGCACCGCGCGCCGGACGAGCCCTACGGCATTGTCCACGAACACACCCGATGGCGCCCCGCTGGCCAGTCGCTCGACGCGGCCACCTTCCGGATCAGCTGTGGCGGCGGAGATCCCGGCCGCCTTCATCGCCACGGCGTTGGCCAGCACTGCGTGGCCATCGATCCGTTCCAGTACCACGGGATGATCCGGCACCGCGCTGTCGAGCGCCGCCGCGGTCGGAAACTCCTTCACCGCCCAGCGGTTCTGGTCCCAGCCTTGACCGATGATCCAGCTCCCCTTGCGAGCCGACTTGGCTCGCGCCGCCACACGCCGTATCACCTCGGCGTAGCTCGGTGCGCCGGTGAGGTTGACCGATTGGAGCGCAAAGCCGAGTTCCACCAGATGAGCGTGCGCATCGGTAAGCCCGGGAACCACGGCGGCATCGCCCAGGTCAAGCACCTTGGTACCGGTACCGCGGAGCGCCATCGCCCCGGCGCGGGAGCCGGCAAAGACGAACCGGCCACCGCGGACCGCAAAGGCTTCCACGCTGGGCTGGGTCGAGTCCACCGTGTAGATATGGCGGCTGGTGACGATGAGGTCGGCGGGACTGCTGGGTGTCTGGGCCATGGACCTGACAGGCAGGGCGGCAGCAGCCACGACAGCGAGGGACGCGATGGCGCCTGCGTGGGACCGGCGAGTTGTCGGAGTCATCCTTGCAACGTGAGCGGGCACGGGCGCTACCGCAAGGACGCGGTGACGGCTACGACACTAGACCGCGCTTCGGAGTGACCGTCCCACCACCACCGTGATATTGTCCAATCCGCCGGCATCCATCGCATCCTGCAGCAGCGCTTCACACGCCTGCCGGGACGAGGTCATCGTGCGCAGCCGCTCGCTGATGCGGTCATCGGGAACCTGGCGGGTGAGACCGTCGCTGCACAGCAGGTGCACGTCGCCCCAGTGGTGATCGTAGCGCGTCACCTTCGGGGCGGTCTGGCTCCCACCGATCGAGCTCGAAAGCGTGCTGGCCCAGCGTGAGTTGGCCGCGTCGCTGGGCTTCAGCACGCCCATCTCGATCAGCTCTGCCGCCATGGTCTGGTCACGCGAGATCTGCGTGAGGGTACCATCCCGGAAGAGATAACACCGGCTGTCGCCGACCTGTAGCAGATACACGAGGGGCCAGACGCCGAGCCAAAGCGAGAGCGTGGTGGCCATGCCACGGCGGTCCGGGTCATCCTGCGTGGCCTGCACGATGTCAGCGTGGACCGTCAGCGCGGCCTCTGCCAGGCGATCGGCGAATCCCGCGTCATTGGCCGGGTCGGCGGTGTAGTAGCACTGGATGCTCTGGGTCAGATACCGCGTCACTCGCTCCAGCGCCTGCCGGCTCGCCTCTTCACCCTTGGCACTGCCTCCCACTCCATCCGCCACCATCGCAAGGAAGGCGAGCCGCTCACCCGGATCGGCGAAGGGCGACGAGTCCGGCAGGCTCGAGAGCCGCACATTGACTTGCCGCTCCAGCGAGCAGATGAGAAAATGGTCCTGATTGGACTTCCGCACTTTGCCGGCATGGGTCAGGCCATAGACGTCGATCTCGCTGTCGCGCGGCCTGCGTGCGGTCGCCGGGGTGGTCTGGGACTCGGTGGTCGACATAGTCCGTCGTCCTCTGGGAGTCGAGGGTACCAGGGAAAGCTATGACCGAACCGTGAAACCGGACAGGGCGCCGCCCGGACCCGGGTCTGGCGGGTCTGGCCATGCCGGGGATGGACCGGCCGTGCATATTGTGGCAGGCCGCAACAGCCGGAGAAGAGGATGAGTCGAACCAGCCCGATCCTGCTGTACGATGGAAGCTGCGGCTTCTGCGCGCGGAGCGTGCGATGGGTGCTGGCGCACGAGGGTCGCCGGAGGGATCTGCAGTTCGTCAGCCTCGAGGGCCCGCGCGCCGCGTCACTCCGTGAACGGTACCCGGACCTGGCCCGCACCGACTCGCTCATCTGGCATGACGAAGGTGCTGCGGGCGCTTCAGGCCAGGTGCTGATCAGGTCGGAGGCCGTTCTGGCGGTGCTCCGTTACGTCGGGCGCGGGTGGGCGATGCTGGCATCAGTCGCCCGCCTCATTCCCCGGCGCCTTCGTGACTTGGCGTATGATCTGGTCGCGAAGCATCGCCACGGGTTGGCTGGCGCCGAGGCCTGCGTGGTACCGACACCGGAGCAACGCGCGCGGTTTCCGGAACTGGCGGGTTGAACGCAGTCGCCATACCGATTGTGCTGAGCCAAGCCATCCCTCACGCTGCCTCCCGCCGGCGGTCCAAGGTGCGGTATTGGATGGCCTCCGCCACGTGCGGCGGCTGGATATCCCGCTCGCCCGCCAGGTCGGCGATGGTGCGGGCGATCTTGATGATCCGGTGATAGGCCCGGGCGGAGAGTCCGAGCCGCTGCATGGCCAGCTTGAGCAGCTGCTCGCTCCGGTCCGAGAGCTGGCAGCAGTGCCGGAGATCCCTCGGCGCCATGTGTGCGTTGGCGTGCACGCCGGGACGATCGCGGAAGCGCTCGCGCTGCGCCTGCCGAGCCCGCTCGACCCGCTCGCGGACCAGCGCACTGGGTTCTTCGGTCTCGGTACTGGCCAGCTCGCGGTACGCCACCGCAGGCACATGCAGGTGGATGTCGATCCGGTCCAGCAGCGGCCCCGACACCCGCGACAGATACCGTTCGATGGCCTGTGCATCGCAGCGGCAAGCGTGCGCCGGATCGCCATGATGCCCGCAGGGACAGGGGTTCATCGCGGCAGCCAGCATGAACCTCGCAGGATAGGTCAGACTGATCGCCGCCCGTGACAGGGTGACGACGCCGTCTTCCATCGGCTGACGCAGTACCTCCAGCACGTTCTTTCTGAATTCCGGCAGCTCGTCAAGGAACAGAACACCGCCGTGGGCCAGACTCACCTCACCTGGGCGCGGATTGGACCCGCCACCGATGAGCCCCGCATCGCTGATCGTATGGTGTGGCGCCCGGAACGGTCGCACGGCGCAGAGCGATTGCCCCGGCGGTAGCGTGCCCGCGACGCTGTGGATCTTGGTGGTCTCCAGCGCCTCGTCGAGCGACATGCACGGCAGGATGGTGGGCAGCCGGCGCGCGAGCATCGTCTTGCCCGCGCCTGGCGGGCCCACGAGAAGGACGTTGTGCGATCCAGCCGCCGCAATCTCGAGCGCCCGCTTTGCCGCCGCCTGGCCGCGGACATCGGCGAAGTCCACCACGTCGGTTGCGCGCTCGCGCATCAGCGCGGCAAGATCCACCTGCTGGCGCTTGAGTGCGGGACCTCGGCCATCCAGCCAGTCGCAGATTTCCATGAGGGTGTCCGCCCCGTGGACTTCGATGCCCTCAGCTACGGACGCCTCCGCAAGATTGACCGCCGGCAGAATGATGCCCTTGCAGCCGGCGCTCCGCGCCCGCAACGCCATGGACAGCGCACCGCGGACCGGCCGGAGGTCGCCCTCCAACCCGACTTCGCCCAGCACCACGAGTCCCTCGAGCCGCTCACCCTCGACCTGCCCGCTACCCACGAGGATTCCCAGCGCGATCGGGAGGTCCAGCGCTGAGCCGTCTTTTCTGATATCCGCCGGCGCCAGGTTGACGGTAATTCTACGGAGCGGGAACGCGAACCCCGCGTTCTGCAGCGCCGCGTTGACCCGCTCTCGCCCCTCCTTGACCGCCCCTTGGGGCAGTCCCACGGTTGCGAATGAGGGCATGCCGCTGGCGATGTCCACCTCGACATCCATCAAGTAGGCGTCCACGCCGAGCACGGCGGCGGAACGAATGCGTGCGAGCATGAACCGTCCGGAAACGAGACAGTGTCAAAGGTGTGTGGTGTGGCCGGACCCGTCGGCATCATTTCCACGCGGACCGGTACCTGACGCTCCATCCGCGATGCGCGCTGGCGGTGGCGCGATGCGAGGGCGCTGGCAGCGCTCGCGCCGCCTCGATGAGTTCCATCCCGACACATCGCAACTACTTACACCTTCCCGATTCGCACGGCCCGCTTCCTGCACTCGTCCAGCGACAGCACCCCGTTCACATCCAAACGCAAGAACGACATGTCCACCACCCATCTGGAACCGGAAACTCGCGCCCCATCACCGCTGGACGGGTGGACCCGCACCGTCGCCGCGTCGCTGGTATTTCTGATCACCGCGCTGACGACCCAGCTCGTCCGCGTGAGCTGGTTCGATGCCCCGGCCCAGCCCCTCAGCAGCCGGCCCTCGCTGGCCTGGCGCGCCGCCCCGAGCAGTCCGCTGGCCGTCGAATCGGCTGAAGGCCTCGCGGTGGTCCGCGAGCTTGAATCGAGCCGATTCGCCGACAGCGCGCGTACAATTCTTGGCACTCCATCCACCCCGACGGGGCTGGTCGGACCGGCTGGGCGGGAGGCGCGCCACATTGGCGAGTATGTCCGCTCCCGCGACTCCGTCGCGCTGGCGCCCGCCGCGATCTTCAGCAAGGCCCAGCTCCAGCACGCCTACCTTCATGAGCTGAGCCACCACTGGATGGCTCGGCATCCGGACCTCGGACGCCGGCTGCTCCAGGGAATGCCCCCGCTCACCGATTCCACCCGGTATGGCTTCGGCGACCCCGACGAGCATGCGGCCGAAGCGCTGGCGCACGCCGTCCAGTTCTGGCGCGCATCGCACCACGGACCTGATTCGGTGGGTCGCGGGCGATTGCTTGCAGCGTACGAAGGCGTGATGCCCGGTACGCGGCTGGCCTACCTCACCCTCATCGAGGCGGGCGACCTGCCGATCCAGGATGTGGCAGAGTGAAGCGACGCATTCCCTTCTCGCGGTATGTGACCATCGGGGCTCTCGCCGGCATCGCCATCGTTACCGCCGTCATGATCGGGCTCCGAGCCATGCACCAGCTGGGGTCGTCCCGCACCGTATCGTATTCGACGATCATCGCCAGTCTTGACGCCGGGCGGGCCGATTCCCTGATCATCACACCGGGGCAGTCGGTCGTCGCGTGGTTTGGAAACCAGCGCAGTCGGGCGGTCTACACGGCGGCCACCGCTGACGACCTTGTCGCACGCGCCATGCGCACCGGCACATCCGTCAGCTTCCAGCCTGCCGGACAGGGCGCCACACCCTACCTCGCGGTGACACTGGTGCTGGGTCTGCTTGTCGCCGGTGCGCTCCTGCTCCGGCGGAACGTGGGCATCGGCGGGTCCGGAACCGATCTGGGCGAGCGCACCCAGTCCGAGACCACGTTCGAGCAGGTCGCCGGCAATGGCGGCGCCAAGAGCGAACTTCGCGAGGTGGTGCAGTCGCTTCGGGACCCTGCGCGCTTCAAGCGCGTGGGCGCGCGCACCCCGCGTGGCGTGCTGCTCTACGGGCCCCCGGGTACCGGCAAGACGCTCATGGCCCGCGCCGTCGCGGGCGAGGCCGGTGTGCCGTTCTGGACGCTCTCGGGCTCCGAGGTTACCGGTTTCATCGTGGGGCTCGGCGCCCTCCGCATCAAGTCGCTCTTCCGGAAGGCCCGGAAGAAGGGCGGCGTGATCTTCATTGATGAAATTGACGCGCTGGGCGGACGGCGCGGCCGGAATCGCTCGCACAACGAGGACGACCGGACCCTCAACCAGCTTCTGGTGGAGATGGACGGCTTTTCCGGCCATGACAATGTCGTGGTGATTGCGGCCACCAACCGGCCAGACGATCTGGACAAGGCATTGCTGCGGCCCGGCCGCTTCGATCGCTCGATTGCCGTACCGCTGCCAACCGCACCGGAGCGCGAGGCAATCCTCTCGCTCCACGTACGTGAGCGCCACGTGCCGGTCTCGGTGGGCGTGGACCTCTCCCGGCTCGCGCGACTCATGCCCCAGACCAGCGGCGCCGACCTGGCCAACCTGCTCAACGAAGCCGCCATCGTGGCCGCGCGGGAAGCCGCGGATACCGTGGCCTGGCCGCACTTCGAGGCGGCGCGTGATCGCGTGCTGCTGGGCAAGGAACGGAAGGGTCTCACCGCCAGCGCCCACGAATGGCGACTGGTGGCGATGCACGAATCAGGTCACGCGCTGCTCGGCGTCATCGGCTGCCCCGATGATCCCCTCCACAAGGTGACTATCCAGCCCCGCGGTGAGGCGATGGGCGTGGCCTTCTTCGCGCCCGACGCCGACCGCCATCTTCATTCCCGGCGCTACCTGGAAGGCCAGATTCTCAAGGGGCTGGGTGGCCGCGCAGCTGAAGAGGTGATCTTCGGCCCCGACCGTATTACCAGCGGCGCACGCAGCGACCTGCAGCACGTCACCCGCGTCGCCCGCGAGATGATCTACCACCTCGGCATGGGGCAGACAGCCGGACTCATGGTCTACGACGCGGATGCGCCGCCCAGCGAGGAAGTGCGCGCGCTGATGGATCGCGAGGTGCGAGGGCTGCTGGAACGACTGTACGCCGAAGCGGTGGCACTGGTCCGGCTGCACCAGGGCGCGGTAGAAGCGATGGGCGAAGCACTGCTGGAGCGTGAAACACTCGATGCGCCCGAGGCGCTGGCCATCTTCGCGGCGCACGGAGTGAATCCCCAGACGACCTGAATCACCTGGGCGGGCGTCCTGTTTCCACCCGGACACGGGTGCCCCGCCCTTCCAGGCTCTCCACGCTCACCCCGCCACCCCAGCTTTCCACCAGCCGCTTGACGATCGCCAGCCCCAGCCCGGAGCCGCTGGTGTTGGTGGAGAAGCGTGGCTCGAAGATGTGCGCCAGGATCTCGGCCGACATGCCACCACCGTCGTCCTGAACCGAAAAGCCGCCGTCCTCAACGTCCACAAGAATGCTCCGCGCACCCGCTTCACGCGCATTCTCCAGCAGGTTGATGATGACTTCCCGCACCTCATCGCGGCGGGCGCCACCCCAGACGGGCATGGTGGCACGCAGCGTCACCTCCGCTCCATCCGCCGTCAACCGGTACAGCTGCACCACATCCGACGCAATGGCCGCAAGGTCAACACGCGCAATCGGGTCGGCATCACCCGCGGGTGCCGCAAAACGGCTGAACGCACGGGCGATCGTGTCCAGCCGGTCGATCTCGGACAGGATGCGCTCGGATGTCTCGTTCAGCGTGCGGGCAAAATCTTCGTGCCGGTCAGCGTAAACGCGCCGCAGGTGCTGGATGCCGAGCCGCATCGGCGTGAGCGGATTCTTGATCTCGTGCGCCACCTGGCGGGCCATCTCGCCCCAGGCCAGAACACGCTCGGCCCGTGACAGCTCCGTGACGTCGTTCAGGGCCACCACGACGCCATTGAGTTCGCTGCCGAGCGGCGCCATCTCCAGCGCGATGCGCTGCTCCCCGATGGTGAATTCCTTCGCGTCGCCGCCCGGAAGCGGCTGCTGCACGTACTGTTCGATTTCGCTCCGTACCGCCGCCCATTCTCCCTCGAACGCCTGATCGAGGGCCGTCCCCTCGGTCAGACCCGAATGAGTGAGCGCACGGGCGCGCGCATTGGCGATCATCACCTTCCCGCCCGCATCGATCGCGATGACGCCGGTGGCCACCGTCGCCAGCACGGCAGCGGTGCGCCGGCGCGCCTGTTCCAGCGCGGCCTGGCTCGCGTGCACATCGGCGGCCATCCGCTGGAACGCACCGAACACCGGCTCGAACTCGATCGGGGGATTGGCCTGGGGCAGCGGTGTCGGTTTGCCCTGGCCCAGCGCCAGCGCCGAACGGCGAAGGTCGGCGACCGGCCGGGTGAGCGCACGAGCGACCACCCCCGCCCCACCGATTGCGCCCGTAATGCCCAGCGACATGCCGAGCAGCAGGATCAGCGCGAGTTCCCGCTGCTGGCGCCCCGGATCCACATCACCGCCCGCCTGCGGCGTCGCCAGCACGCCGAGTCCGCTCGGCGGCCCGAACTCGATGACGCGATAGCCCACGCGTTCCGCCAGGGTCGGAATCAGGCCGGCCTGTGCCACTTCCAGCTCGCCACGCATGGCCATGGCCCGGAACGCGTCCGGATCCATGAGCGGCCCCACCACACCAAGCTCGCGGAGGATCGGTGCACTCGTGGCGACGAGCAGGCCGCCGCGGTAGAGCGCGAGGTCCGCATCTACCCGCTCGCTCAATCCACGCAACGACGCATCCACGGGGGCACCGGGCGTACGGAGGATGGACCCGGCACCCTGCGCCGCATCGCGAAGCGTCTGCCGGATCAGCAGATCGCGCCCGCGTTCGGCCTCGCTTCCGAAATGGGAGAACGCCCAGAGGGAAAACGCAACCGTCGGCAGCACGAAGAACAGTGCGAGCGCCAGCGCCAGCCGGAGGCGGAATGACCGCCCCGTACGCCGCCAGCCCGGGGTGATGGCCGACGCGCCACTCAGCGCCACACCCGCCGCCCATATGAGGAATAGCAGGAGCACATCGAACACCGCGATCAGCGCGCCACGGACCACCACCGGTGCTGCTCCGAGCAGCAGCACGCTTGCCTGCACCTCGCGCGCGCCGCCTGGCAGTGCCACGGCCCGGCTGGCCTGCAGCGACCACCCGCTTCGCCGCCAGTCCAGGCCCGCCGTGGCTGCGGGCGCGGCAGCCGGCGAGCCCAGCACCAGGCGATAGGGCATGGCACGCTCGGCCACCGGCACCAGCAACCGCCCCAGACGATCGCGCGCGATCAACGCCGATTTCGGCCCGATCGCTATGGTGAGCGCGACGCCCGGCCCGATCCGGAGCGCGAGCACCTGATGAATGCCGGGAATGGCGGGTACCGCCTGCAGCTCCAGCGCACCCACCGAATCGGGCAGGCCGCGCGCGAGCGCGCCAAGCAATTCAACCGGCACCGCCAGCGAATCGAGCGCGAGGTGCGCGGTGGACTGGCCCCTCGCGTCCCACAGCGCCAGTTGCGTTGGGTATGCTGCCGCGTGGAGCGCCGAGACCTGCCAGAGGGTATAGAGCTCAGCAGCGCTCGTGGGCACCGGCGACGCAAGTACTCGCCGCGCGAAGCGCAGGAGCAGCGGCTGCACGAACGGATCGGTGTCCGCTCCGAGTCCGTCGATGTCCCGCTGCGCCAGCGCCATCCGGCTGGTCACGTCAGCTCGCCAGACCAGGAGCGACGCCAGCAGCCCCAGCGTCGCACCGATGCCGGCGAGTGCCATCGGACGCGATCCGGCCATCATGGTGAGGAGCAACGGCAGCAGGAAGAGCAGTGGAAGAACGACGGACCAGTCCAGTGCCGGCGACCAGGTCCAGAGTGCAGCCGCCGCAATGAGCCCGGCGATGGCCGTGCCGGCGAGCGCTGGCCAGCGCGCCGCCGTGTGACCCAGCAGCGCCCGGCCGAGGACGGCCAGCGCCGCGCCCGCGAGCAGCAAGGTCGCCTGCCAGACCAGCCAGAGCGCGATGCCGGCACCGCTGGCCGGCGGCGTCACCGCCTGGCCGAACCGCCAGACTACCATCACGGCGAGCATGGCCGCGACGATGCCGGCCAGCGTGAGCGGCAGATGCCGCCCGAGGGGCCGCCGCCAGAGTTGCAGGGCCAGCATGGTAACCAGCGCGCCCGACAGCGCCAGCGCCGCCGGAGACGAGGACAACGGCCCCAGCGCCGGATCGTAGAAGGTGGCGGTGGAGAAGAGGCGGCCCAGCCCCAAAAGCGCGTCGGGCTGCGCCCGGGCCACCAGCCAGAGCGGTCCGATCAGCAGGAGGTAACGCGTCGTCGTCGAGCCGCTCGCCGCAAGCGCAAGCACGACGGCAGCCGCGAGCAGCATGAGGAGCGCGCGGCCGCTTCGTGTGAAGACTCGTGCGCGCGCCTCGTCCTGCGTCGGCGGGAGCGGCTGCACGCTGAACAACAGCCGGGGACCGGCGGTCGTGGGCTCCGCGTAGTCGAAAATGTCCGGATTATGTTCCGGCGCCGCGCCAGGGGCATAGACATGAAGACCGACTTCGGTCTCATCCCGGAAGCGCTCCGCCACGCTGCGCGCGCGATCGGGAACGGCGGAATCGGCCCAGATGAGGAAGCTCGCCACCACGATCCGGCCCGCCGAGTGGCGGCGCGTCTCGAGAACCACGTAATATCCACTGGTGCGGGCATCGATGGAGTCGCCCAGTGCTTGCGGTGCCAGGCGATGGCGGCCCGCCCAGGCCCACGGCGCGCCAGCCGAGTCGAGGATGGCAACGCCCAGCTCCGCTCCCGTGGTCGGCACGGCGCGCTGGAGCGATTCGAACGCCCGGTCATGCGGCAACGTTGCCGCGACAGCGCCTTCATCAGCGAGCCGGGTGGCGGCCCGCAGCGCGGAGCGCAATTCACCGCCCACCCGCGCCCCATATGCGGTGATCCGTTCCTCGCGCTGCTCCGGCCAGCTGGCGGCGATCAGGTGCAGCCG
>SMFG01000043.1_pt1 | contig 14809 bp, 9 predicted proteins | sample 2456131 | NCBI WGS metagenome assembly SMFG01 (sample SAMN10132612, study PRJNA489261) | soil metagenome | isolation source: day120 antibiotic-silt loam soil ammended with raw manure from dairy cow... | place: USA | collected 2015-05-01
GCCGCTCTGCGGCCTCGGGATGACACCCGAGAGTCATCGTCGCCTGCCCGTCCTGCCCGTCCTGCCCGCCCTGCCCGTCCTGCCCGTCCTGTCATGTCGCCTTTTCCTTCCTGATTCCGATCTACCACTTACGGACTACTCACATTCGGCAGAGCCGAGCCCTCGGGCGGGCCGGCCTCCGTGATGATTCATGGGAAGGATCGAGCCATGTGCGCGACAGGCAGAGTTGCAGCACTCGGAATGTCATTCATGCTCCTGGGACTGGCGGCCTGCGGCGACACGTCCGGGCCACCGGTGGAGACGGCCACGGACTCGCTGATCAAGGCGGTGCGGCAGCTGGCGGTCGAGAAGCAGATCACCCCGCTCAATCCGGCGCCGCTGGTGCGCCCGGCGCTGGTGAAGCTGGGACAGGCGCTCGCGTTCGACAAGATCATGAGCGGCAATCACGACGTCTCCTGCATGACCTGTCACCTGCCGCAGTTCGGCACCAGCGACGCGCGGAGCCTCTCCATCGGTGCGGGTGGAACCGGGCTGGGACCCGACCGGGCCGGCTCGGTCATCGGCCGCAATGCACCGGCCGCGTTCAACCTCACCGAGATCGGGCCGCTCTTCTTCGATGGCCGGGTGGACAAGGCTGGCGCCGACTATCACACACCGGCTGGCGCCCAGCTCACCCCGGCCATGACCGCCGTGTTCGAGTTCGGCACGCTCTCGGCGCAACCGCTCTTTCCGCTCCTGTCGCGCGCCGAGATGCGGGGTGCGGCTGGCAGCAACGAGCTGGCTGATTTCGCGGATGACGACAACACCGGCGCATGGAACGCGATCATGGCCCGGCTCGGCGCCATCCCGGCCTACCGGCAGCTGTTCGAGGATGCCTATCCGGGCGTGAGCTTCGACGACATGAACATCGCCTATGCCAGCAATGCCATCGGTGGCTTCCTGGCCGCGGACTTCGGCTCCAACAACTCACCGTGGGACAAGTTCCTGGCCGGAAACAACAACGCCATGACGGTGACCCAGCTCAAGGGCGCCGAGAATTTCCTCAAGGCCAAGTGCTCCATCTGCCACAACGGACCGGCATTCACCGACAACAAGTTCCACAACGTGGCCGTGGTGCAGATCGGTCCCGGCAATGGCAACGGCACGGACGACTTCGGCCGCATGAACGTGACCAGCAATGCGGCGGACAAGTACGCCTTCCGGACGCCCGCGCTCCGCAACGTCGAGCTGACCGCGCCCTATGGTCATGACGGCGCCTACACCTCGCTCCGGGTCTTCGTGGACCACTACAGCGAATCGGACGTCAAGCTCCGGAACTTCGACCCGTCGTCACTGGACCCGGCGCTGCAGGGTACCGTCCAGGCCAACGCGGATGACATCCTCGCCACGCGCGATACGCTGCTCAACGGCGTCAAGTTCACCGATGAACAGATCGACCAGGTGACGGAATTCATGAAGGCGCTCACCGACCCGGCGGCGCGGAACCTGGGTCATACGGTCCCGGCGAGCGTGCCGAGCGGGTTGGGAGTGGATTAGGGCAGGACGGGCAGGACGGGCAGGACGGGCAGGACGGGCAAGACGGGCAAGACGGGCAAGACGGGCAAGACGGGCAGGCGACGATAACTCTCTGGTGTCATCCCGAGGCCGCAAAGCGGCCGTAGGGATCTACTCACCGGCGTCGGGACGCGGCGGAGTAGATCCTTCGCTCGCGATGCTCGCTCGGGATGACAGGCTCGATCAAGGCAAAGTCGCCCGAAGGGCGACTCCCGTGCGCCGAGGCGCGGCTTTCAGCCGCGCGACCAGACACAGCCCGTACGCAGGCCCCCGCGTTCGCGGGGGTGACAGCGTGGTGGGATCGGGACGCCAGTGGGCGGCCGCAGGCCGCCCCTACGATGGCTTGGATGGATCGAGATGTCTACCGCTCGTCCTGCCCGTCTTGTCGCCCTGCCCATCCTGCCGTAAATCTCCCCCATGCCGCCGATCAGCCGAGCCCAATGGGTGACGCTCGAGCCGCTGCTCGACCAGCTGCTCGACCTCTCGCCCGACCAGCGACGCGCGTGGCTCGCCGAACTGGCGCGCGAATCGCCCGCTACCGCCGACCGCCTCACGGCCCTCCTCGCGGCCGACGCTGACGCCGACCGGCAGGGTTTCCTCTCCGCTCCGCCCAACGCCACGCTCGCCGGACTGCAGTTCGGCCCCTGGCGACTGGAACGCGCGCTGGGCCAGGGTGGCATGGGCACGGTGTGGCTCGCCCGGCGAGCCGACGGCCGCTATGAAGGAGAGGCGGCGGTCAAGATTCTCAACCTCGCGCTCCTCTCCGCCGCCGGACAGGAGCGCTTCCGGCGCGAAGGCTCGGTGCTTGCGCGGCTCACCCATCCCAACATCGCCCGGCTGCTCGATGCCGGCGTGGCCGCCGCGGGGCAGCCCTACCTGGTGCTCGAGCACGTGGATGGCGTGCCGATCGACGTGTACGTCCGGGACCACGCTCTCTCGCGCCACGCGCTGGTCAAACTCTTCCTGCAGGTGCTCCACGCAGTAGGACACGCGCACGCGCACCTGATCGTCCACCGCGACCTCAAGCCGTCCAACATCCTGGTGACTGCCGACGGCCACGTGAAGCTGCTCGACTTCGGCATCGCCAAGCTGCTCAGCGACGGCGCCACCGGCGACCCGTCGCTCGCGACCCAGGACGGCCGCCACCTCACGCCCCGCTATGCCGCGCCCGAGCAGGTGCGCGACGAGCCGCTCACCACCGCCACCGATGTGTACGCGCTCGGTGTGCTGCTCTACCTGCTCCTCGCCGGCCGCCACCCCACCGCCGAGAACGCGCGCACGCCGGTGGCCACGATCCGCGCCCTGCTCGACGACGAACCCGCGCGGCTCGGGCTCGGCGATCTCGACACGATTCTCGCCAAGGCGCTGCGCAAGGTTCCGGCGGAGCGCTACCAGACCGTCGCCATGTTCGGCGACGATCTCCGGCGCTACCTGCGGCAGGAACCGGTGAGCGCGCGGCCGCACTCGCTCGCGTACCGCACCGGCAAGTTCGTCCGGCGCAACAAGGCGACGGCGCTGGCCGGCGGGCTCACGGTGGTGACCATGATCGCCGCCACGGCGATCACCACCAACCAGATGCTGGAGGCGCGGCAGCAACGGGACTCCGCCCGCATCCAGCGCGATAACGCCATCTACCAGGAGCGCCAGGCCGCCGCGTCGAGCGGCTTCATGGAGTCGCTGCTCCAGACCATCGCGCCGACCGGCAAGTCCTACACGATGCAGGAGCTGCTCGACCAGGCGCGCGTCCTGCTGGAGCAGGACTACCGGGGAGATCCCCGCTTCCAGGCCCGCATGATGAACGAGCTGGCCGACCATTATTTCTCGCTGCACGATCGGCTGCATGAGCTGCCGCTGCTCACCCGCGCCGAAGCGCTCGCCGCCGGGGCCGGCGACTTCAGCACCGCCGCCTATGCCAGCTGCCGTCTCGGCAAGAGCGCCGCGGACGATGGCGATCCCGCCAGGGCTCGGCAGAACATCGATCGGGGACGGCGATATCTTGCCCGGGTCAACGAGTCCGCCCTGAGCGCCGAGGTGCAGTGCCTGCGCGCCCGATCGGCGCTGGAGCGGCTGCTGGGCCACACCGACAGCGCGCTGGCGAACGCCAACCGGGCGGTCGCGCTGGGCACCCTGACCGGCGACACATTGTCCTTCCGCCATCTCACCGCCCTCAACGAACTCGCGCGTGCGCTGCATGATGGCGACCAGATCCGACGTTCGCTCGACCTCACGCGCGAAATCCTCGCCACACTCCACCGCACTGGCCGCTCGCGGACGCTCACCGCGCTGGTGGAGCAGTACAATGAGGGCGCGCTGCTGTCACGCCTTGGCGAACCGCGTTCGGCGGACTCGGCGCTCCTGCTGGCACAGCAGCTCGCCAGCGGAATGGGCACCGAAAACCGGCATCCGATCTACATGACCCTGCTCCAGGGCGAACTGGCGCGGGACCTGGGTCACCCGGAGCAGGCGGACGCCATCTTCCACCGAGCCCTGGCCGAGACCGAGCGGCGACAGGATATCCCCTATGAGGAACGGGCCCTGGGAGACCTGACAGGATTGCGGATCGAGGAGCGACGGCTGACCGAGGCGGGCGCGTATCTCGCGCGACTGGAGCGGATGGCCCCGGAGGAAACCGGGTGGAGCACCGCGCTGCTCGAGGCTCGGCTCCGCTACGCGGAGGGACATTCCGCCGAAGGATTACACCGGTATCTCGAGATCCTGACGACGCGTGGCTTTCCGGGACAGGGGCGCAGCACCTCCTATTTTGCCAGGCTGGTGCTCGATGCGTCCATCATGGCGCTGCAGAGTGGAGACGTGGCCGCGGCCGATTCGCTGGCAATGCATGCGCTCCGGATCGCGCGGGCGGAGGGACAGGATGATACGAGGAGCGGCGTGATCGGCTATGCCATGGTGGTAGAGGCGCGGGCCCGGCAGCGGCAGGGCGACCGGGCAGGTGCGTGGGACGCCGTGCAACACAGTCTCACGCCGCTCAGCGCCGCGTACGGCCCGGACCACCCGCGAACGCTGGAGGCACGCGCACTGCTCACTCTGCTGCGTCAGGACTGAGGCGGCTCGGGAAGGCCCGATAGCCCGTCGGGAATCGAGCCTTCGTCGAGCAGGGTCTGGTGCAGCAGCATGCGCGCCTTCTGCCAGTTACGCTGGACCGTGCGCTCCGAGACACCGCGGAAGGCCGCGATCTCCCCGAAGGAAAATCCGCTGAAGAAATGCAGGTCTACCAGCTCGGCGAGAGACGGATCGAGCTCGCCAAGCTGCTCGAGTGCATCCCCCAGCGCCACAAGATCGCTCCCGGCGTCGGACTCGGGCACCGGGACCGCGTCATCCACCAGGGTGATCTCGACGTCACGCCCCCGCTTTCGCGCGCGGTGGCGGCGGGCAAAGTCGATGGTCAACCCGCGCATGGCCCGCGAGGCATAGCCGAAGAAACGCGCCTGGTCCGGAAACTCGGCGCCGGCCCCTGCCATGCTCAGCCACGCTTCGTGCACCAGCGTGGTGGTGCCCAGGGTGAGCCCGTCGCCCCCGCGGCGCAGATGGCGGCCGGCCAGGCGGTGCAGCTCGGCGTAGAGCAGCGCAAAGAGTTCATCCCGGGCCACGGGATCAGACTGATCCGCGCGCTGGAGCAGGTCCTTGAGGGGCATGGAGACAAGATACGCGGGGTAGGCAGGATGGACAGGCTGCATCCCGATCCATCCAGGCCGTTGCAGGGGCGGCCTGCGGCCGGCCACTGACGTCCCGATCCCACCATGCCGTCACCCCTTACGACCTACGACCTACGACTTACCACCCACCACTCCCACCGCCTCCTCGATCGCCTTCTCCACCGCCGGCGTCACGATCCCGATATCCCGCACCGATTCGATCGCCTGCACGTACCAGGTGCGCCAGGCGTCCACGATGTGATGCTGCGCGTCGGCGTTGCCGCCGTGCGCGATGCTGTCGGCGCTCAGCCTGGCCTCGGTGGCGATGCGCCCGAGCGCTGCGGCCCTGGTGTCGGCAATGATCTTGAGTACCGTCGCCTCGTTGGCGGTGGTGAGCATCAGCGCGGTGTTCAGCGCACAATGGCCAGAATTGGCCATTTCCTGCGCCGAGACCTTGTCCAGCCGGTCATTGTCGGTGTGATAGAACTGATCGGTGAAGTGCCAGAAGAGGAGCCCGGGTTTCCCTGCCCTGAGGAACGGCGTGTGGTCGCTCCCGCCCTCGAACGGATTCGTGCGCACCACCCAGCCACCGGGCACCGTCGCCGCCACCGCCTGGCACTGGTCCACCACCAGGTCGTTGAAATAGTGCGGCGTGAGTTCGCTCTCCTTGAGTGGCCGGCCGCCCCACTCGGTGTGGTGGTCCTCACCACGGGTCCAGACGGCGCTCGGGTCGGGCATCTTCTCGATCAGGAAGGTGCCGCCGGTCTTCCTGGTGTCTTCTCCTACCATGTCGAGACTGAGGCCCCACTTCACCCCGGCCGTACGGAGGGAATCTTCCTCGAGATAGTGCTGCACCGCACGGATCTCGTCGCCCCAGATCATGGTGATGGTGCGGTCGAGATGCACCGCGCCCGAGCGTACCATCCCGGCGAGCACCCGCGCCATCTCCGCCTGGGTGGCCACGCCAGTTGCGTTGTCGTTGGCGCCCGGCTCCTGCACATGCGCGCTCAGGACAAAGCGTTCGCCGGGCTTGCTCGCCCCATGCGCCTCGGCCACCAGCATCAACTCGTCCGCGGGGTGGATGTCCACCCGGGTATGCACCCGCACGCGCACGGGACCCGCCGCCATCGCACGCTTCAATGCGTCGCGTGCGTCATAGGAGAGGAACAGCGCCCACGTCTTCCGGACGCTATCCGCCCTGAAGCTTCCGAACTGGATGGATGTGCGATTCTTCTCCGGCTGGGTGTAGGACGGCATCCGGTACATCAGCACGCCGATAGCGCCGCGACCAATGGCGGCCGCGGCCTGCCGAATGGCCGGTCCCTCGGCATAGACCACAGCACCGCGCAGATCCGCGTCCGGTGCCGCGTTGCTGAGGTCGACTACCCGCCCGACCACTCCGGTATCGGGAGTCGACCAGGAACCGATCGCCAGCATGTTGCGATTGCTGCTGAAGCGAAGCAGCGTGTCGCCTCCCTCGATGGCGAGGGAGGCGTCGAGCGGCATCCAGCTCGGCTGGGTCATCGGCCGCCGCTCGATCCGCCAGGTGAGCGGCGCCCCCGGGGGTGCGGCACTTTCCTCCATATACCCGGCACGCTCCAGGATCCCCCGTACATACCCGATGGTCGTGTCAAAACCCACGCTGCCCGGCTGTCGCCAGAACTGCTCCACAAAGGCAACGGTCTGGAAGGCGCTGTCGCCCGACAGGACGGGCGAGGCAGGCAGGACGGGCGGAATGGGCGCCGCCGAGGAACATCCGGCGACGAGAAGCAACGCCAGAAGATGGATTCGTTTCATGCGTGCAATGTAGAAGCGGCGGCTGTGTCACGCCTCTCTTGCCCGCCCGGTCCAGCCCGCCCATCCTTCGCGGCCCATGACCGCTCTCGCCCCGAAGCCCGCCCCGACTCGCGCCGCGTTCGCGTTCATCTTCATCACCGTGATGCTCGACATGCTGGCGCTGGGTATCATCGTGCCGGTGCTGCCCAAGCTGGTGATCGCCTTCAAGGGGGGCGACACCGCAAGCGCCGCCACGATCTACGGCCTGTTCGGCACGGTGTGGGCAGCGATGCAGTTCATCTTTGCCCCGCTGCTTGGCGCCGTGTCGGATCGCTATGGCCGCCGGTCGGTGATTCTGATTTCCACGCTGGGGCTCGGGCTCGACTACTTCCTGATGGCCGCGGCACCGACGCTGGGCTGGCTGTTCGTGGGCCGGACCATCTCGGGCATTACCTCCGCCAGCTACGCCACCGCCTTCGCCTACATCGCCGATGTCACCCCGGCGAAGCAGCGCGCCGCCCGGTACGGGCTCCTCGGTGCCGCCTTCGGGATCGGGTTCATCATCGGCCCCGCGCTGGGTGGAATCCTCGGCAGCATCAACCTCCGCCTTCCGTTCTGGGTGGCGGGCGTGTTGAGCCTCGTGGGCACCGCCTACGGCTGGTTCATCCTGCCCGAGTCACTGCCCGCGGAGCGCCGCGCGCCGATTCACTGGCGTCGCGCCAATCCGGTCGGGTCGCTCGGCATGCTGCGCCGGCACGGCGCCACGCTCGTCGGATTCGGTGTCGCCGTCTTTCTCTACCGGCTGGCGCACGACTCCTTCGCCGCTTTGTTCGTCATCTATGGCGACTACCGCTTCGGCTGGGACGCACGCACGGTGGGCATGGTGCTCGCTGGCATCGGCGTCGCGACCATGATCGTGCAGGCGGGACTGGTGCGTACGGCAGTGCGCCGCCTGGGCGAACGGCGGGCGATGCTGCTGGGGCTCGCCTTCGGTACCATCGGCTTCGTGATCTTCGGGCTGGCGCCTACCTCACTGCTCTTCCTCACCGCCATTCCATTCACCGCCCTGTTCGGCCTCACCTTTCCTGCCATGCAGGGCATCATGACTGGACTCGTCGGCGACGACGAGCAGGGGCGACTGCAGGGCGCGCTCGCGAGCCTCACCGGCATGGCCGGCATCATCGCGCCGTCGCTGTTCAACAATACGTTTGCGCTGGTGATCGGCGACTGGAAGGACGTGATGCCCGCGGGCGTCCCGTGGCTCATGGCAGCGGTCCTGCTGGTGGCGGCGGCGGTGATTGTGAGCCGTAGGTCGTAGGGACGAGGGACGAGGGACGAGCGGGTGAGTTGAGTGTTGGGAGTTATCCGCGGCTAATAGCCGCGGCTCGGCACGTGTCGCCTGCGGCGACAGGTCGGTGAAATGGTCCCGGTCGCGTTCCAGCGATACTGGGGAACCGATTCCCGGCGTTATCGTGCGGGATGCACCACCGCCTCTACCTCCACCTTGTCTGGACGACACGCGACCGGGCGCCGCTGCTGGATGCCACCCGCGCACAATTCCTCTGCCGCTTCCTGCGCGGTACGGCACGGCACCACCGATCGTACGTGCTCGAGATCGGGATGATGGCGACCCACGTGCATCTCCTCCTGCGCATTCATCCGACGACCGTGGTGAGCCGGCTGGTGCAGAGCCTCAAGGGTGGGAGTGCGACGGTCGCCAACCGGGAGCTGCCGCCTGGTCCGGCTCCATTGCGTTGGGCCGCGGGATACTCGGCCAGTTCCGTGAGCGCCCGGGTCCTGGACAATGTCCGCGACTACCTGCGTGCCCAGCCACTGCATCATCCAGATGAACGCATCGCGGGCTGGTTTGGGGACGCCGCGGAGTTTGACCGGGAAGGTTGACCGGGTGGAGGTGTCGCCCGAAGGGCGACACGGGCCGAGCAGGGGCTATCAGCCCCGTGAAAATGCCGAAATGCCTTCGGCCCGCCGCCTAGCAGTCCAACCCCTCCGCCACCGGCCTCCCGAGCAATCTCCGCAGCGGCACTACCGCACCCGCAACCGCGGCAGCGACCAGCAGCAGCGACGACCCTGCCAGGATCCCCGTATCCCACACTGGCACGCCGGCAAGGATCTCATCGAGCGGCTGCTGCATCACCGAGAGATAGAGGAAGCATCCCAGTGCCGTGCCACCGATTCCTGCCCCCACTGCGCGCACGAGCACCCACTTCGCAATGCTCACCTTCGTCGCGCCAACTGCCCGGCGCACCGCCAGCTCATGCGACAGGCCGCGCAACCACATCCGCATCGTATCGAAGGTCCCCATGACAGCGACGAGAAAAATCAGCCCGCCGATGAGCCCGAACCGCAGCGCGAACCAGCGCACCACCGCGGCTTCCTGCGTGAGGATGGCCGCCTCGCTGGCGATGGACGTTACGCGCGCGCCGTCACCCAAGGTGTCATGCACCAGCCGCCGCGCCGCCGAGCCGCCAAAGCTCCCGTCCTGCGAACGGACCACCAGCTCAGCCTGCTCTGGCGGATGCTGCGACACCGGGAGGTACACCGTTTCCCTCGGCTGGAGCCGGGCGCCCAGCGCATGCGAGGGCTGGTCCTCGATCACGCCGACCACCGTGTACGGGTGCCGGTAGGAGTTCCCGCCGAGATAGATGTCACGCCCCACGGCGTTGCCGTCCTGGTAGTAGCGGTCGGCCAGGTGGCGGTTCACCACCACCACGCGCGCGGTGTCCCAGCGATCCGACTGATTGAAGAGCCGCCCCTGCAGCAGCCGGTGCCCTGCGTCGAGACGGCCGGTGCTCACAGCACGATACGTCGCATGGAACTGAAGCAGCGGCAGCATGATCCCGGCGCGGGGGCAGAGCCCGCAATCGGACATGGTGAACTCTTCCGTGCCGAGTCCCAGGACGTCGCCCTCGCCGGAGAGCGATGCGGCCTCGACGCCGGGCGTCCTGCTCAGTCGATCGAGCAGTGCCTGGTATCGCCCGGCGCGGATCGCGGGATCGGTGATGCCCGAGTCGAGGTGCACCACCACACTTTGCGCTGCGACGTGCGACGCGATATCGGGCCGGAGTTCACGCCCCTGCCGGAGCAGCATGGCGCCGGTGATGAGCACGGCGAGACTCAGCGCCAGCTGAAAAGTGGGAATCCGGAGCCCCGCCCTCCCCTCGGGCGGATGTGCCAGGAAGCGGGCGCTCGAGTAGCTGAGCGGTGCCAGCACCGCGAAGGCCACCAGCAACAGCGCAAGCAGGGCGGGCAGCCAGAGCGCGAGGCGCATCGCGTCGCTGGTACCGGGCCAGGTCGCGCTGCTCCAGCGGAGGATGGCCAGAGCTCCCACCAGCGCTGCCAGCCAGATGGCCGCCGCGATTGCCCCACCCTCCGTGAATTGGGCCACGATCACCGCTCGGCGCGACGCACCCACTGCACGCCGGATGGCGATCTCCGGACCGCGCTCGATGGATTGCACCAGGTATCGCGCGATGATGCTGATGAACGCGACCGCGAGCGCGGCCCAGGCGGTGGCTTCGAGGAGCTGCAGCAGGGCGAGGAGTGCCTGGCCGCGTGCGACATCGGGCGGGGCCGCCACATCGGTCCACCGGATGACCGGTCCCAGCGGTGCAACTCCCGGCAGCGCGAGGTGGGCAGCACCGGCGCCGAGCATTGCACGCATGGCAAGGAGGAGGGCGAGCGAGGCCGCACCGGCGACGATGACCACCAGGGCACTCTTCCAGGTGCGCCGGAGCCCATCAGCCACGGGTGACAGCACCGGAATCATGCGCATTCTTCGTGCTGACATGGCAACCTCGGTTCTCGTCGGCTCGTCGGCTCGTCGGCTCGGCACGATGCAGCGGCGTGACGGCTCGGCGTTGCGCCTGAAAGCTTCCTATCGCCGAGCCGCCGAGTCGCCGAGTCGCCGAGCCCACAACCAATGCGCCGTCCCCAGCGCCACCACCACCAGCATGGCGATAAACTCGCGCATGTTCATGCGGCTCGCCAGCACCAGCGACGCGACGACGCCGATCACGGCGAGCACAACCCCACCACGCACCCGAAACATGGCCGCGCCCACCTGCCCGTCCTGCCCGTCTCGACGTCTCAGCACCGGCAGCGCTGCGCAAACCGCCGCATATGGCACCAGCCGCGACACCGCCGAGAGCGAGAGGTTCTGCAGCAGCCCGGCCTGGATCGCCAGTACCCAGCCGATGACCGCGAAGACGATGATGGACACCCACGGCGTCCGCTGCACCGGATGGATCCATGCGAAGATCTTCGGGAAATCTCCCCGTTCGGCCATGGCCGTGGTAAGCCTCGGCACCGTGAGCATGTTGCTTGCGAGCCAGCCGTAGACCGAGACCAGCGCTGCCACGGCCATGAACGCGGCGCCTCCTGCCCCGAGGATCACGCGCGCCGAATCGGCCAGCGGCCGGGCGGACGCCGCCGGATCGCTCAACGTCGCCAGCACGGTGATCTGGGCCGCGAGATACACCAGCGTGACGAGGGCGAGCCCCGTGATCAGCGCGAACGGCGCATCGCGCCGGGGATCCTTGGCTTCCGCGAGCGGGATCAGCCCCGCCTCGAACCCGCCGTACCCGAACATCAACAGCAGCAGCGCCCGCAGCCATCCCCCGCTGGTGGCGTCCGCTCCCGGCGGCGTAATCACGCCGTGGCCGCCCACCAGCCACGCCGCACCCATCGCGCCGAAGAGCAGCAGCGGCACCACCTTGATGATGGCGAAGAAGTCGCTCACGTGGGCGCCGTGCTTCACACTGCGGAGATTGATGACGGCGAGCGTACCGAGGAACACCGTCGTCACCGCGATGCTGCCGGCGCGGGTGCTGGCCGCGGGCCAGAACTCTGCGAGATACGTGGTGAAGAGGTTGGCCTGCACCGCGGCGGTGATGCAGCGCGCGAAGTAGGTGATCCAGCCGATCTGGATCCCGGCGAAGCGCCCGAACGCCGCTTCGGCGTAGAGGTACGCGCCGCCGGCGCCGGTGAAGCGCGAGGCCACCTCGGCGAAGCAGAATACCATCGCGCCGATGATGAGCGCGGCGAGGACCCAGGCAAAGATGCCGGGCCAGCCGAGCATGCCGGCGATGGTACCGGGCAGGATGAAGACGCCGGTGCCGATGATGCTGTTGAGAATGAGGGCCGCGAGACTCCAGCGGCCGATGGCTCGGACCAGCGATGGGTTGTCGGGCATGGGTCGGCAAGATGGGCAGGACGGGCGGGACGGGCAAGACGGGCAGGATGGGACGGGCCCTGGTACCCTCTCATCGAGGTGGCGCGCTTGCGGGATGTCGCCGCAGGCGACACGCGCCGAGCAGCGACTTCAGTCGCGTGAGGGGAGGGTGGCGACCTGCTGTCAGTCGTGCGGGTCCTGCCCATCCAGCGCGTTCCGCCCTACATTTCGGTCCGCCCCCAGACTCCGGAGCTTGCACGTGCGTCGACTCGCCGCCCTGACCCTCCTGACCGCCCTGTCCGTCCTGCCCGTCTTGCCCGCCCTGTCGCAGCAGCTGCCGGCCGACGTGGATTCGTCGCTGCACCTCATCTTCGCCTCCCGCGAGTTCGCCAGCCAGCGCTTCGGTCCAGCACGCTGGATCGAGAATGGCAAGGCCTACACCACCGTGGAACAGTCGGCGGCAGTCAGGGGCGGCAGCGACATCGTGCGCTATGAGACCGCCAGCGGCAAGCGCAGCGTCCTGGTCTCGGCCAAGGCGCTCGACGTCCGGGGGGACACCACGGCGCTCGACTTCGACAATTACATCTGGTCGCCTGACAACGCGAAGCTCCTGCTCTTCACCAATACCCGGAAGGTCTGGCGCAGCAATACCCGCGGTGACTACTGGGTGCTGGACCGGAAGAGCGGCAAGCTCCAGAAGCTGGGCGGCCTCGACGCGGAGCCCTCGACGCTCATGTACGCCAAGTTCTCACCCCAGGGTGACCGCGTGGCGTACGTCATGAAGGGCGACATCTACGTGGAGCAGCTGGCTGACGGGAAGATCACCCGGCTCACCACCGGCGCGGACTCGCTCCACGTCAACGGCATGAGCGACTGGGTCTACGAGGAGGAGTTCGGACTGCGCGACGGGTTCCGCTGGTCGCCCGACGGGGCACGGATCGCCTTCTGGCATTTCGACATGACCGGTGTCGGCACCTTCCTGCTCCTCAACAACACCGATTCGCTTTACCCCTTCACCATCCCGATCCAGTACCCCAAGGCAGGGACCACCAATTCGGCCGTGACGGCCGGCGTGGTGAGCTCGGCGGGCGGCGACGTGACCTGGCTCAAGCTCCCGGGCGACCCGCGCGACGACTACCTCCCGTGGATGGAGTGGGCCGGGCCCGACGCCGTGCTGGTGCAGCGCATCAATCGCCGGCAGAACGCCGACGACGTGCTGCTGGTGAACGCCGCGACCGGCGAACCGCGGACGATGGTGGCCGAACGCGACAGCGCATGGGTGGACCTGGTGGACGACGTGCCGTGGCTCAAGGGCGGCCAGGAGTTCCTCTGGACCAGCGAGCGCGACGGCTGGCGCCACATCTACCGCATTGCACGGGCGGATGGCAAGGCCACGCTGGTCACCCGCGGCGATTACGATGTCGTCTCGGTGGCCGGCGTGGATGAACGCGGCGGCTGGCTCTACTTCATCGCCTCGCCCCATGACGCCACCCAGCGCTACCTCTACCGCACCCGTCTCGACGGCAGTGGCGGCGCCGACCGGGTGACACCGGCCGCGGCGACCGGCAATCACCGCTACGATCTGTCGCCGGACGCGAAGTGGGCGCTGCACACCGCGTCGAGTTTCGACGCGCCGCCCACCACCGACCTGGTCCGCATCCCGTCGCACCAGTCGGCGCGGATGCTGGTCACCAACGACACGCTCAAGTCACATGTTGCGTCGTGGGTCGCCACCCCGGGCGAATTCTTCCAGGTGACCTTGCCCGACAGCGCCACGCTGGACGGCTGGATGATCAAGCCCGCCGACTTCGATTCCACCAAGACGTATCCGATCCTGATGTACGTCTATGGCGAGCCGGCCGGCCAGACGGCGCAGGATTCCTGGATGGGCTCGAGCCGCATCTGGTACCAGATGCTGGCCAACAAGGGCTATCTGGTCGCCACGGTGGATAATCGCGGCACGCCGTCACCCAGGGGACGGGCATGGCGCAAGGTGGTATACGGTGCGGTGGGCGTGCTGAGTTCCAGGGAGCAGGCCGACGCGGTGCGGGTGCTGGCCCGGACGCGGAGCTACGTGGACTCGACTCGTGTCGCCATCTGGGGCTGGAGCGGCGGCGGGACCAACACGCTGAACGCCATCTTCCGCTACCCTGACGTGTACCAGGTGGGGATGTCAGTGGCGCCGGTGCCCGACCAGCGACTCTATGACACCATCTATCAGGAACGCTATATGGGGACGCCCCAGGGCAACCCCGATGGCTACAAGCAGGGCTCGGCCATCAACTTCGCCGAGGGACTCAAGGGCGAGCTGCTCCTGGTCCATGGTAGCGGCGACGACAACGTGCACTTCCAGGGAAGCCAGCGGCTGCTGAACCGGCTGATCTCGCTCGACAAGCAGGTGGATTTCATGGAGTATCCCAACCGGAGCCACTGCATCTGCGAGGGCCGCGGCACCACGCTCCACATCTACTCACTGTTGACGCGGTATCTGCTGACGCACCTGGAGGCAGGGGGGAGATAGACGGGCAGACGGGGAGACGGGAAGACGGACAGTGTGGACGCGGGGCTTGAATCAATAGTCGACAGTCGACAGTCAACGGTCGACAGTCAACGGACGACGCTCGACAGTCAGCAG
>SMFG01000044.1_pt1 | contig 14741 bp, 14 predicted proteins | sample 2456131 | NCBI WGS metagenome assembly SMFG01 (sample SAMN10132612, study PRJNA489261) | soil metagenome | isolation source: day120 antibiotic-silt loam soil ammended with raw manure from dairy cow... | place: USA | collected 2015-05-01
GAACGTCCGCGGCGTGATGTTCCACGTCCACGAAGGTGATGGCCTTGTCGTAGGGCCCCTCCATGAAGAGCTGCACCTGGCTGTGCTGGTCGGTGGCGCCCACGGCGCCGATCGGAGTGGGCCCCGCGTTGATCAGCTCGCCCCGGCGATCCAGCCGCTTGCCCAGGCTTTCCGCCCAGAGCTGGCGGTACCACTCGGCGAACTCGCGCAACCGGTCGGCGTACGGCATCACCACCTGGACGCGGGCGCCGTGCCAGGTGTCGGCCGCCCAGAGGAGCGCCGCATAGAGCGCCGGCGCGTTGCTCATGAGATCGTCCGACTCGGCGCGCGCCACCGCGCGCTCTGCGCCGCGCAGCAGTCCTTCGATGTCAATACCCACGAGCGCGGCCGGCAGCAGCCCGACCGGCGAGAGGACGCTGTAGCGGCCGCCGACGCCGGGCGGCACCGGCAACGCCGGAATCCCTTCCGCCCGCGCTATCTCCCGCAGGGCGCCCTTTTCAGGATCGGTGGTGAAGACGAGGTGCCGGGCCGCGGCCGCACCCAGCGCGTCTTCGAGCCATTGGCGCACGATGAGGTATTGCGCCATGGTCTCGCCGGTGCCGCCCGACTTGCTCACCACATTCACCAGCACCCGGCGCGGGTCGATCCGGTCGAGCGCGCTCCGGACCGTCACCGGGTCCACGTTTTCCAGGACGGTGAGCCGCGGAAAGAATTCGCGCGCGTCGTCGTCCAGTTCGTTCCAGGCGGGCCGCTTCAGCGCGTTCAGCAACGCCTTGGTGCCCAGCGCCGAGCCACCGATGCCCAGCACCAGGACATGATCGTGCGCCTGCCCCATGCCCTCGGCGAAACTCAGAATCTCCCGGACGGTTTCGTCCTGGTGCACGAGATCGTAGAAGCCGTAGTCGCCCTCCTTGCGGCGGGCGCGGAGCTCCGACTGGATTTTCGGGAATCGCCTGGCCAGTTCGGCCACGCGGGTGCGCGAGAGGCCGCGCTCCCCGTCAATCCCGCCGTCCAGCGCGTCCTCGAGCATGCGCCCGTACTGCAGCTTGATCACGATACCTCCACGACGAGACCGTCATAGGCGGGCGCGATACCGGCGGGCAAAGCCGCCGCCAGTTCGGCATGCCCCGTCTCGTGGGTCAGATGGGTCAGCCAGGCCTGTTCGGCGCCGGCGGTGCGCGCCACCGCGATCGCTTCATCAATGCTCAGGTGGGTGGGGTGGGGCCGCCACCAGAGCGCATTCAGCGCCAGCACGCGCGTCCCGCGCAGCGCCGTGTGGGCAGCCGCAGGCACGCGCTTGACGTCCGTAATGTATGCCACCGGGCCGAAACGGTAACCGAACACGCGCATTGGCCCGTGCCAGAACTCGATCGGCCGGACCGGGACCCCCGCGATGGTCACTTCCCTGCCCGGCTCGATGGCATGCGCCTCGAGCCGCGGCTTCGAGGTACCCGGCACCGGACGGACGTCATCATCGAAGATGTACTCGAAGGAGCGCGCCAGCCGGTCCATCGTCTCGGCGGGGCCATAGATGGGAAGCGGCGCGCCGGACCGGGCGGAAAACGCCCGGAGGTCGTCGATGCCTGCGATGTGATCGGCGTGTTCGTGGGTGTACAGCACTGCGTCTACCCGGCCGACCCCTTCCCGGATCAGCTGGAGACGGAGCTCCGGCGGCGTGTCGATGAGGATGACGGCGTCATCGGTCTCGAGCAGGGCGGCCGCACGGGTGCGACGATCGCGCGGATCGGTGGAGCGGCACACCGCACAGCTGCAGCCCACCTGTGGGATGCCGAACGAGGTTCCGGTGCCGAGGAAGCGCAGCCGCACTGGTCAGACGATCTCCACCTTGAGGAGGTTGGTGGTGCCCGGCTTGTCCCACGGCACGCCGGCGGTGACCACGACCCGGTCGCCCGCCTCCACGAGGCCCCGGTCCAGCAGGCGCTGGCGGGCCTCCGGCAGCATGTGCTCGTAGGTGGGATAATGGTCGGCCAGCGCGGGGATGACCCCCCAGACCAGCGCCAGCTGGCGGAACGTCTCCGGCTCTGGCGTCACCGCGAAGATCGGCACCGCGGGGCGGCAGGCCGCCACCATGCGGGCGGTGAAGCCGGACGACGTGAAGCAGACGATGCACGACGTCTGGAGCAGTTCTGCCGCCGCACAGGTGGCGACGGCGATGGCGGACTCGGTCCGGGTCGCAGCGTGATCGGTGCCCCGCCGCCCGACACTGCCGGCGACTTCGGGCGTGCGGCCAGCCACGATTTCAAGCGCCGTGCTCCGCTGGGGCCGTTCCCGCTCCAGCTCGTGCGCAATGCGCACCATGGCCTCGACCGACTCCCGGGCGTAGGCGCCCACTGCCGTCTCGGCGGAAAGCATGACCGCATCGGTGCCGTCGAGGATGGCATTGGCCACGTCGGACACTTCCGCGCGGGTCGGCCGCGGCGCGTGGATCATGCTTTCCAGCATCTGCGTCGCGGTGATGACCGGCTTCTGCGCCAGATTCGCCTCGCGAATGAGCCGCTTCTGGGCCAGCGGCACTTCCTCGAAGGGCAACTCCACACCGAGGTCGCCGCGCGCCACCATGATGGCATCGGAGGCGGCAATGATGGGCTGGAGGTTCTTGAGCGCGGTGTCCTTCTCGATCTTGGCGATGAGCTTGATCCGCCTGGGGATCAGGCGCCGCATGGCCTCCAGATCTTCCGCCCGACGCACGAACGACATGGCGATGTAATCCACGCCGAGCGCGGCGGCGCGCGCCGCTTCCTCCCGGTCCCGTTCGCTGATGGCCGGGGCGCTCACTTCCGCACCCGGCAGGTTGATCCCCTTGTTGCTCCGCAGCTCGCCGCCGTACAGCACCTTGCCACGCACCCGGTCGGCGTCCACCGCGGACACTTCGACCGCCAGGAGCCCATCGTCGAGCAGGATCCTGGATCCCACCGTCACATCCTTCGCCAGGGCATCATACGTGGTGGGGATTTCCGCCGGGCTGGCGGTCGCCTCCGGCGCGAACGTGACCGTCTCGTCCCGAGTCAGCAGCCGGGGCGTCGCCAGCCGGCCGACCCGGATGCGGGGACCCTGCAGATCCACCAGGATCGCGGCGGACAGGCCCCGGGTGGTGCGCTCCGCCAGCACCTCCTTCAGGTCCTTGATCCAGCGCTCGCGGATCTCGGGCGTGCCATGCGAGCTGTTGATGCGAACCACGTCCACACCGGCATCGAGCAGGGCCCGCATGGCGTCCGGCGTCTCCCAGCTCGGGCCCAGCGTGGCGACAATCTTGGTGCGGCGATACGTAGTCCGACTCACTCTGTCTCCGGGTTGACCTGAACTTGCTCGGCGATCGCAGTTTAGTCGCATCATGGCGACGACGCACGGGTGGCGGACCGATTTCGTGGCGCCGGCGCAACGTGCGGGGTGGTGTGCAATGTCCCGCTCGCGTTACGCAACCCTGTGCCATCGTAGCTGTTGCGTCGATCTTCCGGCCGTCGCTCCTGTCGATCAGGCTGGCCCCGGACTTGCGAAACCGCGCTTCACGCGGATCTCTCACCGCATCCCGGAACTCCGATGACTGCCGAGCTCGTGCAGCGCCACGTTCTCACCGTCGGCCTGGAGGATTTTTTCCAGGTGGACGCGTTCAACCGCCTTATCGAACCGCGCCAGTGGTCGCAGTTCGAGCGGCGGCTGGAGCGGAGCACCACCCGGACGCTGGATCTGCTCGACGCGGCGGGGGCACGCGCCACGTTCTTCGTGCTCGGCTGGATCGCGGACATCGCACCGGAGCTGGTGCGAACCATCGCTGAGCGGGGCCATGAGATCGCGAGCCGGGGCTACGATCATCGCAGCGTCAACCAGCTCAGTCCGTCGTCATTCCGGGACGACCTGAGCCGGTCGCGGGAGGCGATCGAGCGGGCAGCCGGCGTACGAGTGCTGGGACACCGCGCCGCGCGCCTCTGGTACAGCCGGAACGAGTTGTGGGCGCTCGAGGTGCTCGCGGCGGAGGGATATGCATATGACTCCAGCCTGGCGCCGTTCCTCCGGCGCTTCGGCAACGAGCCATGGCGCCGCTATCCCCACTCTGTCAACACCCCTGGCGGGACCATCTGCGAACTGCCGATCAGCACGACGACGGTGCTGGGGCATTGCCTGCCGATCGCCGGCGGCAATTACGCGCGGCAATTGCCGGCCAGCTTCATCCAGCAGCGGGTGCAGCGCTGGATGGACGAGGAGCGGGCGCCCTTCGTGATGTACTTTCATGTCTGGGAACTCGACCCGGAGCAACCACGTGTGCCTGCACCGCTGGCGCAACGGGTCCGTCAGTACCGCAATCTCGACCGCCTGCGGGACTTCCTCTCGTCGTGGACCAGCCGGCAACCGTTCGGGTCGGCCGCGGACTTCCTGGGGCTTCAGCAGCCGCGCCTGACGTCGGCTCCCGAACCGGCGGCGCCCCAGGTGCTCAAACCCGCGGTTTCCGCGCCGGCGTCACCACCGCCGTCATGCCGCATCCCCGTGTCCATCGTAGTGCCCTGCTGCAACACGGCCCGATCGCTGCCCCAGCTCCGATGTACGCTCGACGCGCTGACCGCGGGACTGGCTGCGGCGTACGAGGTGCGCCCTGTCCTGGTGGACGATGGCAGCACGGACGCGACCTGGGACACCCTTGAGCAGCTGTTCGGCGACCGTCCCGAGGCGCTGCTGGTACGGCATCCACGGACCGTCGGGGTCGCGGCGGCCATCCGTACCGGGCTCCTGCGTTCCCGGACGGAAATCGTCTGCTCGCTCGATGCCGGCGGCAGCTACGATCCGCTCCTGCTCCGGCAGATGGTCCCGCTCCTCACCGACGGGGTAGATATCGTCACCGCCTCGCCATACCACCCCGATGGGGCCGCGCCCGAGCTCCCGGGCTGGCGGCTCGGGCTTACCCGCTCGCTCTCCCGGCTCTACCGCCTGCTGCTCGGCACCGAACTCTTCACTTTCACGAGCCCGCTTCGGGTCTACCGGCGGAGCACCGTCGCCGCATGCCGAGCCGACCGCGCCGGTCACCTGGGCACACCAGAGATCCTGGGCCGGGTCCTGCTTGCCGGGGGCGTTGTCGTCGAACACCCAGCAAGCCTGAAGGGGCACCTATGCCCCCGGCCGGCGAGCGCCGTGGCGCGCGCCATCGGGGGACATCTGGGTCTCGTCGCCGGTCTCGTCGGATGCCGGCTCCGCCTGGCCGCTCGACAGACCCTCGCTCACGCTTCAGGGATGCCCTCAAGCGCCAGCTCGGCCATCCGCCCTGGACGGCGGCAGCCGGCGGAGGTGGCCCGCAACATGGCTGCTCGCCACAGCCCCTCTACCTGATCGAGAGGCAAGCGACCAGCTGCACACCGAAGTGGTTGTTCGCCCAGACCGGCGCTCGTTGCCCGCCAAAGCCGGTGTGCGGAGTTATCCACAGAGCGGGCGCGCAGAACTGATGTGGTCGGACTGGTCGGCACAGTCATGTGGATAAATACGTACTGAGTCGGACGGCACGAACTGCTCGAACTGGCGCCAAGCCGGTCGATGATGAGACGCTACATTATGTCACAGATGTTAAGTGCTTTTCACGTCGATAGGTATACTACTGAAGATTATGCAGTTTCCAGCAAGTCGACAGTGTCATCAGTGTCGCGTGGACCTGACACCATGGCTGCTTTTCCACGCATTCCACATCGCGCTTGGCACCGCTGACGGCCGTCCACATATCGTGTTCACAGTTCCCGGCTGAACTGGAAGTGCGCGGTACCACCTCTCCAGTACTCCCCCACCCATCGTATCGGCGACGCCAGCAGCAGCCGGGCCAGCGGTCCCTCGCCCGACACACGGAGGCTTCCACTTACCCGCTGACGGCTGGCGGGAGCGGCGTGAAACTGAACCCGCCAGCGGGGCGGCTTCCCCACCAATTGCCAGGCCTGATCCTTGACTTCGCCGGCGATGGTATCGGGCAGGACCACCCCGTCCCAGCCCAAGCTCGACTGATCGATTCGGGCCGTAACCACACGCTCACCGGTTTCGGCATCGACATCCAGGGTCGCCTCGAATCGGGACACCTCAGCCGTGCCGGACAGGTTTCCTGCACCCCGGAGGGCGCCCTCGGTCGCGAAGAGCACGGCTGGCGCCGGCAGGCTTTCGGAGGAGGGCGACATGCGCCAGAACAGCACACTCACCGGCCGATCTCCGTGACGCTGGGTATCGCCGCCGGTCCGGCTCGAGTCTGCCTGGAGCAGGCAGAGGGCGGAGGGATACCAGCCAGCCAGCGAATCGGTCCGGGCAACGAGATTGGCAATTACGGGGTTGAGACCGGTCGCCTCGGAAGCGGGAGCGGCAGACGCAGGTTGGAACGGGGTCAGCCGGAGCTGGTCGGGCGCGATCAGAAAATGGACGCAGAAGCCCGAACGCAGCCCTATCAGACTCCAGAACGTACTGGACTGGGCCCGAACGAACGAGGGCAGGGCAAGCAATGCCACGAACAGCATTACCGCCCTGCCCAGCACCCGCCGCTCAGCGGGGTGCTTCCTGCCTCTCACCCTTGCCTGGCCTGTGCGACTGCCTGCTTCAGCGCGTCATACGCCTTGGGGTCCAGCGCGCCGAACTGAAGGTTCCGGTAGGTCACCCGACCCTCGGGATTGACCACGAACACGGTACGGCGGTTGTAGCCGCTGTTGCCAGCGCTGCCGTAGCGCTTCGAGACCACCTGATGCGGGTCGCTGAGCAGCTGGAAGGGCATCCCGATGCTCTGGGCAAAGCGCTGATGGGATTCGACAGAGTCAACACTGATGCCGACGAGCACGACGTCATCGCCGAAGATCTCACTGTATCGGTCGGTGAACTGCTGCATTTCCGCGGTGCAGCCGCTGGTGAAATCCTTCGGGTAGAAGGCGACCACCACCGTCTTGCCCCGGTGGTTCTTGAGCATGAAATCGCTGTCTACCCCGCCGATCGAATCACGGGTGGCCCACGGCAGCCGGAAATCCGGCGCCATCTGACCCACATCGGGGCCGCCGATCACAGCAGCCACCGGGCCGCCCTTGCTCTGCGCCGAGGCCGGAAGCGCCATGACGGCGGTGAGTGCCGCCGCGGCCAGAAGCTGTGTGCATTTCATGCTGCCCTCGCTGGTGATGAGTTAGCGCCCGCTGGCCTGCTGAAGCGCGGGTGTGATGTTCTGGGTGCCGCCCACACCGGTGTAGAGCACCCGGCCCGCGCGGTCGGCAATGACAATGAACGACGTGGCGGGTGGATCCCAGGCGCCCGCCGCGGTTCCGGCATCATCGTAGAGGACCCGGAATGGCGGATGCTCCCGTGCCACATACTGGCGCACCTTGTCGCGCGAATCGCCGACCGTGACGTTGATGCCGAGAAAGGTGACTTTGTCGCCGAACTGGCGGTGAGCTTCCTTCAGGTGCGGAAGCATGGCCGCGCACGAGGTGCACCAGGAGGCCCAGAACTCGATCAGCACGGGCCGCTTCCCGATGATGGTGCCGAGGTCCACGTCCTGCCCGTCGAGGTCGTGGACCACGAGCGGCGCCAGGGTATCTCCCACGGCGATGCCGGCCTCGTCCTGGGCGCTCAGCGGGGCCACGGCGGCAGCGGCGAGCAGGCCGAGCAGCAGCAGCGCCGGGCGTAGCCGCATCATGCTGACAGCGCCCCGGCGACGGGCCCGGTGGTCTCCGTCCGGCTGTATCGCGTGCTCACATACTCCTCGAGGATCGCCAGGAATTCCGGTACGATATTCTCACCCCGCAAGGTGACGACCAGATGGCCATCAATGAACACGGGCGCCTTGGGGTCCTCGAATGTGCCGGGCAGCGAAATCCCGATATTGGCGTGTTTTGATTCACCCGGCCCGTTCACGACACAGCCCATGACAGCCACCTTGAGCTCCGCCACCCCGGGCCGCTCCAGGCGCCAGACGGGCATCTTGTCGCGCAGGTATGTCTGGATATCCATCGCCATCTGCTGGAAAAAGGTGCTGGTGGTGCGCCCGCATCCTGGGCAGCTCGTGACCTGCGGCATGAAGCTGCGGAGGCCCAGGCTCTGGAGCACCTGTTGTGCCACCTGCACCTCCTCGGTGCGGTCTCCCCCCGGCGCCGGCGTGAGCGAGACCCGGATCGTGTCGCCGATGCCTTCCTGCAGGAGAATCGAGAGACCGGCCGTACTCGCGACGATGCCCTTCATGCCGAGCCCCGCCTCGGTCAGCCCCAGGTGCAGGGGGTAATCGCAGCGGGCGGCGAGCATGCGGTAGACATCCACCAGATCCTGCACCCCGCTCACCTTGGCACTCAGGATGATCCGGTCGTGACGCATGCCCACCCGCTCGGCAAACGCCGCGCTCTGGAGCGCGCTCTCCACCATGGCATCCATGGTGACGTCGCGCGCGTTGCGCGGCTCCGCCAGCCGGGAATTCGCATCCATCATTTCGGTGAGCAGGTTCTGGTCGAGCGAACCCCAGTTCACGCCGATGCGGACCGGCTTGTCGCACTCCAACGCGACTTCGAGAATGGCGCGGAAGTGTTCATCCTGGCGTTTGCCGCCCACGTTCCCCGGGTTGATGCGGTACTTGGCAAGCGCCCGGGCGCACTCGGGATACCTGGTGAGCAGCAGGTGACCGTTGTAGTGGAAATCGCCGACGACCGGGACATGAACACCCATCTGCTCGAGCCCGGCCACGATACGCGGCACGGCCGCGGCCGCTTCGTCGTTGTTGACCGTGACCCGCACCAGCTCGCTGCCCGCGCGGGAGAGGGCTGCAACCTGCCGGACCGTGGCGTCAACATCAGCGGTGTCGGTGTTGGTCATGGACTGCACCACCACCGGCTGCCGGGAACCGACCCGGACACCGCCGACGTCAACCGTGGGCGTTTCGCGCCGCGTGAGAAAAGACATGCCGAAATATAAGGGTATGGGAGGGCAGAACGGTCAGGCCAGGCACTGCTCCGCGAACATACGGATCTCGTCGCGCACGTCGTAGTAGATGGCCATGGCGTGCCCGGAACCCGGCGTCACCAGGGCCCGCACGTGCGCCAGCCCCTCGCTCCACGCCCGCGCATTCTGCGCACCGTCAAAGGGATCGCCCCCGGACGATGTGAGCAAGGCCGGCCAGGCCCCGCTCTCGAGTGCGGCCCGGATGCGGTCGACGGCATCGGGACCGTGCGCCGGCGCGCCCGCGGCGCCCAGCGTCAGGACGCCCCGCAGTTGCGGCACGCGCGGCGCCGCCAGCAACACGCCGGTTCCGCCTACACTCCCGCCAACCAGCAGGAGACGGTCCGGCGCAATGAAGTTCTGCGCCGCGCCCCATGCCGCGACCCGGATGATGTCATCGGCGATGCGGAAGAAGCCGACCTTGCCGGCGCTGGCCATGAAAGCGTCACCGAAGGCGCTGGCCGAAAAATCGCTCGGCGTATCCACCACCAGGACCCCATCGGGGCCCATGAGCGACTCGCCATGCCCGCGTTCATCGAAGGCCAGGGTCGCGATGCCGCGCGCAAGCAGCTCCTGGACCAGCGGGGCGAAGGAGTGCCGGTCCGACGGGTATTGATGAGCAAGCACCGCCAATGGGAATGCCTGCCCTGCGGCCCCGTCCGGATAGCGCAGCTCGCCCTTGAGCACCAGTCCATCGGAGGCCCGGACCGACATCCGAACCGGCGCGAGCCCGGGCACCACGGTCAGACGATGCCGAGCTGCGAGAGGAGACGGCGGTAGTCGGCGTCCGACACCAGGCCCTTCTGGTGGAGCGGATCGATGGCCGCCATGATGTCGGCGCGGGAACCGTCGATGCGACGCTCCCGGAGTTCCGTCACCATGCGCGCGAAGCGGTGCTCATACTCATCAGGCTGGATATCGCCATTGGCGCGACGGGTGGACAGGCGCTCGAGCTCCTCAGCCACGCGGGCCGGGCTGATTGGCTTGAGGGCGCCCTGCTTCTCATCTGGCATGTAGCGGCTCCTGGGACAGATGGACGGCTGGACAGTCAAGGGTCGACCGTACGAAAGCTGCCGGGCAATGGGCCCGGACGTCAACCGTAGTGCGGGAATGGAAATCAGGCGCTGCGCTGGCGGCGGGGTTCAGCGGCGTCGGGATCGTCGACGCGGGTGCGAAGGTCGGAGGTGTCCCCCCGGGTCCAGCCCCCCCGGAACTCATAGTGGCGGGAGTCGAGCAGCCGCTCCCCCAGCACCACCGTCCCGGTGAGCTGCAGATGCCAGAACAGCATGCGCGCGCCCACCTCCGCCGCGGGTGTCCACACTCCCGGCTGGACCGGCGGATAGAGGTGCGCGAACTCGAACTTGAGACGTGCTTCGCGGATCGTGGAGTCCATGGAGACCCCTCGGCCAGAGGATGGTGCGATCACGACGAAACGCTGACGGCTGGACCACTCACTATACGGGGACCCGGGCTTCTGGTAAAGGGCTGCTCATTCCACGATCACGGGCGACTGTCCACTGGCCTGGCCCCGACGCAGGAGTAATGCCAGTGGAACGGCCAGGATGAAGAGCACCGCGATCATGTACAGCACGAAGTCATATGAGAGCACCGCGGCCTGATGTTCGATCGTCCGGTGCAGCAACCCGAGCGCACGCTCCTGGGCTTCGGCGGCCGAGGCGCCGAAGCGCCGCATGCCACCGGTGACGGCGCCCAGCCACTGTCGCGTCGTCGCATCAAACAATGTCACATGTGAGGTGAGCACCGCGAAGTAGCGCGAGGTCCCCCGGGAGACTTCGGTGGCCGCGATCGCGATGCCCACGCTGCCGGAAACCTGCCGCACCACATTGTAGAGCCCCGTGGCGGCCGTGAGCCGGTGCCGCTCGATGGTGGCCAGCGCCGCCGTGCTGAGGGGCACGAACAACAGGCTGAAGCCCATGCCCTGCCACACCTGGGGCCAGAAGATGTCCCAGAACCCGGTGACGGCCGTCATGCGGGAGAGGTCCCAGAACGAGTACGTGCTGACAAAGAGCCCGATGATCACCATGATCCGGGGGCCCAGCCGGTTGTAGAGGCGGCCTGCGAGCGGCATGCCGACCGCCATGGCGAGACTGCGCGGCATGAGCGCCAGCCCCGACTCGAACGCGCTGTAACCCAGGATCGTCTGCAGGAAGAGTGGCAGGATAAAGAGGCTGGCGTAGAGCCCCAGACCGAGCACACCGCCGACGGCGGTCGCGGCGGTGAAGGACTGGTTCTTGAGCAGCCCCAAGTCCACGGCAGGCCGGCTGGTGCGGAGCTCATGCCAGATGAAGAGCAGCAGCCCCACCCCCGCCGCGACCGCCAGCGTGACGATGAGCCGGGAGTCGAACCAGTCCTTGGTCTCGCCCTTTTCCAGCATGAGCTGGAGCGCGCCCAGCCCCACTGCCAGCAGCGCGATGCCGGTCCAGTCCAGCCCGCCGCGTTTCCGTTCGAGAAACGGCGGATCGTGAATGAAGCGTTGGACCAGGAAGAAATTGAGAATGCCGATCGGCAGGTTGATGTAGAAGACCCAGGGCCAGCTGTAGGTGTCGGTCAGCCACCCGCCCAGCGTCGGCCCGAGCGCCGGCGCAATCACCACGCCCATGCCATAGACGCCCATCGCCATGCCCTGCTCTTCGGTCGGGAAGCTTTCACGCAGGATGGCCTGCGATACGGTCATCAGTACGCCGCCCCCCATGCCCTGGAGGACGCGGAAGAACACGATGACTTCGAGGCTTCGCGCCAGCCCGCACAGCATCGAGGCGACGGTGAAGAGCACGACCGAGATCTGGTACATGCGCTTCCGCCCGATCTGCTCGGCAAGACTGCCGAGGATGGGCATGATGATGACATTGGAGAGGATGTACCCGGTAACGACCCAGGCGATCTCCTCGATCGAGGCGCCAAGGGTGCCGGCCATGTCGGGCAAGGCGACGTTGACGATGCTGGAATCCAGCACCGCCATCATGGTACCGGTCATCACCGTGCCGGCCACCACCCACTTGTTGACACCGGCTTCGACGCTCACGGCTCCGCCTCGAGACGCGTTGCAAGCCGAGGCAGTAGCAGGCGAGTCAGCCGGGAGAGATCTCGTCGCTCCTGAGGGCTCAAGCCGGCAAGGCGGGCGTCGAGTACCGCCTCGGCGGCCCGCCGGGCTGACGCGAGGGCGGTCGAGCCCTTCCTGCTGAGCGTAAAGCGCACCACACGCCGATCCGCGGGAACCGACTTGCGCTGGAGCAGGCCCCGACGCACCAGCCGCGCGGCCAGGCGGGAGACCGTCGCTGACGACAGGCCCATCAGCAAGGCCAGATCCTTGAGTTGCAGGCCCGGATAGCCATCCACTACGCTCAGCGCCCGGAACTCCACCAGCGTGAGCCCGGCCGGCCGCGCGAGCGCGGCATGTCGCCGCACCACCCGGGTGACCGCGATTCCAAGCTCCAGCAGCGCGGCGGACGGCCGTTCGGGAGATTGTTGCATGTGCTAACTATAGGCGGGGAAACGGGAAGACGGGAAGACGGGAGGTTGGCAGGGGCGGCGTGCGGCCGCCTACTGGCGTCCCGGTTCCACACATGGCCACCCGAAGGGGCGCGGGCATCGGGGCAGCGAGTGGGATCCGATGGATTCCCCGCTGTCGCGGGGAATGACGGCAGGCTGGAGCCGGCCCGCCCTGACCGCCTTGCTCATCCTGCCCGTCCTGACCGCCTTGTTCCTATTCCGGCGACGCCACCTGCCGCCCCATCCGTTCGCGATCAGGAAATTCCCCGCGCAGCATGGCGATGCCATCTACCGCCACCCGGATACCGCTTCCTGGCAACGCCGCAACACCGACGATGGTGATGGCCGGCGGCGGCGACTCGGCAAAGAGTGACGCCGCAGCCTCCTGCACCGTCCGCGCGGCGGACGAATCCAGGCCCACGACGTAGAACGTGAGTTTCACCACATCGCCCGGCAGCCCGCGGCCGGCGCGCACCACACGGAGCAGGTTCTCGCCGGCCTGGGTCGTCTGGCCGCCGAGGTCGCCGGGTGCCACCAGGCGAGCCGCGCTGTCGAGCGGCACCTGACCCGAGATGTAGAGCGTCAGGCCGCGCTTGACGGCCGAGCTGAACCCCGGAATGGCCGGTACCGAATCGGATCGGACGGCCACCGCGCCCACCGGCATCGCCTGGGGACCGGGAAACTGGCGGCGTCCACCGGGCTGGGCGCAGGCGGCGAGCAGAGTAAGGGACAGGACTGCGAGTCGTGTGTCGTGGGTCATGGGTCGTGGGCTATGGGTCGTGTCGGGGCACAGCCTTGGCTCTGCCCATACGGTCGTGAGTCGCGGCCACCATCTGTCAGCCTGAGGCCGCATCGCGGCCGAAGCGGCCTGAACCTGTGCCTGCGCCGGAACTCGGCGCTGCAGGCCGTTGGAGAATAATGACGTTCGGGCCTGGGCGAAGGCGCACGGGCGCGGCGCGATCGTCAAGTATCGGAAGTGTCACCCATGAGTTCTTCCAGAAAGGCCCTCGTCCCGTCCGGCCCGGTGACATCCAGAGTAACCGGGCCGTCGGCCGGCTCGACGGTGAGCTGAAAGCGCAGGAAGCGGCAGCACTGGTGTTCGGCGGCGACGGCGGCCCCGATCGCTTCGATAATTCCAGGCTCCCACCTGAATTCCAGTCGCATGCCATCGTCCAACGCAACCTGCGATGTGGCGCGCTGAGCGAGCCCGGGCAGAAGCCCGGTCCTGCGCTCCGCCAACGTGGCAGCGTCGAGGGTGCAGGCGATGGGAAGATCCGTCATGTGGTCGAAGATAGCGTCACTTTTCGGTCCAGTCGGCGCCGCCGCAATGACGCGCTGGGCCACCCGATTGCTTCGGGCGGGAGGGCGGCCGCAGGCCGCCCCTACAGCGCCCTCGCAATGACGCGCTAACCGTCGACCGTCGACCACCTGCCCGTCTCGCCCGTCCTGCCTGTCCTGCCCGTCTTGCCCGCCCTCAAGAAAAACGCCCACCCCTTGCGAGGTGGGCGCTGCCAGCTGCGGTGAGCGGGCGCCACGACGTCCCGCTACGGCCTGTTCAGCCGCACTCCGAGAACCCGCAGACGTGGCACTTGGCACAGCCCTCGGCGTATTCGAGCTGCGAGCCGCAATCGGGACAGGCACCGGACAGGGTCTGCTGCATCCCGCCCATCACGATCTGCTCGCCGCCCCGCGATACCATGACCTCCTGCGGCGCGGGGGTCCCGCTGCCGGCCAGCAGATCCTGCTGAATGCCCTGCTTTTCGTTCATCCACCGCTCGATCGCGATGCCGACGGCATCCGGCACCGAGAGAACCTTGTTGGGCCCCAGCCCGATGACGCGATCCGAACTGATGCCGCGCAGCTGGCGGTGGATTTCCTTCATGGGGATGCCGGACCGGAGCGCAAGCGAGATGAGCCGGCCGACCGCCTCCACGTCCGCCATCAGTGCGCCGCCGGCCTTGCCCAGCGACATGAACACTTCGAAGGGCTGGCCCTTGTCATCTTCCGTGATGGTGACGTAGAGCGTGCCGAGGGGCGTCTCGACCCGTCGGGTGGTGCCGCGCAGCATCTCCGGGCGCGAGCGCTTCTGCCGGCGGTTGAGGTTCTCCGCCTCGAGTTCGTGCACGATCTTGCGCAGCCGCTCGTTTTCGGCCTGCATCTCGGCGAATTCACCATGCATGTCTGCCACGGCCTCGCGAGTCTCGCCGCTGCTCATCCGGCCCAGGTCGGCTCGCGCCTCCGCGTGGCCGCTGCTGGTGGCCTGTTCCTGGACCTTCCGTGCCGTGCTGCCGGTGGAGAGC
>SMFG01000116.1_pt1 | contig 14740 bp, 12 predicted proteins | sample 2456131 | NCBI WGS metagenome assembly SMFG01 (sample SAMN10132612, study PRJNA489261) | soil metagenome | isolation source: day120 antibiotic-silt loam soil ammended with raw manure from dairy cow... | place: USA | collected 2015-05-01
AGAGATCCAGTGGCCTATGCCAATCGCCTCTATGCAGCACTCCATGCGCTGGACGACCTTGGCTGTCACGTCATCCTGGTGGAGCGGCCGCCGGATGAGGCGCCCTGGCTGGGGGTGCACGACCGACTCCAGCGCGCCGCCACGCCGGCGTCATCGCCGACGCAGGAACGCTAGCCGGTGCTTCGGGGCAGGTTGTGCTCTGCAACGCCGGGAGGTGTGATCTGCGTCGCAGCAGGTCGGCAGGGGCTGAGTAGCTTCGTTTGCCGGGCGTTGCACGCATGGAGCGCCCCGACTTAACGGACTGGCTGGCCTTGACGTGGACGCGAGCGGGGGCGGCCGGCGCCAACGGAGGCCACCATGTCAGCCACACTCCTTGATTCCTTTCGCAGTTTCCTGACCCCCGACGCCATTTCATCGGTCGCCCATCGGCTGGGCGAATCCGAATCCAGCGTATCGCGCGGACTCACGTCCGCCTTTGGTTCCATTCTGCTCGGCCTCACCAGCAAGGTCACCGACGCCGGAGCGATGCGCGATCTCCACGGCCTCGCGACGCGGGCCGCGACTGACAGCGATGCCCAGGGTATCGGTGGTCTTGCGACCCTGCTCACTGACGGCCAGTCGTCCGTTGCCCCGCTCGGGAGCCGGCTGCTCTCCATGGCGCTGGGCGGCAACAGTTTTGCCGTATCCGAAGCGATCGCCCGCAGCAGTGGCTTGAATTCCGCAACAGCCAGTTCCCTGCTCTCCCTGGTAGCACCGGTCGTGCTCGGCATCATCGGCAAGCGCGTGCGCAGCGACCGGCTGTCGTCGAGCGGGCTCGGCTCACTGCTGGGGAACGAGTCAGAATCAGCCCGGAACACGGCGCCCGCCGGGATGGCAGCGTTGCTGAGCCCCGAGGTACCAGCTGCTGCCGCCGGCGCCCGGCGAGCGACCACCGCCGTGGGCGATACGCCGCGCCGCAGTGGCATGGGATGGGCCTGGCTCGCGGTCGCCGCCGCGGCCATTCTCGGGATCATCTGGTTTGCGTCGCGCGCCAACGAGCCAGCGACACGCCAGGTCGCGACCGACACCACCATGGCTCCTGCAACGGCCACCCGCGACTCGCGCGACGTCCAAGCGTATTCGCCGGACCGCGCCGCCAATCTGGTGTTGCCCACCGGAACGACGCTCAACGTTCCAGCTCGCAGCCTGGAAAGCCAGATCGTCGCCTTCATCAAGGATTCCACCACCAAGGTCGATGAGACCACCTGGTTCAACTTCGATCGCCTCCGGTTCGAAACCGGTTCGGCCAACCTCGCGCCCGAGTCAAACACCCAGCTTCGGAACCTGGCAGCCATTTTCAGCGCCTATCCAGCGGTGCACGCGAAGATCGGTGGCTATACCGATAACTCCGGCGATCCCCGCGCGAACCAGCGGCTCTCCGAGCAGCGCGCCCAGGCTGTGGTGAGCCAGCTCGTGACGCTCGGTGTGGACAAGGGCCGCCTGGAGGCGGAAGGATACGGAGCCCAGCATCCGGTGGGCGATAACGCTACCGAAGCTGGCCGAGCCCAGAATCGCCGCATAGCACTGAGAGTCACCGAGAAGTGAGTCGCCCAGCGTGCCGAGGGATAATCATCCCTCGGCCGCCGCGGCTGCACCACTGCGGCTCGGCCAGTTTGCCGTGCCGTTCCGAGCTGCAACCTGAGGGACCCGGATCATGCAATCTGTTGCAGACTCACGACGTAAGTGTGGTCTCCAGCCATCGCGATCATGCGTCGCGTGTGGCGTCGGTCACATTACGTAAGTCGCATGAAATCAAGGAGCCGAGCAGTCAGGCTGTGGAGCGATGCGGGGCGGTTGTCGCGAACACGAAACGGGCTCGGGACTTGCGCCCGCACCCGGCCAAGACGGCTCACGTGCTGCGTGGTGGCACAATGAGTGGTTGATAACGAAGGCGTAAAACCCGGAACGAGCACCCCCTGACTCATGCCGGCCGTAATTCGAAATCGCCACATCTTTCTCTCGGACGCCCTCGCGTTCGCGATCCTTCCGTTTGTTGCCTACGCTGTCCGATTTGAAGGCTGGTCCTGGCCGGCCGCCGACATCGTCGCACTGCTCGTTTATACCGCCATCACCATACCACTGAAGCTGACCGCGCTGGCCGGCTTCGGACTGTACAACCGCCTCTGGGCCCATGCGGAAGTCCGGGACCTCGATACCGTGCTCCGCGCGATGGCCGTCTCGGCCTTGGCGGCCGGGGTGCTTGGCGCCATCGTGCTGCCGGCCAGCGGGCTCATCACCGTCCGGGTGCCCCTCTCGGTCCTGGTCGTGGACGCCCTTGCAAGCGTGGCGGCGGCCTGCGCGCCGCGCGCCCTGGCCAAGGGACTGGCGGCCAGCCGCCGGAGCGCCCCGACGCAACCGGGCGATGAACCGGCACTCATTGTCGGCGCGGGCGCCGCCGGCGAACTCATCGCCAAGGAGCTCCTGTCGAACCCGCAGCTCCACCTCCGGATCGTCGGTTTTGTGGATGATGATCCCGCCAAGCGGCACCAGTTGCTCTGCAACCGGCCGGTCCTCGGCTCGCTGGCGGACCTGCCCCGCATCTTTGCGGCCTACCGTATCCAGCAGATGATCATCGCGATGCCCAGGGCGCGTGGTTCGCTTGTCCGGGAACTCCTTCGCGTCGCCAACGCGGCCGGAGTGCATGCACGCACCGTCCCTGGGCTGTTCGAGATCATCTCCGAGCGCGTCAGCATCGCGGCGCTGCGTCGGGTCGAGATCCAGGATCTTCTGCGACGCGACCCGGTCCAGACCGACCTGGACGCGGTTCGGGCGGTGGTCGCGGACCGAACCGTGCTGATCACCGGCGCGGGTGGCTCGATCGGCAGCGAGCTCTGCCGCCAGCTCGCCCGGCTGCACCCACGCCGGCTGCTGCTCCTCGGTCATGGCGAGAACTCGATTTACGACATCGAATCGGCACTGCGGGAGACGCACCCGGGCCTCGAGCTCATCCCGCTGATCGCGGATGTCCGCGACCGGGTCCACATCCGGAGGCTGCTGCTGCAGCACCGGCCGGACGTCATCTTCCACGCCGCGGCACACAAGCATGTGCCACTCATGGAAGGCAACGTCGCAGAGGCGATCCTCAACAACATCGAAGGCACCTCCAGCCTGGTACAGGCCGCGCTGGACGCGGGCACCGGACGCTTCGTGCTCATCTCCACCGACAAGGCCGTCCGGCCATGCAGCGTCATGGGGACCACCAAACGCGTCGCCGAAATGATCGTGCAGCATGCGGGCATCACCCACGGACGCGATTTCGTCGCCGTCCGGTTCGGGAACGTCCTCGGTAGCCGCGGCAGTGTGGTCCCCGCCTTCCTGCGCCAGATCGAGGCGGGCGGCCCCGTCACCGTGACGCATCCGGACATGCGCCGCTACTTCATGACGATCCCCGAAGCCGTGCAGCTGGTCCTGCAGGCAGGTGCGCTGGGTCGGCCGGGAAACGTGTTCGTACTCGATATGGGCGAACAGGTACGCATCGCCGATCTTGCCGCCGACATGATCCGACTTTCCGGGCTGGAGCCGCACGTGGATATCGAGATCCGCTACAGCGGCATCCGGCCGGGCGAGCGGCTGGCGGAGGAGATCCTGTTCACCGGCGAAAGTGTGGAGCCTACCCAGCACCCCAAGGGGCTCCGCGCCACCAACGAGCACCTGCCTGCCCACGTGGAACTGCGGATTGCCTGCCTGGTGCAGGCCGCGCGCGATCCGCAACCGGATGATGCCCTTCGGGCGCTGCTGCACGACCTGGTCTCTCCCGGGCCCCCGCTCCGTGCGCCGGCCGACGCGGCGCCGGCGATGAACCAGCGCGAGGGTGGCGGATCACCGCGTCCCCTCATCGCACCGGCGGTGACGTATGGCAGCGTGTGACACGCGGCGTAACGGCTCGTCCGGCCTGCGCCTCGGCTGTGGACCGGCCCGGATTTGCCGAGGGGCCCGATGAGTGGGGCTCGTCTTCGCTCCACAGTCGCCATTATCCCGGCGCGCATCGGTTCGCGTCGGGTTCCCCGCAAGAATATCCGTGACCTGCTGGGACGTCCGGCGATCAGCTATACCGTGGATGCGGCTCTGGAATCAGGGGTATTCGAGCGGGTCATCGTAAGCACCGATTCTGAAGAGATCGCGATCGTCGCGCGTGAGTGCGGCGCCGAAGTGCCCTTCCTCCGGAATCCGGCGCTGGCAGACGATCAGACCCCGGTCTCGGCTGTGACGCTCGATGCGCTCCTGCGGATCGATCCCGCCGGCCGCGTCGCTGCCGTGGCCCAGCTCATGGCCAACTGTCCCCTGCGCACCGCCGACGACGTGCGCGCCAGCCTGGAGCAGTTTGAAGGCACCGGGGCCGACGTGCAGCTCTCGGTGACGGAGTTCGGATGGCAGAACCCATGGTGGGCCGCCAGCCGGAACGCGGACGGGACGCTGGCCCCGCTCTTCCCGGAGCGCGCTGTACGGCGTAGCCAGGATCTGCCGGAGCTGTTCTGCCCAACCGGCGCGATCTGGTGGGCACGCGCGCCGGCGCTCCGGGAGGCGGGCACATTCCACGTGCCCGGGCGCACCGGCTGGGTGCTCCCATGGGAGCGTGCGGTGGACATCGACACGGAAGCGGATTGGCAGATGGCGGAGCAGCTCCTCGCCTTGAGCCGTACGCCGGGGGCGGTCCATGCACCCTGATCGCCTGGTCCTGTATACCACGATCTACCCAGGTGCGGAGCCGTACCTGAAGGACTGGTACGCCTCCGTGCGAGCCCAGACGGACCAGCGTTTCGACCTGTGCATCGGCCTCGACCTCCTGACACCCGCCGACGTGACGCGAGCCATCGGCATCGTACCTGACATCCAGTGGGTGGGCCCGATCCAGGGCGCCACGCCGGCGCGGATCCGCTCGGATGCCATGACGCTGCTGGTGGAGCAGTATTCCGCCGTCGTGTTCGTGGACAGCGATGATGTGCTGTTTCCGTCGCGCGTCGCGGCGGCCCGGCGCATGCTGGAGCATGCGGACGTGGCCGGGTGCGCTCTGGACGTGATGGACGCCGATGGACGGGCGCTGGGAATCCGGTTCCGGCCACCGACTGGTGCCGACTCGGCTGCCCTGCTGCCCCGCTGCAACGTGTTCGGCCTGTCGAACACGGCCTACCGTTCAGCCACGCTCTCCCGCTGCCTCCCGGTGCCGGACGAGTGCGTCCTGGTGGATTGGCTGCTGGCCACCCGGGCCTGGTCGCATGGCGCCTCATTCGCCTTCGACGCCACTCCGCACATGCGCTACCGCCAGTATCCCTCGAATGTCGCGCCGATGCTGCAGCCCTTCGATGACCAGCAGGTGATGACCGCAACCGCGCGCGTCCTCGGCCACTATCGCTGCCTGCTCGACATGAACTGGGATCTCCCAGGTCGACAACGGGCCGCACTGGAAGGTGAACGCCGCCGGGTGGTGGGGTTCGAGGCCGCGATGCGGCAGGACGCCCGGCGGTTGACCGAATACGTCACGCACCTCAACCGCCTTCCACCGGTCCACGTCTGGTGGTGGCAGGTCGCCAATCCCGAACTGGAGCAGGTATGGAGCAGTTGACCATTGCGGGCCGGACGATCGGCGATGGCCTGGCGCCCTACGTCATCGCCGAGATCGGGTCCAACCACAACGGCGACATGGCCCTGTGCCGCGAGATGATCGATGCTGCGCACGCAGCCGGGGCGGACGCGGTCAAGTTCCAGTCGTGGACACGGGATTCGCTCATCTCTTCCGCCGAGTATGCGCGCAACACGCGCTACGCGGCGGAGCGCAAGGCGCCGTCGCTCGAGGACGCCGTGGTGCGCTACCAGATGACGCCGGACCGGATGCGTGACATCGCGGGGTATTGCCGCGATCGCGATATCACCTGTTTCTCAAGCTGCTTCTCCGCCGCCGAAGTGGACTTGCTGGAGTCGCTGGACGCGCCGGCATACAAGGTGGCGTCCATGGATGTCAACCACCTGCCGTTGCTGCGCCACATCGCAGCAACGGGCAAGCCCGTCCTGCTGTCGGTCGGCATGGCCACGCTCGGCGAGGTCGAGCGCGCGCTCAATGCTCTGGAGCATGGCGGCCCGGTGGCCTTGCTCCACTGCCTCTCGATGTATCCCACGCCTCCGGAGGAGGTCAACCTTCGCCAGCTCGGGACTTGGCGGCAGGCGTTCAATGTCCCCGTCGGCTACAGCGACCATACGCTCGGGATCGCGGTGCCGCTGGCGGCCGTGGCACTCGGCGCCTGCGCGATCGAGAAGCATTTCACGCTCGATCGGACCCTCGAGGGATGGGATCATGCGCTGTCGGCGGATCCGGCCGAGTTGCGCGCGCTGGTGAATGGATGCCGGGACGTGCATCAGGCACTGGGCAGCGCCGCACGGGTTGTGGGCGCCGCCGAGCTGGAGAAGCGGAAGACTTTCCGTCGTCGCATGGTCGCAACACGCGCCATCCGGCAGGGGGAGCCGCTCGCCGCGACGGATGTGGATTTCAAGCGCCCGGGCACCGGCATCCAACCCGACGAACTCGACTACGTCCTGGGGAGGCGCCTGACGCGCGATGTAGAAGCGGAGGAGGAACTGGCATGGTCGGACCTGGGATAGCGCCGCTCCGGCTGGTACTGCTCGGCGACGGCGCCTGGGCAACCCTGAGCCTCGAGCGACTGCAGGCGACGCCGCATGAAGTCATCGCGGTCCTGCTGCGGACCCGGCCGACCGACCCGACGCTCGGTGAAGCCGCCAGGCGCTTCGGCATCCCGGTCTATGCGCCGGAGCAGGTAAATGCCGCCGCGGCCGTGGGCCTGCTGAAGGACCTCGCACCGGATCTGCTGCTCTCGGTCGCCTATAACCAGATCCTGCGCGCGCCCGTCCGGGCCACGGCCACGCTGGGCGGAGTCAACTTCCACGCCGGCAAGCTGCCGTTCTACCGCGGCCGCAACGTGATCAACTGGGCGATCATCAACGGCGAGACCGAGATCGGCCTGACCGCACATCTCATGGATGACGGCATCGACACCGGAGACATCCTGCTGCAGCGGACCGAGCCGATCGGCTGGACCGATACCTATGGCGACGTGCTTGCCCGCGTGACGGGGGCGCTGCCGGCGCTGGTCGTCGATGCCGTCGCAGCAATTGCTGGCGGCAGCCCCGACTTGCGCCGGCAGCGCCACTTGCCCGGCACCTATTTCGGAGGTCGGACCGAAGGCGACGAGTGGCTCGACTGGTCCGCGGGCAGCGAAACATTGCACAACAAGATCCGCGCCATCTCCCATCCCGGTCCGGGCGCCCGTACATCGCTCGACGGCCGCACCATGGTGATATGGCGGGCATACTTCGACCGCTCCTGGCCGCGCTATCTCGCGACGCCGGGGCAGGTGGTCGGACGGAGCCCTGATGGCGCCCTGGTCAAGACGGGCGATTCCACGCTGCTGGTGCGGGAAATCGAAGTGGACTCGGGCGGCGGCATGATTCCGCACTGGCCGATCGGTACCCGACTCGATGTCAATCGCCTGAGCGCGCTGGTGGAGCGCCTCGGCGCGCAGGACGGCCCCTCTCTCCTGGGAGCGGCTCGATGAATCGAACCGAGGAGTCCCGGCGTCTGGATGAGGTCACCATTGCGCCGTCGGTACCCATCAAGGATGCCATCCGCCAGCTGGATGCAGCTGGTACGGGTGCCCTGCTGGTCTGCGATCCTGATGGTACGCTGCTCGGCCTGGTGACGGACGGCGACGTGCGCCGCGCCATGCTCCACGGCGTGCCGTTCCACGACCCCGTGCTCGCCATCGCCCGACGCGACCCCATGGTCGCACCGCAGGATGTGAAGCCGCGGGAGGCCTTGCGCATGCTGGACCAGTCGCTGGGCTTCAAGGTGAATCAGCTGCCGCTGGTGGACGCCACCGGGCGCGCGGCGGGTCTCATCCTTCGGCGCGACCTCGTCACCCACGAGCAGCGTGACCTCGCCGCCCTGATCATGGCGGGTGGTTTCGGCACCCGGATGCTGCCGCTCACGGAGCGTGTCCCCAAGCCGATGCTGCCGGTGGGCAATCGCCCGCTGCTCGAGCGCACGCTGACGCAAATGCGGCGCGCCGGCATCCAGCAGGTCGCGATCAGCACGTATCACCTGGCCGAGTGCATCACATCCCATTTCGGTGACGGCCACGAGCTCGGCCTGGACCTCCAGTACCTGCACGAATCCATGCCGCTCGGCACGGCGGGCGCATTGCGCCTGCTCGATGACAGTGTGGGCCCGCTGCTGATGCTGAACGGCGACATCATGACCGGCGTCCCCTTTGCCGACATGTACGCCTTCCACCGGCGGGAGGGGGCAGAACTGACCGTGGGCATGCGCCGCTGCGAACTGGAACTGCCGTATGGGCTGCTGGAGTGCGACGGGCCACGGATCCGCTCGGTGGGCGAGAAGCCACGACAGTCGTTCTGGGCCAATGCCGGCATCTATATCGTCGAGCCGGCGGCCCGCCGGTTCGTTCCGCCCGCGACCCGCTACGACATGACGGACCTCATCACGCGGATGCTGGGCGAGGGACGCCCCGTCGCGGGCTTCCCGATCCTCGAATACTGGCTGGATATCGGCCAGCCCGCGGACTATGCCCGCGCGCAGGCCGACGCCGAACCAGTGGGAGCGATGTCATGAAAGTACTGGTCACCGGTGGCGCGGGATACGTGGGTTCGACCCTCGTGCCGATGCTTCTTGGCGCCGGCCATGACGTGGTCGTGCTCGACATCCTGGCGCACGGCGGCCAGGCACTCCTTGGCGTCTGGTCGGATCCGCGATTCCGCCTGATCCGGGGCGACATCCGCGACGGCGCGGTCGTGGAGCAGGCCGTGACCGGGATGGATGCCGTGGTGCATCTCGCCGCCATCGTGGGTGACCCGGCATGCGCCCGGGAGCCGGAACTTGCGCGGCAGGTCAACCTGGACGCGTCCCTCGGCTTGATTGCCGCCGCGGAACGCGCCGGCGTATCCCGATTCGTGTTTGCGTCCACCTGCAGCAACTACGGCCGGATGGCGGACGGCGCCGCCTTCGTGGATGAGACTTCCCCACTGGCGCCCGTCTCGCTCTACGCCGAGACCAAAGTCGCGGTGGAGCAGGCGCTGCTCGGCCGTCCTTCCCGCAACGGCATGGCCGTGACGTCGCCCTGCTCTCGGAACGGCACCTCCTGGTGTTCGGCGAGCAGTTCTGGCGCCCCTATGTGCACGTGCGAGACGTGGCCCGCGCCATCGTGCTGGTGCTCGCGACCGCCCGGGAACAGGTTGACGCCGAAGTGTTCAACGTCGGTGCCACGTCCCAGAACTTCCAGAAGCAGCAGCTCGTGGAACTGATCCGGCCCCACGCACCCGATGCCGTGGTCGAATACGTCACGAAACAGGAAGATCCGCGCGACTACCGCGTCTCGTTCAACAAGATCGCCACGCAGCTCGCCTACGACATCACCGTGCCGGTGCCGGACGGCATCGCCGAGATCGTCCGCCTGGTCGAGGCCGGCATTGCGCCTCAGGTTCCCGTGGGAGCGCCGGCAGGATGACCGCCACGGCGACAACCGCGCCGGCCTCTATATCCGGGAGTGCCTCGACACCGGGTGGGTGTCGTCCGCGGGAGCGTTCGTCGACCGCTTCGAGGGCGAGATCGCCGCTCGGGCGGGTGCAGCGCACGGCGTCGCCACCGTCAACGGGACGTCCGCGCTGCACATGGCGCTGCTGCTTGCCGGCGTCGAGCGGGATGATGAAGTCGTCGTGTCATCCCTCACATTCATCGCTCCCGCCAACGCGATCCGCTATGTCGGCGCGTGGCCCATCTTCATCGATGCGGAGCCGGTGTATTTCCAGATGGATCCGGACGGCTTGCGGAACTTTCTCGTGCACCGTTGCGAGCAGCGCAACGGCGCCTTGCGGAACCGGCGCACCGGCCGCCGGGTGCGCGCCATCCTGCCGGTCCACGTCCTTGGGCACCCGGTGGACATGGAGCCGGTCATGGCACTGGCCCGGCAGTTTGGACTGCCGGTTGTTGAGGACGCCACCGAGGGCCTGGGCGCCGCCTGCCGGGAGCGGCCGGTCGGCGGCATGGGCGACATCGGCTGTTTCAGCTTCAACGGCAACAAGCTCCTCACCACCGGCGGCGGAGGCATGCTGGTGACGAATGACGCTGCCCTTGCCGCGCGCGCCCGGTACCTGACCACGCAGGCCAAGGACGACCCGATCGAGTACGTCCATCAGGCCGTGGGCTACAACTATCGCCTGACGAATATCCAAGCCGCGATGGGCTCGGCGCAGGTCGAGCAGCTCGATGCCTTTCTCGACGCCAAACGTCGTATCGCCCGTCGTTATGGCGAGGCTTTCGCCGAAGTCCCCGGGCTGCAGGTGATGCACGAGGCCAGTTGGGCGTCGAGCGCGTGGTGGATGTATACGATCCGGGTGGATGAGGCGCGTTGCGGGATCGGCTCCCGCGATCTCATGACAGCGCTCGGCGCACATGGCATCCAGACCCGGCCGCTCTGGCAACCCCTCCATCGGTCACCTGCTCACGCCGATGCGCCGCCAGCCGAGTGCCCGGTCGCAGAAGCGCTCAACCGCGCAGCGCTGAGTCTGCCGTGCTCGGTGGGACTCGCGTCGGCCGAGCAAGATCGGGTGATCGCCGAGGTCCTCGCGCTGGTCGGAGGGCGTCAGTCATGAGCGGCGTCGCCACACGGGCCGAGCCCGCGCGTGGGCCGGGACCACCCACCCCACCGCACTTCGAGGCTGCGCAATTGACCGAAGCGCTCCAGGCCGTGGGCGTGCAAACCGGCGATACGATATTCGTGCACGTCAATCTTCCGGCACTGGGGGTGCTGGACGGCGCGGTGGCAGCGGAGGCCACCCATAGCGGGGTGCTGGCGGCCCTCCGGCGTGCGATCGGGCCGGACGGCACCATCCTGGTTCCAACCTACACCTACTCCTTCTGCCATCAACAGGACTACGACCCGGCCACCAGCGCGACGGCAGGCGGGCCGTGGAGCCCAAGCGCGAACTTCCTCGAGTACTTCCGAAGGCAACCCGGCGTGATCCGCTCTCGCGATCCGATTCACTCGATTGCCGGTCAGGGGCCGGCCGCGGCCGAGCTGCTCCTCGATGCAGCATCCACCTGCTTCGGCCGCGGGAGCGTCTTCGAGCGGGTCCTCCAGGCCGATGCCGTGATCTGCATGATCGGGCTGGACCTCGACGAAGCTACGGTACGGCACCACACGGAGGAGCTGGCCGGCGTTCCGTTCCGTTACCGGAAACTCTTCACCGGCAGAATCGTTGACTGCGGTTTTGTCCGTACAGAGGGGTGGGTCTACAATGTGCGCCTGCTCGCCGACAATGCGTTTCCGGACGGACGGCGGCTCGCCGAACGCGCGCTCGAGACCGGCATCGCGCATACGGTCCCGGTCGGCAGCGGGCATGTCGTCGGTGTGCGCAGTCGCGCCTTTCACGCACTGACGCAGCAGTTGCTGACAGAGGACCTCTGGGCCACTGCCCGCGGGCCGGCCGGCGACCCGGTCGTTCTCGAGCAGCGGCGCGTGCCGGGCAGGATCGATCCGGTATTGCTCCCGCCGGGCGCGACCATGCAGGAGATGATCAACGCGGTGTGGCGGCTCCCACGAGACATCGTCTCGGACGGATACGATGCCGCGCTGGCGGCCCTCGCGACGCAGCTGCCCATGACCGTGCACGAGATTCCGTCCGGCACCGAGTGCTGGAGCTGGATCGTGCCCGAGAAGTGGACGTGCCATGAAGCGTGGCTGGAAACGCTGGATGGCAAGCGGCTCTTTTCCTACGCCGACCATCCCCTCCATGTGGTGTCCTATTCGCTGCCCTTCGAAGGCGAGGTGGGTCGGGAGGAGCTGCTGCGGCACCTGCACGTGCACCCTCATCTGCCCGACGCCATCCCGTTCATCTTCAAGTACTACGAGAAGGACTGGGGGCTCTGCTGCACCCGCACCATGCGGGATGCCCTCCGGGACGAGCGGTATCGGGTGCGGATCCGGACCACGTTCAGCTTCGGCGCGCTCAAGGTCGGGGAAGTCGTGGTGCCGGGCACGACCGATGAGACCATCGTCCTCTGCGCCCATCTCTGCCACCCGGCCATGGTCAACGACGACCTGACCGGGGTCGTCGTGGGCATCGACGTGATGCGCGCGATGCGGGCCGGGCCGGCACCAGCACTGCAGTTGTCGTTCGGGGGAAACGCGGAGGTCGACCACTGTTTTTCTCGCGCCCTGCGCAACCACGACCCGGACGGCTGGACGGCGCCGTTCCGCACCCTCGCGGGCAATGACGAACGGCAATTCAACGCACCCGGCATCCGCGTGCCGATGCTGTCGCTGACGCGTCAGCTGCGGCCGACACACCCGAACTTCCCTTACCGCGAGTATCACTCGAGCGCCGACACGCCCGACCTGATACCTCCCGGCCGGCTGGAGGAATCACGTGACCTCGTGCTGGCAATGCTCCGCGAGCTCGAGGGCGCCGAGATACCGGTCAACCGGTTCCCGGGCGAAATCTTCTGTTCCCGGTTCGGTATCCATGTGGACGCCATGCAGGACCCCGTCGGGCATAAGGCGCTCTTTGATGTGCTGTTTCTGATCGACGGCACCCGTTCGGTCACGGCGATCGCCGAACGATGCGGCGTACCCGTCACCACGGTTCGCGGCATCGTGGCACAACTGCGCCAGCACGGGCTTCTCGTCGACCACACCAGAACCGGTGCCACATGAGGGCGGAGCCCGTGTTCGAGAATGCGGCGCCGGCCGGCGCCGGTCCGCGCGGGTTCGCGCCGCGGGTCGCGGGATTCTGGCGCCGTGCCGTGGGGACATCGTATTTCGGAAGCCACGTGCTGCTGGCGACCGCGACCAGTCTGCTGATGGGTGCCCTCGGTTTCCTGTCGGGCCCGCTGGCAGCCCGCCTGCTGGGCCCGACCGGCCGGGGTGAACTCGCGGCCATTCAGGCCTGGCCGCTGCTGCTCACGACCCTCGCGGCGCTCGGGCTGCATGAGGCGCTGATCTATTTCTCGGCGCGTACGCCGGATCGGTCCGCGTCCTACCTGACGTCGGCCACACTGATCGCCCTCGTCGCGTCCATCCCGGCGGTGGCAGCCGGGTATCTGCTCATGCCGCTGCTGCTGCACGCCCAGACCCCCGCCACGATCACGACGGCGCGGTGGTATCTCGTTGTCGTCCCGCTGGCGTCACTGATCGCCATGCCGATGGGCGCGCTCCGCGGCCGGCGAGACCTTGTGACCTGGAACGCGCTTCGACTCGCTACGCCGGTCGGCTGGCTGCTGCTGCTGCTGGCCGCGTGGTGGACGGGCCACCGGACTGCGGGATGGCTCGCCGCCGCCTTTCTCGGACTTTCGGCGGCGCTCGCCTGCCTGGCGTGGTCCGTGGCATGGGGGCGGATTCGCGGCGCGCGACAAGCGGATCGTGACGATTGGCCTGCGCTGCTGCGATACGGCGTCCCGACCATGGCATCACAGACGCCGATGCTGCTGAACATGCGATTCGATCAGATGCTCATGGCCGCGTTCCTCGCCCCGGGCATGCTGGGGCTGTACGCCGTGGCCGTCGCGTGGAGCGCGGCAATCGGGCCGGTGCTGTCAGGCGTGGGTTCCGTGGTCTTCCCCGTGGTGGCATCGCACCGGGAGGCCGCCGACAGACTGTCGGTCCTGGCCCGTGGTACGCGCCTCGCGGTCGTCCTGGCTGTGGCCTGCGGCGTAGTGCTGGGGCTCTTTGCCCCGGTAGCCATACCGGCGCTCTTCGGATCGGCGTTCGAGCCGGCGGTCCCTGCGGCGCTGGTGCTCGTGCTCGCCGCTGTCGTGGCCGAGATCGCCGGCGTCCTCCGCGAGGGTGCCCGAGGCCTTGGGGCGACGGGTGCCGTGCTGAAGAGTGAACTGTGCGGCCTTTTCGTAGGCCTCGGCACCTTGGCTCTGCTGATCGGTCCGCTCGGCATTCTCGGCGCGGCACTCGCCTCGCTCATTGGGTATTCGGCCGGCGCGGCATGGCTCGCCCGCGCTGTCCGACAGGAGACCGGATGCAGCACAGCGGTGCTGCTCCGGCCGCGCATGGCAGACGTACGCTCCGTGGTCACGGGTATCCGCGGCATTGCCCGCGTCCGGAGGCATGACACATGACGGACCTCCGACTGGCCAGCGTGCGTTCGCTCCCATCCCATGACGGCTTCCCGGGCAGCGGACCGCGAGTCGCCTTTCTCTGCCCCACCCTGTTCGGGGTCAGGAACGTGCTCCATTCACGCCTGCTGCCGCGGCTGCGTTCGCTCGGCGTTGATGCGCACGTGCTCACCCGATCCATGCAACTGCATGGTGACACGCTCCTTGGTGTGCTGGAGGCCCCGCAAACCACCAGCCGCGCCTGGCGATTGGGCCTCTCGGCGCTGGATACGACCCAGCGGGCCTCGTTCTTCAGGCGATACCACCTCAACAGCGACCGGCTCACCCTCTGGTGGTACCGCCGGGATGACTCGCGTATCCGGCGCGCATCGCTCCTCGCACTCGAACAGCTGGGGCTTGCCGGTCGCTGGGCGCCGCTCTTCCGCCAGCAGACGCTCGGCATCGCATCGCTCCAGCGACGGGCCTGGAATCTGGCGCCGTATCGAGCGGCCCTGGCCGCTCAGCAGCCCGACCTGGTGGTGGCTACCAGCGGGATCGATGCCCTTGAAGCGCCTT
>SMFG01000047.1_pt1 | contig 14518 bp, 12 predicted proteins | sample 2456131 | NCBI WGS metagenome assembly SMFG01 (sample SAMN10132612, study PRJNA489261) | soil metagenome | isolation source: day120 antibiotic-silt loam soil ammended with raw manure from dairy cow... | place: USA | collected 2015-05-01
CGGGCCGCCGGCGCATCGCCGCCAGCACGGCGGCCATCGCGGCGGCGGAAGCCGCGATGCCGGCCCACGCTGCCGACGGCGCATGCAGCCACTCGGCGGCAGCAATCGTCGCCACGATGACCATCACCAGCCACCAGTGATCGCGATGCCTCACGACGGACGTCCCTGCCGACTGAAGGAAATGACTCCCGGTGCCCTCCGCGAGCGACTCGCCGAGCGGCCGGCACTCATCGTGCCCGTGGGGACAACGGAGCAGCACGGTCCCCATCTGCCGCTGGGCTGCGACTCGCTGATCGTGGAACGGCTGGCTGACGACCTGTCGGCGCGCTCGGGCGTGCCGCGCACGCCAACCGTGGAGTACGGCGTGCACGAGCCCGCTCCCGCATTCCCGGGAGGCGCCTCGATCTCCCGAAAAACGCTGCACCGGGTCATGAACGAACTTATCGAGTCCTGGGAATCGGGGGCAGGCGTGCGCGAGTTCCTCATCCTGTCGGCACAGGCCAATGATGCCCACCAGGAGGCGCTGAGCACCATCCGGACGGACCAGTCGCGCGTACTCGCGGTGGACATCTTTGATCTCGATTTCGGGGACCGGCTCGAACGGCCGGAGGACCCGGTGCAGGGCGGCGAACTCGACACCTCGCTGCTCCTCTTCATCGCACCCGACCTGGTCCGCATGGATATTGCGCAGGACTACGCGCTTCCGGCCAGTGACCGTGAGTACCGGCCGGGTACCACCCGGCGCCTGCCGGAAGGGTTCCCCGGCTCGGTGGGATTTCCCAGTCTCGCGACGGCCCAGAAAGGTGAACGGCTGTATACATTCATTCTGGAGCAGGTGCAGCAGTGTCTCAATGCCTGCTGAGGCACCCGAACTTTCGAAGTGAGGTCCGGATGCGAGTCCTTGCACTCCTCATGTTGGCCACCTTGGCCGCGGCATCGCCCCTGCTGGCCCAGCAGGGCGAGCCGGTGACGTACGCCGTCTCCCGGAACGGCGCCGTGATCGGCGAAGAAGTCTCCACGCTCAAGCCGGGTGATGGCGGGAACCAGGGCGGAACTACGCTCGTCATCCAGTCCCGCTATACCGGGTCACCCCGCGATTCAGCGCTCGAGGCCATGCTGCAGCGCAACTCTGGCCAGCAGCTCGTGCTCTTCCAGCTGGACGTGCATGATGAATCTGGCGGAAGCACCATCCTCGCCGCTGGCTCGGGCGCCCGGGTGCTGCTGCGGACGGATACGCCCGGAAGCCGGGCCGTGCGCGAGGTTCCCGCCGGCGAAAACGTCGTCCTGCTCGACGACCATGTGCTGGGCCTCTATCAGGCGGTGGCAGACCTCGCCTCGCCCACGGGCACATCCATGGTCGGCATTTACCCTCGTACCGGCCGTCGCGTCCAGTTTCAGGCTCGCCTCGGCGACGCTGGCCAGGGACGACGCATCACCCTCACGGGCCAATTGACCGGCACTCTGCAAGTCAACGCGGCCGGGCGGCTCACCCGCGCTGAACTCCCCGCCGGCCTGGTTGCCGCAGCTCACTGACCCTTCCATACCCGAAATGCATGTGGGCAGAAGACTAAACCCGATTTCGTCGCAAGCTGAAACCAACGGAACCAGGGTTCCGTATGAGCATCTGTATCGTCACCTGATCAAGGATCCGCCCATGCAGCGCATTACCGCCTTGCTGGTTGTGACCGTCTTTGCCGCGGCGCCCCTTGTGGCGCAGGATACCACGCAGGCAGCGCCGGTCCGAGCCACACTCAAACTCAGCGAGGCGCTGTCACAGGCTCAGGCCAACAGTCCGGATTACCGCCAGCTGCTCAATGATGCCGGCCCGGCCCGCTGGGGCGTCCGGAATGCGTACTCGACCCTGTTCCTGCCTGGCGCTGATGTGAGCCTCGGCTTCGGCTATACCGGCGCGGGAAGTTCGACATTCGGCGGCACCGAGTTTCTGCAGTCGTCGCCGAGCTACAATTCGAGCTACAGTATCGGGCTCGGCTGGCAGCTGAGCGGCCAGACGCTCACGGGCCCGGCGCGCGCCAAGGCGGACCAGCGCGCCACCAGCGAGCGGATTGCGGCTGGCGGCGTGCAGCTCAAGGCCGATATCACGATCCAGTATCTCACGACACTGCAGGCGGTGGCGCAGGTGGATGTGGCCCAGCAGCAGGTCAAGCGGAATGACGACTTCCTCCGGCTGGCCCAAGCCCGGTATCAGGTGGGACAGACGACGCTGCTGGACGTGCGCCAGGCGGAAGTGACCAAGGGCACGTCGGAGGTGGCGCTGCTGCGGGCGGAGCAGACGGCGAACGAAGCGAAGCTGGAGCTCTTCCGTCGGATGGGCATCGAGCCACCGGTGCCGGTGGAACAGATCGCGCTGACCGACAGCTTCCCGGTGGTGGAACCGCAGCTCGACCTCCCGTCCCTGCTGCAGACGGCCGAGCAGCAGAATCCGGGCCTTCGGGCCTTGCGAGCCCAGGAGAATGCCGCCGGCGCCTCGGTGACCGCCGCCAAGTCGCAATACTTCCCCACCGTGAGCCTGAGCGCGGGGTGGCGCGGATTCACTCAGGAATTTTCCAATGAGTCCCTGCTGCTGAATCAGCAGCTCGAAGGGGCGCAGGCGGGCTACGCATCGTGCGTGGAGAACAACCAGATCCGCACGAACGCCGGCCTGGCGCCGCAGAACTGCCTGCAGTCGAGCGGGCTGCAGGATCCCACGACGCTGGACCCGGCTGTCGTCTCCGGCTTCCACGAGCGGAACAACGTCTTCCCGTTCAGCTACTCGCGGCAGCCGTTCAATGCCAGCCTGAGCATCTCGTTGCCCATCTTCAACGGATTTGCCCGCGAACTCCAGGTGGCCCAGGCCCACGCCCAGCAGGAAGATGCCGAGGAACAGGTGCGGGCCAACCGGCTGCTGGTCCGGTCCAGCGTCGGATCGAGCTATCTCGCGGTGCAGACCGCATACCGGTCCATCGCAGTACAGCAGGCCGCCCGTGACGCCGCCCGTGACCAGCTGCGGCTCGCCCAGGACCGCTACCGGCTGGGAAGCGGGACCGCGCTTGAATTGTCCGATGCCCAGAATGCCGTACAGGGCGCCGAAGGCGCCTATGTGAACGCCGTGTACGGTTACCACATTGCCATCGCCCAGCTGGAATCGGCGGTCGGCCGTCCCCTTCGCTAACAAGGACGCCTCATGTCGCGTGGGAAGAAGTTCGGGACCTTTGCCGCGGTCGCCGCGGCGATCATCGTCGGCCTCATCATGATGGGTCAGGCGCGGAAGAAGAACGCCGCCACCGAGGTGCGGCTGGAACAGGTGGCGCGCCGGGACCTGGTCTCCGCCGTCACCGCGAGCGGCAAGATCGACGCGAAGACATCGGTCGACATCAGCGCCGACATCACCGGGCGCATCACCCGGATCGGCGTGAAGGAGGGGGACCTCGTCAAGAAGGGTCAGTTCCTCCTGCAGATCGATCCCATGCAGTACCAGGCGGCGGTCTCCCGATCGGAAGGGCTGGTGGCGTCGGCCCAGGCCAGCACGGTGCAGGCGCGGGCCAACCGCGACCAGGCCGAACGGGCACTCTCGCGCGCCAAGGATCTGGCCAAGTCGGGCCCCAATCTGATCTCGCCGGAGGCGGTGGAACAGGCGCAGACCGCGTTCGACGTCTCGGTGGCCAACTACACGGCATCCCAGGCGCAGCTGGACCAGGCCCGCGCCTCGCTGCGTGAGGCACAGGATCAGTTGTCGAAGACGCGCCTGGTGGCGCCGATGGACGGCCGGGTGGTCCGCGTCGCCAAGGAAGTGGGCGAAGTCGCGGTCCCGAGCACGTTCTCCAGCGAAGCGGGGCTGCTGATCACGGTAGCCGATCTCAGCGTCATCCTGGCCACCGTGCAGGTAGACGAGACCGACGTCATCCGGCTGACCCAGGGCGATTCGGTGCAGGTCAGCATCGATGCCTTTCCCGACACCACCTTCACCGGCCGGGTGACCAAGATCAGCAACAGCGCCGTGCTGACCGCGACGCAGACGGCCGGTGGCTCGCAGGACCGCGCCGTGGATTTTGAAGTCGAAGTGACGCTCGATAATCCGCCGGAGGATGTCCGGCCCGACTTGAGCTGCACGGCCCGGATCGTGACGGCGACCCGCAAGAACGTGCTGAGCGTGCCGATCATCGCGCTCGCGGTGCGCGACAACGAGCCGGTGCCCAATGAGGAGGCGGCACGGCAGGGCGCGGCACAGGCGACGCCGCCCGCGCCCCAGGCTGCGGGCGCGGCGCAGGCCAACAAGAAGAAGGACACCGAAGGCGTATTCGTGGTGCAGGACGGCGTGGCCCATTTCCGTCCGGTCAAGGTGGGCATCACCGGAGATGAGTACTTCGAAATTACCGATGGACTCCGCTCCGGGGACAGCATCGTGGCGGGCACTTATCAGGCGATCCGCGACCTCAAGGACGGCACCAAGGTCAAGGGCACGGAAGCGCCGGCAACCAATGGAGCGAAGAGCTGATGAATCCGGACGTACTGCGGGTGGTGCAGTTGGAGCGGCGCTACGACATGGGAGGCGAGGTGGTCCATGCCCTGCGGGGTGTTTCCCTGACCATCCGTCGCAATGAATATGTGGCCATCATGGGACCGTCCGGTTCGGGCAAGTCCACCATGATGAACATCCTCGGCTGCCTGGACACGCCCGACGCGGGCGAGTACTGGCTGAACGGCGAGGAAGTCTCCCGCCTCAACGACGACGCCCTGGCCCGCGTGCGGAATCGTGAAATCGGCTTCGTGTTCCAGACCTTCAACCTGCTGCCCAGGGCCAGCGCGCTCCACAATGTGGAGCTGCCGCTGATCTACGCCGGGCTCGGCTCCGCCGAGCGGCGGATCCGGGCCACGGAAGCACTGACGCGGGTCGGCCTGGCTGAACGCATGCACCACCGGCCCAACGAACTCTCGGGCGGCCAGCGCCAGCGGGTGGCCATTGCCCGCGCCCTGGTGAACCGGCCCAGCATCCTGCTGGCGGACGAGCCCACCGGCAACCTGGACAGCACGACCAGCGAAGAAATCATGGCGGTCTTCGAGGAGTTGCATGGCGAGGGGCAGACCGTGGTGATGGTCACCCACGAGCCGGATATCGCCGCCCACGCCCAGCGGATCATCACGCTGCGGGATGGCAAGGTCGAGTCGGACCGCGCCGCACGGGAAAGCGCCGCCTGACATGCCGCTGCTCGAAGCGGTCCGCATGGCCCTCCGCGCCATCTGGGCGCAGAAGCTCAAGAGCTTCTTCTCGCTCATCGGCGTGCTCATCGGTGTCACGTTCCTGATCGCCGTGGTGTCCATCGTGCAGGGCATGAACGTGTACATGGAGGAGCAGTTCGCCGACCGGCTGGTGGGCATCAACACCTTCGAGCTCCGGCAGCGGCCCGGTATCGTCATGGAGAACATCGACGATGAGACCTGGCGCGCGTGGCAGCGGCGGCCGCGCATCAGCTATGACGACGCCCGTTTCGTGCGTGAGCGGCTCACCGTCCCCGTCACCACGTCCATCTACTGCGGCGACAACATGGACGTGGCCTTCGGCGGCAAGCAGGCCAAGGGCATCGAACTGGCCGGCGCCGAAGCGAGCTACTTCAGCATCAAGAACTACGAGATCGCAGCCGGTCGGGCGTTCACCGTGCAGGAAGTTCGCGCGGGGACCCCGGTGGTGGTCATCGGCTCGCTGCTGGCCGAGAAACTCTTTGTCGGCACCGATCCGGTGGGCAAGAGCGTTACCATCGCCGGGCTGCCCTATCGGGTGATCGGGGTAGTTGCGAAGCAGGGCACGCTGTTCGGCATCTCGCTCGACAAGTTCGCGATCATGCCCTACACCGCCCCGGCCCGGCGCTGGATCTGTCCGCATAATGTGATGGACGAGTTCACCATCAAGGCGTCGGATCCGACGGCGATGCAGGCCGCGATGACCCAGGTGGAAGGGCTCATGCGAGCGCGGCGGCATCTCAAGCCGCAGGAGGAAAACAATTTCGCCCTCCAGACGGCGGAGGGTGCGCTGGCGGGCTGGAAGAAGATCTCGCGCATCCTCATGATGGCGTTGCCGGGGCTGGTCGCGATCTCGCTGGTGGTGGGCGGCATCGTGATCATGAACATCATGCTGATGGCGGTGAGCGAACGCACCCGTGAAATCGGCATCCGGAAGGCCCTCGGCGCCAGGCGACGCGACATCCTCGCCCAGTTCGTGGTGGAGAGCGCCACCATTTCACTGGTGGGCGCGGGGCTGGGCATCGCCTTCGGCATCGTCCTGGCGATGGTCGTCCGGGCGCTGACGCCCATGCCGGCAGCCATCGCGCCCTGGTCGGTTGTGATGGCCGTGGCGCTCGGCATCAGTGTGGGCGTCATTGCCGGCGTGTATCCGGCGACCCGCGCCGCGCGCCTGGACCCGATCCAGGCCCTCCGGGCGGAATAGGAGACGACATGCCAATCAGCCGTGCGTTCGAAGGCGTCGGCATCGCGCTCGATTCCATCCGCGCCAACAAGGTGCGGGCGTTCCTGACCATCCTGGGCGTGGCCATCGGCGTCATGGTGGTGATCGCCATGGCGTCCGCCATCACCGGCATCAACCGCAGCGTCCAGAAGGAACTCGAAAGCCTGGGGCCCAAGACGTTCTTCGTGCAGCGGTACTTCCAGGGCGGCATCAACATCAGCGACGGCTCGGATGAGCTGTCGCCGTGGCGGAAGATGCCATGGATCACGGTGGACGAGGCCGCCATGATCGCGCAGCTCCCGGCGGTGCAGTACGTGGTCTGGAGCGAGAACGCGGACGGGCCGGTCTCCTATGAGGACACCCGCCTCAAGAGTTCGCGGATCCGCGGCTACAGCCCCAACTGGATCTACACCTCGGGAGGCACCATCACGGCCGGACGCAACTACACGCAGGTGGAAGAGGCGTCCAACGCACGAGTGGTGGTCATCAACGACAAGATGGCGGAGATGCTGTTCGGCGAGCGGGACCCGCTGGGCCGCCAGATCAAGGTCTATGGGCAGCCGTTCACGGTCATCGGCGTCTACGTGGATGCAGCAGGACTCTTCAGCGGAACGCCCTCGCCGTCGCTGGCAATGCCCCATTCCATCTTCACCAAGGTGGCGGACTACTGGAAGGGGTGGATGGACATCGCCGTCACCCCCAAGGATGCCTTCACCGTGGCCGAGGCGCAGGACCAGGTGACGGCGGCGATGCGGGTGCAGCGAAGCCTCCGGCCCGACCAGGACAACAACTTCGCCCTGGTGAGCCAGGACCGGCTGCTGGAGTCATTCAACAGTGTGACCCGGGGCTTTTTCCTCGTGATGCTCGCGCTGTCGAGCGTCGGGCTCATGGTTGGCGGTGTGGGCGTCGTGGCGATCATGATGATCTCGGTCACCGAGCGGACCCGCGAAATCGGCGTGCGCAAGGCGCTGGGCGCCACCCGGCGCGAGATCATGTTCCAGTTCCTGGTGGAGGCGGCCACGCTCACCCTGGTGGGCGGTGCCTGTGGCCTGGCGCTGGGCGCGCTGATCGCCTTCGGCATCCGGGCGTGGACGCCGCTGCCGGCCGCCATTCCGCTCTGGTCGGTGATCGTGGCCGTTGCGGCTTCGACCGTGACCGGGGTCTTCTTCGGGCTCTATCCGGCGAGCAAGGCGAGCCGGCTGGACCCGGTGGAGGCATTGAGGTACGAATGATGGGAAGGCGGGAAGACGGGAAGACGGGAAGTGAGCATACCTTCAGGTCTTCCCGCCCTCCCATCCTCCCGTCTTCCCGTCTTGCATCCCGTCTTCCCGTCTTCCCGCCTAGCTTCCAGCCATGCCCCTGATCGAAGCCCTCCGACTGGCGCTCCAGACCATCGCGTCCAGCAAGCTTCGTTCATTCTTCACCCTGCTCGGCATCATCGTCAGCGTCGGCTTCCTGGTGGCGGTCGTGGCCATCATCCAGGGCATGAACGCGTACGTGCGCGAAAACCTCACCGGCGCCATCATCGGGACCAACGCATTCCAGGTACGGCGCGATCCGATCCAGGTCGGCCTGCTGAGCGATAGTGCGGTGCGGGCCATCGCCAAGCGCCCCCGGATCACCCGTGCGGACGCGGCCGCGGTTGAAGAAGCCCTCCCTGATGCCCGGGCAGTGGCGCTCCAGTCCGGATGGCCCACGCCGCAGGCGGACGTCTCCTGGCGCTCCCAGCAGCTTCGCAACATCGTCACCTTCGGCGTCACGCCGCCCTACCAGGTCGTGCAGGACTATCAGTTCTCGGCCGGCGAACCGCTGGCCGATCCCGACATCCGCGAGCGGCGGCTGGTGGCGGTGCTCGGATACGACGTGGCCGAGGCGCTCTTCGGCGTCGCGGAATCGGCCGTGGGCAAGCAGATCCGGGTGGCCGGCCGGCAGATGACCGTGAAGGGCGTGATTGCCAGGAAGGGACGGGTGCTGGGACAGAGTTTCGACTCGTTCGTGCTGCTCCCGCTGCCCACCTTCGAGAGCATCTTCGGTCGCCTTCTCACGACCGTCGTCTCGGTCAAGATGAACGATGCCGAGGCCGTGGCCGGCGCGATGGCCCGTGCGGAAGAGGCAATGCGGGTGGCGCACCGGCTCCGGCCCAACCAGCCCGATGATTTCACCGTGGACAAGGCCGACGCGCTCATGGCGTTCTGGACCAGCCTCACCGGCCTCCTGTTCGCCATCATCCCCGCGATCGTCTGCATCGGCATCGTCGTGGGCGGCATCGTCATCATGAACATCATGCTCATGTCGGTGACCGAACGGACCCACGAAATCGGCATCCGCAAGTCGCTCGGTGCGCGACAACGCGACATCCGGCGCCAGTTCCTGATCGAGGCGATCGTGCTCTCGGCCCTGGGCGGCGTCATCGGCGTCGCGGCGGGCTGGGGCCTGGCGCAGCTCATCGGGAGCATCTCGCCGCTGCCCGCCCGGGTGACCGGCTGGAGCGTGGCACTCGCGCTGGCGCTGGGCGCGGGCACCGGCATCGTCTTCGGAGTCTATCCCGCCGCGCGCGCGGCGCGGCTCGACCCCATCACCGCGCTCCGGGCCGAATGAGCGTCGCGCTGCCCCGCCGCGTGCTCCGCTCGGTCATCGAGGGCGTCACCATCGCGTTCGATGCGCTGCGATCCAACAAGCTCCGCAGCGCGCTCACCATCCTCGGCGTCGTGATCGGCGTCACGACGGTCATGGCGATGGCGAGCATCGTGCAGGGCGTCCGCTCGCAGATCTTCAACAGCATCGAAGTGGCGGGCCCCACCACCTTCTATGTCATGCGCTACTGGTCGCAGACACCGGTGGACCCGAACAACCTGCCGTACGAGGTCCGCATCCGGCCGGTGCTGCGCTCCTCGGACGCCGCCGCCATCCGCACGCTGCCGGAGATCCGCTACGCGGGCCTGTGGGTGCAGATCTTCGAGCGGATCGAGTATCAGGGCGTCAATACGCAGGTGATGACGATCTTCGCCGGCGACGACCATTACATGGACGTGCAGGGCGGCACCCTGCTGCGCGGGCGTTTCTTCACGCGGGGCGAGCTGTCGGGCGACCCGGTCGTGGTGCTGGAGCAGGAAGTCGCGAATCGCCTGTTCGGCCGGATCGACCCCCTGGGCAAGATCGTACGCATCGGCGGCAAGGCGCTCCGGGTCATCGGCATCTACGTGAAGCCCGACAACATCTTCGAGCCGCCCACCCAGGAAATCGGCGCGGTCATTCCCTACCAGATGGCGCGCTACAACTTCCGCTACGACGAGACCAACGCCCTGTTCATCATCGTGAAGCCCCGGGACAACGTTTCTGCGGATCTCGCCATGGATGCGGCCACGGCGGCGGTCCGCCGTGCTCGCGGGCTGCGACCCGGCATGCCCAATACGTTTGACCTGATCGGCCAGGAGAAGATCCTCGAGACGGTCAACAAGCTCACCTCGGTCTTCTTCCTGGTCATGGTTGCGTTGTCCAGTGTCGGGCTGCTGGTGGGCGGCATCGGCGTCATGGCCATCATGATGGTATCGGTCACCAGCCGCACCCGGGAAATCGGGCTCCGGAAGGCGGTGGGCGCCACCCGGCGGGAAATTCTGTGGCAGTTCCTGGTCGAAGCGGCCACCCTCACGCTGGTGGGCGGCCTGCTCGGAATCCTGCTGGGGCTTCTCACCGGCCAGGTGCTCAAGAGCCAGCTCGGGTTGGAGTCGTCGGTGCCCCTCTGGAGCGCGGTGGTCGCGACCGGGGTGAGCGTGGGCATCGGTCTCGTCTTCGGGCTCCTGCCGGCCAACCGGGCGGCGCGGATGGATCCCGTGGAAGCGCTGAGGCACGAATGACGGGAAGGCGGGAAGACGGGAAGCCCTATTCCTCCAGATCTTCCCGTCTTCCCGCTCTCCCGTCTTTCCGTCTAATTTCCTGCCATGCCAACTGACCTGCTTGCCATAGCCGCGCACCGTGACGATGTGGAACTCACCTGCGCCGGGACGTTGATCCGCGCGGTGGACCAGGGCTATACGACCGGAATACTGGATCTCACCGCCGGCGAGACCGGCACCCGCGGCAGCGCACCGCTGCGGGCCGACGAGGCCGAACGGGCCGCGCGCGTCATGGGCGTCACCGAGCGCCGGAACGCGGGGCTGCCGGACGCGCACCTGGCCAATACCGACGCGATGCGACGGGCCGTCGTCGAAGCGATCCGGCATTTCCAGCCGCGTACGGTCATCCTCCCGTTTCCGATCGGGCGGCATCCGGATCACCGGATCGCCTCTGAACTGGCGCGCGACGCCTGCTTCCTGGCCGGGCTCCGGAAATATGACGCTGAGGGCGAGCCCCATCGGCCCGCCAAGATTCTGTATGCTCTGGCGTACCGTGAGGACCCGGTCAAGCCGACGTTCGTGGTGGACGTGAGCGCCCAGTTCGAACGGAAACTGGAAGCGATACGATGCTACGCGAGCCAATTCGACGGAGCAGATTCGGCTGGCGAAATTTTCCCCACCGGCCAGGATCTCTACTCGCTGGTCGAGACCAAGAGCCGGCACTACGGATCGCTCATCCGCTGCCCCCACGGCGAGCCCTACTTCACCCATGAGACCGTGCTGGTGGAGGATGTCGTGGCACTGGGGGTGAGGAGTATTTAGGGGGATGGATGGCCCCCAGTAGGGGCAAAGCCATGGCTTTGCCCCTACTGGGGGCCATCTCCCTAATTATCTTCCCTCCATGCCCACACCCGTCTATCTCGACTACGCCGCAACGACGCCCGTGCGCCCCGAAGTGCTGGAGGCGATGCTCCCCTACCTGGGCCACGAAACCTTCGGCAATCCGTCCAGCGGACACCGGTTTGGCCGGGCAGCGCGAGCGGGGCTCGAGCAGGCGCGCCGGGACGTGGCAGCGGCGGTGGACGCCGAACCGAACCAGGTCATCTTCACGTCAGGTGGGACCGAGGCGGACAACCTCGCCGTCGTCGGGTCCGCCCTGGCGGCCCGTGACCGCGGCGACCCGATGTGCGTCTGCGTCTCCGCCGTCGAACACAAGGCGATCCTGGCGGCGGCGCATCATGTGGCGCATCTCGGCGGGAAGGAAGTCATCCTGCCGGTCAGCTGCGACGGCGTACTGGAAGAGGATGCGCTGACCCGCGCGCTGGCCGAGCGGCCGGCGGTGGTCTCGGTCATGTGGGTGAACAACGAGACCGGCGTGGTGCAGCCCATCGCCGAGATCGCCGCACGCTGCCGTGACGCGGGCGTCCGCCTCCACACCGACGCCGTGCAGGCCTTCGGCAAAATCCCGGTATCGCTTCATGACGCTGACTGCACCTTCATCACCGTCTCGGGCCACAAGATCGGCGCCCCCAAGGGCATCGGCGCGTTCGTCGTGCGCGACCGGAAGGGAGTCGAGGCCATCATCCACGGCGGCGGCCAGCAGTTCGGCATCCGGCCGGGCACGGAGAACGTAGCGGGTGCGGTAGCGCTCGCGACCGCCGCCCGTCTCGCCATGGCCGAGCTGGATGCCGAGCGGGTTCGGCTCACCGGGCTTCGTGACCACCTGCTGTCCCGGCTTCGTGCCGCGGTGCCGGACATCATGGTGCCGGCGGAACATGGGCCGCGGGCGGCCCACATCCTGAGCACCTGCGTCCCGGGTGCCGACAGCGAGGCGCTGCTCATGCACCTGGACCTCGCGGGTGTCGCGGTGTCAGGCGGCAGCGCCTGTTCCACCGGCGCCATCGAACCGTCGCACGTCCTGGTGGCGCTGGGAGTGCCTCGCGAGCTGGCGCTGGGCGCGGTCCGGTTCAGCTTTGGTCACGACACCACGCAGGCGGATGTGGATCATGCCGCCGAGGTCTTCCCGGCCGTGGTCGGCAAGGTGCGGAAGCTCGCGGGGGTGCTCGGGCGTGCCTAAGAAGGTTCTTGTCGCGATGAGCGGCGGCGTGGACAGTTCCGTGGCGGCGGCGCGACTGGTCGACGAGGGCCATGAGGTCATCGGCGCCACCTTGAAGCTCTTCTGCTATGGTGCGTCCGTCCCTGACCGGCCCTGCTGTTCACTTGACTCGATCAACGATGCGCGCGACGTCGCGCACCGCCTTGGCATCCCCCACTACGTACTGAACCTCGAGGACCGATTCGGTCACGACGTGATCGGCAACTTCGTGGACGAGTACAGCCGGGGCCGGACGCCCATCCCGTGCGTGCGCTGCAATTCCTTCACCAAGTTCCGGGACCTGCTGGCCCATGCCGACGCCCTGGGATGCGAGGCGCTCGCCACCGGGCATTACGCCGTGGCACGGGACGGCGCGCTGTACCGCGGCGCGGATCGCAGCAAGGACCAGAGTTATTTCCTCTGGGGCATTGATCGCGCGGTTGTGGCGAGGATGCTGACGCCGGTAGGCGGGATGAGCAAGCCGGAGACCCGCGCGCTGGCGCGGCGCCTCGGGCTCACGACCGCTGAGAAGCCGGAATCGGTCGAGATCTGCTTCGTACCGGACGACGACTACGTCGCGGTCCTGGAGCAGCACCTTCCTGCCGACGCACCGGCGTTGACGCCGGGACCGCTGGTGACCACCTCGGGCGAGGTCATCGGTGAGCATGAGGGCTTTGCCCGCTTCACCATCGGACAGCGCCGGGGGTTGCCGGGGGGCGCGTCGGAAGCGCGTTATGTCGTCGCGATCCGGCCGGCCACCCGCGAAGTGGTGGTAGGCGGGCTCGACGAGCTGGCTGGCTGGACCGTCGCGCTCGACGAAGTGAACTGGCTCGCGGATCCACTGGAGCCGGGCGATACCTGCCGCGTGCAGATCCGCTACCGTGCTCGTGCCGTGCCGGCCCGGGTCGAGTCTGTGGCACCCGGCCACATCTCGCTGTCGCTGCTGGAGCCGGTCCGGGCCGTCACCCCGGGGCAGTCCGGCGTACTGTACGGCGCCGAGGAGCGCGTACTCGGCGGCGGGGTCATCGCGTGAGGAAAACATGGCGACGCTGATGCGCGTCGATCGGGTGATGGCGAGCCGGCGATTTGTCCGGCTCCTTTTGCTTCTGACCCTGGTCTGGCCGGCGCACGCGTGGGCGCAGCGGCGCGCCATGACTGTGGACGATTTCCTCGCGCTGCGGAGCGCGAGCGATCCGCAGATCTCGCCGGACGGACGCTGGGTGGCGTTCGTGGTCTCCCAACCGGCGCTCGACCGGAACGCCAACGTCACGCGCATCTGGGTGGTGGGCAGTTCGGGGGGCGACGCCCGGCAGGTCACCGATGGCACGGGCAGCGAACGAGCTCCGCGATGGTCGCCTGACGGTACGGCACTCGCCTACATCTCGACCCGTGAGGGCGGCTCGCAGATCTGGCGCGCCGGGCCCAATGGCGAAAATCCGGCGAAGCTCACCACCGTCGCCACCGGCGTCAACGATTTCCTGTGGTCGCCGGACGGACGATCCATCTACCTCACGAGCGACGTCAAGTGGCCCGGAGTCCAGGAAGTGGATCGGCGGAACGGAGCCTACCCGACCGAGGCACGGATCTGGACCGACCTCCTGTACCGCCACTGGAACGAGTGGCGTACCGGGATCAGGTCCCATCTCTTCCGGCTGACCGTGTCCGATGGGCGGGTACAGGATGTCACCCCCATCGACCGCGACGTTCCTCCCATCGCCCTGGGAGGACGCGATATCGCGCTCTCAGCGCTCGGCACCGAAGTGGCGATCGTGTACAACCCGGATTCGCTGGTCGCGACATCCACCAACAACGACATCTGGGTCATGGGGCCGGACGGCAGTTCGCGCCAGGCGGTCACCACCAATCCGGCCAACGACCACAGCCCCACCTACTCGCCCAACGGCCGGTGGCTCGCCTATCTGGCGCAGAACATCCCAGGTTTCGAGTCCGACCGGCAGCGGATCATCCTCTACGAGCGGGCCACGGGCCGGCGCCAATCCCTGACGGACACCTGGGACCGGAGCGTGGGCGCGATCACCTGGACCCCTGACAGCAGGACCATCATCGCCGAGGCGCAGGAGGAGGGCGAGGGCCGGATCTTTGGGGTGGACGCCGCCAGCGGCCGGCCGTCGCTGC
>SMFG01000048.1_pt1 | contig 14471 bp, 13 predicted proteins | sample 2456131 | NCBI WGS metagenome assembly SMFG01 (sample SAMN10132612, study PRJNA489261) | soil metagenome | isolation source: day120 antibiotic-silt loam soil ammended with raw manure from dairy cow... | place: USA | collected 2015-05-01
ACCATCGCCTTCGAGCAGGGTGGGATACGACTGGAACGCGTTGGCCGCGACGCCCGACGCGCGCACGGTCGCGATGCTGTCCGGCGGCACGAGACGCACCACGCCCGCCGTATCCACGACGATGGCGGGTGCGAGTGGACCGTGGCCCGGCGGCTGCAGCTCCTTGCCGCCGTCCACCAGCCAGCCCCAGGCACCGTTGTCGCTGAACTGGCCGGCATTGAGCGCGAACAGTGCCGAATCCGGCGCATCGGCGATGGTCCAGGCATAAGGCGCGCGCCGGCGCTCCCGGAGGCCGGTGAGCGCGAACCGGATCTGGGCGGGGTCCATGATCAGCACGATGGCGCGGATGCGCCACGCCTCGCCGTCGCCGGAAAGCCGGAGCGAACCCAGGGCGACACCGCCGGCGGAATTCTCCCAGGTGATGGCGTTCCAGACCAGCGGCAGCGAGGTGCTCCAGCGGGCGGGCGCCTGGTCTTCGCGCCACCATTCACGCCAGCCGTCCTGCGTCTGGACGCCGAGAGTCGCCGGTTGGGGCGGCGCCGGCACGAGCGCCAGCATGACGGCCAGGAACAGCGCGCGCATGCCGGCGCCCACCTGCTAGTAACTCTTCAGGATTTCTGTGTAGCTCTTGAGCTCATCGAGATGGGATTTGAGCACCGCCACCTCGTCCCTGGTATAGACGTAGCCGTAGGTCTGCTCGCCGTCGCTCATGACATAGGGCGCCACCCGCTCGCGAAAGACGTTGTATTGCGCCGTCGTCATGCCGCTGGCCGAGATGCCGGCTTCCCGCACCGCTTCGCCGGTCATCTCCGGCTCCAGCTCGGGGCGCGCCGGTTCCTGCGGCTTGATGCCGCACTTGTCGGTGATCCGCTTCTGGGCAGTCTCCGTGCTCACTTGGGCCGTACTCGCGGTGGCCAGCGACGATTTGCTCATCGAGTCGGCCAGGCGCCTGATCTCGGCCAGGTTGCCCGCGCGTTGTGCGGCCTGCACCCGTTCGGCCACGTTCCGCAGGGCAGCGCTGTCCTCGGTCGCCTGGATCTCGAGCTCGCTCATCTGCCCCTGCTCCTGCAGCGGTTCGGCGCACTTGTCCCACTTGGCGCTCTGCCGGTCGAACTCGTCCTTCTGCTTCTGGTACTGCTCCTCGGCTGCCCGGTTGCGGCGGGCGATGCCTTCCTGCTCCCGTGAATCGAGCTGTTTTGCGGTAGCCGATTCGGCGGCGAGGCCCTTGAGGAAGCGGGTCATGTTGGCGTCGGTCACTTCCAGCACCACGTCGCTGAACTCGACCTTGCCGGTGCGCACGTTGGAGGACGCCGTGGACCCGAGGGATGTGGAAATCTTGACCTTGGGCAGCCTGAACTGGGCCTGCGCTGGTATCGCGAGCACGCACGCCAGCAGACTGGCCATGAAGAGAGAGCGCTTGCAACGCATGGGCGGATGGGCCTCCGGGAATGCGGGGATCGGAAGAGTGGTTTGCGGTTCCCAAATGCTACGGCTGGAACGGCCGGAGCGAAAGGGCATATATTCCGCCCCTTCTGCCGCTCATTTTTCCCGTACCCGTTTCCGGAAGGGGCCGTTCAACATGACACGCTGGACTCTGGCGCTGCTCGCCGTGGCGAGCGTCGGCGCCGCTGCCTGTTCACCCAAGGATTCAGCCCCGGCCGATAAGGCCACCACCGCCGCGCAGGGCAGTGGCGACGACCTGGCGGACGTTGCCAGCTACAAGCTTTCGATGGACAAGGTGGACAAGTTCTTCGCGGCCCAGCGCAACATGGCGCTCAAGGCAAGGGACATGTCGCCGGCCCAGCAGGAAGAGGTGAGCATGGACGGGAGCGGCAGCATGGCGGACATGGCGAAGCAGATCGAGTCGAGCCCCGAGTGGTCGGCCGCGATCCGCGAGGCGGGGCTCGAGCCGCGGGAGTACGTCACCCTCACGATGAGCATGCTGCAGTCGGCCATGGCGGCCTCGGTGCTCAAGATGCGGCCCAATGACGATCAGGACTCGCTGGTCCGCGAGATGAAGGCCAACATGGACAACGTCAAGTTCATCCAGGAGCACGAAGCGGAGATCACCGCCAAGCGCGAGGCGATGGAGAAGGAATTAGGGGAAAGTTAAGAGTTGGGAGTTAAGAGTTGGGAGAAGGCTCGGCCAGGACTCCCAACTCTCAACTCCTGACTCTTAACTCTTAACTCTCAACTCAATACCTGTAATGTTCCGCCTTGTACGGCCCTTCGACCGGCACACCGATGTAGTCCGCCTGGCCCGGGGTGAGCCGGGTCAGCTTGACGCCCAGCTTGTCGAGGTGGAGCCGGGCGACCTTTTCGTCCAGTGCCTTGGGCAGCACGTAGACCTTCCGCTCGTAGGTGCCGGCGTTCCTGTGCAGCTCGATCTGGGCCATCACCTGGTTGGTGAAACTGGCGCTCATCACGAAGCTCGGATGCCCGGTGGCGCAGCCGAGGTTGAGGAGCCGGCCCTCGGCCAGGATCATCACGCTGTGGCCGTCGGGAAAGACGAACTCATCGTACTGCGGCTTGATGTTGATCCGCTTGATGCCGCGCTTCTTGAGCCCGGCCATGTCGATCTCGTTGTCGAAGTGGCCGATGTTCCCCACGATGGCCTTGTCCTTCATCTGCGCCATCTGCTCCACCGTGATGATGTCGCGGTTGCCGGTGGCGGTGATGAAGATGTCGGCCGTCTTCACCACCTCGTCGAGGGTGGTGACCTGGTACCCTTCCATGGCCGCCTGCAGCGCGCAGATCGGATCGATCTCGGTGATGATCACGCGGGCGCCCTGGCCTTCGAGCGCCTGGGCGCAGCCCTTGCCCACGTCGCCGTAGCCGCAGACCACCGCGACCTTGCCGGCCAGCATGACGTCGCTGGCGCGGAGGATGCCGTCGGTCAATGAGTGGCGGCAGCCGTAGAGGTTGTCGAACTTGGACTTGGTCACCGAGTCGTTGACGTTGATGGCGGGGAAGAGCAGCGTTCCCGCCTTCATCATTTCATAGAGCCGGTGCACGCCGGTGGTGGTCTCCTCCGACACGCCGCGGATGGCGGCGGCAGTGCGGGTCCAGCGGTCCGGCGTCGCGCCGATGGTGCGGCGCAGCAGATCGAGGATCACACCCCACTCCTCGGGATCCTTCTCGGCGTCGAACGCCGGCACCTTGCCTGCCTTCTCGAATTCGGCGCCCTTGTGCACCAGCAGCGTGGCGTCGCCGCCGTCGTCCAGCAGCAGATTGGGGCCGGAGCCGTCAGGCCACTGTAGCGCCTGGTCGGTGCACCACCAGTATTCCTCGAGAGACTCGCCCTTCCAGGCAAAGACGGCGACGCCCGCCGGCTTCTCGACTGTGCCGCTTGGCCCGACCGCCACGGCGGCCGCCGCATGGTCCTGGGTCGAGAAGATATTGCACGACACCCAGCGCACCTCGGCGCCCAGTTCCACCAGGGTTTCGATCAGCACGGCAGTCTGCACCGTCATGTGGAGCGAGCCCATGATCCTGGCGCCGGCGAGCGGCTTCTTTCCTTTATACTCGGCGCGCAACGCCATCAGGCCGGGCATCTCGTGCTCGGCCAGCCGGATTTCCTTCCGGCCGAATTCGGCGAGCGCGAGATCCTTGACCTTGAATGGCGGGCGCTCGGTGGAGACGCTGGTGCGGTCGGGCATCACTGCGGGCATCGGACGGTCCTTGGAATGCGTGGCACACGGATGGCCGGTTCGGCATCGACCCAGCCGCATTTCATGGAAAGATAACAGCGGGAGAGGGAGGATCTGACCATGCATCCGGAACCATCAGGGCCATGCTTGGGGCGGGCTAGATCTCATCATCAGTTCCCGATCCATCCGGGCCACGGTCCGCGCGGCTTGCAGCCGCCCATGGATTTGGGGGCGGCCGCAGGCCCCCCCGACCATGCCCGGCGAGCTTCTCGGATTCGGGATGGTGGCCGCCCCGACCATGTGGTTGGATCGGAGCAAGAAGATACGTCTCGCGCTTTGCAGGTGATGGCACAACCAAGTGGCGCAGCTATCGTGTCGCATGCCCATTCGGATACCTGCGACCCATTCGCGCAAAAGCTGGCGCCTGGACGGCTTCGACTATAGCGACCGGCGTTGGTATTTCATCACGGTTCCCACTCATCGCCGTCAGATGCTCTTCGGCACACTGACTCGCGATGGCGTCCGACTGAGTGACGCCGGCCAGATTGTGGAGGAGGAATGGCAGCGGACGGCAGTGCTCCGGCCGGATGTGACACTGGACGCCTTCGTGGTGATGCCGGATCATCTCCACGCCCTGGTGGGACTGCATGAGATCAGGCGTGAAGACTGCGGAACCTCACTCACTGCCCTCATGAACGGCTTCAAGGCTGCGGTCACCAGTCGCATTCGCCGGCTGGCCGCGCCGCCGGCGTGGGCGGTGTGGCAGCGCAGCTTTTATGACTCCATCATCGGCAGCAACGAGCATTTCCATGCGGTGCGACGATACATCGAAGCCAATCCCGCCAAGGCCTGGTATGCGACGCGATGGCCGGGCCGCCTGGCGGAACAGAGTCCCTTATCTCACCATAAATCCCCGATGCCACCGGGCCATGGTCGGGGCGGCCCGATCTCACCATGAGTTCCCGATCCATCCGGGCCATGGTCGGGGGCGGGCCGATCTCACCATGAGTTCCCGATCCATCCGGGCCACGGTCGGGGCGGCTTGCAGCCGCCCCCAATTCCGGCCGCAGGCCGCCCTTACACTGGCCTGGAGAGATTACTTCTTCCAGAGGTTGTTGCTGGGATCCACGTCCGCGAACGCGTGCGCCGCGTCGATCTCCACCTTCGTCACCGCGCCGCCCCTGGCGGTGAGCGTGGCACTGCGCGCGCCGTTGAGCCACGTCTCCACCGGGACCGTGAGCATCTCTGACTTTCCATCCGCATAGGTCACCGTCACGTTCGATGGCATGGGGACGAGCCCCTTGTCCTCGATCACGATGGTGGTGCCGTTGGCACCGGGCGTGACGCTGCCCACCGCCTGGTCCAGTTGCCACGTCTCGAAGAACCAGCTCCGCCAGAACCACCAGAGGTTCTGCCCCGAGACGTCGTTGAAGGTGTTCCAGAGATCGTACGGCGTGGGATGCTTGTACTGCCAGCGCCGGCCGTACTCGCGGTACGCCTTCATGAACGTCTCCTGCCCCAGCAGTGCGCGCGCCATGCCCAGCACGGTCGCCGTCTTGAGGTAGGTGGCGACACCGTACACGCCCCGGTCGGGGTAGAGGTCGCCCCAGCGCATGATTTCCACTTCCTGGCCCGAGCGCGCCACGTTGAGATACTGCTGCCGAGCTTCCGTGATGGTGCTGGAGTCGGTGGAGCTGAAGAACGCCGCTTCCGCGTTGCCTTCATCAAACTGGGTCAGCCCCTCGTCCTGCCAGCTGTAGCGCTTCTCATTCGATCCCACCTGCATCGGGAACCACATGTGCCCGGTCTCGTGCACCGTGACGCCGAAGAGTCCCGTGGTGTCCCGCGATCCGCCGAGGCAGGTCATCATGGGATACTCCATGCCGCCGCAACTCGATGGACCATGCACCGCGGTCATGTGGGGATACGGATAAGGCCAGAGGAACTTCGACAGCAGCTCGATGGACGCCTTCACATAGCGCGCCTCATGACTCCACACCGCCGGGTTGTCGTCGGCGAGCCAGAAGGCATTGATGGCGGTGGTGCCACTGTCGGTGGTGGCGTGGGTGGCATCCCAGTTGAACTGGGCCGAGGTGCCCCAGGAGACGTCACGTACGTTCTTCGCGACAAAATGCCAAGTGAGTTTGCCGTCGGTACCGGTCGCCGTTGCGCGTCCCGCGGCGAGATCGGCGGCGGTCACCACATGCACCGTCGTGTCCGCCGTGGCCGCCAGCGCCATCCGCTGCCTCGGCCCATCCTGCAGCACCGCGCCGGCATTCTCCAGTACGCCAGTGGAGGCCACCAGGTACTTCTCCGGCACGGTGATGCTCACGTCGTAGTCGCCATACCCCATGTAGAACTCGGCGTTGGTCCGGTAGAGATCCGCGGTCCAGCCGTTGACGTCGTCGTACACCGCCATCTGCGGATACCAGTAGGAGACGTACGACACGTTCTCGTTCCGCCCGCCCCTCGGCGCGCCATCGGGCGGCACCGTGAGCGTCCACGCGGTGCCCAGCGTGACGCTGTCACCGGGCAGCAGTGGTGAGGTCAGCGGGACCACCAGCACGGTGCCGGAAACGCGGTATCCGCGCGGGTTGCTCCGGTCGAACGGCGCCACCGCCGTACCATTGACCGAGACACTGGTCATGGTGACGCCGCCGGTCACCGGCACGGTACGGTTCCGCTGGGCATCCGGCGCAAAGGCGTTGTCCCGGAGGTGCATGACGACGACGGGCAGCGTGTCGGGCGAGCGGTTGAAGTACGCGGTGGTGCCGGTGCCATCCAGCTTGCCGGAAACGGGATCGTAATCCGCGCTCAGCTGGTACCGCGCCCACTGCTGCCAGTAACTGGTGCCGGGCTCGCCGGTGCGTGTCCGGGTGCCGTTGGCCACCGCATCCGCGAATCCTTTGCTCTCGAAGACCGGATACGGTCTCGGTCGAGCCGACTCGAGCGCGGCCGTCGAAGCAGCGGCCGGACTCGGCTGGGTGGTCGGGACGCCGGAGGTGCAGGCGGCGAGGGCGAGCAGTCCGGTGAGTGACCAGCCGGATCGGATCATGTCGGGCTCCAGGTGCGGTGAATGGGGACAGGTGCAGGACGCTCGGCGGCGCTCCGATGTTTCACGCCGCCAGTTGACGCAGCAGCGCCATCATCTTCACGTCGAGCGGGTCGGGCGAGTCGTCGTTGACGGCGGGCTCGGTGTCGGCTTGCGGGGTCTCGAGGATGAGCGGGATGCCGGCGCTCCGCTGGTCATGCAGCAGCCAGCCGAACGGCTCGACGCCGATGCCGCCCTCGCCGATCAGTGCGTGGCGGTCCTTGTTGGAATCGAACGGGAACTCGCTGTCGTTCAGATGAAAGAAGCCGGGCGGCTCCCCGGTCGCGTCCTCGAAGGCATCGAGCACCAGCGTCAGCGTCTCGCGCGAGGTGCGGATGTCGTGTCCAGCAGCAAAGAGGTGGCAGGTATCAAGACCGTACCCGGTGCGACGGCGTAGCGCCTTGGGCACCCGCTCCAGGATCCCGCCCACCTCATCCGGCGTCTTGCCGATGGTGAGCCCGGCGCCGGCGGTGTTCTCGATGAGCAGCCGGGTGTCCCCGGCGACGGTCGTGAGTGCCTGGGTGATGGCCTTGGCCACGCGGTCGAGCGCCGCCTCCTTGTTGCCGTCGCGCGCGGCACCGGGATGGAAGCAGACGGCGCCGATGCCGAGGGTGGTGGAGCGATCCAGCTCCTTGGCGAGCCCCGCCGCGGCGCGGGTCCACTTCTCGTCTTCGTGGGTGGCGGTGTTGAGCACATACGCCGCGTGGGCCACCACCTGTTGCGGCGCGATGCCCACACTGGTGAGCGCGGCGCGGAACCGGGCCACCCGCTCCGGTTTGATGCCGGCCTTGTCGCCGTAGAACTTGGGGATGGTGGTGAAGATCTGGAGCGCCGTCATGCCGGCATTGCCGGCCCGCCGCGCGGCCAGGTCAATGCCACCGGCATCGGGGGTGTGGGCACCAAGGAACCGGGGGGAAGTGGTTGGCATGATTCAAGATGGGCGGGATGGGCCGGATGGGGTAGATGGGCAGGATCTCGCCCGCCGTCATTCCCTGCGCAAGCAGGGAATCCATGAGGGCCCGCCCGGAGTCGCGGGGTGACGGCATGTGCGATGTTCGGGTCTGCCCGTCCTGCCCGTCCTGCCCGTCCTGCCCGTCCTGCCCGTCCTGCCCGTCCTGCCCGCCCTGCCCGTCCTGCCAGTCTGGCCTCCAAAATGCATAGGTGTCACTGGAATTGTGCATAAGTTGCACGAAACCGTGTGCACTTCTACATTCGTCCCTTGATTTCTGACCTTTCACCCGCGCCGTCCGCTCAGGAGCCTCCGTGTCCGCCTCCAGTTCCGCCCCGTCCGACTTTGCTGCCCATCTCGACAATCTTTTCGGTGCCGATGTTTTCTCCGCCCGGGTAATGCGGAAGCGCCTCCCCAAGGAGGTGTATCGGATCATCATGCAGACCATCGAACACGGCGAGGCACTGGATCCCCAGGTGGCCGGCGTGGTGGCATCCGCCATGAAGGACTGGGCTATCGAAAACGGCGCGACCCATTACACCCACTGGTTCCAGCCGCTCACCGGGCTCACGGCCGAAAAGCATGACTCGCTGGTGACGCCGGACGGCAACGGCGGCGCCATGTTCAACCTGTCCGGGACCGACCTGGTGCAGGGCGAGCCGGATGCCTCGAGCTTCCCGAGCGGCGGGCTCCGCGCCACCTTCGAGGCCCGCGGCTACACGGCGTGGGATCCCACCAGCCCTGCCTTCCTCATGCGGGGCGAAAAAACCGTCACGCTCTGCATTCCCACCGCCTTCGTCAGCTGGACCGGCGAGGCGCTGGACACCAAGCTCCCGCTGCACCGCTCCATGGAAGCGCTCTCGCGCCAGGCGCTCCGCATTCTCCATTTCTTCGGCACCGACACCGGCGTCAAGCGGGTGCTGACCACCATCGGCCCCGAGCAGGAATACTTCCTGGTGGACCGGGATCTCTACTTCGAGCGACCCGACCTGGTGACCTGCGAGCGCACCCTCTTCGGCGCCAAGCCGCCCAAGGGACAGCAGCTCGAGGACCACTACTTCGGCACCATTCCCCAGCGGGCGCTCGCCTGCATGGCGGACGTCGAAACCGAGCTTTATCGGGTGGGCGTGCCCGTGAAGACCCGCCACAATGAGGTGGCGCCGGGCCAGTACGAGATCGCGCCGCTGTTCGAGACGGCGCACATCGCGTCCGACCACCAGATGATCCTGATGGAGACCATCAAGCGGGTCGCGGCGCGCCATGGCCTCACCGCGCTGCTGCATGAAAAGCCGTTTGCCGGCGTCAACGGCTCGGGCAAGCACGTGAACTGGTCCATGTCCACGGACGGCGGCGTCAACCTGCTCGATCCGCGCGATTCCACCCACACCAACATGCAGTTCCTGGTGTTCCTCTGCGCCGTGGTCCGCGCGGTGGATCTCCACGCCGATCTGCTCCGCGCCACCATCGCGTCCGCGGCCAACGACCACCGCCTCGGCGCCAACGAGGCGCCACCGGCAATCATTTCGATTTTCCTGGGTGACATGCTGCGCGACATCCTGGCGCAACTGGAGAACGGGTCGCCCAAGCGGACGCTGCAGGGCGGCACCCTCAAGCTCGGCGCCCGCTCGCTGCCGCAGCTGCCCCGGCATTCGGGTGATCGCAACCGCACCTCGCCCTTTGCCTTCACCGGCAACAAGTTCGAGTTTCGCGCGGTAGGTTCGTCGCAGAGCATTGCCTGGCCCGCCACGGTGCTCAACACCATCGTGGCCGAATCGCTCGACTTCATGGCGACCGAACTGGAAAAGGCGGCCGGCAAGCGCCCCAGTGCGGCCCGGCAGCAGGAGGCCGTGCTCGCCGTGCTCAAGCAGGTGCTCAAGACCCACAAGCGGGTCATCTTCGACGGCGACGGGTATGCCGACGCGTGGCACAAGGAGGCGGAAAAGCGGGGCCTGCCGATCCTCAAGGACTCGGTCGCCGCGTTCCCCGTCCTCAAGGCCGATACGACGGTGTCGCTCTTCCAGAAGTACGAGGTGCTGTCCAAGCCGGAGATGGAGAGCCGCTGGTACATCGCGGTGGAGAAGTACACCAAGCAGATGACCATCGAGGCGGAAACGATGGTGTCGCTGGCGCGCTCCATGATCCTGCCGGCCGCGCTGCAGCACCAGACCCTCATGGCCGACGCGGTGGCGGCGACCACCGCGGCCGAGGTGGCGTGCGACGGCGAACGGGAGTCGCTGCAGGCGTTCGTGGCGCAGGTGGCCGCCTTTCGCGCGGCGATCGTCAAGCTGGAGAAGATCCTCGCGCATGACGGCGGGGACCCGGCGGAGCACGCCGAGCACATTGCCCACAAGGTCAGGCCGGCGATGGACGGACTGCGTGCGGTGGCCGACCAGCTGGAGGCCAACGTGGCCGCCGAGCTCTGGCCGCTGCCGACGTACCGGGAGTTGCTGTTCTTAAAGTGAGCTGGGGGCTGACGGCTGGAGGCGAATGAGCCTGCTACCAGCGGTCATTGCGAGACGACGCCAGGAGCCCGGGGCCACACCCCCGGGCTCCTGGCGCCTCGAAGCAACCTTGTACCGACCGCGCTCTCCCGACAGGCCTTGCACGAAGGCCGGAGCGCGGTGGAGCTCTCTGGACCTCGGCCGGCCAAGGGATCCCGGAAAGGCTGCAAGGTTGCTTCGACAGCTGCGCTGTCTCGCAATGACAGCGCGGAGTAGCCACGACCCTCCCGCGCATTCTCTATCTCCATTCTTGGCACTATCTTCGCTGTTCCAACGCAACCAGAAATGAACCAGATGTATCGTTGCTAGTCATGGCGGTGTCGCCACATGTGTTGCGGGCTATCCGCACGGCGTGCGGCCCAGGCACCACGATGCATTTTGTGATCTGGATCACAACTCGTTCATATGACGGCGTTTCCGAGTCTGGACCGAGCAGGAGAGCAATGCGGGCACCCAGGATTATTGTCGGCACCGATCTGGCAAAAGTGGGCGATATCGCGGCGGCGTTCGAGCGTCATGGTGAACGCTACGTGACCCGGCTGTTTACACCCGATGAAATTGCGTATTGCCGGGAGGCGCCGCAGCTCGAGGCGGAGCGGTTTGCCGCGCGATTTGCCGCCAAGGAAGCGGTTATCAAGGTGCTTCGGCCCGACGGCACCTGGCCGGACTGGCGGACCATCGAGGTCCGCCGGCATCCAGGCGGCTGGTGCGACATCGTGCTCCATGGCACGGCGGCGGAGCGGGCCCAGGCGGCAGGTATTGCCAGTCTGTCGGTAAGCATGAGTCATGATGGTGAGTATGCGATCGCGGTGGTGACCGCGGAGCTGGAAGAGACCTTCGGAGGAACAACGTGACGAGTACTGAACGCATCAGGCAGATCCTTCAGGACCACGGACGCCTGGCTGCGGACGCCGGGACACTTGGCGAGGACAGCGATCTTTATCAGGCCGGGCTGACCTCGCACGCCAGCGTGACGCTGATGCTGGCACTGGAGGACGCGTTCGAGATCGAATTTCCCGAGCGGATGCTCCGGCGGCGGACGTTCGAATCGGTGGTTGCCATCCGCAACGCGGTGGAAGAGCTGACCCACTCGTCCGTGGGCGCCGACTGATCGCCGGCGCATCGGCGACCGGGATTGAAACGCCCGGCATGCTCGCGGCGCCCGGTGCACTCGGCGGGATCGCCGGGCGGATCGGCGCGGAGGTCGTGGCGCCAGCCGCGGACGCCGTGGACCGTGAGGCGCGCTTCCCGCACGAGGCCCTCGCCGCGCTTCGCGAGGAGCGGCTGCTCGGCGCGATGATCCCGCGTGACCTGGGCGGCGCCGGCGCCGGCATCGCCGATGTGGCCGCGGCTGTTCAGGCCCTGGGCGAGCATTGCGCATCCACCGCCATGATCTACGCCATGCACCAGATCCAGGTGGCCTGCCTGGTCCGGCACGGGAATTCGCCCTTCCTGCGGGATGAACTCCGCTGCGTGGCCCGTGACGAGCTGCTGCTCGCCTCCGCCACCACCGAGGCCGGCATCGGTGGAGCAATCCGCACCAGTTCCTGCGCGGTGGAAGCGCACGACGGGCGCTTTCGGCTGGAAAAGCAGGCCCCGGTCATTTCCTATGGTGCGCATGCGGACGGCATTCTGGTCACGGCGCGCCGGGCACCGGATGCCGCGCCCAATGATCAGGTGCTGGTCCATGTGCCGCGCGAGGGGCTCACGCTGACGCCTGCGGGCACCTGGGACACACTCGGCTTCCGGGGGACGTGCAGTCTTGGCTTCCACCTGACCGCCGAGGGCGATGCCCGCCAGGTATTGCCGGAGCCGTATGCTGCCATTTCCAGCCGCACCATGCTGCCGGTCTCGCACATTCTCTGGTCCTCGGTCTGGCTGGGCCTCGCCGTTTCTGCCGTGCGGAAGGCGCGCGCCTACGTCCGGGCTGAAGCGAGGAAGAAGCCGGGCACCACACCACCGGCCGCCGTGCGGCTCGCCGAGCTGGTCAATGTGCACCAGCAGCTGCGTGCCAGCGTGCACGATGCCATCCGCGAGTACGAACGGCTGCAGGACGACCCCGAGGCGCTCGACAGCATGTCCTTCGCCATCCGGATGAACAACCTGAAACTCGCGGCGTCACGCCAGGTGGTGGACATCGTGCATCAGGCGATGCTCATCTGCGGCATGTCCGGGTATCGCGAAGACTCACCGTACACGCTGGGGCGGCTGCTCCGCGATGCATGCGGTGCGGCGCTGATGATCAACAACGACCGCATCTATGGTGGCAACGCCGCCATGCTGCTGGTCGCCAAGGACGATTGACCATGACGGCGGTCCCGGTACCGGAACCGGATTTTCGCGAGGAACTCATCGCCGCCGGCCACCTCGTCCCACTGGGTGTGGACGGCGTCTTTGGTCGCAGTGCCATGTTCGAAGCGATCGTGGATGGGCTCGAGAGCATGGTCACCCGCGCCGCCGGTGATGACGGCGCGACCCGGCTCCGCTTTCCGCCGGTGCTGCCGCGGCGGGACTTCGAGTGCACCGACTACCTCCGGTCCTTTCCCGACCTGATCGGGTCCATCCATGGTTTCCGCGGCGGCGATGCCGACCACGCACGGCTGCTCGGCGCACTCGAGCAAGGCGGCGACTGGTCGGCCCATCTGGGCGCCACGGACCTCATGCTCTGTCCGGCCGCATGCTATCCGATATATCCCACCATCCGCGGCACGCTCCCGCCAGGCGGGCGGCTCTTCGACGTGCTGGGCTGGTGTTTCCGCCACGAGCCATCGCCCGATCCGGCCCGGATGCAGCTCTTCCGGCAGCGGGAGTATGTGCGGATTGGCAGGCCGGAGGACGTGGTCGCCTTCCGCGACCAGTGGGTGGAGCGCGGCACCCAGCTGCTGCGTTCACTGGGGTTGGCGGTGGAGCCGGTGGTTGCCAGCGATCCATTCTTCGGCCGGGCCGGCCGGATGCTGGCCGGCACCCAGCGGGAGCAGAAGCTCAAGTTCGAGCTGATGGCGCCAATCAGCGACCCGAACCGTCCCGGTGCGATCGCCTCGGCGAACTACCATCAGGATCATCTCGGCGCGTCGTTCGGCATCCGGATGCCCAACGGCCAGGTGGCGCACTCCGCCTGCATCGGCTTCGGGATGGAGCGGATTACCCTCGCTCTCTTTCTGCTGCACGGCCTGGAGCCCGCTTCCTGGCCCGTAACGGTGCGTCGCGCACTGGGACTATGAACGCGCCGCTCGCCGGTCTCTCGCCGTCCACGTACCAGCGACATCCGGTTCACTCCGAAGACCGGGAGTGGGCTGAAACCAACTGTTATGTGGATCTCTGGATCGAGCTGCTCCACGCGCTCCGTCTCGACCCGGTTGCCGCGATGGCCTTCACGCTGGGCATGGATTTCGAAGGCGAACAGTGGAGCTTCTTCAAGTTCCCGCTGGAAGACCTCCGCGCCCTGTGGGGCTTCGATGTCGCCGAACTGAATATCTGGCTGCCGCTGGAGCGGCACCTCGAAGAGCAGCTCGACCAGGGCCGGACGCTCATCGTGGAGCTGGACTCCTGGTTCCTGCCCGATACCGCCGGTTCCGCCTATCACGCGGAGCACGTGAAGACCTCGGTCGCAGCCGCGTCCATTGACGTGCAGGCGCGGCGCATGGGCTATTTCCATGGACCCGGCTACTTCGAACTCGAGGGCGATGACTTCGACGGTGTCCTGCGGCGCGGCACGTCGCTGGATCCGAAAGTGCTGCCGCCCTATGTAGAGGTCGTCAAGCTGGAACAGCTCGAGCGGCCGTCACCCGAGACACTACTCCGGACGGCACTGGAGCTGACCCGGACCCACGTGGCCCGGCGTCCGCGGGTCAATCCCGTCTCGCGGTTCCGCGAACGCTTTGCACGCGATCTCCGCTGGCTCACGGAAGAGCAGCCGCAGCTTTTCCATCAGTATGCTTTTGCCACGCTACGCCAGCTCGGCCCCTGCGCCGAATTGGCCGCTACCTATCTGCGCTGGCTCGCCGAGCGGGGTGAAGCCGGCCTCGATGGATCGGTCGCGAGCTGGGAGACCATTGCCACAACCGCCAAGGTCATGCAGCTCAAGCTCGCGCGCGCGGCTGCGGGCAGGACCGTCGACTTCGATCCCATGCTGGATACGCTCGAGCGATCCTGGACCGATGCCATGACGCCGCTGGTGGCGCGGTATGGGAGCTGATCCGCGCGAGGACTGGGCGCTCACGTCGCTGCCCGCCGGCGCCGCAACCGACCCGGCGTCGTTCGCCGCCCAGCAGGTCGACTGG
>SMFG01000099.1_pt1 | contig 14415 bp, 16 predicted proteins | sample 2456131 | NCBI WGS metagenome assembly SMFG01 (sample SAMN10132612, study PRJNA489261) | soil metagenome | isolation source: day120 antibiotic-silt loam soil ammended with raw manure from dairy cow... | place: USA | collected 2015-05-01
GGGGTGGGGGCGGTCAAGGCACGCACCGGCGTGCCGATCTGGCTGCATCCGGACGACCGGCCACTCTACGATGCCGCGTCCACCCAGGCCGGCTGGTTCGGCCTGCGGCTCGATACCCTGCCGCCGCCCGACCGGAAGCTGGCGCATGGCGACATGCTGCACGTGGGCCGCTTCGGCTTTGAAGTCCGCCACACGCCCGGCCATTCGCCCGGCAGTGTCAGCTTCATCGGCCAGGGGGTGGCCTTCTGTGGCGATGTCCTCTTCGCCGGGAGCATCGGCCGCACCGATCTGCCGGGCGGTGACGCGCCGACGTTGCTGCAGAGCATTCATCGCCACCTGCTCACGTTGCCCGATTCCACCGTGGTGCGCAGCGGACACGGGCCCGAAACCACCATCGGCGTCGAGCGGCTCACCAATCCGTTTCTCACGGCGGACATCGAAGTTGACTAGGCAGGATGGGCGAGAAGGACAGGACGGGCAGGACGGTCACGAAGTTGACTTGCCTGCCTCGCCGGTCCTGCCCGTCCCGCCCGTCCTGTCATGCCAGCGCTGCGGCTTCCCCGTGGAGGTGCAGCCGTCCGGCTGCAAGAATCCCTGTCCCAACTGCGGCACGGTGTATCCGCTGGGTGATTGCTCCGACTGATGATCGGGTCTGGAACAGCTCCGGAGGTGTTTGTCCGGTGTGCCCACACTGGCTCATCCCGGCAACTGCGTTTGTTACCGCCCGAACGTCCCCACGCGGATTTGTCGGTGCTGGATGTCAGCGAGTACTACGGCCCGGACAGCGGTGGCGTTCGCACGTATCTCCACGAGAAGGCCCGCTACGTCGCTGCCCATCCGGAATTGAGGCAGGTGGTCGTCGTCCCGGACGCACGTCCCGGCGTCCGCTCCGCGGATGGCGTGCGGGTCTACCGAGTTCCGGGACCGCGCATTCCATTCCAGTCCACCTATCATGTGCTCGCGAGCGTCCGCCAGTTCAGGCGGATTGCCAGCCACGAGCGGCCCGACGTGATCGAGATCGGCAGCGCCTACGGCGCCCCGTGGGTTGCGAGCCGTGCCGCCCGGCAGCTGGGCATCCCGCTCGTCTGGTTCTTCCATGCGCACCTGCCGCGTATCATCGCCCCGGGCCTGGGTGATGATCCGGTGCCCCGCCGCTGGGCCGCGATGCTCGCGGCTCGCTACGTCCGCGCGATCGCCCGCCGGGTACAGCTGGTGCTCGTGGCGACCGAGTCGGTGCGCCAGGACCTCGAAGCGGTGGGCGTGAAGAACGTCGAGGTGGCGCCGCTCGGAGTAGATACGGACACGTTTCAACCACTCCGGCGTGCCTGTCGCGCCGCCACGCTCGCGCGCTACCAGCTGCCGGACGCGCCCATCGCTCTCTACACCGGCCGCTTTACGGCTGAAAAAGAGCTGCTGGCCGCCGTGCGGGCATGGGCAGGTGTGAAGACATCCGGCGCCTTGCTCGTGCTTGCCGGCGCGGGGCCGCAGGAGGCCGCCCTTCGGCAGCTTGCCGGGCCGCGGGTCCGGTTGCTGCCGTTTGAGCACGACCGCGAGCGGCTGGCGGATCTGTACGCGGCCGCCGATCTCTACCTCGCGCCCGGCCCTGCCGAAACCTTCGGATTGTCAGCGCACGAAGCCCTGTCGTGCGGCACACCGGTGGTCTCGGTGGATCGCGGGGCCGTGGCCGAGGCGGTGAAGCGCGCGGGTTGTGGAGGCGCGTGGCCTCATGGCGAGGGCGTCGCGATGGCGGCCACGGTGGACGCGGTGCTGGCCCGGGGCGAGGCCGGTCGGACAGCGGCGCGTGACCACGTGATGCGATTCCACCGATGGGACCAGGTCTTCGGTCGGCTGTTTTCGATTTATGCGGCACTCGGCTCCGGCGGCCGGGCATGACCTTCGCGACAGCGCACCTGCTCTGCGTCGGGTTTGTGTGCATTGACCTGGCGGCGCGCGCCTGGCGGATCGAGTGGCTGCTGCGTGGCACCGGAACCCGGATCACGTTCGCGCAGGCGATCGCGGTGAATGCGGTGGGTGACGCGGCCTGCGCCCTCACCCCCATGCGCATGGGGGGTGAGCCGGCCCGGCTCTGGGGGATGCTACGCGCCGGAGTACCGGCACCCGCGGCCTTCGTGGCCATCAGCGTGGAAATCCTCGCGGCCTGGCCGGTCATCGCAGTCGCGGCGATGCTACTCACCTGGCTGTACGCTCCCGCGTGGCTCGGTTCCGCCCTCCCTCGGCTCCAGCGCGGCGCGGCAAGTGCCTGGCCGTGGATCATTCTTGCTGTCGCCGCCAGCGTGCTCGCGTGGGTTGCCGGGCGCCGATGGGCTCGTCGCGCAGGGATCTCCGGGCTCCGCCGCCCGATCAGGCGTGTCCGCGTGTACTGGCGTCGGATGCCCAGATGGTCCATTGCCGCCAGCGTTCCGATGACGACGCTCAACCTGGTATCACGGACCGGTATTCTCGTGGCGCTCGCGCTCGCAGAGCCGTCCGGAATGGCCGTGGGGCCGCTCTTTTTCGGGTCGTTCGTGCTGCTGTACGCCCAGCTCATTCTTCCCACACCGTCCGGCGCCGGGGTCGTGGACCTCGGCTTCCTCGGTGGCGCTGCGGGAGATCTCGGTGGCGCCACCCTCTTCTGGTGGCGATTCTACTCCAGTGGGGTGGGGGTTGTGCTGGGGGGGCTGGTCCTGCTTCGGGCATGGCTCGTCGAAGACAAGGCCCGGCATGTTAGATTTCCATGGTCAAACCCCAAGGAACCGACAGCCTCATGACGGACGCAACTCGCATCGAACGCGACTCCCTCGGGGATCTTCCCGTGCCGTCGGATGCGCTCTACGGCATCCAGACGCTTCGCGCGCACCAGAATTTCCCCATTTCCGGCCTCCGCCCGCTGCCGGCCTTCGTGGATGCCGTCATCTGGATCAAGCGCTCGGCCGCGGAGACCCACAAGCGCACCGGACGGCTGGATCCGCGCCTCGCGGATGCCATCATCCAGGCGGCGGACGAGGTGCTCGCTGGCAAGTTCCGGGACCAGTTCATCGTGGACGTGTACCAGGCCGGCGCCGGCACGTCGCACAACATGAACTGCAACGAAGTACTGGCCAACCGGGCCAACCAGTTGCTGGGCGGCGAACTCGGGGCCTACACGCCGGTGCATCCCAACGACCACGTCAACATGGCGCAGAGCACCAATGACGTGATCCCGACGGCCATGCGGCTCGCCACCCTCGCCGCCGTGCCGGATCTGGTGGCTGCCATGGATCGCCTGGCCGCCGCCTTCATCAAGAAGGGCGACGAATTCGACGGCGTCATCAAGAGCGGGCGCACCCATCTCCAGGACGCCACCCCCATCCGGCTGGGCCAGGAACTCACGGCCTACGGCCGCACCGTGGCCCGCCACCGCCAAAAGCTGTCGGACGCGGCCGAGTGGTTGCGGGAGATGAACATCGGCGGGTCGGCAGTGGGGACCGGGCTCAATGTCGAGCCCGAGTATCCGGCGCTCATGGTGGAGCATCTGTCCAGCCTCACCGGGCTCGAGCTCCGCGAGGCAGACGACCGGATCCAGCTGATGCAGTCCATGGGCGACATCGCCAGCTTCAGCGGCGCCATGCGCGCGTGGGTGGTTGACCTGGCCAAGATCGCCAACGACATCCGCCTGCTGGCGTCGGGCCCGCGTACTGCGCTCGCCGAAATCGTCCTGCCGGCGGTGCAGCCCGGTTCCAGCATCATGCCGGGCAAGGTGAACCCGTCCATGGCGGAGATGGTCAACCAGGTCTGTTACCAGGCGTTGGGACTCGATACCACGGTCGCGATCGCCTCGGAAGCCGGGCAGCTGGAACTGAACGTCATGATGCCGGTGATCACCCACAACATCGTGTTCATGCTGATCATCGTGACGAATGCCGTCCAGGCCTTCGCCGAGCGCTGCATCGAAGGGCTGGAGGCAGATGCCGCGCAGTGCGCGCATTGGCTCGAGCGCTCGCCGGCGCTGGTAACCGCCCTCGCCCCCAGGATCGGCTATGCCGAAGCCGCCAAGCTGGCCAAGGAAGCGCTCGCAACGGGGCTGACGGTGCGCGAACTCGTGGTGAAGAAGGGCATTCTGGATGAAAAGGACATGGAAGCGGTGCTGGATCTCCGCGCCATGACCGAGATCGGGGTTCCTGGCGCCGCCGGTGCACCCCTCGGAGGCTGACCTTCAACTCGGTGCCGGCAACGCCGGTGCCCGGGATCGAGACCATGCGAGTAACGACATGGACGGAGTACAGCCTGATCATCGTGCTGCACCTGGCCCGTCAAGCGAAGGATGCGGTCGAACCAGTGGCGGCCCGCGAACTCTCGGAGAGCGAGCGGCTGCCAGGGGACTACGTGGAGCAGATCCTGCTGCGCCTCCGCCGAGCCGGGATCATCGAGAGCGTGCGCGGCGCGCGAGGCGGGTACCGCCTGGCACGCCCAGCTGATCAGGTCTCGGTGCGGGACGTCATGACGGCGTCAGAGCACCAGACGTTCGAACTCAACTGCGACAGCCACCCGGTCGATCCCGATCGTTGCGGAACCGGCTCCGCCTGCAGCATCCGGCCGGTGTGGCAGGCGCTCCAGCGCCGCATCGACGATCTGCTCGACAGCATCTCCGTCGAAGATCTGTTGAAACAGGAATCACGTGTGCAGGAGCTGGTCACGTTGCAGCCGGCCTCGTGACCCGACAATCGAAGGTCAACGGGCGACCGCCAACGGTCGACCGTAAGCCGTGAGCCGTAGACCGTAGCCGGTAGACCATCCGAGAGATGTCCAGCATGACCACACCTGACAGCAGCACCTTTTCCCAGCGCGAGCTGGTGCGCTATGCGCGGCAGTTCACCCTTCCGGAACTGGGCGCGGAGCGTCAGTCCCGTCTCAAGGCGGGCAAAGTTCTCGTGGTCGGCGCCGGCGGACTGGGATCGCCCGCGCTGCTCTACCTCGCCTCGGCAGGCGTCGGGACGATCGGGATCGTGGACTTCGACGAGGTGGAACGCTCCAACCTTCACCGCCAGGTGGTGCATGGGGAGGCGAGCCTCGGCCGGCGGAAGACCGATTCCGCGGCGGAACGCCTTCGTGATCTGAACACCGACATCGTGGTCACGACCCATGACGAACGCCTCACGTCGGCCAACGCACTGGACCTCATCGGATCCTACGATGTGATCGTGGACGGGTCCGACAATTTCCCGACCCGCTACCTGGTCAACGACGCCTGCGTCCTCACCGGCCGGCCACTGGTGTACGCTGCCATCTTCCGGTTCGAGGGGCAGGCCAGCGTGTTCGCCGAGCCGGATGGGCCATGCTATCGCTGCCTTTATCCGGAACCGCCGCCTCCCGGCCTCGTGCCTTCCTGCGCCGAAGCCGGTGTCCTGGGAGTGCTTCCGGGTGTCCTCGGCTGCATCCAGGCCCTGGAGGCCATCAAGCTGCTGGCCGGCATCGGCGAGACGCTCAGGGGACGGCTGCTGGTGTTCGACGCGCTCCGTCTCCGGTTCCGCGAGCTCGCCTTGCAGAAGGACCCCGACTGTCCCGTGTGCGGGTCGCATCCCACCGTGCGTCAGTTGGTGGACTACGAAGCGTTCTGCGGACTGGGCCAGCCAGCCAGCCATGGCGACGAAATTTCGGTGCGGGAACTATCGGATTGGCTCGGGCGCGAGGCCACGCCGTTCGTGCTGGATGTGCGTGAGCCGCATGAATGGGAGATTGCCTCGCTGGCGGCCGCCACGCTGATTCCGCTTGCAACACTGCCGGCACGGCTCGCGGAACTCGACCCGTCGCGGCCCATCGTGACGATGTGCCACAAGGGGATGCGGTCCATGCGGGCGCTGCAATTGCTGAAGGCCGCCGGCTTCGCCGACGTGCGGAGCCTGGCGGGCGGGATCGATGCCTGGGCGCGCGAGGTGGCACCTGACATGCAGCGATACTGAGGGGGATGCGCACACGGCCCCACTTGCGTGGGGCCGTGTCAGTGCCGAAGGGGGGACTCGAACCCCCACGGGCTTACGCCCACTGCGCCCTGAACGCAGCGCGTCTACCAATTCCACCACTTCGGCAAGGCGGGTAAGGTACGGAGCCAGTGGTGGTTTATCAAGCGCGTGTCGTTGACCTGACTGACACCCGTTTCTATCCTTCGCCAGGGAATTCCAGCGTGACCCGACCGACACCCCCCGAAGACGCACAGCGCCAGTCCGTCGCCCGCAATCCGAAAGCGACGCACGACTACCACGTGCTGGACACGTGGGAAGCGGGCCTCGTGCTGACCGGCACGGAGGTCAAGTCGCTGCGCGCCAAGAAGGCGTCGATCAAGGAGGCGTGGGCCCGGGTGAAGAACGGGGAGGTCTTCCTCGAAGGGATGAACATCACCCCGTACGAGCAGGGCAACCGCTGGAATCACGCGCCGGTGCGCTCTCGCAAGGTGCTCCTCCACCGCCACGAGATCGAACGGCTGATCGGCGCGGTGGAACAGCAGGGACTCGCCCTGATCCCGCTCGAGGTCTACTTCTCGCGCGGCAAGGCCAAGGTCAGGCTGGCGCTGGGCCGGGGCAAGAAGCAGCACGACAAGCGGGAAGATCTGAAACGGCGCGAGGCTGAGCGTGAAACTGCCCGCGCCATCTCCGGGAGGATGCGATGATCGCGGGATGCCTGCTGGCACTGGCCGCCCTCGGCGCGTCACCATCCACCATCACGCTGGCTACGGCCAAGGGCGAACTCGTGCTGCCGGTGCGCACGGACCGCCAGGGTGCGCCGGTGGTCTACGCCTCGCCCGTGGTGCTGGCGCTCGGCGGCAGCATCAAGGTCTCGGGCGCCTGGGCCGACATCACCCTGTCAGGCCAGCCGCTCCGGCTGCTCATCGGCGCACCATTCTATGTGAGGAACAACCACGTCCACCCGATGGCCGGATCGGTGTCACTGTTGCGTGACACCCTCTTTGTGCCGCTCGCCTTCGTGACGGAAGAGCTGCCCCAGCTCTTTGCGGAGCGATTCCGCTGGGATGCTGCCCATGCGCGGCTGATCGAAACCGGCTGGAAGCCTCCGGCCGATGTCGACACGGACGGCTCGGTGGTCATGAGCGCAGTGCCAAGTGGCCCGTACACCGGCGCCCGGTTGCCCAATGGCCTCCGGCCGGGGCACCTCATCACCGTGGATGCCGGCCATGGCGGCAATGATGAGGGCAACCCCGGCATGTTTTTCCCGCACGGCCTCAAGGAAAAAGACGTCACGCTCCAGATGGCGCTGCTGCTGCGGGACGAACTGCAGCGGCAGGGCATCAAGGTCCGCATGACCCGCACCACCGACGTCCGCCCGAACCTCTTCAAGCGCGCCCCGATGTGCGGCGCCGACTGCGACATCTTCGTGAGCCTCCACGTGGACGCGCTGGACCCGAAGCGGTCACCGAACTATCGCTCGGTTTCCGGCTTCTCGACGCTGATCATCGGCGAGGAGAATACGGAGGACGCAGACCGCGTGGCGCGCATGGAGAACGAGGCGGTGCGCTTCGAATCCGCCGCCGACCAGGCTGCCGCCAGCGATCTGGCGTTCCTGCTGCGCGATCTCCAGATGAACGAGTACCTGCGCGAGTCAGCCCGGGCCGGTGCCCTGATCCAGGAGGACCTGGATCGGGTGCACAGTGGTGTGAACCGGGGGGTCATTCAGTACAACAACCTCGCGGTGCTCAATACCGCCCGGCGGCCCGCGATCCTGGTGGAAATGGGGTACAGCACCAATCGATCGGACGCGGCGCTCCTGACCGACCCTGCCTCGCAGCGGCAACTGGCCCGGAGCATGGCCGATGCCCTGGTGGAATATCTGCTCGAATACGAACGACGCGTCGGCGATGCGCCGGCGGGAGCCGGGACCCCGTGAGGCGACTGGTCCTCCTGCCCCTGCTGCTCCTGGGTGGCTGCGTGTACTACAACGGGATGTACAACGCCCGGAAGTTCACGAACCAGGCGGAGAAGGCCGAGCGCGAAGGGCGGACCCTCGACGCGAACACCGCGTGGGGCCAGGTGACCGTCAAGGCCGAAACGCTCCTCGCGCGCCATCCTGATACCAGGTTTGCACCGGAGGCGCGAGTGCTCATGGGGCGCGCCTACGCCAAGCTGGGCGACTGCGTCAATGCGCGCGCCGCGCTGGAACCGAGCCTGCGAGCCGTCGGCGACAGCACGCTGCGCACCGAGGGCGAACTGGCCCTGGCACAATGCCTGGTCAAGCTGGATGAGCCTGCCCGTGCAGCGGAGATCTACCGGTCGCTGTATGCCGCTGCGCCGGACAGTATGCGTGACGCCATGCGCCGGGCGCTGGCGCTCGCGCTCGGACGGGCCGGAGCCTACCGCGAAGCGCTCGCGCTTGTGGCCGAGTCGGACAGCGGATCGGAACGGGAGCGATTGACGCTGCTGGCGGGAGCGGGAGAACTCGAGCAGGCCGTTGCCTTGGCGGATACGCTCGCGACGGCCGGAGATACCCTGGCGCCGTGGGACTCGGCGGCGGCGCTCGCCGGCCGGCAGAATCCCGCCGCCGGCTCCCGGATTGTGGATGCGATGCTGCGGCTCCCCGGACGTCCCATTGCACAGCGTGCCAACCGGCTGTGGGGGAACCGCGGGACGCCCTCGTGCGGGCGCAACTGGGCATGGCCCGGCTGCAGCTTGCACAGCTCGTCGATCCCGCCGGGTTGGACAGCCTCGCCGCCGCGTTCGAGCGCGGCAACAGCGAGGGCTCGCCCGTGGCCTTCCACTCGGCGGCGCTCGCAGCCTCCGTTCGGGAACTCATCGCCGTGCGAGACTCGGTTACGGCGGAGACACCGCAAGGCGACATGCGAACGTTTCTGGGCGGTGAAATGGCCCGGGACAGCCTGCGGTCGCCCGCGCTTGCCAGGATGCTCCTGGTTCGCGTGGCCGATCTCTGGCCGGCCTCGCCGTATGCCGCCAAGGCGCTGCTGGCCGCCCGCCTGGTCGCGCCGGCTGATTCGGCGCTTCGCGACCGGATCGAGACCACCTACGCCCTGGATCCATATGTAAGAGCCGTGCACGGCGACGAGGTGCCTGCGCTGCGCCCCCTCGAAGATTCGCTCGGGACCTTTGCCTCGGCGCTGGCGACGCGACGGGTCAGCGCTCCGAACAGTGAGCGCGGGCCGACCGTCGCTCCCCGCCCGGGCCAGCGTCCCGCACCGGGCCAGCGGGTACCGGAACTCCGGTGACCCACGCGACCGCGCGCGAGGTCTTCGGCTGCAACTTCCAGAACCCCATCGTCCTTGCTGCTGGTACGGCTGGCTACGGACTCGAGCTTGCCGGCGTGATGGAACTCGAGCGGCTGGGCGGGATCGTCTGCAAATCGGTTTCGCTCGAACCGCGCGTGGGCAACCGGCCGCCCCGGGTGGCGGAAATGCCGGGCGGCATGCGCAACTCGGTGGGACTTGCCAATCCGGGCCTGGCCTCGGTCGCCCGGAGGGAACTGCCGGCGGTCTGCCGCCAGCTGCACCGCTGCCGGGTGATGGTGAACGTGGTGGGGTTCACGCTGGGAGAATACGCTGCGGTGGTGCGTGGACTCGAAGCGGTGGACGGGTTGGTGGCATACGAATTGAATCTTTCCTGTCCCAATACCAGCGCGGGCGGGCTCGAGTTCGGCATGGATCCCGATGCCGTGCACTCGATCGTGACCAGCGCACGGGCCGAGACCCGTCGCGGGATCACGGTCAAGCTGTCGCCGGCATTGACTGATATCGGCGCCATGGCGGAGGTCGCCGGGGCAGCCGGGGCCGACGCCATTTCCGTGGTCAATACGCTCCCCGCCTCGCTCTATTCCGGCGATCCTGGGTCGGCCCGGCTGGGAGAAGGCCGGGGTGGAGTGTCCGGTCCGGCGCTGATGTCGTGCGGCCTCGTCGCCGTGCGCCGCGTGCATGAGCAGACCGGGCTCCCGGTGATCGCTACCGGCGGCGTCCGGACTGTGGCCGACGTGCGGCGGTATCTCGAGGCCGGCGCCACTCTCGTTGGCATCGGGACGGCTGCATTGGCGGACCCGAGGCTTCCCGCGCGCATCGTCCATGACCTGGAGGCTGCATGGCCAAGGTGATCCTGGCGCTGGATGTGGCCACTGCCGACGAAGCGGAGCAGCTGCTCGATGCCGTGCCCGAGGTGGACTGGGTCAAGCTCGGCTCGGTGCTGATGACGCGGGAAGGGGGTGCGCTCGCCCGGCGTCTCGTTGCTCGCGGCCTCAACGTGTTCCTCGACCTCAAGTGGCATGACATCCCGAACACCGTGGCGGGGGCGGTCGTCCAGGCCCGCGATATGGGTGTCGCCATGGCCACCGTGCACACCCTGGGCGGGCGCCGGATGCTGGATGCGGCGGCCAGCGCCGCCGGCGATGGGCTCGCGCTCCTGGGCGTCACCGTGCTGACCTCCCACGACGCAGCCGGTTTCGCGGAGGCGGTGGGGCGGAAAAGCGTGGACCTGTCCCTGGAGGTGCCCCGGCTGGCCGCGATGGCGCGGGGGTGTGGACTGTCGGGCGTCGTCTGTTCCCCCGCCGAAGTCGCCATCATGAAACAGGAGCTGAACGCCGGTGCGTTGCTGGTGGTGCCAGGAATCCGGCGCCTGGGGGACCGCGCTGGCGACCAGCAGCGGGTGGCGACGCCGGCGGCGGCCGTGGCAGCCGGGGCGACTCACCTCGTGGTGGGTCGCCCGGTGCTGGAGGCCCCGGACCCGGTTGCAGCCTACCGGGCAATCGTGCGGGAGGCTGGATGCGGCGGCTCCTGATGCTGGTGGCTGTGGGCAGCGTCATGCTGGCGGGGCCAGCGCGCGCGCAGGAGCCGCTCCGGGTACAGGCGCAGGCGATCCTGACGGCCTGGACCGCTCACGACGTGCCGAAAATCCTGGATGGCGTACAGTTGGTCTCGCTCGATTTGCCGGGTGTGCGGCCCGCCGCGCCGGTCGACCGCGACCAGGCCGCGGCGCTGATCCGAGGCTACCTCGCCGGGACCACCGAACAGCAGCTGACCCTTGTCGCGGTCCGCGCCACCGGGGAGGAGCGCGGCTTTGCGGAGTTCTCCCGCGAATTCCGGGTGACCACGGGGTCGGCGAGCCGGTCCGAGACCATCCTGCTGGGCTTCCGCCGCGGGTCGCCGAGCTGGCGGCTCGGGGAGGTCCGAGTGGTTCGGTAGCCAACCCCAACCCCCGTCCCTTGCAAGACTTCCGTCCGGTGGCTATAATCCAAAGCTAGTCTTTAAACGGCCTCAAGGATCCGGGAGATGGTGTGAAGGTTCGTTCAAGCGTCAAGCCGATCTGCGAGCACTGCCGCGTCATCAAGCGCGCGGGTGTGGTGCGGATCATCTGCAAGCGCAATCCCAAGCACAAGCAGCGGCAGGGCTGACCATGGCACGCATAGCTGGCGTGGATCTTCCCCGCGAGAAGCGCGTTGAAATCGCCCTGACCTACATCTTCGGTATCGGCAAGCCCACCAGCACCCGGATCCTCACGGAAACGGGCGTCAACGCGGATACCCGCGTCCGGGATCTCTCGGATGGTGAAGTAGCCCGGCTGCGCCAGTACATCGAGCGCACCGTCAAGGTGGAAGGCGCGCTTCGCACCGAAGTCGCCATGAACATCAAGCGGCTCATGGACATCGGCACCTATCGTGGCATCCGGCACCGCCGGGGCCTGCCGGTGCGGGGCCAGCGCACGCATACCAATGCCCGGACCAAGAAGGGTCCGCGGCGCGCCATCGCCGGCAAGAAAAAGGTGACAAAGAAGTAATGACAGCTCCAGCCAAGCCGACGACGAGCGGCAAGCGCATCAAGAAAGTGGTCGAGAGCGAGGGCGTGGCCCACATCTCGGCGACCTTCAATAACGTGCTCATCACCATCACGGACATGCGGGGCAACGCGCTGTCCTGGGGCACCGCGGGGAAGGCCGGCTTCAAGGGCTCCAAGAAGAGCACGCCGTTTGCCGCCACCGTGGCCGCCGAGAATTGCGCGCGCGAGGCGGTGAACATGGGACTGCGTCGCGTGCATGTCCGGGTGCAGGGCCCCGGCAGCGGTCGGGAGTCTGCCATCCAGGCGCTGGCCTCGGCGGGACTCAAGGTCATCTCCATTCGTGACGTCACGCCCATTCCGCATAATGGCTGCCGTCCTCCCAAGAAGCGCCGGGTCTAATCCATGTCTCGTTATGTCGATGCCAGCTGCAAGCTGTGCCGCCGGGAAGGCGTCAAGCTGTTCCTCAAGGGCGCCAAGTGCCTCACCGAGAAGTGCCCGGTGGAGCGACGCCCCTATGCGCCGGGCCAGCACGGCCAGTCCGGCGGCGGCGGCCGTGGCCGCAAGGCCTCGGAATACGCCAAGCAGCTGCGTGAAAAGCAGAAGGTGAAGCGGATCTACGGGCTGACCGAGCGCCAGTTCCGCAACACCTTCGAGCGCGCCACGCTGCAGCCCGGCGTCAAGGGCACCAACCTGCTGCTCGCCCTGGAGACGCGGTTGGACAACATCGTCTATCGTCTCGGGTTCGCCGCCAGCCGCAAGGCCGGGCGCCAGCTCATCCGGCATGGCCACGTGGAGGTAAACGGGGCCCGGGTGGACGTGCCATCCTACCGCGTGGCGGTGGGACAGGAAGTGCGCGTCGCGCCAGCCAGCCGCGAGATGGTCGCCGTGAAGATGGCGCAGGAACTTGCCAGTCGTGGCCAGCCGGTACGCTGGCTCTCGGTGGATGCCGACAACGCGGCCGGCCGGCTGGCCGAGCTCCCGACGCGCGACACCATTCCCGTCAACGCCCAGGAACAGCTCATCGTCGAGCTGTACTCGAAGTGACCATGAATATTGACCTGACCGGACTGGTTCTCCCGCAGCTTGTCGAAGTCGCCAGGCGCGAGGACAACCCCAATGCGGCGGAGTTCCGGCTCCAGCCCCTCGAGCGTGGCTTCGGCCACACCCTCGGCAATGCGCTGCGTCGCATGCTGCTGTCCTCCCTCCGCGGCAGCGCGGTGTGGGGCTTCCGCATGGACGGCGTGGTGCACGAGCATTCGACCGTCAGCGCGGTGCTGGAAGACGTGCACCAGATCGTCCAGCGCCTCAAGGCGCTGACGCTGGTGCTCGCGGAGGACGTGGATGAAGCGGTGCTGCACATCAAGCGCACCACCGCCGGCCCGGTGTACGCCCGTGACATCCAGCCGCACGGATCCGTCACGGTGGTGAACCCGGATCAGCTGCTCTTCACGCTCCAGGACGATCGCGACATCAACGTCGAGCTCTATGTCAACAAGGGCCGCGGCTACGTCGAGTCCGAGTTGCATCCATCGGATCGGTCACTGCCGGTGGACCTGATCCGGATCGACGCCATCTACAACCCGGTCCGGCGCGCCAACTTCACGGTGGCCGAGACCCGCGTAGGCCAGCGCACCGACTACGACCGGCTGACCGTCTCCATCGAGACCAACGGCACCATCTCGCCCGAGGACGCCATCGCCTATGCGGCGGCCCTCGCGCAGGAGCACTTCCGGCACTTCGTCGAGTTCGGCCATGTGCCCGAGGCGCGCCAGCCCGTCGGCGCCGCCACCGAGGCGAGCTCCCTCGCCAGCCGGCTGGAGCAGCGCATCGATGACCTGGGGCTCTCGGTCCGGTCGCTCAACTCGCTCAAGAACTCCGGCGTGCGCACGTTGCGTGACCTGGTGACCTACTCGCCCGACCAGCTCAATGACGTCAAGAACGTCGGCGACAAGGCCATCGAGGAGATCGCGGCGCTGCTGCGGCGGGAGCAACTGAATTTCGGCATGACCTTCGAGGACGTGGACGGTGACGTCCGCGTCCTGAACGAAGGCCAGTCGCCCGACACGGTCGTGGCGGCACCGGCCGAGGGAGAAGCCCAGTAATGCGGCACCGTGCCAAGGGACGCCAGCTTTCGCGCACCTCCACCCACCGGCGCGCGATGCTCAACAACATGGCCACGAGCCTGTTCGAGCACGGCCGCGTGATCACCACCGAGGCCAAGGCCAAGGAGCTTCGCCCGTTCGCGGAGAAGCTGATCACGCTGGCACGCCGCGGTGACCTGCATGCCATGCGCCTGGTGGAGCGGAATATCAAGAGCCGCGCGGTCCGCGAGCGGCTGTTCAAGGACATCGGGCCGCGCTTTGCCTCGCGTCCCGGCGGCTATACCCGCATCCTGAAGCTGGGCCATCGCCCGGGTGATGGTGCCGATGTGGCCCGTATCGAGCTGTTGGCGGAGTAGAGCGGCCCGACATGCCTCCCGCCTGCGCCGGCGCTGACATTCAAAAGGGGACCCGAGGGTCCCCTTTTTTCTGGCTCCGAGTGCCGCGGCGCGGTTCAGCCCGCCTTGGTGACTCTGTTGCTCTTGATGCAGCGGGTGCAGACACGGACGCGCTTCGGGGCGCCATCCACCAGCACCCGGACCGTCTGCAGGTTGGGGTACCAGCGCC
>SMFG01000072.1_pt1 | contig 14227 bp, 13 predicted proteins | sample 2456131 | NCBI WGS metagenome assembly SMFG01 (sample SAMN10132612, study PRJNA489261) | soil metagenome | isolation source: day120 antibiotic-silt loam soil ammended with raw manure from dairy cow... | place: USA | collected 2015-05-01
CGGCCGACCAGATGGACAGCCATCAGTAGTACGGGAATGCCAACCCGTACCTTGGTGCTGCCGCCGGATTTCACGCTTAGCGGGATCCATGGCAACCAGGCGCTTGGGATCCAAGAGAATCCTGACGGCTCGCTGGCGGTGGAAGTGCGGGAGATAGAGAAATGAGCTGCGGGGTTTAGGGACTAGGGCTTGGGGGCTGTGGCCGGCGGCTTTGCGCTCTCTGCACCCCTGCGGTTGATTCCTTGATTCCGGGAGCCTGATGATGCCGCATCTGAAGAAACTGGTCATGCTGGCGTTGCTCACCGCCTGCACGACCCGTGACGCGGAACTTGCGACCGCCGTCACCGACACCCTCCCCGGCGGCATCGTACGCGTCACCAGCAGCGGGCCAACCGCATGGACCGACAAGGGCGGCTGGACGCTCAGGGAACTGCCGGCGATCCAGCCGGCGCAGGGGTCGCCCGGTGAGCTGATCGATCCCAGCAGCATCGCCGTGGACGCCCAGCAACGGCTTTACGTGGCCGATCAGAAGCCGGTAGGCATCAAGGTATTTGATTCGGCCGGAGCGCTGGTGCGCACGATCGGTCGCGAGGGTGAGGGGCCCGGTGAGTTCCGGAGCGCGTATATCGCCACCCGTGGGAACCGGCTGCTGGTCCATGACCCGGCGGCCATTCGCACAAGCTTCTTCGATACCAGCGGCACGTTCCTCCGGAGCTTCCACTCCGTGGGCATGTACTTCTACTACGTGGCACTCGACGCGGCGGGACGGGCGGTGCTGCCGACGGGCATCATTTTTCGTGGCCGCGAGGATGACGCCGGCCCGAAACGCACCTTCTACCGCGTCCGCTTCGACTCGCTTGGCACCCTCCTCGACACGATCTCCGTGCCGCAGCTCACCAGGGAGCTCTCGTGGGTTGTGCGGAAGGGCGACGCCAACATCTTCGGCACCTCGGTTCCGTTCGCCCCGACGGTGGTCGGCACCTACGGCCGGGACAGCGGGCTCGTCTACGGTGCAAGCACCGACTTCGCGATCATGCGCGCGCAGGGCGGACATGACACGACCTTTATCATGCGGCGCGGCTGGACGGCGCCTGCCATCCCGGACAGCGTCCGGCGCGATACCGTCGAAGGCATGATCAAGGCATACACCAACGACATGCGCGATGAAGTGTCGCTCCGCAATGCCTTCCATCTGGCTGACGTGCCCACGACAGGGCCGAGCTTTGTCCGGCTGCTGGTGGCTGACCAGGGAAATACCTGGGCGCAGGAACCGAGCCAGCCTGATTCGACCCAATTGGATGTCTTTGCGCCGGACGGGCGCTGGCTGGGCACGGTCACCGTGCCGGCCGCGATGACGGCATGGGCGCCGCTCCGCGTGCACGGTGGCGTCATGTATCTCTCGACTGAGGACGGGAACGCCTTCCCCGAGATCAGGCGGTGGGAGATTCAGGTCGGGCAGGATTGGCAAGGCGGCCAGGAATGACGGGGCGCCTCATTTCGACCGGGCTGGCGATGTTGCTCGCCGCCTGCACGAACCGCGACTCGCGACTTGCGACCGTTTTTGACACACTGCCCGGCGGGATACCCGTCGTTCATAACATTGCGCCGGTCAAGTGGGCCGACACGAATGGCTGGCGATATGTGGCCATCGGGCAGATCACTGCTGGAGATACCAACGCGGCCGGGCTTGTCGACCCCGGCTATTCGTCCGCGATGGACGACGAGGGGCGGGTCTACCTTGAGGATCAGTCGCCGGCCGCGATCAAGGTCTTCGAATCCACCGGACGCTTCGTGCGGGCCATCGGCCGAGAGGGGGACGGCCCTGGTGAGTATCGCAGCCCCCTCATCATGGTTCGCGGAGCGCACCTGATCGTGCAGGACCCTCGTCTGGCCCGCATCACCGTCTTCGATACATCCGGTTCATTGATCCGGAGCTTCCGCTCAACTTGCTGCTATTCAGGGTCCACGCATGTGGATGACAGCAACCATGTGTACGTATGGGCCTCAGGAGCGACCCATCCCGAGTACTCCGAGGCATTCCTGAAATTTGCACTCGGGGGTGAGCTGCTGGACACGGTGTGGATTCCGAGGGGCGGTACGGAGGCGTTGTGGAAACTGGAGCGCCGGGGCAACATGTCGACGTGGTCCATTCCAGGTGCGCCATTCGATGCGGCAGCTTTCACCCCGACCGGCAATTACGTACACGCCTGGACCGCCGACTATCGGCTGGCGATCCAGTCGAATGTGCACGATACCGTGCTCGTGTTCGACAAGCCATTCGAGAGAGTGGTGGTGCCCGAGGCGAAACGACGGGCCGCATACGATGCCAGAGTGGCATCGGCCACCAGGAGCTGGGGTGCGGAGGCGGTGGCGGATGCCTTTCATCTGGAGGACATACCGGCCACGGCAAATCCGATACAGAACGTCCGCGTCGACCCGGACGGCTTCATCCACGTGCAGGTACCGTCGGCCGATACGACGCGTACGCTCTACGACGTATTCGATTCTGCCGGCATCTGGCAGGGGACAATCCGTGCTCCGTGGCCGGCGTCAGGCTCGGTTGTGTGGCGGAGTCACGGGCGGGTGCTCGTGAGGCAGGAGAACGCCGATGGCTTGCCCGAGTTCGTGGTGTATCGCCTGGAAAAGGACCGGCAAGGCGGGCGAGCCTGATGAAGCGACTCCTCCTGGCATTGCCGCTGTTCCTGATCGCCTGCGGGCCGCCTGATCCCGGCGATGGCGGACAGGATGCGGTCCAACGCTGGTCGCTCCGGCGCGTGGTGACGATTGACCCGGCTGCGGACAGCATGACCGCGGCCATCCGCTCCATTGCCGTGGATCGGGATGGCAACGTATATCTGGCGGGTTACGGCGGCGGAGGCATCGTCGTCTTTGATTCCAGCGGGCTGCCGCTTCGCGTGCTCGGCCGCGAAGGGTCGGGGCCTGGTGAGTTCAAGCGCAAGTACTCGCTGGGGTGGGTGGGCGACACACTGGCGGTGTATGACCCGGGCAATGGGCGGGTCGAGTTCATTGACGTCCGGTTCTATCAGGCAGGTCCGCGCGAATTCTTCCGGCCGTCCTACGACAGGTCCCAGGGCAGCGACAAGATCCGACAAACCTTCATCCGCACCGGATTGGGTGTACGACCGGATACGCTGACCGTGCCGGGCAGTGATGTTGGCGCCCCGTTCACCGTGGTATGCCGAGGCGACCGGGGCATCGGCTTTCAGTCGAGCCGGAACGCGCCGGAGTTTCACGTCGCGGTATCGCCCAAGGGCAACCTCATCACCTGGCGCACGGACCAGTACCGGCTCACCTTTACGAGCAGCGACGACAGCGTGGTGCGGAGCATCACCGCACAGCAGGAGCCGATTCCGCTCACCGATTCGATGTGGGCCCAGGACCTGGCGGACTACCAGAAGTTTCGCGAGCAGTGGAAGGGCGCCGACTGTGCGCCGGATGCACTGAAAAAGCCGGACACGGTCTGGCTGCTCCGGGCAGTCGAATTCGACGAACAGGGCCGAGCCTGGGTCGAAGGGATGCAACACGACCGCATGATGCTGGCAGTGTATGACACGGTTGGCCATCAGGTCGCGGCCATGCCAGCGCCTGACCGCGACCTCGATGTGCCGTATGTAATTCGCGGGAACCGGCTGTACGAAGTGCAGGCGGATGAGGATGGACTGCAGAAGGTCGCGGTGTACCGGGTGATCAACTGAATGGGTATTCCCATTCAATGAACCACGGAGGCACGGAGACACGGAGAGCAGCATAACTCAGAAACCTCCGTGCCTCTGTGTCTCCGTGGTTAATTCAAGCGACGTAGGAGCCAGGTGATGAGATGATCCTATGGCCCGATCCTGCTGCTGGCCCTGGGCGGCGTTGTGCACACCGGCCCCTTCGCCTTCTATCGTCATCATCCTGGGCGCAGCGAGGGATCTTGCCGGTCAGCTCCCGGAGCAGGCCAGCAGATCCCTCGCTCGCGATGCTCGCTCGGGATGACACCAGAGAGTTATCATCGCCAGCCGTCCTGCCCGTCCTGCCCGTCCTGCCCGTCTTGTCCGTCCTGCCCGACCTGCCCGACCTGCCCGACCTGCCCGTCCTGCCTAATCTCCCGCCACCTCCCGGAAGAACTCTTCCAGATCGATCTCCACCTCTGCTCCGTCGCCCGACGACCACTGCAGCCGCTCAGCCAATACCTCCGGCCGTGTGTCATCCGGTCGCCAGCGTTCCACGACGCGGCCGTCCAGATCCACGATCCAGTATTCCGGCACGCGTGCGCGCTGGTAGCGCAGTCGCTTGAGGCCGCGATCATACCGGGCGGTGGAGGGGGACAGCACCTCAATGGCGACGAACAGCATAGTGATGTCGCGCCAGCTGCCGATCTGGCGATCCGAGTCCGACCGGTAGATGAACAGGTCGGGCTGGAGGATTTCGTCCTCGTCAAGGCTGATGTCGGCCGGTGAGAAGCGAAGTCGTGCTGTGGTGCCAGGAGTGCGCGCGAGCGCCAGCCGAAGCAGGAAATACAACTCTCCTACAGCGTGCTGATGGGCATCTGAGGGCGACGGCGTCACCACCAGCTCGCCATCAATGAGTTCTCGACGCTGGCCGTCATCCGGTAGCGCGAGCACCGCTTCCCGCGTCCAGTGTCTCGCGTCTCGAGTCCCGCGTCCCGCAGTATCAGGCATACCCATAAGGCTCGGCTCGGTGAGGGGAGTTGGCAAGGGGGCATGCCTCATGGTTGCCAGTAGTGCGCGGCGGGCTGTCATCGAGGAAACGCAGCAGGCATCGAAATTGGGTGGGGAGGTTCCGCGACGCGCCTGGCCCGCTTACGTGGGCCGCCTGCCGTCCTTCAGCGGCTTCCCGCCTTCCCGTCTTCCCGCCTTCCCGTCCTGTACACCACCACGCGCTGCTCCCCGGTCTCATTCTCCCTCCGCCCCAGGATGTAATCGTTACCGATCTCGAAGATCGTCATCGGAAACGGCAGCGTGACGTCGCCGATGGTGGTGCCAAGGGAGTCGGTGGCGCGAAGGTGGGTGACGGAATCGTCGGGTGCGGTGATCAGCGTCCAGATGGTTCCGTCCGGCGTGCCCATCAGCGAAGAATACGAGGGCTGCGGGTCCGGGAATGGAACCTTCAGGAAGCGGGACTTCTGATCGGCGAGCGCCCGGTATCTGGGTGAATCGAAGACACGATCGAGGACTTTCTTCTGTGCTTCGCGGCTTCCGGGCTTTGGATCGTCAGCAATGCGAATCAAGCCGGCTTCGTGCCCATCGCGTCCGAACACCGTCGCATAGGCCGAATCGGTGAGTCCGACTATGGCCCGATTGCCGGCAATCGCGAACGCTGGCATGCGGCCACCGAAGCGTGGATCGGCAGCCGGAAGGCTGTCGTAGATTCTCACGGTGTCAGAGCCGTAGACCAGGTCCACCCGCACGTGGTAGAGTTGGCCGGCGTTCTGGACCGTCGGCATGAAAAGATCGAGAGTGAGGCCGGCGGTGAGTGTGAGTCCCGTTGGTCCACAGCTTTCCGTGGTCAGCCGTGGGATGGAAGCAGTTCGGCCCAGGCTCCCGCTCCGGCTGAACACGGTCATGCGCTGCAGGTCATTGTCGAAAATGAAGATGGAATCGCCGCCACAGCGCGCCAGTACGGAGATATCCTGGAACTCCCCGGGTCCCTTGCCCTTACGTCCAATGGGTGTGAGCGCCGTTCCGGCCGAGTCGAAGACTCGCAATGTGAGGTCGCTATTGTCGACCACGACGACATTCCCATTGCCGAGCCGGATGCCCGCTGTCGCTTCTCCGACCTGGACCGTTCCATCGGGAGCTGTTGCTCGAATCTCGGTGATCGGGATGGTGTCGATCGAGAGCGCCATCCTGCTGGCGTGACCCTGTGCCTTGCGGCAGGCAGTGAAGCACAAGACACTGGCGCCGAGGAGGAGGGCGCTGCGCATTCGTTGTCCTGAGGTGGGAGTCTTCCCAAGGTACGTCGCACGGGAGAGGGCGCAAGCGGGTTACAAGGCGAGCAGGCGAGCAGGGCGAGCAGGAGGGCAGGGCGAGGTGCACACCGGTACAGGCGTCGGCGCCCTTCTGGCGCGACTGAAGTCGCTGCTCGGCCCGCGCCACCTGCGGTGGCGTCATGCGCTGCGACGCTCCGACACACATCAGGGGGGTGATGAAACGCGCGAGGTAAACCGACAGATTGGGGCATGCATCACCGTCTTTACCTCCATCTGGCCTGGACCACGCGGGATCGCGAGCCGCTCATTGACGCTACTCGCGCGGACTTCCTCTGCCGCTTTCTGCGCGGCAGCGCCCGCCTCCATCGGTGCTATATCCTTGAGATCGGCCTGGTGAGCAGCCACGTCCACCTGCTACTTCGCACACACCCGACTACCATGCTGAGTCGGCTGGTCCAGGCGCTCAAAGGCGGCAGTGCGGCGGTGGCCAACAAGGAACTTCCGCCCGGGCCAGCTCCCTTGCGCTGGGCTTCGGGCTATTCAGCCAGCAGCGTCGGGGCGCGTGGACTGGAACAAGTGCGCGCGTACCTTCGGTCGCAACCTACCCATCACCCCGGCGAGTGCATCCCAGGCTGGGCGGGCGATGCCGCCGAATATGACCGCGAGGGATAAGGCCGTTCGAGTCTCTGTCGTGCGGAGCACGACACGAGCCGAGCAGCGACTTTAGTCGCGCACAAGAGGGGCGGAACCGTGACCACACCCTGGGTGCATTGAATACCCGGCGCTCTCCGTACGCGCCGCCCTTATTCCCCGGCCACCTCCCCAAAGAACCCCTGCAGGTCCAGATCCAGCTCGGCCCCATCACCCGATCTCCAGTTCAGCCGCTCACCGAGCACCTCGGGCCGAGTGTCGTCCGGGCGCCAGCGCTCCACCACCCGGCCGTCGAGGTCCACAATCCAGTATTCGGGCACGCGGGCGTGCTGGTAGCGCAGCCGCTTGAGACCGCGATCGTAGCGTGCAGTGGAAGGGGAAAGAATTTCGATCGCAACAAATAGTGACGTGATGTCGCGCCAGTCCTTGACGGGCCGGTCCAGCCGATAGATGAAGAGGTCCGGCTGAAGGATCTCCTCCTCGCCGAGCTGAATGTCAGCAGGCGAAACCAGAAGCCGGGCTGCGCTGCCGGACGCCTGCTCGAGCGCGTGGAAGATGCGGGCGCAAAGGATCGTGACCGCCATCTGGTGGCGATTGCCCGGCGACGGCGTCACGACCAGCTCGCCGTCGATGAGCTCGTAGCGGCGGCCGTCGTCGGGCAGCGCCAGCACCGCTTCCCGCGTCCCGCAGTATCAGGCATACGCATAAGGTTCGGCTCGGCGCGAAAGGTTGGCAAGAGGGGGGCATGCCCCAATCTGCAAAGCCGCAGGCCGGCGCCGGTTACCGAAATAGTGCAAGGGGGCGCGAACGAGCGTGATTGATTTGCGTGACTGCAAGCGTGTCCAGCTGAACACCGGGGTCGCGCCTACCTGCGCGCCCTGCTCGCCTTGCCCGTCCTGTCACGGCATCCGATACCGCACCAGTGCCTCCACCTCAGTGCTGTCAAGCCGAGCGGTGTAGAGCCATGCCCGGTCGCAGCCGACCACCCGTTCCGCAGACGGGATCGAAAACGCCGCTGGCTCCGCGTTCTCAGGCGAAAGCTGAAGCCAGGTCTCAGTACTGTCACCCACATGCCCGGGCCGGCGCACGATGAGTCGCTGCTCAGCGCCGCAGAGCCGAGCGGTCCCCACGAACGGCGGCAGGACCTCAGGCCAGGGCGGTAGCTCTTCCTTCGGTACCGGGATGAGTGAGTCGGACTTGTCGCCCTCTTGGATCTGGATAAGGGGCAGATCGATGGTGAAACCGCGAAGCACGCTGTCGTCGGTGATGCGGTCGAGTCGGACAGGATTGGAACGGAGGACGGTCACACCGCGGTCAGGGTTAACGGCCCAGACGTCGCGAGGCGAGTATGGTGCTTCGAACGCCATCGAGTTGGAGCTCACGTCACCGTTCGCATTCTTGCTGCGGATGACGTGGATCACCTGCTTCGGTGCGAGCAGGCGCGCGATGGTATCAACGGTGCCGCCGGGCATGAGGCGGAGAATCAGGGACGAATCGGCATAGGAGGTGCCGCCGCCCTCGTGGCTGATCGGGCGATACTCGAAGTACAGGTTGCCATTGCGGTCGCCGCCATGCAGGGCGACGCCGAGCGGCAGGGTGCGAAGATCGCCGACGTTGAACCAGCCGGTGGAGTCGAAGCCCAGCACGCGTCGCTGGCGCCGGTCCAGAATCAGTATTCTACCCGGCCCACCGGGCAGCGGCGCACCGAGCGATTGATACTCGCCGGGGCCCGAGCCTTGGTGGCCTGTAGGAGAAGTCGAGTGCGTCTTCCAATTGGTCAAGTACAGGGCGCGCGCATCTCCATCCGCCAGAAGACTGAGTGAGTCATCGAGGGCAGCGATACCCACGATGTAGTCGAATGTCTGGGAAACCTGCACTTTGTCGACCCTGAGTGGTGTTGCCTTCAGTCTCGCGTCCGGTGACCCGGGCTCGCATCCGGCGAGCATGCATGTCAGTATCCAAATCAGCAGTAGCCAACTAGGGGCGGTAACCTCTCGGAGGATCACTTGAACTCCTTGTCTGGTCTCAACGCGGTTTGGCAGCCGGCAAACTGGAACGCCTTGGGCGACCCCATATTCCAGGCAGAGTCACGACTCGGCTAGAAACGAAGTATCGCTGCTACTCAGGGAGCGCAGTCGTATAGGTAGCCTGCAGTCGCGTTGACGAAGTGCGCTTCTCCACGGGTCGCACTCGTCCTGCTGCCTGTGGAATCACCTAGATCTGATCCTGCCAAGTCCTAACAGTTTGATCCATTCGTGGAGAACCCCACTCCTCCTATAGAATATGCGTCGGACAGCCCAATGGTATTGCACTGCAATCGCAAGCCACATGCCGCGTATCCGGCTTCCGAAAATGGCGTAGGACTTCTGCGGCGCCAAGCCTCTATCGACTCGCGGGCGGGCCAGTGTCACTCCCAAGAGCATCCAACTGGGGAATGGAATCCGCGTCTGATGCTTTCCACTCCTCAAAGAATTCCGTGAACTGCATCCATGTCGAGTCCGGCAGTTGCCACCAAAGTGCGCCTGCTGCTGGCAACAGCATGCGCTTCGGTGCCACATCCAACGGCAGAAAAGCCGCCTCCCCTCCGGCGCCCTCCTCGTGGCGCCTTGTTCGATACATCCAGGAGGCGCTGGACAATTCACCGTTTGAATTGAAGTACAGTTGACCATCAATCCACGGATTTCGTCGAGCCAAAGCGCAGAAGCGGAGGATCACCCGACCATCGGTCTGCGAAACAAACGCGAAACTGTGCGACGCGCCAAAAGACGCATCAACGAAGTGCGCCGCAAACGATGACTGAAGCGGTGCATACTCCCACCAACCTCGACGCGCGTCATTGAACCCTGTCACGGGCCACGCGTACCCTTCACGCGCTACCCGATCACGAAGCATGCGCCGAAGCACGCCGGCGGAGCCCGTGACGCCGTTGGGCAGCAGGTGCCTCGGTCGAGCTCCTAGCCCGACCTGGCGAACTGGGCCATAGGACACTGCAGCGCGAGTGGCTATTCCGGTTGAATCCGACGTGCTGGAATAGTGGCGTCGACTTCTATCCCAGTAGCCAAATGCGGCTGGATCCTGACGGCGTGGGCACGCCTCCTTAGGCGCGACGATCAGGTCGGCCAAAGGAAGTGGTACAGCCGACAAGCTCACCTCGATGTGCACAGTTGCAGTATCAGCTACGCTAATGGATCGCGGACGATACCCGATTGCGCGGACAACCAAGGCTAACGGCAAGTCGCGCGCCGCGAGAGGAGCAAAAGCAAATGTACCATCACCAGCCGAGATACGTACTGCAACTCGGTGAGCTTGGCTCCAGAGTTCAACCTCAGCGTGCTCGATAGGTGCGCCACTCCAATCAATGACACGACCAGCGACGCGAATCTGGGGTAGTACTGGCATACTGGCCGAGGCCCAGATGACCAGTGCTGCCAGCAGTGAATGAGGCACTATGGTCCTACGAGCTCGCGCAGTTCCGCCGTCGAGAGGGCTCCTTGGCGCAGGTCGTGTTGAGTGATGATCACGGGCGTGCCATTAATGTCGAGGCTTTTGCCAAGTGCGAGGTCAGCGGCGACCGTATTACGAGCGGAATCCGAGTCCAAGCACACGCGAAAAGCGATGCTATCGGGTACGCCTGCGCCATGCACCAGTGATAGCACCTCGCCATCCTTGCGCCACTGTTCTTCGGCGAAGAGCAGTTTGTGCATCTCCGGGAAATGCCCTTGCGCGGCAGCGCACAGTGACGCGCGCGCGGCTACTTCTGCGTATTCATGGATCGAGAGGGGGAACTGTCGAAAGGCCACTACCACGCTGGTGTCTGTTGCCACTAACTCTGTCAAGGATGCCTCAAGCTGCCGACAGAAGGGGCATTCGTAATCCGAAAAAACAACAACGGTCGGACGCGCCGTCTGCGCGCCGTTCAGTCTCAAGCTTGGCCCTGCAATCGCTTCCCATGACTCCGCGACTTTGTGCTTCACGTCGCGGTCATGCTTCCAGTGTGCTACTTGGCTGCCAATCGGCCCCTGTGGTCGGAAGAGAACAACGCCTAGAACTACAACCAATACTGAGTTCAGTCCGACAAGCATCTTTGGCTTCATGGCTGGCGACTGCCTCTCAAGTAATACGTAGATTACCAGGGTGGACGCCGAATGTATGTAGGCGGGCCGATCGGCCGGTGGCCTGACGAACTATCTGAATTCGTCAAGTGCGCAAGGGCTCCACGATCCTAGGCTAGGGCAAGAAGAATAGCTGGCACTTTCCGCACCGCGGCAGACAGGTCGAATGAGTGGAGCAGTAGAACGAAGCCCATAGAGATGCTTCACTGTTGCGCCCCTGACGTTGCGAATTAAGATCGGCTGACTTGCCCAGTCCTCCGGCCCGCTGAGTGGCGTGGTCAGCGCGGCCTCTAGCGCCCCTTCCAACGTCGTACGCGTCACCATCCACCCTACGTGCCCCCCGTCCCAGTGACAGTCGCAAGTGCTCACATAATCATCGCTGTCTCGTAGGTCATCCGGTGTACTACTGCCGGACTGGGCCGGGATGTCAGCGGAAGCAATGCAGCTGATCCTACGTCACACGTACGGGTGCATCACTTATTGGGAGCCGATGGACGCTGGGCGCTTGAGGGCGCCCAGCGTCTGGCTCAGCCTAGTTCGGAAAGCAACTGGTCCACGAGCATTCTGAATTGCAAGATCCATTTATTCCGTCATAGCACTCCTGGGAAGTCAACGTACATCCATGATACCCGGCAGGTGGCGTGCTGCAGCAGGTACCATCGCCTGTTTGTGGGCAGGCCTTCTGGGCAGACGCCACGGTTGCGCCACCGACCGAGAGCGCTATCAGTGTTCCCAATGAGAGGGCCATGGTGAGCAGCAAGCTCTGCATCGTGCGATGGTCGGTCGTTGAGGCACCTTGGTCTGTCATACGAACTCCTATTGGTTGGGATTACTGCGGAGAATAGCACCACTGCGATGGCCTTTCCCCCGTCCTAGGCCCGCGCCTAATCGGAGGATGGGGGTGAGGCGTGCCCCGCCTCGGGGCCCAGCGGGCGGCCCACTCGGCCGGAGTCTACTGCCCCAGACTCTGGTCCGGCCGGTCCGCGTTGTACTCGAGGCACCACGTCTCGATCGCCCGGCGGGCCTCGGCCCCGATCTGGACCGCTGTGCGACCAGACTCCACAACATCCGCACTTTCAGATCGCGCAACCATACCGACTCCGGCCACATCTGGCCGTTCCTCGACCGCACGCAGCCTGCTCTGATCTGGCAATCCCACATGCAGTACTCGGAATTGGGAAAATCCCAGTATCGCCATTCTCCGCTGTATCGCATAATGGCCCTTCCGCTACCCCCAACGGAGCGTGCCATGGATGCGTTTCCCGCATGCAAGCTATTGTCAGCACCGTACTTGACTGAGCACTCGTGGCATCCGGGGCCCGAACTTGGCTCAATCCTGCTGTGGCGGCCTGAAGGTGAACTGGCCATCGGCAGCCTGCACCGAGTGCTGCTATCGGCCCCTTGGTGCAGCTTGGTCGTTGAACTGCCGGCCGGGGTCCGCCCGCTCGACCGGAACGCGCTCTTCGACACGCTCGCCGCAGGTGCCTGCCTTCCAGTATTCACGATGGTGGGTGACGATCCTGTCGCCGCAGTCCGGGACCGGCGGCCACCAACCGACGCCGAGGTTGTTCGCTACGTCCGGCATCGCCCCGGATCCGCGAGTCTTGGAGCGCAGCTGGAATACCTGCTCTCGGATCACGTGGACCCGCTGTCGGCACGATCGGTCCGCCGCCGTGTGAAAAACGCCAGCCAGTTCAAGGCCAGCCACTGGGAACGCGTCATCCGCCTGGCGCAGGTAAAGGTGAAGCGGAATGAGTCGGCGGAGGCACTGGCAGACCGGTACCGCTGGGATGTTCGTACCATGCGCAGCCACGTGCGCGAATGCTGTGATACTTCGCTGGAGGAGTTCCGCCACCTCGTGGGTTGGGAATGGCGAGTGGAAGCCGCGCTGCGTCTCGATGCGCGCAGCCGAGTAGGGTCGGGCGGGGGGGGAAGGGCGGCACGAGAGTTGACAGGCTCCTGATCCGGTCCCATTGTCCCCTGTATCCCGGGGCAGGCCCGTTGAGCAACCATTGACACCTTGGGCGCATCATTGAGGGTCGTGAGTCGTGAGTCGTGAGAATGAAACCCATGACTCATGACCCGCGACTCACGACCCCCGACCCACGTCCCATGACCCACGACCCACGACTCCCATGACCCTGCGGGCCTGGCTTCCCCTCTGTGCCGCGCTGCTCCTGCCGCTCTCCGCGTGCAAGAAGGGCGCAGCGGACGATCCGGCGGCCGATTCCACCGCCACCCGCTCTGCGAGCACGCTTTCGCTGCCTGTGGTGGGAGACGTGGTCCGGAAGGGTGACCTGGTGCTCACCGTGGCCACCAATGGCCAGGTCCGATCCGACGTCGCCAGGCTCCGCGCCGAAGTGGCCGGCACCATCAAGGACGTGCTGGTGCGCCCGGGCCAGCATGTGTCCAGCGGCCAGACGCTGGTCCGCTTCGACCCCCGACCGCTCGACCTCAATGTCCAGGCCGCCGAAGCCCAGGTTGCCCAGGCCCAGGTGGCGTTCAACGACAACATCATTCCCGACTCGATCGTCTCCGGCAAGGCCCCCACAGAAGAGCGCCGCGAAAACGCGCTGGCCCGTTCCGGGCTCGCCGCCGCGCGGGTCCAGCTCGAGAAGGCCAAGCTGGATCGCGACCGCGCTACCATCACGGCGCCATTCTCCGGCGTCATTGACGCCGTCCCCGTAGCGGCTGGTACGCGCGTCTCCGCCGGCGATGAACTGGTGACCGTGGTGAGTCTCGCCAGCATGCGGCTCGAGGCCAGCGTGCTGGAGCACGATCTTCCGCTAGTGAAGCAGGGCGGCCGAGCTCGAATCACCACCGCCGCCGCACCTGACCACGTGATCGAAGGCCGCATCGCCGCGGTGCTGCCGCTGGTGGACAGCACCACCCGCGCCGGCAAGGTGATCGTGAGTCTCCCCAACCCCGGCCCGCTCCGTCCCGGCATGTACGCCGACGTGCGGCTGGAGAGCAGCCGGCTTCCCAACGAGATCATGGTGCCGGCGTCCGCCGTGCTGCAGCGCGAAGGCCGCCCATTGGTGTTCGTGGTGAAAGACGGCAAGGCCAAGTGGACTTACGTGAACCCCGGCCGCTCCAACGGCTCCGAGACGATCGTGCTGCCCGACTCGGCCAGCGGGGAGATCCCGGTAGTGCCTGGTGATACGGTGCTGATCTCGGGGCACCTGACGCTGACGCATGATGCGCCGGTGAAGGTGGAGATGCGGCGGGATGTGCAGGAGGCGAAGGATTGAGACTCGGGACTCGGGGCTCGCGACGTGTCACCCTGAGGGAGCGTAGCGACCGAAGGGGCCGGAGCGCGGCGCCAGCTAATGGCCCCCTCGCTTCGCTCGGGGTGACAACAATAGAGCCTTCAGCCTTCAGTTCTCAGCTTTTAGCTCTCAGCTCTTAGCCCATATTGTCTCTAGCCTCCGCCGCGCTCCGCAACCCGGTCAGCACCGTTGCCGCCACCATCGCGGTGGTGCTGCTCGGCGTCATCTCGGTTGGCCGG
>SMFG01000086.1_pt1 | contig 14149 bp, 23 predicted proteins | sample 2456131 | NCBI WGS metagenome assembly SMFG01 (sample SAMN10132612, study PRJNA489261) | soil metagenome | isolation source: day120 antibiotic-silt loam soil ammended with raw manure from dairy cow... | place: USA | collected 2015-05-01
GAGAGCCGGACGACCCTGCTGCACGAGATGGCGCATGTCTTTCTCATGCCGCGCCGTCCCATGGCCTTCGAGGCCGCCAGCGCCGGTGAGGTGTCCCGGCTGCTGCGGGAGCGCGCCTTCTGGTTCGACGAGGGCATGTCAGAGTACGCGGCGCAACTGACCGCTCGTCAGATCGGCTTTCCGGCGGAGGATCCCTGGGGAACCAACTATGCCGCGGGGCTCGACGCCGCCTGCGCCGGCTGGGTCGCCACACCGGGCAGCGCGGACGCCTTTGCCAATGTCGGCAGGGCGGGGCCACCGGTGCTCAAGACCAGGGTCGAGATCGGGACGTTCTATGTCTGCTCGCATTCATTCGTGGCCTATCTCGTGGACCATATCGGACTCCGCACCACACTCACCCTCGGCGCCTCCGACGACATTGACGCGCGCCTCCGCGCAGTGACGCCGAAGTCGCTGGACGAGTGGATCGGCGCGTGGAAGGCGACCCTGGCGCCGTAGCAGGGGCGGCCCGCGGCCGCCCACCAAGCCATCCTGTCCTGGCTCCAGGTCCCAGCCCGCAGCATAAAGCAGGCAGGAACGGATTCCGGAAGTCTTTACCGCTTGTCCCACAGCGCTTGCATCCGCGGTACCAACCGGACAGAGTCCATGCGACCAGCAGATTCAGGGAGTGTCTCATGGCCAGGATAGTGATGCTGCTCGCCGGCACCATGTTGATCGGACCAGCCTCTGTCGCGTCAGCTGATGCCGGCCACACCGAGACCGTCTATCTCGCCGGCGGCTGCTACTGGGGAGTGGAGGCGGTGTTCGAGCACGTGAAGGGCGTGAAGTCAGTGGTGTCGGGCTTTGTCTACGGCAAACAGGACTCGACGGCAGGCGTCCTGCGCAGGCCCAACCACGCTGGCTACGCCGAGGCAGTGCGCATCAAGTACGATCCGGAAAAGATCTCCTATACCCAGCTGCTGCAGATCTTCTTCACTGTCGCGCACGACCCGACCCAGCTGGACCGCCAGGGTCCTGACGTCGGGCCGCAGTACCGTTCCTCGCTGTTCGTGACCGACACCTCCCAGATGCGGATCGCCGCCGCGTACCTCGACTCGGTGCGGAAAGCGGCCCAGCCGCATCATCCGGTGGTCACTGACCTGGTACTGTTCGATCGTTTCCGCATGGTCGAGGAGTCGCAACAGGATTTTGCGGTCAAGAATCCGTCGCTGCCGTACATCGTGATCAACGATCTTCCCAAGATTGCGCATCTCAAGGCGCAGTATGCCGCTTTGTATAGAAGTTGAGAGTTGAGAGTTAAGAGTTGAGAGTTGAGAGTTGAGGGCTGTGAGCGGCGGGCTGTGCGCCTTAGCTTTCGGCCCTTGGCTCTTCGCTCTCAGCTCTCAGCTTCCCCGGGGTCGTCCATGCTGCAGGCCGTCTCGCTTCTCGGCGCGTTTCTCATTCTCCTGCCGTTCACCATGAGCCAGCTCAACCGCCTGGCAGTTCGAAGCGTGCCGTACCAGTCCATGAACCTGGTGGGCTCGGGACTGCTCGAGGTGGTGGCGCTGGTGGAGCAGCAGTACGGCTTCATTCTGCTGGAAGCCGTGTGGGCCGGGGTGAGCCTGTGGGGGCTGGTGCGGGTGATGCGTGGCGGCGCGGGAGTCGAGAGTTGAGAGTCCAGAGCCTGCGATCGAGAGGTCCCTGAGCTTTATGCCATTCGCCTTATTGCCCGTGCCCATCCGCCCTCTCGTCCTGCTCTGTCTCCTGGCCGCCTGCACGCAGCCATCGTCCGACCCGCCGGCACCGGTCTCCGGCCGCACGATCGCCGGCGCCTGGACTGTCGCTTTCACGCTCGACAGCCAACTGGTTTCCGCGAACGATGATCCAGTGCTGCGCTGGCGGCGGGCCGATGGCTCGGCCACCGTGCGAGGCACCATCATGGCGCACGCCGATGCGGGCGCAAGTGCCACGAGCCGCGCGCAGCCAACCCGGAGGCCGGTGACCATGGACGTGGACTTCACGCCGCTGTTCGGACGGCAGATGTCCTGTTATGACCCGGGCAAGCGGGACATCGAAACCGAATGGGATGGCGATCGCGTCGCGATTGCGTTCACGCCCGATGTGGCCGACTGCGGCTTCGGCGCGGTCGGGCGCTGGCAGCAGGATACCATCCGCGGCGCCTGGAGCGAGACCAGCTTCGTGGGCCCGGTCGCAGTGGGCACGTTCATCATGGAGCGACACTGAACGGGACTTTCTGAGCCCTCCGTGTCTCTGTGGTGAACCGGAGAGAAGCTGCTGGCAGCACCTTTAGACGGCTGGATGCGCAGGCGGGTTTGTCATCCCGAGCGCAGCGAGGGATTTGGCCCGCCTCAGCTGGAAACCAGTCTCGCGCACGGTCAAGCCAGCCGGCATTGGCAGCCTCGATCAAGGTGATCTTGCGCGCACGCGACCAGCTTTTGAGTTCCTTCTCGCGTCGAATGGCGCTCAGAACGTCACCGGTTTCCTCGAAATGGACGAGTTGATACATCCGATATCTGGATGCAAAGCCGCTCTTGACACCATGGCGGTGCTCCCAGACACGCCGCCGCAGATCGCTTGTGACCCCCGCGTAGAGGGTGCGTGAGCAGCTGGCCAGGACATACACGGCATAGGTGGTTGGCATGACGGAGCATGCACGTCCACCATCAACCGCTCCTCAAAGCGGAGACCTCCGTTCATCAATGCGGACAACCCTCGACGGCTGAGTCCCGACACGGGTGAGCAGATCCCTACGGCCGCTATGCGGCCTCGGGATGACAACCTTCGTCCTTCATCCCTCATCCCTCGTCCCTCGTCCTGCCCGTCCTGCCCGTCCTGCCCGTCCTGCCCGTCCTGCCCGTCCTGCCCGCCCTGCAAACAAAACGCCCGGTGGGCGAGAGCTCACCGGGACGCAAGTCACAGCAGATTTTGATCACCCAGGCTGCCGTTGCCCTGGGGCCCGAAGGCTATGTCGTCTGGCTTACTTGGCGATACGGGTAACGTTCTCAGCCGCCGGGCCCTTAGCGCCCTGGACGATCTCGAACTCTACCTGCTCACCCTCGGCCAGGCTCTTGAAGCCCTGACCCTGGATCGCCGAGTGATGCACGAAGCAATCCTTCTGTCCGCCTTCGGGGGTGATGAAACCGAAGCCCTTGGCGTCATTGAACCACTTCACTGTGCCGGTCGTACGCATGTCCTACTCCATTGTGTTTTTGGTAATCGGAGTTCGGCAATGGCCGTACGGACCGACTACGTGTTGGTAACCGTGAGAACGCCTCACGGCGGGCGTTGCGGTGATCCGCAACAAAAAAGGGGATCCGCGCGAATCCGGGATCCCCAATTACGTCCTTGGAATCATCCTGTGTGCCCCGAAAGGCAATCGTGCCGCAACGCATGAATATTGCGATCGGGGCAAGGGTTGTCAAGACCGGGGCTGGGAGGGCCCTCTTCCATGACCAAAATTATGGGTTTCATCGGGGCGACCGTGGGCAGCGCCATCGGCTGGTGGGCAGGCGCGCATCTCGGTACAATGACTGCATTTATCCTCAGTGTCCTGGGCACCGCGGCCGGGGTGTACGGCGGGAAACAGCTGGCTGGCCGGCTCGGTTACTGATCTTCAGGCGACGCGGTCTGGGAAGCCTCGAGATAACCCCGCACCAATGCCGTCAACGTTCCAGGCGTGAACGGCTTTGTGAGCCAGCGGCGGTCGCGCTCTTCCTCCGGGAGGTCCAGTCCGGTTGGAGGCGAGGCGGACATGAAGAGCACCTCGAGTGCGGGGTACTCGGTCGCGAGTTGCCTGGCCAGCTGGTCTCCCCGAAGACGCGGCATCCGGATGTCGGTAATCACCAGCCGCAACTCCGGACCGGCTGCCTGAACCATCCCCAGTGCCTCGCGGCCATCGCGCGCGCCGAGTGCACTGTAGCCCGCCGCCTGAATGATACGGGTGGCAAACTTCCGCACGCCGGGCTCGTCATCTGCGACGAGGACCACGAACTCCGATGCCATTCGAAGTTGCCTCCGCACGGCGCACATGCGACACATCGATGCGGGCTCGGGCCCGGCAATCTGTGCCTGTGATGGTGAACTGGGGTCGCGATAAAGTAGCATGGCAAGCTTATTGGGGTGGGATGTCGAGCGTAACTTCCTGTCCCCGGGAGAGTGTGAGCGGCTCGCTGGACACCGCGTTGCCGGCCACCAGCGGCTCGGCCAGTATGCGGACCTGCCCGCTCCCCACAAATTGCGCGGGAGTCAGCGAGTACCGCGTCGTCCTGCCGGCCGGGGCGAGCCCTATTCGGGCACGTTGCCCCGAGCGAACCAGAAAGACGTCCATGTCCCAGGTCGAGCGGTTGGTCACCACGACGGCCGCATTATCCTCGGGTTCCGTGTTGCCGGGCGCGCCGACCTGGGCAGTCGAAGAGGCGCAGGCAGTCAGTGCGGTCAGGCAGAGAAGCATCACGGCGTGCGGCAGACGACACACCGGCCGTGTCCATGCAAGTTGATTCTCCATCCGAGACCTCCAGTGAGGGCGGGACTCGATCTCCCGCTCCCGAAAACTATTCCCGGAGCCCCCGCAAGGCCCGCGCGCCACGAGAGAGCTGAAGATGACGACCAGGAACCCGCGAGTCGATGCCTACGTCCGCCGTGCTGCCGCCTATGCCCAGCCACTGCTCACCCACTTCCGCGACGCCGTCCATGACGCCTGCCCGGAAGTGGAGGAGACGATCAAGTGGGGCATGCCTTTCTTCCTGTACCAGGGGAATCTCTGCAGCATGGCCGCGTTCAAGCAGCACTGCGCGTTCGGCTTCTGGAAGGGTTCGCTGCTGTTCCCGAAGGACGACCCGAAACGGGGCACGGCGATGGGGCAGCTTGGCCGGGTGACATCGATCAAGGAGTTTCCGTCCGGCACCCGGCTCCGCCGATTGATCCGTCAGGCCATGCAATTGAACGAAGACGGGGTGAAACCGGCGCGGTCACGGCAAGCGGCGAGGAAGCCGCTGCCCGAACCGCCGGACCTCACCCGGGCTCTCAAGGGCAACGCAGCCGCCCGGAAGACGTGGGAGCGATTTGCCCCGGGCCAGCGCCGGGATTACGTCGAATGGATCACCGAGGCCAAGCGGGACGAGACCCGCGTCCGGCGCCTGGCCACGACCCTTGAATGGCTGGCGGAGGGCAAGTCCCGAAACTGGAAGTACCAGCGCTGAGGATGCGGCGGCCAGGACGGCAGCCGGGCCATGACTTTTCGCGCGGGACGCTCCCGCATAGCTTCCCGACAGTCCGGGCGGGCCTCCACGGCACGGTCCGCCCGGTTCCAAGGACATTTCCTCCTGTGCCGATTCCACCACTGCCGTCGCCGGATGGCAGAGATCGGAGCACCGATGGCCACGCGTCTCGAGAAGACCATCAAGCGGGAACTGGAACTGGGCGACAAGCTGTACACCGTGTCGATCGGTCCCGAAGGCCTCAAGATCACCCCCAAGGGCGGCCGCAAGGGGGCGGAATTCACCTGGCCCCAGCTGGTGCGCGAGCTGGATGGCGGCGCAGGCGACTCGAGCATGTCGGGCGGGTTCGGCGGGTGAGCACCCGCTCCACTGTCGAGATGTGGCACGGCTGGGCGCCCCGGCTGCTGAGTGTACTGCGTATCGTGACTGCGTTCCTGTATACGACACACGGCACCCAGAAGCTGTTCGCCTTTCCGAAGGGCATGGGGCCCGATGGCACCGGCACCGTTGATCTGGGGACCATCTTCGGTGCCGCCGGCATCCTCGAGACGTTCGGCGGCGCCCTCCTCCTGCTGGGACTCTTCACCCGCCCGGTCGCGTTCCTGGCCGCAGGAGAGATGGCAGTCGCCTATTTCATGTTCCACGCTCCCAACAGTTTCTGGCCCCTGCTCAATCGGGGTGAGATCGTGGTGATGTTCTGCTTCGCCTGGCTCTATATCTCCGCGGCCGGCGGCGGGCCGTGGAGTGTGGACCGGTGGAGGGCCAGGAGCTGAGGGCTGGGAGCCGAGAGCTGCTGTCCCAGGCTCTCGACTCTCACCTGAACCATCATGTCCATCTACGACATCCCCGTCATCACGATCGATGGCACCGAGACCACGCTGGCGCCCTTCCGGGGACAGGTGCTGCTCATCGTCAACGTGGCGAGCAAGTGTGGCTTCACGCCCCAGTACGAGGGACTCGAGACCCTCTACCAGGCGCACCGGGCCGAAGGCCTGGCCGTCCTCGGGTTTCCCTGCAACCAGTTTGGCCACCAGGAGCCCGGCAACGAGGCGGAGATCCGCGCGTTCTGCTCACTCACTTACGACGTCACCTTTCCCCTGTTCGCCAAGATCGATGTCAACGGTGCCGACACCCACCCGCTCTACCGTCTCCTCAAGGCGGAGCAGCCCGGCGTGCTCGGTACCGAGGCCATCAAGTGGAACTTCACCAAATTCCTGGTGGGGAGGGATGGCGGGGTGCGCGCTCGTTACGCCCCCAATGACCGGCCGGAGGCGCTGGAGCCGGAGGTGGTGAAGGAGTTGAGAGTTAAGAGTTGAGAGTTGAGAGTTGAGAGTTGAACGGGAGGATTGCCCGTGCCGCATGATTTTCCTCGCCCCATCGCGATACGCGCCGCCGCGGCCGGGATCTCCGAGTTCTGGCGGCCGAAGCTGGTGGGCGCACTCAATGGCCAGGCGGTGAAGCTGGCCCGGCTCAAGGGAGAGTTCATCTGGCACGCGCACCCGGACGAGGACGAGCTCTTCCTGGTGCTGGAGGGCAGGCTCAGGCTCGATTTTCGGCGAAGCGGCGGAGAGGAGTCGTCCCGGTCCCTCGAGCCGGGTGAGATGCTCATTGTGCCTCGCGGCCTCGAGCACCGCCCGGTCGCAACGGAGGAAGTGCTGCTGCTCCTGTTCGAGCCGCTGGGCACCCGCAACACCGGAGACCAGGACGATCCGCGCTTTACCGCGCCGACCGATGTGCCATTGGAGACTGAAGGCTGAAGGCGCGCCGTCCCGACGCGTACTTTCCCTCGTCCCTCGTCGGCTCTCAGCGTTCAACCATGCACCGCGCCCTGGCAAGGATGGCCCCATGACACATTTCCCGATCTCCGTCGCCGCGGCGCTGCTGGTCGGCATGTCCGCGCTCGCCTGCCAGTCGCCGCCCGAACGCACCGCCAGCCAGGGCAATCGTGCCACTGACAGCGTCGCACCTGATACGGCACCGGTCGCCCCTCAACAGGACACCAGCCTCACCAGCGGTGAATGGGCCCTGGTGGCGCTCGCCGGCCAGCCAGCGCCGCTCGGCGCCGGTGACCGTCCGGCTACGATGGTCTTCACCCCTGGCACCAACCGGGTCACCGGATTCTCGGGATGCAACCGCGCCTCCGGCAGCTATCAGCTGAGCGGCACGACCTTGACGTTCGGCCCGCTGATCATGACCCGCATGGCATGCGACAAGGGCATGGAACTGGAACAGCATTACGCCGCGACCATGGACTCGACCCGCGGTTATCGCCTGACCGCCGATACCCTGGAGTTGCTCGGCACGAGCGGCACCGTCATCGCGCGCTTCGAGCGGCGCACCAACTGAAGGAGGCATGGCCGGCATGAACCACGACCTTGCGACCACCGCGTTCATCCTTGATGGCTACCAGATCGTCCAGAACCTCGGCATCGTGCGCGGCATCAGTGTACGGTCGCGCTCGCTGTTCGGTACCATCGGCGCCAAAGTGGAGACGCTGTTCGGCGGCAACATCGCGCTGCTCACCACGCTCTGCGAGAAGACCCGGCGTGAAGCGTACGACATCATGCTGGAGCATGCGGAACACATGGGCGCGAACGCGGTGGTGGGCGTGCGCTATGACGCCACCGAACTCATGCCCGGCGTCAGCGAAGTGCTCTGCTACGGAACCGCGGTGGTGGTCGAACCACAATAGCCCCCGGCGCTGGCAATACCCGTCCCGGGGGGTAGCTTGAGGATCACTCCACACCTCCCCCGGAGGGCAGCATGGCACTGAGACTGGGCGACGCGGCGCCGAACTTCACCGCCGAGACAACTGAAGGACCCATTGATTTTTATGCGTGGAAGGGCGACGGGTGGGCGGTGTTGTTCTCCCACCCGAAGGATTTCACGCCGGTCTGCACCACGGAGCTGGGGCGGGTCGGCGGACTCAAAGATGAGTTCACCCGTCGCGGCACCAGGGTGATCGGCCTGTCGGTGGACTCGGTAGACAGCCACAAGGCCTGGGCCAGGGATATCGAAGAGATCACGGGCCACGCCGTCACCTTCCCCATGATCGGCGACCCTGACCGCATCGTGGCCAACCTCTACGACATGATTCACCCCAACGCGAGCGATACCAACACGGTGCGCTCGGTGTTCATCATCGGGCCGGACAACAAGATCAAGCTCACGCTGACCTATCCTGCCAGTACCGGACGCAACTTCAGCGAAGTCCTGCGGGTACTGGACTCGCTGCAACTCACCGCGAAGCACTCGGTATCCACGCCAGCCGACTGGCAGGCCGGTGAGGACGTGATCATCGGCGGCAGCGTCACCGACGAAGAAGCCGCCCAGCGCTTCCCGGGCTATGAGGCCCGGAAGCCCTACTTCCGCGTCACCAGACAGCCATCCTGAACCGGCGCAGCGCCGGGCCCGGCGGATGTATCCTCGCCGAAGGCCCGGTGCGACGCACGTCACCGACAGCACCGTCCCGGGATACGACGTTGGTGCGGCAGGCCAACCACCTCTCCATGGGAGAAACGGGTATGTCCTTCGCGCTCTATCTCATCGGATTCCTGATCTTCATCGCCGGTATTGCCTGGGCGCTGATCACTGCCGGCCTCTCCGTGATCTGGGTCACCATCGCGTGCGTCATTCTCCTGGGGCTCGGCATCCTGACCGGTGTCACGCGCACCCGTCGTCGCGACCCGGCGGAGTGAGGCCACTCACCTGGACGGCCCGGGCCTCTGCAGAAGGCCTGCTCCTGGTGGTGGCGGCACTGGTGAGCGCGGGCTGCGCTCCGGCACCGGACCGGGTCGCCTCGGCCGATTCGGCCGCAGCCATCCTTCCCGACACCATTCGGACGGGAGAAGCCATGGACAGCGCCGATCCCGTCCAGGTGATCAGGGACTACTACGACGCCATCAATCGCCGGGATTTCCGCACGGCCTATCTGCTCTGGGGCGACAGCGGCCGGTCGAGCGGCAAGACCCTGGACGAGTTTCAGGCCGGTTACGCCGGGACCGATTCCGCCCAAGTAGTCCCGGCCGCGCCGGGCCGGGTGGAGGGCGCTGCCGGTTCGCGCTACGTTGAGGTGCCGGTGACGCTTCAGGCGTGGACGCGCGGCGGCGAGCAGCAGTTTGCGGGTAGCTACGTCCTCAGGCGGACCGTGGTGGATGGTGCCACCGAGACCCAGCGGCGCTGGCACATCTACAGCGCAGATATCCACTAGGCCGGCACCAGCCCAGAAGGCAATCCATGCGACCGAAATCCCGCTTTACCCGCTTCGCCCACGATACCGCCCGGATCAGCGGCCATGCCGCGACGTTCATCATCGCCGCCGCCGTCGTTGTCGTCTGGGCGGTCACGGGTCCACTCTTCCATTTCAGCGATACCTGGCAACTGGTCATCAACACCGGCACCACGGTCGTCACATTTCTCATGGTCTTTCTGATCCAGAACACCCAGAACCGCGACTCGCAGGCGGTGCAGATCAAGCTGGATGAAGTGATCCGCGCGATCGAGAACGCCAACAACTCCCTGCTCGACCTCGAAGACCTGGAGCAGGGGGACCTGGACCTCATCCGCGGTGACTACGAGAGCCTCGCCGAGGCAGCCCGGAAGCGCCTCAAAGCCAAGGACGCCACCGAGGCGGCGCGGGATCCCGAAGACCTGAATTGTGAGCCGGATGAGAAGACGGAGAAGGACAAGGAGCGGGAGGATTTCGTCGAGGAGGAGGAGGCGGCTGAGGGGAGTTGAGAGCCAAGAGTCGAGAGTTCAGGAGCGCGCCCACTCTCAACTCTCAACTCTCAACTCTTAACTCCCTTGAACACCCGCATCAAATAGTAGATGGACGGCGCCAGCAGCAGCGCGCCAAGCCCCAGCGCCACGAGCAGGGGACGGAGCACTGAGTCGGGTGCCGCCGCTGAGCTGATGGTGTGCTCTGGCACCACCAGCCACGGAAACTGGGCGGTCGCCCAACCCGCCAGGATGAACGTCACCTGCGCCGCCGCCAGCAGCCGCGCTGCCCGGAAGCGCCGAAGCCAGAGCGACACGAACGCACCCAGCGCCGCAATGCCGGTGGCCGCGTGCAGCACCACGGCCCACCACCCGGTCAGCAGGTGTGCCCAGATCATCGGTGCGCCCTGCCGCGCGAGCCCGAGGGCCGCGCCCGCAGTCAAGAACACCGCCATGCCAGCCCAGATGGCCCGGAGCCGGAAATCGTCCTGCAGCGCTGCGTCCTTCGCTTCCACCGTCAGATATACGGCGGCAAGAAATGCAAAGAGCGCCAGCGCCAGCAACCCCACGGCGAACGGAAACGGCGCAAGCCACGGCGTGATGAAGCTGCCACCCGCATCCGGCGACCGCACCTTCCCTGAGACCACCGCCCCGACCACCATGCCGAGCAGGATGGGCGTCACGATGCTGGCGATGGAGAAGATCAGACTCCAGCGGCGCTGGACCCGGTCATGCTGGTCGTCGTAATGGCGAAAGGTGAAGGCGGTGCCGCGAAGCACGACCCCGATCAGCATGAGCGTGAGCGGGATGTGGAGCGAGGTGCCGATCGCCGCGAACGCCGGCGGAAAGGCGGTGAAGAGGATCACCAGCACCAGGATGAGCCAGACATGATTCGCTTCCCAGACCGGCGCAATCGCTTCGGCGATGAGGCGTCGCTGGTCTGCGGCGCGCGGGCCCGTGGCGAAGAGGTCCCAGACGCCGCCGCCATAGTCGGCGCCGCCCAGGAGGGCGTAGAGCACGAGCGCGCCGGCCATGAGCCCGGCGATGATCAGTTCAAGCATCGCCCGCGCCAGTGGGGCTCGCAATCACCTGCCGGCGGATGAGCCAGACGGTCATGATGGCCAGCAGGATATACAGCAGGGTGAAAGTCAGGAATGGCACGATGAGACCGGGCATCGGTGTCACCGCATCGGCGGTGCGCATGATGCCATAGATGATCCACGGCTGGCGACCCACTTCGGTCACGATCCACCCGGCTTCGATGGCGACGAATCCCAGCGGCGCGCACAGGGCCACGGCCAGCAGGAAGCGCCGCGACGCGTGCCATGCGGCGCCCTTCCGCCGCCACCAGCGCCACGCCGCCCAGAGTCCGACGAGCGCCATGACGGTGCCACAGGCGACCATCACCTGAAAGGCCACGTGCACGACGGCCACCGGCGGCCAGTTCTCCCGGGGGAAGTCGTTGAGTCCGCGCACTTCCGCATCCGGATCATTGAAGGCCAGCAGGCTCAGCCCAGTCGGAATTTCGAGCGACCAGCGCGTGACACCGGCGGCTTCATCGGGCCAGCCGCCGATCCGGAGCGGCGCGCCACGTTCGGTCTCGAAGTGCCCCTCGAACGCGGCGAGCTTCACCGGCTGATTCCTGGCCACCGCCTTGGCCATGATGTCGCCGGAAATCGGCTGCAGCACCGCCGCGATCGCGCCCACGGCAAGCGCGATGCTGCAGGCCTTCCGGTGGAATCCGTTCATCGGGTCCCGCCGGAGCAGCCACGCGTGGATCCCCGCCACTGCAAAGCCGGTGGCGGCGTAGGCCGCCAGCGTCATGTGCAGCGCCTGGGGGAAGGCATGCGGGTTGGCCATCGCCGCAAAGGGGCGAATGTCCGTGAGCACGCCATCCGCCAGTGTGAAACCGGTGGGGGTATTCATCCATGCGTTGGCAATCACCACGAAGATGCCGGAGAGCAGCCCGCTCGCCGCGACCGCGGCACCTGAGAGCAGATGCGCCCGGGCCGGCACCCAGTTCCAGCCGTAGAGATAGACGCCAAGGAAGACGGCCTCCATGAAGAAGGCAAACCCTTCGAGGGAGAAGGGCATCCCGACGATGGCGCCGGCATAGCCCATGAAGCCGGGCCAGAGAAGCCCCAGCTCGAAGGAGAGTACCGTACCGGAAACAGCGCCCACCGCAAAGAGAATCGCGGTGCCGCGGGCCCAGCGCTTCGCGAGCGTGAGGTATCCCCTGTCGCCGGTCTTCATCCAGCGCCACTCGGCGATGACCATGAGCAGCGGCATCGCGATGCCGATGGCCGCGAAGACGATATGAAAGATCAGCGACACGGCCATCTGGGACCGCGCGGCGAGGAGGTCGGACATGGGGGAAGTTTAGTCGCGGCTCGCGGGAGCGGGCGAAGGATGGTAGGATAGACGAGTGGGCGGCCCGGCGGCCCGAAGATGGACGGTTCACAACCCTCGACCCTCGACCCACCATGATCCGCAAACTCGCCGACGGTTCATACCGTCTCTATTCCAGAAAAAAGAACCCGAAAACCGGCAAGCGCCGCAACCTGGGCACCTTCAAGACCCGCAAAGCGGCAGAGAAGCATGAACGGGAGGTGCAGTATTTCAAGAGTCATGAGTCATAAGTCGTATGACTTACGACCTATGACCTGTCTCGTACGACCGCTCCTCCTGCTCGCCGTGGCCGCCACGCCCCTCGCAGCCCAAAAACTGCCGAGCGCATGCACCGCGCCCGACGGGCAGCCGGTGCAGACCATTGTCCGGAACGACATGATCTGGGCAGGAGTGGCGACCCGGGAGGGCGGAAAGCCGGTCATCTATTGGAATCAGCACAGCATGGCGGGTACATCACAGGCCACCCGCGTATTCATCTACCTGCACGAATGTGCTCATCACATGCTCGGCCACATCTGGCAGCAGGACTCCCGCCGCAGCGAACAGGAGGCGGACTGCTGGGCGATGACCCTGATGGTCGAGAGCGGAATGACCAAGGAGCGGCATATCGATGCCATCGTCAGGGAGCTGAAGCGAACCGAGGGCGACGCCGTTCACCTGGGCGGCGAGGCGCTGATCCGGAGCCTGAAGCAGTGCATCTGGGCCCGTACCAACCCGGACGTCTGGGCGGCCGCGCTGGACAGTCTGCTGCACGCGAGCGCGGACAGTTTCCGCTCCATTCAGGGCAGGCCCTATCCTCGGCCCGATGTGGACACTCATACCTATCAGGCCACGCTGGACGTCGCGCGTACCTTTGACTGTACCATCGGTCCATTGCGCATCATGCAGTGCATGGTCTTCGCGGCAAAGGATGACAAGCGCGTGAGCAAGCGCTTTGACCAGCTTGCAGCAATCATCCGGCACTGGTTGCCCGCAGGATGGGCCTCGCGCGAGGACAAGGCCCCGGATGGGCAGGTGGTGCGCGCCTTGCATGCTGCCGATCCGGGTGCCGGGGCAGGGCTCGCGCTGCTGCAGACCAGCACCCGGCGCATCATATTCCGGTTCACGCCTGCGCTGTAGGAGTCGCAGGTCGTAAGTCATGAATCGCAGGTAATACGACTCATGACTCACGACCCACGACCCACGACCCACGACCCACGACCTGCGACCTATGACTCACGACCGACGACTCCCCTGGCTCCCTTCGCTTCTCCTTGCCCTCGGCATCATCCTGGGCGGGTGGCTGGCAGGGCGAGGCATTGCCCAGGTCCGCGCGGCTGACCGCTACGTGACCGTGAAGGGTGTCTCCGAGCGCCCCATCCGTGCGGATCTCGCGATCTGGCCGCTCCAATCAGTACCAGCCAGCCGGTGGCGTGGTGTCCCGCTACGTGGTGAAGCAGACGGTGATGGTGCGTTCGGACCGGCCGGACACCGTGCTTGCCGCCAGCCAGCGCCTCAACGAGCTGGTGGAAGCCGGCGTGGTCTTCTCGTCCGGCGGGGAATTCGCCGCCACCGGCCCCAGTTTCATCTTCACCAAGCTCAATGATTTCAAGCCGGCCATGATCGCCGAGGCCACCGCGCGGGCGCGGGAAGCGGCGGAACAGTTTGCGCGGGATTCGAGGAGCCGCATCGGCGGCATCCGCCGCGCCAACCAGGGCGTGTTCGAGATTCTGCCAAGAGACCAGGCGTCGGGCATCCGGGAAGAGAGCCAGGTGGAGAAGACGCTGCGGGTCGTGACGACGGTGGAGTATCTGCTGGACTAGACGGCT
>SMFG01000050.1_pt1 | contig 14082 bp, 10 predicted proteins | sample 2456131 | NCBI WGS metagenome assembly SMFG01 (sample SAMN10132612, study PRJNA489261) | soil metagenome | isolation source: day120 antibiotic-silt loam soil ammended with raw manure from dairy cow... | place: USA | collected 2015-05-01
GTTGGTGCCGGCGGCGGTGCCGAGTGTCCAGCCTCCCACCGTCGCGATCCCTGACGCGTTCGTGGTCTGTGCTGCACCGGTGACGCTGCCGCCCCCCTGGGTCACCGCGAAGGTCACGTTCACCCCGGCCACCGGGTTGCCCGACCCATCCGTCACCTTGACGGACGGCGCTGGCGCCACGGGACTGCCGGCCGTGCCCGCGAGTGTTGTCGAAGAATTGGCGGCGATCTGCGAGGCCGCCCCGGTCGACACACTGAAGGCGGCACTGTTATCACCGGCGAGGCCCGAGGCAGAAGCGCTCAGGGTGTAGCCCGTGGCCGGCCGGTCCAGCGAGAGGTTGGAGAAGGTGGCGATACCGCTGACGGCGTTGACGGTTTTCGTCCCGGAAAGCGTCGCGCCTCCCGGATTGGCGCCGAGACTGATGGTGACTGCGGTGGTGGCGCTGGTCACGACCGTGCCCTGCGCATCCTGCACTTCAACCGTCACCGCTGGCGTGATGGTGCCGCCGGTGGAGATGCTGGTGGGTTGCACCGCAAAGCGAAGCCGGGCTGCCGCGCCGGCCGAAATGGTGATGGCACTGCTGGGGGGCGTGCCGGAGATGTCGCTCCGGTTGGGAACGCTGAAATTGATGGTGTAGCTGCCGGCCGGCCCGCTGATGCCAAGGTTCTGGAAAGTGGCGAGCCCGGAGCCGTCCGTCGTCGCGGTCGAGTTGCCGATGAGCGCACCGCCGCCCGGGTTGGACGCCATGGCGGCCGCGACAGCGATGCCCGCGAGCGATACCGGGTTGCCGTTGGCGTCCTGGATCTGGACCGTGGGCTGACGGGGAAACGCCACGCCACTGGCGGCGGAACTCGATGGCTGCTGCGTGATGACCAGCCGGCCGGCGGACCCCACCGTCGCCGTCGCCACGAACACGATGGGCGACCCGGTAAGGCCTGTGGCACTGGCGGTGGCGGTCTGCTTTCCCGCGGCGGCACCGAGGGTGCGGCTGACTGCAGCCCGCCCGTCGGCACCAGTCGGGGTGGCGGCAGCGCTCACCGCCCCGCCCCCGGTCACGGCCCAGGTGACGTTGACGCCAGCCACCGCATTGCCGGTCGCGTCCGTCACGCGGACGACCAGCGAATCGTCGAGCGGCGAGCCTGCCACCGCCGTCTGACTGTCGCCCGCGACCTTGATCAGGTTCGAGGCGGACGCCGCGCTTGCAGTAGCGGAAAAGGCCGCCTGCAGGTTTTCAGGAGCACCATTGCCGGTGGGCTTGGCCTCAACCCGCTGGGTGCCGGCGCCCGACCCCAGGGTCCAGCTCGCCGCCGCCCGACCGTCGGCGTTCGTGGTCGAGCTGGCCGCGACGGACCCACCGCCGGCCACCACCGTCCAGGACACCGGCTGGTCCGGCACCGGACGCCCGGCCTGATCCAGAACGCGGACCTCGAGCGAGTCCGCCAGCGGGGCCCCGACGGTACCCCTCTGGTTGTCGCCGCTGACGATCGCGATGCTGGCAGCGGTACCTTCGCTCGGCAGCACCAGGTTGTCGCCGCCACAGGAAAGCGCAAGAAAAGAGGCCAGCGCGCCGGCGAGAGGAGTCAGTTGCCTCAGGGGAAATCGCACAAGTCCACTTTCGTAGCAGGGCAAAAGGGCCGGCTCCTGGAACAGACCGGCCCGCTGCCCATAAGATATTACCGTTTGACCCCCGCGCGACCACCCCGCCTAATGCTGGTAGGCGATGCCCAGCCCGATGGTGCCGATCCGCTCGGTATAGTCCGCGCCCGATGAACCGTTCAGGCGGTAAGAATTCACGTTGATGGTCGGCACCAGGTAGACCCGCCGCACGATGCGCACGTCATAGCCCACGCCCAGGTTGGCGGCGAACCCCCCGTCCGACGACCGGTTCCCGAAGTTGTCCTCGATGCTCGAGCCGCCGAGTCCGAGCCCGCCTTTGAGAAACAATCCGGCACGTGTCCAGGGATAGAACTGGGCCACGAACATGGCAGCGCCGACCGTTTCGGTGATGCCAGCCTGATCGTTCACCCAGCCATTGAGTTCGCCGCCGAGTCGAAGGTGCTGGCTCACGGTGCCGCCGAGCCGGAGCGCGAACGCCGGGCGCGTCAGGGCGTCGCTGTAACCCAGCCCATCGTCGTCAAAATTGACGGCCTCGCTCCCGGCCCCGACCTCGAAGACGCCCCAGAAACCCCGGCGCCCTTCCGCCGCGCCAACCTGCCGGATGCCGGGCCGATGCCCCTGCGCCTGCGCGGTAACCAGCGGAAGCGCCATGAGCAGCGCAATGGCGGCGGCACGTCGGATAACCCGGGACATTGGGCCTCTCCTGGAGAAGGTGGAAGTGTGGCGGACACGTGGCTCGAAGCAAGAGCCGGGCCCTGCCCTGCCGGCGTCGCTATCTTGTTGCATGCTTGACATTTGGCCTTCCCATTCGAGACGCCGGGGTGCTGTCGTCGTCCCGAGCCGCGGACAGCGCACCTGATGCGCGCCCGGTTCCTGGTTCCGCTGACCGCACTCATCGTCGCGGCCGTCTGCGTCCGCCTCGCCGTCTGGCAAATTCACCGGTTGCACGAGCGGCGGGCCCACAACGCGACGGTACGCGCCATGATCGCAAAGCCGAGGCTGCAGCTTGTCGCTTCCAGCGCAGCACCGGCGGAGTACCGTAGGGTGGAAGCCACCGGCCACTGGGATTATGCCCACCAGATCGTGCTGCGCCAGCACACGTTTCAGGGTATGCCGGGCGTCACCATCGTCACACCGCTGATCCTTGAGGGCGACGAGCGGGCAGTCATGGTGGAGCGCGGGTTCGTGCCGTCACCTGACGGCATGACCCTGCCGCCGGATGGCGCGAGCGAGGGGGAACGCGGCCACGTGCTGGGAACGGCGATCCGGATTCCAGCCGGGAACGATGGCGGCCAACCACTCACCCGCAACGGGGCTGTGACGTGGGCCCGCCTGGACAGCGCAGCGGTCGCCGCCTACGTGCCGGTGCCGGTGATGAACATGTATCTGATGGAAGAGGACGTGGCTCCGCGCAAGGGGTTCCCCCGGCGGATCCCCATGCCGGCGCTCGATGACGGGCCCCACCTCAACTACGCCATCCAATGGTTTGCCTTCGCAACGATCGCGCTGGGAGGTGCGTGGCTCTGGGAGCTGAAGTCACGCAAGCATGCGAACACGAAAGCACGAGAACTCGGCTGATCGTCGTGTTCTCGTGCTCCTCCTGCATCCCGTCTTCCCGCCTTCCCGCCTTACGTAGCCGGGGCGGTCCCGTCCAGCTGCTCGATCGTGCTGGTGCCTGGCTGTTCGGTCTGCTGCAGCCGCCTGGCCACTGCCTCCGCCTGATGAAACACCCGTAGCAGGTTCCGCCCCGCCAGCTTGGCCAGGTCGGCATCGCTCCAGCCACGCCGGATCAGTTCCGCAAAGATGACCGGGTAGGATGATACGTCCGGCAGCCCCTCCGGGGTCGAGGTGATGCCGTCGTAGTCGGCCCCGATGCCCACATGATCCACCCCCGCGACATCCCGGACATGCTCGATCACGTCCGCCACGTCCTTGACGGTGGCATGCGGACGCGGGTGCGCCGCCATCCACTCCCGCCGCATCTGGCGACGCTGCGCCGTGTCAGTCACGGCTCGCAATTTTTCCATCGCCGCGTCCGCCTGTTCTTCCCATTGCTTGACGGTATTCGAGACGAAGCCAGGTACCACCGGCACCATCACGACGCCGCCGTTCTGCTTGAGCCGCACCAGAATGGAATCGGGCACGTTGCGGGGATGGTCCACGATGGCGCGCGCACCCGAGTGGGAAAAGATGACGGGCGCCCGGGTGGCGTCGAGCGCATCGCTCATGGTGCCGGGCGAGACGTGCGAGAGATCCACCAGCATGCCGAGCCGGTTCATCTCGCGCACCACTTCCTTGCCGAACGGCGTGAGCCCGCCATGCCGGGCGCTGTCGAGGGCTGCATCCGCCCAGTCGAGCGTCACATTGTGGGTGAGCGTCATGTAGCGGGCGCCCAGGGCGTAGAATGCCCGGAGCGCGCCCAGGGAATTCTCGATCGCGTGGCCGCCCTCCATCCCCATCAGTGAAGCGATCTTCCCGGCCTTGAACTCCCGCTCGATATCATCCGCCGAGTACGCCGGCGCGAGCCGCTCGGGGTACATGGCGATCATGCGCCGGGCGATGTCGATCTGCTCCAGCTGCACCCTGGCAAAACCGCTGTCCTTGATTTCCCCGGGGATGTACACCGACCAGAACTGGGCGCCGACACCGCCCGCGGCCAGGCGGGCGAGGTCGGTGTGGCCCGGCGTCGCCTGGCGCAGGTCGTAGGCCCCCACGTCACGGGGGTGCGCCTTGCTGTTCCGGATCTCCCATGGCAGGTCGTTGTGGCCATCAATCAGGGGCGTGGACTTGAGCAGCGCCCGCGCGTGTTCGAGTGCGGGATCAGGCGTCTGAGCCATGAGCGGGACCGCCAGGATGGCAAGTGTCAGGAATGTGAGCGTGGAACGCATCGGGCCTCTGCGGGCAGAAGTGGATCGAGGGCGACGTCACTCCTCGGCAATGGTCTTGCCGATCTGGATCAGCTCCGGGTGTTCAACGAACTCGGGACAGATCGTCTGGTCGAACTCATACGCCCCCTCTGTCTCCGCGTCCCGCCAGGGAAAGTAGCGGCACACCTTGGGGTAGTAACTCCGGTCGTGGATGATGCAGACGTTGTCCTGCAGAAAGGCGCATCGCCCGTTCCGGACCCGGGTGCGCCATTCGCCCCAGCGCGTCTGGAAGACGTAGGCGTCGCCAAAGTCGGCGAGGATGGCGCTGGCCTCCGCGTCCGTCACGGTGGCGCCCCAGCTGCAGCAACGGGATGCGTGCGGACAGGGGTAGCAGGGCAGCGACGGAAACTCCTTCACCGGCCGGTTCGTGCGACCTCCGGGAGCACCGCACCGTCCACCGGCTCGGTCGGCGCGTCTCCGATCAGGCGCGCCAGCGTGGGACCGATGCTGGTGGTCCGCACCGGCCGGGTGAAGGTCCGATGCGCGATGCCGGGCCCCATGAAGATGATGGGTACCGTGACGTCCTCCGCTGCCGGCGTGCCGTGTGTGGCCATGCCGCTGGAAGACCAGATATAGCCCGGCTTCAGCACCACCGCCGCCAGCCAGCCAAAGTCGGGCGGGAGCTGGCGACGCCACCGGTTGGCCACCGTATCGGTCGGTGAGGCGGCAGCCAGCAATCGGGGTGTCAGAACGCGCTGGATCCCTGGCCGGGCTGCCAGCTCATGGGCAATGGCAGCACTCAGGCTGTCCACGTCCACCCCGCGCGCGCGGAGCGCCGCCACGTTGGCGGAGACCAGCCCGGATTCACCGCTCAGATCGAAGAACGTCTTCCACCGCGCCTGGAGCTGCTCGCGCAGCGCCGAGACAACGTCGTTGATGGTGAGGTGTCCGGCGGGCCGCTGCAGCACGTCGCGGGTGTACGCAGTGATGGAGCCGCCGCCGTGATCCGCCGTCAGGGCAACGATGGTCCGCTGGGCCGGGACCATGGTCGCGAGCGAGTCGAGGAACCAGCCCAGTGCACGATCCAGCCGGACGATCTGATCGTGCATTTCCCGCGAATCGGGTCCCCACGCATGGCCGATGGCGTCGGTGGCGGACAGGGACACCACCAGGAGATCGGGCGAGCGGCGGGTGCCCAGCCCGAGCTGGCGCGTGCCTTCGAGTGCAAGGTCGAGCGTCAGCGAATCCATCCAGGGTGTCTCGGTTATCTGCTCCGCCAACGCCGCGCTGTCGGTCGGAAGGACGTGCGGGAAATGGGTGTCCTTGCCCCGGTTCTCGAACGCGAAGGTATCCGGCTCAGCGTACCGGTTGATGGGCAGGAGCGGTGTCCAGCTCGCGCCTGACAGCCGCTTCACTCCCTCCCGGGCATTCCACTGCGTGAGCCACGCCGGCAGCGTATCCCGATACCAGGTGCTGGTGGTGAAGGTCTCGTTATAGCCATACCAGTACACGTTGGCGCGCGCTCGGCCCACCGGAAGAATGGCCCCGCGGTCCTTGCGGGAGACGGAGAGCGCGACGGTGCCGGAATCCCGCGCCAGCATCCAGTCGTAGAGGGCCGTGCCGCGGAATTTCACCGGCGACGCACCGGTGGCGCGCGGTGCGCCGATGATGGGTGACGATGGATCGGGCACGCCACGCGCGTTGGAGACGATGTTGGTGCTCGCAGGCGTCCGCCCGGAGAGCACGGTGGAATGCCCCGGCGCGGTCAGCGTCATGGCATGATCCTGCATCCCGTGCAAGAACACGGCGCCATGATCGTAGAGCCGGCGCAGCCCACCCGTGAGATCGTCATGGAAGCGGGTGAAGTACTCCGGGTGCATCTGGTCCACCACGATCATGACGACCAGATCAGCGCGAGCAGCGGGGGGCAGAGTCCTGTGACTGGAATCGGGGTGCGAAACAGCGGGCGGTGCGCCGAACAGCAGCGCGGCGGCGCCCAGTCCGATGATATGAGGAAGCATGTCGGAAATTAGTGGAAGAAGGCATAGGGCATAAGGCATAAGAGAAAAGGCTCATGGCGTCATCCGCCACAAGCCCCATGCCCTGTCACCATGCACCGCGTAGGAATCGAACCTACAACCTTGGGATTAAGAGTCCCCTGCTCTGCCAGTTGAGCTAGCGGTGCGGGAGGCGCGGCGTGCCGCGACCATAGCCCCAACGGGAATCGAACCCGTCTTTCGACCTTGAAAGGGTCGCGTCCTAACCGATAGACGATGGGGCCGGGTTCCCGCTTTCGAGCGACCCGGCATGCGAGTCTGCCCGCATCTCGTAGTATAGCGCTAACGGGATTCGAACCCGTGTACCAGCCTTGAGAGGGCTGTGTCCTAGGCCACTAGACGATAGCGCCGTGTCGCAGTCACATGTCATAAGTCGTATGTCATAAGTCGTACGACTTACGACTCGCCTCCCACAGGCCCGGAGGGAATCGAACCCCCAACCCCCGGTTTTGGAGACCGGTGCTCTACCAATTGAGCTACGGACCTTCGATGCCATCTCCGCAGCACGGCCGTGCCGATCGGGCGCACTGCGTTCAGGAAGGGTGGCTGACGGGTTTCGAACCCGCGACCTCCTGAGCCACAGTCAGGCGCTCTAACCGGCTGAGCTACAGCCACCATGAGGGCCCCGGAAGAGCCCGTACGAGGGCGGGAAGATACGACCCGCCACAGGGTTGGGTCAAGGCCAGAACCGGGCCGCCAGCGCGGTCCAACCGGTCCATGGCGGAACATCAGAGGCCGCAATTCTCCGGACCGGGACGAGCCCTCTCGCCGCGTTGAGCACCGCCACCGGCAGCCGGGCCAGCGCTGCCGGATCGAGCCACTCTTCGACGATTGCATCCTCCAGAATCTGCCCCAGGCGCGCGCGTGCCACGCTCCGCAGTACGCCGGAATCGAGCGGCGGCGCTCCGATCCGGCCATCCGCCCGGCGCCAGACCACTGCCCAGCGCGAGGCTTCCATTACCAGACCGTCGCGGTTGAGCAGGACCGCGTCGTCTGCGCCTTGGCTCTGCGCAGCGGCGAGTGCCGTTTCAAACGACCCACGATCGATGGTCTTCCACGGGTAACCCGGGTGTCGCACTGCGGCGACCGTGAGCGTGATCGACGCCGGGATCAAGGGGTCGCGGGTGGTCACGCCCACCCCTTCCGCCCCGGTTTCGAACCGGATGATGCGATCCGGCCCACCAGAAGGCTGGTCCGGTATCATTACATGGAGTCCCAACGACTGGGAGGCCGCCCGGAGCCGCCCCTCATGCAGCGGCCAGAGCGGCGCCCTCCCGTTCACAACGCGCACTGTTTCAATCAGGGAGGTCACGGTGCCGGCGCCATCGGTGTCGGCAGGCGCGCATTCCTGGCCTCGAGCCAGGTCCGGAGCGTCGTCGCGCCGAAGATGACAGCGGCGCCCACCATGGCCCAGGCACTCGGCCGCTCACCGAGCACCAGCCATGACCAGACCGGATTGAGGGCCGGCTCCACCAGCAGCAGGAGCGAGGCCTCGAACGCCGGTACGCCGGCGATGCCCTTGGCCAGGAACATGTAGGCCACGCCGATCTGCACCACGCCGAGATAGATGACGACGGCCCAGTCCACGGCGCTGGCCCCATGGACCGGCAGAGCCAGCGGGAGGACCACCAGGAACGCGAGCAGGTTGCCCATCACCATGGCCGCCATCGGCGAGCCACGTTCGGGACGGGGCGCGAGCCAGCGAAGCCCCATGACCGTCAGGGCGTACGTCAGCCCGGAGATCGCCGCAAGCAGGTTCCCAAGGCGCGGGTTCGGTGCCGTGGCCATCGGGGCTTGGCGGGTGACGAAGAAGAGCACCAGCCCGGCCGCGATCGCCACCATGAACCAGAGGTCCTTGAGCCGGATCGATTCCTTCAGGAGCAGCGGAGCCAGGATCAGGATGTAGAGCGGGGCGGTACTCTGCAGGAAGATGGTGTTGGCGGACGTCGTGAGCTTGTTGGCCAGCACGAACAGCAGCAGCGTGGCGGCGTAGGCAATCCCGACCAGGACGGCGCGCCAGGAGTAGCCCTTGCGCGCCTCCGCCAGCAGGATGAACAGGGTCAGCGCCGCAATGCCGGACCGGAACCCGGCCACCTGATAACCCGAAAGCGACGCCGCCTTGATGGCGGCGCCGCCGGTGGAAAAGAGGGCAGCCGCCACGACCAGCTGCAGCCGGGCCGCATTGGAGCGCAACATGGCCGGAAAGCTAGCTGGCGGCCGGTACCGCGCCTATGGCGCGGTGATGCCGTGTCGCGCGAGCGCGGCACGCACCTGATCGAGCGGCACGGCATCCGCGCGGCCGCTTCGGCTCTCGACCGTCGTCGCCATGAAGAGCGAGTTGTACACCGCCTCTTCCGTGGCTTCCGCCACTGCCTCGAACAGGGGCGACATCGCCTCGTTGTCGAGATCACTCAGCTGGCGCACCGGGCCTTCTTCGGTCCGGCGCACCGACGGCGCCGTGGAGAAGGCGATGATATAGTCACCCGAACCGTTCGAGGCATACGACCCGGTGCGGCCGAGGCCGAGCAGCGCGCGCGTGGCGATGCGGCGGAGATTGCGATCCGAGACCGGCGCGTCCGTGGCGATGACGATCATGATGGACCCGTCGGCGCTGTTCTTCCGGCCGGCGGGAGGGGCGGGACGGGTGAGTTCCTTCCACATGGGCACGCCCATCACGGTGAAGGCGCCGCCGAAGTTGCTCTGCACCAGCACTCCCACGGTGTAGCCGCCCTGACGGTCATCCAGGTGCCGGGAGGACGTGCCGATTCCACCCTTCCAGCCGAACGCGATGGTACCAGTGCCGGCACCAACGCTTCCTTCTGCCACCTTCCCGCTGTCCGCGGACTCGAGCGCCTTGACCACGTCTTCGGCGCGGATCGGGCGATCACGGATGTCGTTCAGCGAGCCGTCGTTGGTCTCGCCGACCACCGGATTGATGGACCGCACCCCGTCCATGCCGGGCCGAGCCAGCAGCCAGCCGACCATCGCGTCGGCCGCGCGCCAGACACAGAGCGTGCAGGTGAGCAGGATGGGAGTCTCGAGTTCGCCCAGTTCACTCACCTGCGTGACGCCAAGCAGCTTGCCAAATCCGTTGCCCACCACGATGGCTGCGGGCACCCGCGAGCGGAACAGATCGCCGCCGTGCGGCAGGATCGCGGTGACACCGGTGCGGATGGAGTCTCCCACGATGCGGGTCACCTGCCCCACCCTCACGCCCGGTACGTCGGTGATCGCATTGTGGGCGCCAGGCGTGAGTCGCCCGGGTACCACGCCCAGGTCGCGCGCGCGAACGCGCTGCTGCGCATTGAGGGTCGCAGGAAGCATCACTGCCATCATCAGGAGGGCGTACGACGCGCGCCCCATGACGTACGACGTACGTCTTATGACGTACGACCGATGACCGACGACTGTCGACCGACGACTCATGACCGTAACTCCTCCAGATTGCGATAGAGATCCAGCGCCCCTGGATTGGCAAGCGCATCTGCATTGGCAACGGGGCGGCCGTGGATCACGTCGCGCACCGCGATTTCGGTGATCTTGCCACTGATCGTCCGGGGAATATCCGCGACCTGCACGATCCGCCGGGGTACGTGATGCGGTGACGTTTCCTGCCGGATGCGCCGGCAGATCCGCTCGCGGAGGGCATCATCGAGCGTGACACCGTCGCGCAGCCGCACGAACAGCACGATCCGGACATCCTCGTCCCACTCCTGCCCCACGACCAGGCTCTCGACCACCTCGGGCAGCTGCTCCACCTGGCGGTAGATCTCCGCGGTGCCGATCCGTACACCGCCGGGGTTGAGCGTGGCATCGCTGCGGCCATGGATGATGAGCCCATCGTGGCCGGTCAGCTCCGCCCAGTCACCATGGCGCCAGACGTTCTCGAACATGCTGAAATAGGCGTCGTGATACCGCTTGCCACCGGGATCATTCCAGAAGCGCACCGGCATGCTGGGAAAGGGCATGGTGCAGCAGAGCTCGCCGGGCTCACCGGGCGCCGCGGCTCGCGCTGCACCGTCATCCGTTGCCTCCAGTATTTCCACCCGCATGCCGAGGCCCCGGGTCTGCAGCTCACCCCGCCAGACCGGGCCGATCGGATTGCCCAGGGCGAAACAGGAAATGATGTCGGTACCACCGCTGATGCTCGCGAGGTGCACATCCTTCCCTATGTCGCGGTACACATAGTCATAGCTGGCCGGCGCCAGCGGGCTGCCGGTGGAGAGGATGGTACGGAGCGCGCTCATGTCGTGGGTCCTGGCCGGCGTGAGCTGCTGTTTTTCCGCGAGGGCCAGGAACTTGGCGCTGGTGCCGAACACGGTCACCTTCTCGTCCGCCGCCATGTCCCAGAGCTGTTCCTTCCGCGGACTGAGCGGCGCGCCGTCGTAGAGCACCACGGTGGCGCCGACTGCGAGCGAGGACACCAGCCAGTTCCACATCATCCATCCGCAGGTGGTGAAATAGAAGATGCGGTCATCGCGGGTGAGATCGGTGTGCAGCACCAGCTCCTTGAGATGCTGGAGCAGAGTCCCACCGGCGCCATGGACCATGCACTTGGGCAGCCCGGTCGTACCGGAGGAATACATGATATAGAGCGGATGGTCGAACGGCAGCCTGATGAAGCGCGGCTCGGAGATTCCGGCGTGCGGCGCGAGGAAATCGGTCCACAGGATGGCGCCCGGTACCGCATCCAGGTCGGGCGTGTCCCTGAGGTAGGGCACGACCACGACGCGCTCGACCGCCGGGATCGCGTCGCTGACGGCGCGCACCCGCTCCAGCAGGTCGATCTCCTTGCCGGCGTAGCGGTAGCCATCGGTGGTGACGAGCACGCGCGGCTCGATCTGGCCGAACCGGTCCAGCACGCCCCTGGCCCCGAAATCGGGCGAACAGGAGGACCAGACGGCACCGAGTGATGCCGCGGCCAGCATCGCGATGATGGTTTCGGGAAGGTTAGGCAGATAGCCCGCGACACGGTCGCCTGGCTTGACACCGGATGCCGCGAGCGCCGCCGCAGCCCGCGCCACCTGGACGCGGAGCTCCGCAAAGCTCAGCCGGGAACCACGCCCCAGCTCATTCCAGAACACGATCGCGTCACGACTGTCGTCATAGCGCAGCAGGTTCTCGGCGAAGTTGAGTCGGGCACCGGTAAACCAGAGCGGGCCCAGCGACGGGTCCGGCGGCGCCATCCGCTCGAGCCCGATGACCACGCGCTCCCATGGCGGGCCACTTTCAGGCTCCTCCGCGATCACACCGCAGAATTTCCAGACCGCGGGCCAGAAATCAGCAGGCCGGCTTACCGACCAGCGCCAGAGCGCCGCGAAATCCGGCACCTCCACACCCGACGCGCGGACGGTGGCCATGAAGCGCGTCAGGTTGGCCCGCTCGATCCGCTCGGGCGAGGGAGTCCAGACAGGGCCGCCCATCAGTCAGGAATGCCGGAGGCAGCGCCTCCAGCGCGATGACCGCGCTGGATCACGAGGTGGGCGGGTTGAACTGGGCATGCTGCTGTTCCACCCAGCTCCGGTGGTACGACTCGTCCTCGATCTCCCTGGCCACCCTGGCCACATGCAGTGGGCGGAACGAATCCATCATCACCGCCAGCTCGTTGGTGAATTTGGCGCCGATGCTGGCCTCAGCCCGGCCCGGATGCGGCCCGTGCGGGAGGCCATCCGGGTGGTGCGTGATGCTGCCGTACTCGATGCCCTTCCGGCTCATGAACTCGCTCGATGCATAGAACAGCACTTCATCCGAGTCCACGTTGCTGTGGTTGTACGGCGCCGGCAGGGCGTTCGGATCGAAGTCGTAGGGCCGAGGGCAGAAGCTGCAGATCACGAAGCCGTCGCCCTGGAAGGTCTGGTGCACCGGGGGCGGCTGGTGGATCCGGCCCACGATCGGCTCGAAGTCGTGGATGTTGAAGATCCAGGGGTAGAAGTACCCGTCCCAGCCCACGACGTCAAAGGGATGGTGATCGAGGATCAGCTCATTGATGGCGTTGTACTGCTTGACCAGAATGCGGAAATCACCGGTCTCGTCGTGGGTCCGCAGCTCGGTGGGCCGGCGCAGGTCGCGCTCCGAGTAGGGCGCGCCCTCCACCAGCTGGCCCACGTCATTCTGGTATCGCTTCGGGAATCGGACATGCCCCCGGCTCTCGAAGACCACCAGCTTGGTGGGGCCGGCGGTTGCATCCAGCCGCCAGCGATGCAGGATGTTCCGGTGAATGACCACGTAGTCGCCGTCATGGTACGGCAAGTCGCCGAAGGGCGACTCCAACACCCCGTTACCCTCCACGACATACACGACTTCATCCGCCTGCGAGTTCCGATAGAAGTGGGCGTCGATCTCGTCGGGTTCGACGTACAGCATCGCCACGTCGTCATTGAAGAGGATGGGAATACGGTCCAGCGTCGGGCTCCCGCCCTTTCGTGCCTGCGCCGTCCGGAAATGGCGATGGCGAAGGGAGGTGTCGTCGTCCTTTTCCCAGGCGATCTCCCGCAGCCGCCGCGCCGACTTGACGGTCGTGGGTGGATGGGTGTGGTACAGCAAGGACGAAGTGCCGTGGAAGCCCTCGTGGCCCATCAGCTCTTCGGCGTAGAGCCCGCCATCGGGCCGCCGGAAGACGGTGTGGCGCTTGGGAGGGATCCTGCCCAGCGTATGATAGATCGGCATCAGCCTACTCCCTCGGTTCCGTAGCTATCTCACCATTGGTATGGGCGCCCCGCGGGGCCGCACCGCGGTGCGGCCCTACAGATTGCCGCGCGCGGCCTGCTCCCGCTCGATGGCTTCGAACAGCGCCTTGAAGTTGCCGGCGCCGAAGCTCTTGGCACCCTTGCGCTGGATGATCTCATAGAAGAGCGTCGGCCGGTCCTGCACCGGCTTGGTGAAGATCTGCAGCAGGTAGCCCTCGTCGTCCCGGTCCACCAGGATGCCCAGTTCCCTGAGCGGCGCAAGGTCCTCGTCAATGTGGCCGACCCGGTCCAGCACGGTATCGTAGTAGGCGCCCGGCACCTGCAGAAATTCCACGCCGCGGTCGCGCAGCGCCGAGACCGTCGTCACGATGTCATCCGTGGCGATGGCGATATGCTGGCAACCGGGACCGTGATAGAACTCCAGGTACTCGTCAATCTGGCTCTTCTTCCGCCCCTCTGCCGGCTCGTTGAGCGGAAACTTGATGCGGCCGTTGCCATTGGCCACCACCTTCGACATGAGCGCGGAATACTCGGTGCTGATGGCCTTGTCGTCAAAGGAGATCAGGTTGTAGAAACCGAGCACCTTTTCATAGAAGCCCACCCACTCGTTCATCTTCCCGAGTTCGACGTTGCCCACGCAATGATCCACGTACTTGAGCCCGACCGCAGCGGGGTTGTACCGCGACTGTACCGGCCGGAACCCCGGCATGAACGGCCCGGTGTAATTCCGGCGCTCGACCAGCGAATGGATGGTGTCGCCGTAGGTGCAGATGCCCGCGATGACGACCTCGCCATCGTCGTCCTTGAGCACCTGTGGCTCATACGCGACCCGGGCCCCGCGCTCCACCGCCTTCC